>Ga0208034_1000078_pt1 | contig 98951 bp, 86 predicted proteins | sample June2015DPH_8_10_FD_184699 | JGI IMG/M metagenome (GOLD analysis project Ga0208034, IMG submission 184699) | Peatland microbial communities from SPRUCE experiment site at the Marcell Experimental Forest, Minnesota, USA - June2015DPH_8_100... | ecosystem: Environmental > Terrestrial > Soil >... | reverse complement strand
AAGACCACTTTCCTCTCTTTCTCAAGGAATGCGAATGGCGTTTCAACAATCCAAACCCGGAAGATCAACTACTACAGTTGAATCAATGGGTTAAGCAACACCTTCGTTAGTTATCTAGGACAGCCCCAAGAAAAAAATAAAAATTTTCCAGCTCAAAATTCAATGTTAACGCCTTTGGAATCAACAAAACAGCCTTAAAATCGTCGACAAATTTCGTCGATTTTTTCAATCGCTTTGGCCCGCTAGGCCCCAAATCCGCTCCTGCGCGACATCCTTGCCTCGCCGCCGGCTCGCTGATTGGCCGCTTCGCCCTCCGGCCGCCAGCCCATGCACTATCCTCGATCCATGGGCTTCCAGGATTTCCTGGGCAACACGGCGACGGTGACGCACCTGCGCGAGAGCGTGCGCTCGGGCCGCTTTCCGCACTCGATGATCCTGGCCGGGCCGCGCGGCGCCGGTAAGTACACGCTGGCGCTGATGCTGGCGCAGGCGGTGAATTGCCTCGAGCAGCCGCAGACCGCCGGCCTGCCCGACTTCTGCGGAACGTGCCGGAACTGCACGCGCATCGGCGAGGCCGCGAATCTTGACGCGCTGGTAGACGAGGCCGTGGCCGCGCGCGACGACCTGCGCGAGACCGACAAGCGCGAGACGCGCATCCTCATCCAGACGCATCCCGATCTGATGGTGGTACCGCCGGACCCGCCGCAACTGATGATCAAGCTGGGCCAGGTTAGGCAGGCGATCCACGCGGCGTATTACCGGCCGCCAGTTGAGGCGCGCCGCGCATTCACCATCTTTACCTCATCGGCGTTCATGAAGGAGGCGGCGAACAGCCTGCTGAAGCTGCTGGAAGAGCCGCCCGACCACACCACTCTGATTCTGCTAACGGAGAATCCGCAGGAGCTGCTGCCGACCATTCGCTCGCGCGCCGTGGTGCACAGGCTGGGCGCGCTGCCGGCATCGGAGTTGGAAGAACTGCTGGCCCGGCGCCGCCCCGAACTGAAGCCCAAAGACCGCGCCCTGGCCGCGCGCCTGGCTCAAGGCGCGGTGGGCCGCGCGCTTTCGCTCGATCTCGGCACGTATCTTGCCAGCCGCGATGACGCGCTGGTCATTCTGCGCACGGCGCTGCGCGAGCCGGATTACTCGACGCTCTTTCACGCCACAGAAAGCTACCGCGCCGGAGCCGACGGCCAGGAAAAAACCGTGAACCTGCTGCGCGCTCTCTCGAGCCTGGTGGAGGACCTGCTGCTGATCGTGGCCGGATCGCCCGCGCTCATCCGCAACATCGACATCGCGGCTGAGATGGCCCGCCTGGCCGAGGGGCTCACCGTGGACTGGATCGATGGCGCCGCGCGCGCGATGGTCCAGGTGGAGCAGGGCATGCGGCGCAACCTGCTGCGCTCGCTCTCTCTCGACGCCATGGCCGTGGGCATGTCGGCGGACGGCAAACAGTGAACGGAAACAGCTTTCAGCTTTCAACTCTCAGCTTGTCCTGCTCAAACGCGAGATGATGGGCGGAGTTTTTGAACCAGTAGTCCTGTTTCCCCTGAATCTCTCTGTTCCCTGTTCCCCGACCGCCGACCACTGACCACTGACCACTGTTCACTCTCCACTGTTCACTGTCCGCTGTTCACTGTTCACCGTTCATGGCGCTCTTTGCGCGATCCGCTGAAGGGTGACGACTGCTCACTGTTCTTTGGTAACGATTCACCGTCTCATCGCTTGACGCACTTGAGCGATGGCCGCAGAATGAAAGAGCAACCCCCCATCGGACTCCGGCATCTTTTTCAGTAACGAGTACTCCCATCGAGCGAAGGGACGCAGGGGTAGAAGTATCCCGTGAACGCGGAGTTGCCCCTGGAATAGACTGGGCCGCGGAACGAAGGCGGCTGGGCTTTTTGATCTTTCGGCTGGTACCGCAGCTGCCATGGAACCGATCGAAGATTCCCGGATGCCTGGACGCGCCGGGACGTATCAAGTTTCGGTTTTTTCACTTTTTGCGGAGGATTCCTGCCTATGAGCAGCTCATCGATTTTGCCCGCGTCGCGCACCTACGAGCCCGGCCACGTTCTTCCGCACACCAAGCGGAACACCGGCGCCCCGTTTCCCTTCCGCTTTCCGGCACAGGCCCTCGACAGGGACGCGCCCAACCGCCATGCCGAACTCTTCTACCTGCAGAAGCAGATCCAGTCGCAGACGCCCATGGTGATTGTGCTTGAAGATGGCGAGCGCATCGACGGATGCATCGAGTGGTACGATCGCAACTCGCTGAAGGTGCGCGGCCGCGCGAAGACCCTCGTCTACAAGTCTGCGATCAAATACATGTACAAGCTGGGAGACAACGGCTAGTCGGTAGACAGTGGTCAGTTGTCAGTTGCCATTTGTCCCGATGAGTGAGTCTTCCCGGTTCCCGGTTCCCTGTTCCCTGTTCCCTGTTTTCCGCCTACTTGTTCCCTCGGTCCCTGCTTTTACCAGCCGATCGCGAATCGCGGCTCCAATTCCTTCAGCGGGCGGCAGAGGGCACAGTATGACCGTGCATGCGGCGGCATCGAGCGCACGGAGCCCGGCATAGAGATCGCGCGCAAGCGTTTCCGGCGCGCCCCACTTGCCCCAGGCGTAGATTTGCGCCGCCCGAATCTCGTGCTCGCCGCGAATTCCTTCCGGCAGCATGACGCCGACTCTCTCGCCGCTCTCGGCTTCGGCCGCGGCAGCTAGGCAAGAGGCCAGTTCTTCGGCGGGCGCCTCAACCAGCACGAGGCGCGCACGGGGCGCATAGTGCTTGAGGCCCACGCCCGGCGAAGGCAACGCGGCAATATGCGTGCCGGGGGGAAGCGTGCCGGCAACAGGCGTGTCACTGGGCGTTTCGCGAAGCACATCGTCGCCGCGGTAAAGCTCTACCGGGCCTGCAATCGAGCGAATCTGGTCGGCAGTGACCGCGCCGGAGCGGTAAATGATCATCGGGCTTGCGGCGGGATCGAGGACCGTGGATTCAACGCCGCGTGGCGACGGTCCCCCGTCGAGGACCATGTCGATGCGCCCGTCCAGGTCGTGCAGCACGTGCTCGGCAGTAGTGGGACTCACGTGGCCAAAGCGATTGGCGCTGGGGGCAGCTACGGGAACCCCGGCGCGGAGGATCAGCTCGAGTGCGACCGGGTGCGACGGCATGCGCACGCCGACCAGCGGACGCCCCGCGGTGACCACGTCGGGCACGGCGCCTGATTTCGGCAGCAGCAGCGTGAGCGGGCCGGGCCAGAAGGCGTCGATGAGGCGTCGCGCGGCGTCGGGCACCCGCCGCGCCGTTTGAGACTCCTCGCCCACCACGGCCTGCAGCATGGCCTCGGACGCAATGTGCACGATCACGGGATCCCACGCGGGGCGGCTCTTGGCGGCAAAGATGCGCTCGACTGCCTCGCGGTCAAAGGCATTGGCTCCCAGCCCGTAGACGGTTTCAGTGGGCAGCGCGACCAGGCCGCCGGCGCGCAGAATCGCCGCAGCGCGGTCGAGCGCGGCATGCGCCTCGGGCGTTTCAAGATGGTGCGGATCGACGGCAAGCCGCAGTGTCTTCACTTCCTTATTGTCGCCGCAGCCGGCGCGCTGGGGCCACTTTGCGGAATGTGGCCGTATGATTCCGCTCCAGATCCTCTCCCGTTTCCATGCGCAGAGGCGGGGTGTATAGTGAACCGCATCGGGTCAAACTTCGAGGGCCGGCATTCTTCCCCGAGTGCTGCAGCGCCGGCTCACACGCCTCGGGAGGTCCCATGGCTTCTCAACCGCCAGCCGGCGGCTATCTGCAGGCCAACGCGGCTCCACCAAAGCAGCGCCCCAAATGGGGCCGAATCTTTGCCCTGCTTCTGGGCATGGTTGTTGTCGTGTGGGGCGGCATTGAAGCGTGGCAGTTCGTACGCGTGACGCGCTCGGTGGGCCGGCTCAGCAACGCGAGCCCGGACGTACGGTCGCAGGCGGCTGCGGACCTGGGCGCAATGAAATCGCGGCGCGCCGTCCCGGCATTGATTGCGGCGCTGCGCGACGGGGATGCGACCGTGCGCACTGCCACGGCCCAGGCGCTGGGCCAGATTGGCGACCCGCGTGCGCTCGAGCCACTTCTGACCGCGCTGAAGAGCAACGTCGATCCCAATACATCCGATGACGAGCATCGAGCCATAGGCGAGGCGCTGGGAGGCCTGGGCAAGCCCGCGCTCGATCCCCTGATGAACTTGCTGAACGACAAGGACCTGGGCGGATATGCGCGCGCAGGACTCGTGCGCATGGGCGGGCCGGCAGCGGATTCGATCGCGGCGCTGCTTACGAGCCCGGACCAGGATCTCGCGATCGAAGCCGCGGGCATGCTGGGCGACATGAAAGACAAGCGCGGTGTCGGGCCGCTTCTGGCGGCGTTGCGCACCGGCAACAGCGACCTGCGCTACTCCGTGGTTTACGCCCTGGGCGAGTTGAAAGACGCGCAAGCGGTGGGGCCCGTGGAGGCCGTGCTGAAGGGAGATGCATCTGCCGAAAACCGGCGCGGCGCTGCCGAGGCCCTGGGAGTGATCGGCGACGCGGGCGCGGTCGATGCGTTGATTGCCGCCACCTCGGATTCCGACATGAAGGTGCGGCAGTCGGCAGCGCGCGCACTGGGCAACATCAACGATCCGCGGGCGGCGAACTTTCTGCTTGACGCATTTGCCAAACACAATTGGGACCTGATCGCAGGGGCAAGCGGCTTCTTTGTCCGGCGCGGCCAGCCGGGCACTGAAGACACGCTCATTGAGGCGCTGAACCAAACCGGCGACGAGGGAATGGCCGACGTTCTGCTGAACTGCGGAAACGACAAACTGCACCACGCGGCCATGGACTGGGCCGGCAAGAACGACTACGAGATCAACTACGACGGCGGTGGGAAGCCGACGACCTGGGGGAATACTGAGTAAACACTCGGTTATCGCCCTTGGCACCTGTCGCTCCGCGCTCACGCATTTTGGTGATGGGGCGATCACGTTTTGCGGCGTATACTCGACACTCAATGCCACTCGAAACAGAAATCAAGTTCCGGGTCGATGACCCGGATGCCCTGGGGCTGCGTCTCGAATCCGCGGGCTTCAGGCTGCAGACCGAGCGCAGCTTTGAGAGCAACGTTCTCTATGACACGCCGGATCGGCAGATGCGCGCCCGCATCGAGATTCTTCGCATCCGCAGCTACGCGGGGCATTGGACGCTGACGCACAAGCGCCTGCCCGGGCCCGGTTTTGCCGCCGAGGACCGGCATAAGCACCGCCTGGAAACCGAGACGGGCCTCGCGCACGGCGACACGCTGGCTGATTTCTTTGTTTCGCTCGGCCTTGTGGCCGCCTTTCGCTACGAGAAATGGCGCACGGAGTGGAGCGATGGCGAGGGCCACTGCGTGATCGACGAAACGCCCATCGGAGACTACGCCGAACTGGAGGGCTCGCCCGCGTGGATTGACCGCGCGGCGGCTCGCCTGGGCATCGATCGCGCCCAGTACATCACTCTCAGCTATGGCCGTTTGTTCGACTTGTGGCGCGAAGAGCACCACAGCCCGGCCGAGGATCTGACATTCGCCGCTGTCACCGGCTGCATGTGATCATCCGCCGCACGCACACAGGCGGAACAACTTTATTTATTCCACGGCCATCGAAAATGAGTTCGTTCTTATCCGCGCCGCTGGTTCCGTTCGGGAACATGAGCGGCCTTTAACCATCCTGAAGCCACGCTGGCAAAAGTCATGCTGGATCGGGCCCAAGAGGTACGCGCAGTGAGCACGTTTGAGCTTCCGGAGACAGAGATTGGATTGCGGTTCGATATTCCCGAATCGGTTGGGATGTCGAAGGTATCCATTGCGATTGTGGACCCCGATCGTCAGCGGTTGAAGGAGGTGACGGCGCTGTTGAGCGGAGGCCGAACGGGTGCGGTGCGCGGGATACCGGGTTATTTGCCCACGGTTCAGAAGGCTCCGTGGCTGGCCGAGCAGGGATTCGACATGATTCTCGTGGGGCTCGACAGCAACGCGCGCGATGCGCTGCGCACGGTGGAAAGCCTATGCGCGCTGAGCCCGGCCTCAGTGGTTGTGTATTCACAGCGCAGCGACCAGGAATTGCTGCTTCATGCCATGCGCTCGGGAGCGCGGGAACTCCTCACTTATCCATTTTCGCCGGGCGCCATCCACGAGGCGATCGCGCGTGTCGCGGCGCGCTTGCAGACGACTCCGAATCCAAAGAAGGCCACAGGCAAGATTCTGATCTTCATGGGATCGAAGGGCGGAGCGGGTGTGACCACGGTGGCATGCAACTTTGCCGTGGCGCTGGCCCAGGAGGCGAAAAAGAATATCCTGTTCATCGATTTCGATTTGCCTCTGGGGGATGCGGGGCTGAACCTGGGATTGAAAGCGGATTACTCGACGGTGGACGCGCTGCGCGAGGCGGTGCGCCTGGACCCTACTTTTCTTTCGCGATTGCTGGTGAAGCATTCATCCGGGCTGTCGGTTCTGCCGGCTCCGGGACAGTTTCCTCACTTCGTCATCGAAGACGACGCGGCCAACAGGCTGCTCGCAGTGGCCTCGAACAGCTTCGACTATGTGGTGATCGACGTCGGCTCGCGGCACGATTGGACGCGCACGCACCTGTTCGACCTGGCCTCGCGCATCTACCTCGTAACGCAGGTGGGCGTTCCCGAGCTGCGCAATGCAAACCGCATGATTATGAGTTCCATTGCTGCCTACGCGTCGAAGCTGGAGATCGTGGTGAGCCGGTATGCGGCCAAGTCGATGGGCATCGACGACGACGCGATTGAGCGCGCGCTCACCAGGGAGCCGCAATGGCGCGTTCCCAACAACTATTTTGCGGTGCGCGAGATGCAGAACCGAGCCGAGCCCCTGGCCCTGGCCAATTCGCCCATCGCGCGCGTGATCCGCAAGATGGCGCGGGAAGTTTGCGGTGCGCCTGACGAAGAAAAGAAGTGCCTGATGGGAATCTTCCGCTAGGTTTCAGCTTCTTCCGCTCCTGTGGCCCCCATCGCCGAATGGGAACGCAAATGCCGAGCAGGTATCAGCCTGCGCGTGTGCTTTTGCCCCTGAGGCGCATCGCCGATGATCCGTAGATTCCCTTCGTAACTTCAGGATGCTAATGGAATCGGCTACACCGCCGATACCGGAATTGAGTCTTTGTTTAAGCTCCTGGAGGGCCTGATGTACACGTGGAGTTGTGTGAAGCGTTGCGCCGGTTGGCGCAAGGCGAGGAAGATTCTGCTTTCGGCTGCCGTTTTCGCGCTGGCGGCCGGCCTGGCTCTGCCCGCAAGGGCCGGAGACGATCGTGCCGTGAAGTCGCGCGTGGCGCCTGTTTATCCTGAAATCGCCAAACGGCTGAAGATTACCGGCGAAGTAAAACTTGAGGCCCTGGTGAACGCCGAGGGCAAGGTGAAGAGCGTGAAGGCGGTGAGCGGGAATCACATGCTGGGCACGGCGGCCGAGGATGCCGTGCGTCAATGGAGATTCGAGCCCGGCGACGGTGACGCAGTGGTTGTGGTGGCGGTTAACTTCACCATGAACTAACCACCCAACCCGGGCATTTGTCTCACGGCGGCGCTGAGGGAGTTTCTCAGCTCGCCGCGGCGAGCGAAGCCCTGCCCTTTCAAAACGGATCGGTCAGCGCGTTCGTCAGACCCTCTCTAGTCCATGCCTTTCAGGCGCTTAGCAATTCCCCCTCGCCCATTCTTCGTACTCCCCCGAAAGCGTTATAGCAAGTCCCATTTGACCAATGAGATGGAATATCATAGGCATTTGGGAGAAGTATGTCCGCCATGCAACAGGGTGCCGGGAGCCAAATCACCCCCGAAGAGTCAATTTTGACCGTGGTCCTTCTCGGTCCCGACGAACAACGCCGCAAAGTGGTGGCCACCGCGCTCGCCAAGCGCCCCGGCTTGCGGCTTCAGGAGTTTTCCTCATTCCCCCCGAGGCTTGAAGATCTGCCCCAGAAGCTGGCACAGGCCTACGACGTCGTTGTCATCGACGTGGACAGTGAGCCGGATTATGCGTTCGCGCTGATTGAGAGCCTTTGCGCGGACGGGCGCGCATACGTAATGGCCTACTCGGCCAAGGCCGACATGAAACAGGCCGTTCACTTCATGCGTGTTGGCGTGCGCGAGTACTTTACTTTGCCGCTGGACCCAGCCGAAGTCGCCGCCGCTCTGATGCGCGCCTCGAATCGCAACTCCGGGGCGCCGCCCCAGGAAAATAAAAAGGTCGCCAGGCTCTTCGTGTTTCTGGGCACAAAAGGCGGCTGCGGAGTGACGACTCTGGCGTCGAATTTTGCGGTTGCATTGGCCCAGGAGTCTGAGGGGAGCACTCTGCTCGTGGATCTTGGCCTGCCCCTCGGCGACGTGGCCATCAACCTCGGTATTGAGACCGAGTACTCGATCGCCACGGCGCTTGAGAACCCCGCCCGGGTGGATGCGAACCTGCTGTCGACGCTTGTGGTAAAGCACAGCTCGGGGTTGTCGGTGCTGGCGGCTCCTTCAGAGCTGACGGATGTTCAGGCCACCAAAGTGTCGGTGGACAAGCTGTTAAAGGTGACGCGCGACATTTACGACTATGTGGTGGTGGATGCGGGTTCAAGGCTTGACCTGATTGGTTCGGCCCTGTTTGACGAGTCGGCCACCGTCTTCCTGATCACGCAAGTAGGCATTTCGGAGATGCGCAATGCCAACCGGATGATCGCAAAGCATTTTGAGCGGCGTGGCGAAAGCCTTCAGGTTGTGCTCAACCGCTACAAGACCAGCGACGCACTGTTCGACGAGACCCAGATCACCAAGGCATTGACCCGGGCGGCGCAATGGAAGGTTCCCGACGATTATGCGGCGGCGCGCAGAACGCGTGAGACGGCGACGCCGATGGTCATGAACGATTCGACGATCGCACAGACCATTCGCACGATGGCCAAGACCAGCGCGGGCCTGCTGCCGGAGAAAAACGGAAAAAAGAGCATCTTCCGCTTCTTGCGGTGAAAGAAGCAGGGATTAGGGGACAGGGATCAGGGACCAGTCGTCAGTTCCCTTTCGTTTGCCGCAGCGAGTGGTGTTCTTTACCTAATCCCTATTCCCTTAGTTCGCCGCTCCGTGGCACTTCTTGTATTTTTTGCCGCTGCCGCAGGGGCAGGGATCGTTGCGGCCGACTTTCTCGCCGGTGCGGCGCTGCGTGGGCTGGCTTGAATCGCCGCCGCCCTGCCGGCTGGCAACCGCGAGTTCCCGCTCCTTCTTGCGGTGGAATTCTTTCTCAAGCGCATCGATGGTCGTAGAAGGCTGGCGCGTGGGAATTGCGATTTCGCGCGGAGCGCCGTCGCCGCTGACAGGATGCGCAGCACTGGCCACGGGCGGCGCCTTGGGCACTTCGCCTCGCGGCCGCGGCGCCGCATCGATCGGCTGCCCGTCGGGGCCGATGATCTGCATGCGGAAGAGGAAGCGGCAAGTGTCTTCCTGGAACTTCAGCATCATGGCCTCGAACAATTCGAAGGACTCCCGCTTGTATTCGACCAGTGGGTCGCGCTGCGCATAGCCGCGCAGGTTGATGCCCTCTTTCAGGTGGTCCATTGAGAGCAGGTGATCTTTCCAGAGGCCGTCGATCACGCTCAGCATCACCATCCGCTCATGATGACGCATCTGGGCCGCGCCGAGGATATTCTCCTTGGCCTGGTACACCTCGGTCAGCTTTTCAAACAGCGTATCGCCGAGTTCGTGCCTGGTCATCTCCTCCGGTTTGATGCCCGACGCCGCGAGATTGAATCCGAAGTGGTCGACGAGCTTCTCACCGAGACCTTTCAAGTCCCACTGGTCCTGCCGCTTGCGCTCGTTGCAATACTCGTCGAGCAGGCCGCTGAGGATGCCGCCGACGTAATCCTCGAGGATGAGTTCGCGCTGTTCGACACCCTCGAGCAACTGATGGCGCAGTCCGTAGACCGCCTCGCGCTGCTTGTTCATCACGTCGTCGTACTCGAGCAGGTGTTTGCGGCTCTCGAAGTTCTGCGCCTCAACGGCCTTTTGCGCGCCCTCAATGCGCTTGGATATCATGCGCGACTCGATGGGCACGCCTTCTTCCATGCCCAACCGCTCCAGCAGCGTCGAGACCCACTGCTTGGCGAAGATGCGCATGAGGTCGTCTTCAAGGGAGAGATAGAAGCGCGACTCGCCGGGATCGCCCTGGCGGCCGGCGCGCCCGCGCAACTGGTTGTCGATGCGCCGCGACTCGTGCCGCTCCGTGCCCAGGATGAACAAGCCGCCGGCTTCAATCACGCTCACGTGCTCTTCCAACGCCGCGGCAGCGTGCACGGCGTTGGCCTCGGCCCAATCGGCGTCGGAGACTTCGAACTCCTGGCCCTGGTAGTAGAAGCGCAGGAACCCCGCCGGCGCCATGGGATTGATGGCGCCCTCGGCCACGCTGATGGCTCGCGCTTTCTTTTTGTCCACCAGCTCCTTGCGTGTCATGAACTCCGCGTTACCGCCCAGCAGAATGTCGGTGCCGCGGCCGGCCATGTTGGTGGCGATGGTCACCATTCCCAAACGCCCGGCCTGCGCGACGATTTCCGCTTCGCGCTCGTGGAACTTGGCGTTCAGGACCACGTGCTTGATGCCTTTCTTTTGCAGGATCGCCGACAGCCGCTCTGACTTTTCGATGGAAACGGTGCCGACAAGTACGGGCTGGCCCTTCTCGTGAAGCTCCGCGATGTTGTCGGCGGCGGCTTTGTACTTTTCCTTCTCGGTGCGGAAAACGACGTCGGGATTCTCAAGGCGCCGCAGCGGCTTGTTGGTGGGGATGACGACGATCTCGAGCTTGTAGATCTTTTCGAATTCAGCCGCCTCGGTTTCAGCGGTTCCGGTCATGCCGCTAAGTTTTTGATAAAGGCGGAAGTAATTCTGGAAGGTGATGGTGGCCAGCGTCTGGTCTTCCTTGCGGATGCTGACGTTTTCCTTGGCCTCGATGGACTGGTGCAGGCCGTCGGACCAGCGGCGTCCGGGCATCAGGCGTCCCGTGAAGGTGTCGACAATGATCACCTCGCCGTCCTTCACCACGTAGTCCACGTCGCGCTTGTAGAGAGCGTGCGCCTTGATGCCTGTCTCCACGTAGTGCTTGAGGTCCCAGTTTTCGGCGTCGGCGATGTTGCCGATGCCCAGAGCCTTCTCGATCGTTTCCCATCCGGAGTCCGTGACGCCGATTGTGCGCTGCTTCTCGTCGACGAAGTAGTCGCCGCTAAGGTACTTTTCGCCTTCAGCGAGGCGGATGCCGAGCTGCTCCTGCCGCCGGGTGTCGGTCCACTCCACCTCTTCGCCCTGTTCGAGGCTGGGAATGATGCGGCGCACGCGCGCGTATTTGTCCGTGGTCTGGTCGGTGGGGCCGGAGATGATCAGCGGCGTTCGCGCCTCGTCGATCAGGATCGAGTCGACCTCGTCGACGATGGCGTAGTGGTGCCCGCGCTGCACGCAATCCTTGAGCTCGAACTTCATGTTGTCGCGCAGGTAGTCGAAGCCGAACTCGTTGTTGGTGCCGTAGGTGATGTCGGCGCCATACGCTTCGCGGCGCTGGTCGTCATTCAGGTCGTGAACGATGACGCCCACGGTAAGCCCGAGAAACTCGTAGATCTTGCCCATCCACTCGGCGTCGCGCTTGGCCAGGTAGTCGTTCACGGTGACCACGTGGACGCCGTGCCCGGCGAGCGCGTTCAGGTAGCAACTGAGCGTAGCCACCAGCGTTTTGCCTTCGCCGGTCTTCATTTCAGCGATCTTGCCCTGGTGCAGCACCATGCCGCCGATCAATTGCACGTCGAAGTGGCGCATCTCAACCGCGCGCCAGCCGGCCTCGCGCACCACGGCAAACGCCTCGGGCAAAATCTCGTCCAGCGCCTCCTTCTCGGCTGCCTTGATTTCGTCCGCGTCGGTAATGCCTTCGAGCCTGGCTGCGATACGCGCCCTGAATTCGGCAGTCTTGGCCTTCAGCTCTTCATCTGAGAGCTTCTTTATCTCCGGCTCCATCGCGCTGATTTGAAGCATGATAGGCGTGAGCCGCTTGATGGCCCGTTCGTTGGCCGTGCCGAAGATTTTGGCTAAAATCTTGTCGAAAACCACACTGTTCTCCAATTATTAGTGTAAATGGCGGAGGTTACGCGGCGATAACCGCCAGCAGCCGCGAAGCGGCCCTTCAGTGCGCACCGAAATGAAAGCCCCCGGCTGATTGGCCGGGGGCTTTTTTACTGGTTTTGGTGGAGATCAGTTGGAGAACAGCAATACGCCTGCCGCCTTCTCCTCGCTTGCACTTTCGTCGGAGCTGACCGGGCGATAGAAGAGCTGGTTCGCGTCGAGATAGACCTCGAGGAACGCGGGCCGCTCGGGAATTTGCCCGGCGATCAGCGCCTCCGATAGCGGATCTTCCACGTAGCGCTGCAGCGCGCGGCGTAACGGGCGCGCCCCGTAGCTGCGGTCGACCAGCGTCTTATCGAGAATCCACTTCTTGGCTTCCTCGGCCACGGAGATGGTGATCGACTTCTGCGCCAGGTTGAGGTTCAACTGTTGCACCAGCAGCTCGACGATCTGGAGCAGGTCGGCATCATTGAGCGACTGGAAGAGAATCACTTCGTCGAGACGGTTGAGGAACTCGGGGTTGAACGTCTTCTTGACTTCGTTCTTGACCAGCTCCTCGACCTTTTCGCTAACGATATCTTCGCGATCGCTCTGGAAGCCCAGCCCCTGCTTTTTCTGCAAGTGCCGCGCGCCGATGTTCGAGGTCATGATGATGATGGTGTTCTTGAAGTCGACGGTGTTGCCCAGGCCGTCGGTCAATTGACCGTCCTCAAACACCTGCAACAGGATGTTGAACACATCGGGGTGCGCTTTCTCGATTTCGTCGAGCAGAACGACCGAGTACGGCGAACGCTTGACGCGCTCGGTCAACTGGCCGCCCTCCTCGTAGCCCACGTAGCCCGGAGGCGAGCCGATGAGCTTGGATACGGAGTGCTTCTCCATGAACTCCGACATATCGAAGCGGATGAGCGCCTTGTCGGAGCCGAAGAGGAAGTTGGCCAGCGAGCGGGCCATCTCTGTTTTTCCCACACCAGTCGGTCCAAGAAAAAGAAAAGAACCGATGGGCCGGTGCGGCGACTTTAGGCCGGCACGCGAGCGTCGAATGGCGCGAGCCAAAGCGCTGATCGCCTTGTCCTGCGAGATCACGCGCTTGTGCAGCTCTTCTTCCACGCGCAGCAGCTTCTGCGTCTCTTCTTCCTTGATGCTGGTGACGGGCACGCCGGTCCAGCGGCTCACCACGTCCTCGATGTCTTCGCGGCCCACGATGCCCGCCGCCGAGTCGTCGAGGTGATACTTGTCGCGCAGCGCGCGCAGATTTTCGCGCTCCTTGCGCTCCTCGTCGGAGTAGAAGCGAGCCTTTTCGAACTCGTGGTTCGCGATCGCCGAATCCATGCGGTGAACGATGAACTTGATCCGCTTCTGCACCTCGGTGATCTCTTCGGGCAGCGAAGTCTGGCGCAGCTTGACGCGTGCGCCGGCCTCGTCGATCAAGTCGATCGCCTTATCGGGCAGGAAGCGGTCGGGGATGTAGCGGTTGGAATGCGCCACGGCAAAGTCGACCGCGGCGTCGGTGTAGCTAACCGCGTGGAATTTCTCGTAACGGTCTTTGATGCCCATGATGATCTTGACGGCTTCGGCCTCGTTCGGTGGCGGCACCTTGACGGCCTGGAAGCGCCGCTCCAGCGAGCGATCCTTCTCGATGGATTTGCGGTACTCGGCCGGAGTGGTGGCGCCGATGCACTGAATCTCGCCGCGCGAGAGCGCGGGCTTGAGGATGTTGGCCGCATCGAGCGACCCCTCGGCCGACCCCGCGCCGACCAGCGTGTGCAGCTCGTCGATGAACACAATCGAGTTCTGGCTCTCCATCAGCTCTTTCATGATGGTCTTGAGCCGCTCCTCGAACTGGCCGCGGTACTTGGTGCCGGCAACGATGAGCGAAAGATCAAGCGCCAGCACGCGCTTGTCGGCGAGGAAGCTCGGCACTTCGCCGTCGGCGATGCGCTGCGCCAAGCCTTCGACGATCGCCGTCTTGCCCACGCCGGGCTCACCGATGAGCACCGGATTGTTTTTGGTGCGCCGGCAGAGAATCTGGATGGCGCGCTCGAGCTCGCCTTCGCGGCCGACGAGCGGATCGAGCTGCCCGTCCATGGCGGCCTGGGTGAGGTCGCGGCTGAACTCGGCCAGCAAACTTGACTCGCGCTGCCGCTGCTGCGGCGGCGCCTTTTCCTGCGTAACGCGGGCCAGCTCGTCGCGAATCTGCGCCAGCTTCAGCCCTCGTTCCTGCAGAATCTCCGACGCGAAGCACTTCTCTTCGCGCAGCAGGCCCAGCAGCAGGTGTTCCGTCCCAATGTGTTTGTGTCCCAGGCGCTCGGCTTCTTCCGCGGCGTAGGCCAGCACGCGTTTGCACTCGTTCGAAAGCGGCAGGTCGACGCTGGTCGATACTTTCTCGCGGATGGTGGTGTGCGCTTCAATCTGCTTGCGAATCGACTCCACCGAGGCGTGCGAGCGGAGGAAGCGGTTGGTTAACGCTTTGTCTTCGCGCAGCAGTCCAAGCAGCAGATGCTCGGTCTCGATATAAGGCGAGCCGAACTGGCTGGCCTCGTACCGCGCGAAGAAGATTACGCGCCGTGCCTTCTCCGTATACCGTTCGAACATGGCGTCTCCCTTGATCCGGGCGCTCGCCTGAAGTAGCCGTCCGGTGCGTTTCCCGGCTTCGGCCCAACCTGGGCTTGCCCGCCTGTTTCAGCGCCGCCGGAGGCTCCCGAGAAGAGATAGCCCGCGCTCCGAACAGCTCTTTTGGATGGTCCTGGGTCTGCATAGACCCTGCGGCGAAACCTCCGCCGCCGGGGACCGCGTCCTTCCACCCAACCGTCTACCGGTCTTTAACCCCAACAACGGCGATCTGTTGTTGGGAAGCCCGGCCGACTCCCATCCCGACCTCTTCAGCCTGGAACGGATAAAGTTCGCCGCCAGGCCCTACCTGATAAGACTCAAAATCGATGCAAAGTGCTGCTTTTTCTAACTCAGGTTCCCAGCTTGCAACGACTTGGACCCAACGTCTGTGATTTCCGTCAGCTTTCCGCCCTGGAGCCGAAGGGTTCGCTTGCACCGGACGGCCAGGTCCATATTGTGGGTGACGAGTACCGAAGTCAGCCCGTGGCTCTTGTGCAAACGCTCAATCAGCTCGAACACTTTGCCTGCGGTGACGCCGTCCAGGTCGCCGGTCGGCTCGTCGGCCAGTAACAGCCGCGGCTTTGAAACCAGCGCCCGTGCCAACGCCACCCGCTGCTGTTCGCCCCCCGATAACTCACCCGGCCTATGGTCGGCGCGATCCTCCAATCCCACCTCGCTCATCCATTCATTCGCCGTCCTCAACGCTTCGGCTTTGGCAACGCCCCGCGCTAAAAGCGGCATAGCCACATTCTCCAGAGCCGTGAACTCCGGCAGCAAATAATGGAACTGCCAGACGTACCCAATCTCGCGATTACGAAAGGCTGCGGCCTCTCTTGGGTTCAATTTCGCCACATTGGTGGACGCGCAGTATACCGTTCCCGCAGAAGGCGCATCAAGCGCGCCCAGAATGTGCAAAAGAGTGCTCTTTCCCGTGCCCGACTGACCGACAATGGCCAACAGTTCGCCGGCTTCAACTACAAGAGACAAATCCTCGAACAGATCGAGCGCGCCACGCGCAGTCTGGTAGGTTTTGCGAAGGCCCTGAACCCGTATGACTGTTGCCTGGTTGAGGTTGATTCCGGATGCCCGCGACTCCTGGTCCCGCGCGGCGCGGGATGCCTGAGCAGCAGCCGCTGAAGGGGATTGCATCATCCGGTTACTCGTTATTTTACATCGCTCGAGGGGCTTGCTGCACATCCCCCGGAGGTGCCAGCGGCGATGGCGCATCGGAGAGTTACTTTTCGGGCAGCGCTCCCACGTTTTTTGCGCGCCACAGCGCCTGCGCCGCCGTGAATTCGGCCCGAAAACGCGCAAAGCGGGAGCCGATGGTTCCAGCTCCCGCTTCAAAATCCTGTCCCTGTTAAGCCCCGCTTCTCAGCCCCACTTCTTGCCCAGCCCCTCGAGATCCGATTTGGCAAGATCTTCGGGCGTCATCACCACCCTGAACTCAACTTCAGCGTTGAAGGTGAGAAACCACGGCTCGGCGAGCTTAGGAACCTCGGACGGGTTGTTGAGGTTCACAATCAAAATGCCGCCGCGCTTGCCGTCGCGCTCGCCAAAGTAGGCGGCCTCGGGCTTGATTTCTTCGAGAATCTTCTTCATCTTGGGCCCCGCAGTTCCGTTGCGAACTGAGGTATTGAACGGTTCAAGAGGAAACTGAACCAGCATCATCATCCGCACGATTGCACCTCCAGGCGCCGGAGAATTGCCTTGGGGTGGGCAGGCGCCAATGGCCGGAAGCTAAATGACGCAGGAGATAGGTGTCAAAACAATTTTCGGCTTCCTTTGCGCGGCTGGCAGGGACTGGTGCGTAGCGGACAGTAACGCCGCTATCTCCGCTAACGCCGCTCACTGCGGTCATCGCCTTGCTTGTTATGATCGAATCAAGGCCGCAGCCTCCTTGCTCACGCCGCTGCCGCGATCTCTTCTTCATCCCCATGACTCCTGCCTCCCAGGCCGCAGCTCCTTCTCAACTCGCCGTGGCACATGCCGAGCAAGCGCACGCGATTCATGCGCCCGCGCCGGGAACGACGGCGTTGCTCATCCACGACCTGCGCGAACTTTTCAAGGTGAGGGTGGTAGGTCTCGTGCTCGTCACCAGTTGGGGCGGATTCTACCTGGGATCGATGCAGTCGGGCATCTCAACGCTGCAGCGCGGCCTGCTGGACGCGCTCTTCGGCATCGGCCTCGTCTCCGCCGGCGCCGGCGCGCTGAACCAGGCGCTGGAGCGCTCGAGCGACGCGCGCATGAAGCGTACCGCCGATCGCCCGCTGGCATCTGGCCGCTGGCCGCTGCCGGTCGGGATTCTCGCGGGCCTTTGCGCCATCGCACTGGGCGCGGTTTGGCTGGCCTTACGCACCAACCTGCTTACCGTTTCGCTGGCTCTGCTGACGGCCTTCGCGTACGTCGCCATCTACACGCCGCTCAAGCGCGTGACCACGATGGCCACGTTTATCGGCGCGTTCCCCGGCGCCATGGGGCCGATGCTGGGCTGGACCGCCGCGCGCGGCCGCATCGAGTGGCCCGCCGTTGCGCTTTTCGCGATTCTTTTCGTATGGCAGTTCCCGCACTTCATGTCGATCGCGTGGCTCTACCGCGAGGACTACGCGCGCGCCGGCATCCGCATGTTGCCCGTAGTGCAGCCCGACGGATGGTCGACCGTCGCCGAAGCGCTCTTCTACGCCGTGCTGATGATCCCGGTGAGCCTTGCGCCGTGGCGCCTTGGCATGACTGTTTGGGTTTACCCCGTCATCGCCGCCGCACTGGGCCTCATTTATCTCGGGTACACCATCCGCTTCGCCCGCATTCTCCACGCAAAAACCGAGGACGAGAGCCGCAAACTGGCGCGCGACCTGCTGAAGGTGAGCGTACTCTACCTGCCGCTGCTTTTCACCACGCTCATGCTTTGCGCAACCGTGAAGGGGTAGCTTCGCATGAACATCGCTGCGCCAACGTCGACAGCCCGCTCCGGCACGGCCCCGGCCATCGTGGCGATTCTCGCGATCAGCGCCGCGGCTTCGCTGTTTCTCCTCTGGCTCATCTATATTCATCCAGCAGCGGCTACGAGCTCGGAGTATGCGTTCTTGCCGGCGATGAACGCGGTCTTCAACGGGCTCGCCGCCACCGCGCTCCTCATCGGCTTCACATTTATCCGCGCGCGGCGCATCCCGCAGCACCGCGCTTCGATGATCACGGCGTTCGTCTTCTCAACTCTGTTCCTCATCGGCTACATCGCCCATCACGCATTGCATGGCGACGTCCGCTATCCGATGCACGCCGCGTATCGCACGTTTTACTTTTGGATGCTCGCAAGCCACATCGTTTTGGCCACGGTCGCGCTGCCGCTCGTGCTGGTCACATTTTTCTTTTCGCTCTCGGAGCGTTTTGCGCAGCACCGCAAAGTAGCGCAATGGACGTTCCCCATCTGGCTCTACGTCTCCGTCACAGGCGTGGCGACGTATGTGATGCTGAGGCTGGCGCAAGGATAGAAGACGATGCCGGCTAGTTCTCCAACGACGAGACCGCAAAGCTCCGCACAGCCCGACGACGGCACGCGCCAGCTTCTCAAATGGGGCGGATCGATGGTGGGCACGGGGCTCGTAGCGGTGGTACTGCTCGAAACGCTCCTCGGCGGTTACACGCGTCTGGGTGCGACCACCAACTCCGGCTGGTTCGCGCTGATTGTGGCGCTGATGTCGATTCCGTTTGGGCTGATGCTGCTCGCATTGGGCGTGGCGAAGTGGCTGCGCAATCGCCGGATCGCGAACAGCAGGGTTCAAAGAACGCCTTCCGGCCAGTAGCTCTCACTTTCGAGCTGCCCTGCCGCGTTCCACGAAATCCGTCGCCCTAAAAAATTCGTTGCTTCCCAGCCCCGCAGGAGGATAGGATGCACGAGACCGTGGTCACGGTCGAGTCTTCTCCATCAGGCGTGGAGTGTCCCCCCTTCCGTGATTTCGGGCCGGAAAAGTAATTCAAAACCTGGAGGATTTTCATGCGTCGAAGTGTGATTGCAGCGTTATGTCTAGCGACAGCGATGTCAACAGGAGTCACGTTAACGGCTCAGGACGCGGACCAGTTGGTCTTCGCCCCCGCGGCCACCAGCAAGTTTGTCAACATGCCGGGCCTTCCGGTCTGCATGACCATCGCCGTCCAGCGCGGCGACCCCACGGCGGGGCCGGCGATTCTGCTACTCAAGCTGAAGGCGGGCTGCAAGGTGCCTTGGCATTGGCACACCGCCGGGGAGCAGGTGATGGTGGTCAGCGGCCTGGGCAAGGCGGAGATGAAGGGCAACGCCAAACCGGCGATGGTCAAGGCCGGGGACTTCATTTACATGCCGTCGAAGCATATTCATCAATTGACGGCGCTCACCGCGCTCACCATTTTCGATGCGCCGGATGGAGCGTTCGACATCCACTATGTGGATGCGAGCGGCAACGAGATTCCACCGGACCAGGCGCTGCCCAAGGCCCCGGTTAAGGCGGCGCCGGCCAAGACGGCAAAGCCTCCAGCAGCGCACTAGCGCCGCGGTTCGCTAGCCGCACTGAACTCAGCAACCGGGCCTCTGAGCGATAATCAGGTCAGAGCAACCATGATCGCGAGCGCCGGAGGCCCGTCGCTCTTCCATCAGGACGAGCGAGCCGTCGGCCTTTTGCTGGAAAGGCTCTTTGAAAATCTCAACGGCACACCGTGTTCCCCGGATGCTCAATGAGACTTTGCGCCTCGTCGAGTACTCCATCCTTGCTCTTTCGCTCGCCGCCATCGACCCCCGTTCAAACGGACAGCCGCTTCCGCCCGGAGAGTCGCTTCCGCCTGCGCAATCGCTTCAGACCGCGGCGTCTGCAATCGATTCGGACCACGACGGCATGAGCGACGACCTCGAGCAATCATTATTGGTGCAGTTCGCACCGAAATTTCTTGTGGGCCAGGGTGACTGCTCTAACGTTCCCGCTGAATTCCAGCCGGGCTACTCAACTCCGGTGGTGCAGTCTGAGAACGGAACAATCTACGGACAGGTATTTCCCGCGAAAGACCCGATCGACGGCGCTCCGGTTGCGGAAATTCACTACTACCATCTTTGGCGAACCGACTGCGGATCGCATGGCCACCCTCTCGACACCGAGCATGTTTCCGTCCTCGTCCGCGCCTCCAGCCCCGATCTTCTCTCCGCAACCTGGAAGGCCCTCTACTGGTATGCTGGCGCCCATGAGAACACCGTTTGCGACGTAAGTCAGATCGCCCATGCGTCCACTTTGCACGCCGAGGATGCCGGTCCCAGCGTCTGGATCTCGCCCGGCAAGCATGCTTCCTATCTGAACGAAACGCTCTGCCAAAAAGGTTGTGGCGCCGATCGCTGCGAAAACATGACGGCCCTTGCTCCCGCAAAGCTCGTCAACCTTGGCGAGCCTGGTCATCCCATGAACGGTTCGGTTTTCATTGCCTCCGCTGCCTGGCCGCTCGCCGCCAAGATGGCCGAGACGAACTTTCCAGCTCCAACATTGGCTCGGCTCAGCGGCCTTCCCGATTCCCAGATTGCCTTGTTCAACGCAGGCAGGCATCCTTCGCAAGGAGTCATTGCCATCAGCAGCACAACCGAACAACAGATCGCAGGCGGCGGTCACGATACGATGGCTGGAATCTCGACGGCGGCCGGCGCGACGGACAACTCCATCTCCACCGCTGGGGATTCCAGCGGCAACGCGATCCAGAAGAGCTACCGGAACACTGTCCATGCGCTCGGTACTTCCGTTCGACACATCGGCAAAGCTCTTGGCATTCAGAAACACCCTGCCCCGCCCAAACCGCCGGCTGACGCGAAGACTCCGTAGCTCGCGATCTCGACTTCAGCCTGAAGTCCGAATCCGCCTCAGCCGTTCACGGAAGTACTCCTTCCAACTTTCAGGGAATGCTGCAACGCGAAGCACCCGATTCACCAAGGCCACCTCTGCTCTGCTATACCTTTTCTCGGTATACAGGCGAGCGATCTCCGAAATCGGGACGCCGTTGGGTTCGCGACCGAGAACCCTCATCTCATCGCCGGCTCCCACCTCCCCTTCGCGAGTAACCGCAAGGTAAAAACCCGTACGGCCGCTCACCAGGAACCGCCTGACCATATCGTCGGATTCAAAGCGTATCCCAAGTTTGTAGCAAGGAAGGCGAGGCTGGGTCACCACCACTTCCGCCGAGCCGACGGAAAACTGATCGCCAAGATGGACCGACTCTTCCGACAAGCCAATGAGTGTGAAGTTCTCCCCAAAGACGCCCATCGGCAGCTCACGGCCTGGCAACTCTCTCTTCCAATAGTCGTAGTGTTCCAGTGGGTAGCAGTAAACGGCCTTATATTCCCCGCCGTGAACAGTCAGGTCGGCTTGACCGTCGCCGTCAAGATTAAGCTTGCGCAAATCAACACGTTTGTCGACGGGCTCCTTGAAGATTCCCGTACTAACGCTCCTTCCGTGCCACGTCACGTCCCGGGGAAGTCCAGTGTTCACTGAAATCAAGTTCATCTGGCCATCGTCCTCGCCTGTCGCGCCCGCAACGACGTCGCTCATGCAACAGTAAGGTGGGTTACTCGGGAAAGTGAAGTCACGATCATGCCACAGAAATCCGCTTGTGGCGCAGCCGGCCGCGCGCGGCGCGACCCACGAATCCGTTTGACCTGTTCACCTCTCACACAGCCGGCATCGATCCGGTTGTGGCATCGCGCCGGCCATTTCTCTCTTCGCTCATGGCTGCTCGTCACTAATTGACAGGCAGGCCCAAATTCTTAGCCCTTGAAAAACGCCAGCAGATCGGCGTTGATCGTCTCCGCCTGCGTAGTGATCATGCCATGTGGGAAGTCCTTATAAGTCTTCAGTGTTCCGTTCTTCAATAACTTCGCGGTCAGCGGCCCGGACGCGACATAGGGAACGATCTGGTCATCTTCGCTATGCATCACCAGCACGGGAATGGTGATCTTCTTCAGGTCCTCTGTGAAATCGGTCTGCGAGAAGGCCACTATGCCGTCATAATGCGCCTTGGCGCCTCCCATCATCCCCTGGCGCCACCAATTTTGAATGACGGCCTCAGAGGCTTTCACGCCCGGCCGGTTGAAGCCATAGAAAGGCCCGGCTGGCAGGTCGCGATAGAACTGCGAGCGATTGGCCGCGAGTTGCGCCTGCAGACCATCAAACGCTTCCTTGGGCAGGCCCAGCGGGTTGGCTGCCGTCTTCACCATGAGCGGCGGTATCGCGCTGATCAGCGCGGCCTTGGCCACGCGGCTTTCGCCGTGCCTCGCCAAATAGCGCGTCACCTCACCGCCGCCGGTCGAGTGGCCCACATGGATGGCGTTCTTCAGATCGAGATGAGCCGTAAGAGCGGCCAGGTCATCGGCGTAATGGTCCAGATCGTGCCCATCGGCGGTCTGGGCGGAGCGCCCATGGCCGCGGCGGTCATGAGCGATCACGCGATAGCCGTGGTTTAGGAAGAACAGCATCTGCGTGTCCCAGTCATCGGCCGACAGCGGCCAGCCATGGCTGAACACAATGGGCTGGCCGGTTCCCCAGTCCTTGTAGAAAATTTCCAGGTCATCTTTCGTTTTGATCGTAGGCATTCTCATTTCTCCTTTACTGCTTTTCTTGTGGTTGAAGATTGAGCGCGCGTTCAGTCGAGAACCGGCCGGTTCTCAAGAGGCGGAAGGAACGTAGGGGAAAGTCGTCGATGGCTTTGATGTCACCGATTCCTTGCCGATCCCGAGGCTAAAGGGCGTGTTCACCGCTATCGAGAACATAACATTTGGCGCGTTGTCGGTGAGGGAGCGACCATTCCACTCGGCAAAGCCGAAGACAGCCGGGGTGCCGAATTCATAGGGGAGGATGATTGACGTCCGACCGGCATCCGGGGATCCTGTGGACCTATGATCGCACAAGCCGTATTGGAGTAAATATGAATGTTCGGTCAAGGCCACTTGATCGAGCTCAAGGCAAGTGTCACTGGAATCTGAAAAACCAGCCTCTCGAGCCAACGGCAGGTCGACAGTTCCGGCTAAACTCGCCGTCCCGGACCGAGAGCGCCAACTTCCTGCTCTTTGACTTCGTCAGCCCAATGGCTCAGTGAATGAAGATGTCTTCGCGTACTCAAACCGTAACGGCGGCGAACGCGCTTTGGCCTAACCTCCGGCGCATCCTCATCCCATTAGCCCGTTCCACTGCGTAAACCTGAAGATTGAACGCCAGGCGCACTCAAAATCCGGCGATTCTTACCAATTCCGACGATCTGCAGATCGCAATTTCGCTCAAGCTCTCCAATTGCAGGTGCACAAACACGCGCGATCAGAAATGCGATGCCCCACCCGGCTTACGAGTGGGGCATTGGCTTGTTCCGATTCTTAGAATCGGGGTCTTCTCCCCCCGGTTAAGACCCCGACTCTTTGAGCCGCCCCGAATCGCGGCGACCTTGCATCTCTACTGCGTGGCCTTTCCTGGCCCGCCCGCGTAGAGATGGGACGTGCGCTTCGGTAATCTCCCGCTGAACTTACAATTCTTCCCGCTGGACTGGCTTCTGCTGCTGCCAATCTCGCGCGCTGCGGTCTACTCGCCGCTTTGCGCTTTCTGTGCCGGATGCAGAACCAGGTAGCTCGCGCCGCCGTTGGCCCACACCAGAAGCAGGACGTCTTTCCCTTCCGAATCCGAGTGAAGCTGGTTCACGCAGGCGTCGGCGTCCTCAACGGGGTGCCGGTTCACCTGCAGAATCACGTCGCCGGGGGTGAGGCCCGCATCGTCCGCGGGGCTGCCCGGGCGCACCGATTGAATCACCGCGCCCTTCACTCGATCGGGCACGTTGAACTGCTGGCGCAATTCGGGCGTGAGGTTGGCCAGGGCCAGTCCGAGCTTGCCACGCTGCCCACTGCCCGACTGGGAGTTGCCGGCCTCCTCGGCGCCATTGTTGGCGAACTCGCCCACGGTGATGTGAATGCTCTGGGGCTTGCCGTCGCGCAGAATGCCCAGGTCAATCGCAGTGCCGGGAGCCATCTCGCTCACCGCGACCTGCAGCATGCTTCCGTTGGCGATTTTCTTGCCGTCGATCTCGCGCAGCACGTCGCCGCTCTCGAGGCCTGCATGGCTGGCCGGCGAATCGGGCGTCACCTGGCTGACGATGGCGCCGGAGGCGTCAGGCAGGTTGAAGAAGCCGGCGTTTTCGGGCGTCACGTCGTTCATGCTGATGCCCAGGTAGCCGTGGTGCACGGTGCCGCTCTTCATGATCTGTTCAGCCGAGGCCTCGGCGATCTGTGCGGGGATGGCGAAGCCCGCGCCGGCAAACGATCCACTGCCCGAAATAATGAAGGTGTTGATGCCGATCACTTCGCCATAGGCATCCACCAGCGGGCCGCCGGAGTTGCCGGGATTGATGGCCGCGTCGGTCTGGATGAAGTCGCCCGGCTTGCGCGGATCGTCGGAATAAGGATTGGGCCGGCCCAGTCCGCTGATGATGCCGCGCGTGACGGTGAAGGGGAAGTTGCCGAAGGGGTTGCCGAAGGCAAGTACGGTTTCGCCGGGGCGCAGCTTGTTCGAGTCGCCCCAGGGCACGCTGGGCAAATCGTGCGCATCGATCTTGATGACCGCGATGTCATTCAGCTTGTCCACGCCGACCACCTTGGCCGTGAAGACGCGCCGGTCATTCAGCGTGACGCGCACCTGCGTAGCGCCGTCGACCACGTGGTCATTGGTGACGATGTAGCCATCGGGCGAGATGATGACGCCGCTGCCGACGCCATGCTCGATTTGGGGCTGCGGCTTCATCTGCTGGCCGTTGGGCCCGAAGAAGAACTGGCGGAATCCGGGCGGCAGATCCTGCGGATTGATGCCGCCAAAATTCTGGCCGTCGTTGGAGCCCTGTTCGTCGGGCGCGACGCGCGAGGTAACGGCGACGTTCACGACAGCCGGCGTGACGCGCGAGGCCACGGCTTCAACGGCGTTGTCGAGGGCGGTGAGCGCGGTAACGCTGCTCTGGTCGAGCGGCCCGGCGGCAGCGGCGGCGGCGTTCGCGCGGCTATGGTCGAACAGGAACGCGGCGGCGAACAGCGCCGTGGCAAGAATGCCCGCGGGGACTGCGAGTTTCTTTACCTTGGCTACTAATGAATTAGTTGTTACAGACATGTCAGTTTCTCCGTTTTGGTTGATGTGCATGGTTAAAGTTGGAACGCCGGCCAGCCGTTTTCGATGGCCGGAGCAGCTTGCCGGTTTGAATGTGAGCCTGTTGCGTGCGCTGCGTTGGCGCCGGGCGCGGAGCTAACCGGCGCGGAGCCGACAGGGTAGACGAGGAGGATCAAGCGCGTGACGGTTACCTGCGCGGCGCGCGACGAATCAGGTTCGCCTGCCGCCGCGCCAATCTGCGCCTGCGGCGTTTCGCCGCTGTCGTAATCGGCCATGGCTCTCGACCGCGTCGAAGCGGTCTCGACCTGCTCCCACGCGGCGAAGACAATGTATTCGCGGCCTTGCGGAGCGGCCGAGGCAGAATCGGGCATCACGGCCTTCACGAACTGGGCACGGGGGGCGCCATTATTCGTATCGCGCGAGGCGGCCATGGTTGGGGCTGCATCGGCAGGCCGCTCTGCGTCGCCACGCTCAGCGTCAGGAGCAACCGAGGCAGGAGCGGCCGGCGCGGCTGCTTGATTGCGGGTGGGCGGCAAAATGGCTTTGGTGTTGATCGCGCGAACCTGCGGTGAAGCGTGCATCGCCGTCACGGGCGCGATCGATTCGCTGGGCTGTAAGAGCGCGAGCGCCGCGATTTGCGTATCGGGCCGGGGCGCGACAAAGGCGACCAACTGCGGGCTGCGTGCCAGCTCAACCGAGCCAACGACCAGGCCGCAGCCCAACACACCCATAAGCGCGCGGGCAGCCACGGGATTGAGCGCCTGCCTGCGGCGCAGGATGCTGTGCACGCGATGAACCAGCTCAGGCCGCCGCTCGAACGCGCCGAGCGAGAGCGCCTGCACGCGACGTTGAAGTCCGCGTTCGGCGAGCGTGGTCAGGCAGGCGGCGTAGCTGCGCGGAGCCTGCGTGCGGCGAACCACGCCCTCGTCGCAGGCCATTTCGCGCTCGCGGCAAAGGCGGCGCTCCATCCACACGAGCGTGGGGTTCAGAGGAAACAGAACCAGCGAAAGCTTCTGCAGAAGATTGCTCCAGTCGTCGCGGCGGCGCAGGTGCTCGGCCTCGTGCAGCACCACCTGCTCAAGTTCGCCGGGCGTCAAGCGCGAGAAGAGCCACTCCGGAATGAGAATGCGCGGCGCAAGAAAGCCGATCACGCTGGGGCGATCAAGGTCGCGCGTGGTGCAAATCTGAACGGCTCGCGGGGCAGACGGCGAGGCCAGCAGCGCACGAAGACTCGCCTCGGCTTGAACCGGAGCGGCGGCCTTCCATAACTTGCGCAGGCGAAGCGAGTGGAATACGAGCTGGCCCAGGCGAAAGGCGGAGGCGATGAGCCAGAGCGCGGCGATCGCGAATGCCCAGCGGCTATCGAGCGAGAGCCACGGTCTTGCCGCGGCATGATCGAGCGGCGCGAATGCGCCTACCGCGGATGAATGCGCGAGCAAAGGCAGGAACGGCAGCCCGGCCACCACCGCGAAGCCGGCAGCCCATGCAGCAAAGCGGTGCGCGGCAGAAACGCGCGGCGAAAGCCGCAACGAAAGAACCAGGGCAATGGCAACAGCCGCGCCCTGCCACAGCGCCGAAACGGCGACGGGCGCGGCGGCTTGCGCAAACGCGGCGAATGCGGCCGGCATCGCGCCGCCTGCGCCGGCAAACCCGGCTTGAATTGGATCGGCCATGAGCATGAACGGCATCCTTATCTCTTGCCCTTCTTGTCGGCGTTCCCCATGTCGGGCGCCGCGCTGTCGATCGCTTCTTTCAGCCGATTCAACTCTTCGGCTGAGATCTCATCGTCGCCCAGGAGTGATAACACAAGTTGCTCGCGGGAGTTGCCAAAGAACCGGCTGAGAACGTTGCGGACCTCAGACTGGCTCGCTTCGTGCTCCGCGATCGACGGCTTGTAAACGAACGCGCGGCCTTCCTGGCGATGGGTAACGTAACCCTTCTGCTCGAGGATGCGGATGGTGGTGAGCACTGAGTTGTAGGCCAGCGGTTCGCTTTTGGGGAGGGATGCGACCAGGTCGGTGACGGCCGATTCGCCATGCTGCCAGAGGATCTTCATCAGCCTCAGCTCAGCTTCGGTCAGCGTGTTCGATTTTTTTGGCGGCATCGCTAACTCGTTGATTGGATTGTGGCTTGTCGAACTTCTGGGCCCTTCCCCCGCACCAATAGACGCACAACTAAACGATTAGTTGCTAAGAGCGGCGAAATTTTTCGGTGCTCCTCCGGACCAGGATCGGCCCACCGGGAGAAAGCGACGACGCCCGGGTTCACCCTGTGCTACGATCCGTGCAAGCGTTCAAGCTATTTTTTGTATAGGTATATTCAGCAAGAGGCACCGGCGGTTTTTTCCCGCCGGCGCAACCTTCCGCAAGCGCCTTCAATGGAACGGCGCGTTGCCGGCGTGCAGGGGATGCCATGAACAATCAGCTGCGGCCGATGGCGCTCGGCGAAATCCTCGACCGGACCGCCGAGCTTTACCGCCATCATTTTTTGCTTTTCGCCGGAGTGTCGGCGATCTTTGCGGGGGTGATTCTGCTGGTGGAGATTTTGCACCTGGGCTCGCTGGCGCTTCTGGGCTATCCGCATATCCCGGCGCATCTGGAATGGGCGTATGCCGTGTCGCTGGTTGTGCAGATGCTGGCGGTGCTGTTGGTGGCCGGACTTTCGGTTGCCGCCTTCAACCGGGTGGTGGCGTGGATCTACCTGGGCGAGCGGGCGACCGTGAGCGACGCCATAAAGAGCATCTTTTCCCGCATGCGCCGCTACCTCTGGCTGATGACGATAATCGCGTTTCGTGCGTGGTCGCCGCTGGTGGTGCTGTACGTGGCGCTGTTCGCCATTCTGTTCACAGTTCTTCCCGCCGGATTTTTGTTTAACCCTCAGGCAGCGCAGCATGCTCCGCCGGCGAACCCTTCCGCATTCCTTGCCGCGGGCATTGGAATGCTGATCCTGATTCCGCTGCTGCTTGCCGCTCTGGTTTACGCCGTGTTGATGTCGCTGCGCTACTCGCTGGCGATGGCCGCGTGCGTGGTGGAGAACCTCACTGCCAGCGAGGCGATCCGCCGCAGTATTGCGCTGGCCAAAGGCGCATGGGGCCGCATCTTTGTGCTGGGCCTGCTGGTGACTGCGATCGAGTACCTGCTGACCATGATCTTCGGCTTTCCATTTCTCTTCTACACCTTCAAGCACCTGGGAAAGCCCCTGCCTTTGTCGTTGCTCGCGTCGCAGCAATTCTTCAGCTTTCTGACCACAACGCTCATCGGCCCCATCTACTCCACCGGCCTCACGCTCTTTTATTACGACCAGAGAATTCGCAAGGAAGGCTTCGATATCGAGTGGATGATGCAGGCGGCTGGGTTGGCCCCGCAGCCGGAGTTGCCGGCGCCGGGGCAGTCCTGAGGAAACGAGCGCGCACATGAGCGAAACACTTCGGCCCTCCACGCTCGGTGAGATCCTCGACCGCACGGCCCAGCTCTATCGCCGCAATTTTTGGCTGTTTGCCGGCGTGGCGGCTTTGCCCATCGGCGTGATCATCGCTATGACCGCGCTTGGAACAGCTCTGGTTTTTACGGTGCCGGGCGTGAGAGGTGGCTACTCGACCTCGCCGGTGATACCGATCCTGACCGTTGCCTTGCTTGTGCTTCTGGTGGTCCCGATCTACATTACGGCGGCCGTTTACTCCTACGCGGGATTGACCGAAGCTGCGGCGGGCACGTATCGCGGCGAGAAGATCTCCATTCGCGGCGCCCTTAAAAGCGTGCACCCGTGGTTCTGGCGCTATCTGTGGTTCATTATTCTGCAGGGAATTGTTGTGGCCTTCATTCCGGCGGCGATTGCGGGCGGCGCGGTGGGGGCGCTCTTATACGGGGAACACATTACCGGCGGAAACCTGGCCACGGCCGCGCTGTTCGGCTTCATGGTCTTTGTCGTGGTCGTTGCGGCGATAGCCGTCATCATCTGGCTCGTGCTGGGCTACTCACTCAGCATCGCTGTGTGCGTCGTGGAAAAGAAGCGCGCCTGGGAATCGCTCAAGCGCGGATGGAATTTGAGCAGGGGCACGCGCGGGCGCATCGTGGTGATGTTTCTGCTGGTTTTCGCGCTTGCCATGGTGGTGTCGATGATCGCCGCGATCCCCAGTTTGATTGTGATCGGCGTGATGGCAGCGCACGGCAATGGCGCCGCGCAGTCGTCGACAGCCTTTGTCGTTGCTGAAGTGGTGAGGGTGATCTCGGATTTCGTTCTGCAAACGCTCATCGCTCCCATCTCATCGATCGCGCTCGTCCTCTTCTACTATGACCAGCGCATCCGGAAAGAAGGATTCGACATTGAGTGGATGATGCAGCAGGCGGGCATGGCGCCGGTTCAAGCCGAAAGCGGATTTGCTTCTGCTCCCGGCATCTTCGGGCTTGCGCAGCCTGCATCCGCGCCGACGCTGCCCGCCGCGCCGGGTATTTCCGCGCCCGCCGCGCCTCCTGATACCGTGGAATAACAATGAATTCGCCGCGATCCGCTTCAACCTGGTGGAGCGTCGGAGCAGGCGCTGCGCCGGCGATCCCGCTGCTGCTGCTCGCGTGTGGGTTCTTGCCAGTGCGCGCCCAGGACCTCACCGCCGATGCCGGATGGCGCGACGTAAGCGCGGCGGAATACCAGCAACACTTGGCAGCTCTCGATGTTCTGGTTGCCGCATGCCAGACGCAGCGGACAACGCGCGGCGCTGCGCAAGGTGCGGCGCAAAAAAGCGGTGCAACGAAGCTCGATTTTCCCGCGTGCGATGCCTCGCAGGTTGGCCCGAATGACCGCGTCCAGTGGCCCGCCGGCGCGGCGTCCGGGCCGCGCGAGGTGCGATACGACTGGCTGCGGGTCGCTCTGGCGCGGGCCGCGAGGAAGGATAGCGCCGCGCCGCAAGGCATCCTCGGAGCGATTCCGAACCCAAATCGCAAGACCGTCACGGCCGATCAAGTCTTGTCAGACGCGCGGCAGCGCCTCAGCGACGATGCGAAGCAAGTGCAGCTTCCGGGCGAGCCCAATCCTGATTACGCCGCCGAGCGCCAATCGCTGAACGCCATTCTGGCCGAGCGCGCCTACCAGGGCGTGAGCGAAGTCTCGACCATGGGGCGATTCCAGGAGTGGCTTGCCAACAAGCTCGACAGATTTTTCTCGGGCCTCATCCGCTTTGGCTCGCGCTCGCCGTGGCTCGTGTGGCTGCTGTGGGGGCTGCTTGTGGCCGGCGTGAGCACTTTGCTGGTGTGGTTGTTGATGCGCATCGAGTGGCAGTCGCGCGCGCAACTGATTCCGGACCTTGCAACCGGACCCGGAGCGCCTTCAGCGCGCGAATGGCAGCTTTGGCTGCGCGACGCGCAGGCTGAAGCGGCGAAGGGCCGATGGCGCGAAGCGATTCACTTTGTCTACTGGGCGGCGATCGCGCGCCTCGAATCCAAACGCCTATGGCCGGCCGATCGCGCGCGCACGCCGCGCGAGTACCTTGAGCTGATGGCGGCGTCGGATGCGCGCACGCCAAACCTGGCGGCACTGACGCGAAGTTTTGAGCGAACGTGGTACGGCGGCCGCGCCGCAGCGGCTTCGGACTTCAACGCGGCTCTCGAGCAGGCAGCGGCTCTGGGGGTAGCGGCGGAATGAAACTGTTCGCCTCGCTCGACGCGAAAGACCGCAAGCTGCTGATCGGCTGCCTGGCCACGGTGGTTGTGCTGGCGTTTGCCATTGCGCTGCTCTCGCGCAACCAGAACAGCGACGACAACACCGTTCCCAGCTCGTATCTGACAGGACGCTACGGCGCACGCGCCGCATTCGAGCTGCTGCATGCGAGCGGCTACGACATTAAGCGCTGGGAGCAGCCGCTGAGCGATCTGGCGGTGACCGCGGACGCGCAGACAGTGGTGATTTTTGCCGAGCCTGACCCGTCGGAGATATCTCAGGGAGATTTGAAGGCCGTGCGCGACATTGTGGAACAAGGCGGCCGCGTGCTCGTGACCGGATGGATGGGAGGCCGTCTCGCTCCCGATGGAAGCGTGCGGCCCCCAACGCAGTTCCAGTCCGCCTGCAAGCTGACACCGCAGGGCCTGGACACGCTGGCCGGCTCCGGCGAAGTGTGGATGGCACCGGAAGCGGGATGGGGATTCGGCCATCCGCTCGATCGCGTGGAATACAACTGCGCGGGCGCGCCGGCCGTGGTGAAGTACAGCGAGGGCCAGGGCAAAGTGATCTGGTGGGCAGGCTCTACGCCGCTTGAGAACGGCTCCATCAGTCGCGGCAACAACCTGAGTCTTTTTTTGAATGCGCTCGGACCGCGCGACGGCCATCAATTTTATTGGGACGAGTCGCTGCACGGCGAGACGCGCACGCAGTGGTTCTATGCGAGCGGGCCCGCGATGTGGATGCTCGAGGCGGGCCTGGTGGGCATCGCTCTGCTGATTCTCTTCAGTTTCAGCCGCCGCCGTGGGCCACTTCGCGACATGCCCGTTCCCCCGCGCACGACTCCTGTCGAGTTTCTTGAGGCGCTGGGCTCGCTCTATGCCGAGGCCAAAGCCTCCGCGACGGCCGTCGAGCTCGCTTACGATCGTTTCCGGCGCAGGATGGGCGATCTGTGTGGGCTGAAAGGCGCGAAGATGAGTGCAGCGGACCTGGGCCTGGCGCTGCGCCGCCGCTTTCCGCAGGCTGCACCTGAACTTGAGAAGGATCTCGCGGATTGCGAGGAGTCATTGACCAACGACGCGCTGAAGTCAAAAGACGCGCTGGCGCTGGTGCAGGCGCTAAGCCGCCACAGCGAGCTGCTGGCCGCCGCAGCGCGAGCGCATCCGGCGCAACGTTGAGAATTGGTTTCGCATGGAGGCGAGACGATCGAAGATTGGAGCAAGGAGACGGAAATGACCGAGGAGAAGAATCTGGAACAGGGATTGGCGCCCGAGAGCACGGCACCGCAAGCAGCGGCGCTGCCCGCGACGCAGCAACTGCTGGCCGCTTCGCGCGCGGAGCTGGGGCGCGTGATCGCCGGGCAGAGCGACGTGATCGGTGAGGTGCTGGTGGCGGTGCTCACGCAGGGCCACGCGCTGCTTGAGGGCGTGCCGGGCATCGCCAAGACGCTCATCGTAAAATCCGTCGGCCGCCTGCTCGGCCTCGGCTTCCAGCGCGTGCAGGGCACACCGGACCTGATGCCCGCCGATATTCTAGGCACCACCATGTTCCGGCCGGGGGCCGACGCGTTTACGTTTCACGCCGGGCCGGTGTTTACCGATCTGCTTCTGGTGGACGAAATCAATCGCATGCCTCCTCGCACGCAGGCCGCGCTGCTCGAATGCATGGAAGAGCGCCAGGTGACGAGCGATGGCGTGGCGCGCCCGCTGCCGCCCTGGTTCACGGTCTTCGCCACCGAGAATCCCATCGATTTCGAGGGAACCTACCCGCTGCCCGAGGCGCAGCTCGACCGCTTCCTGCTGAAGATCAAGGTGAGCTACCCGTCGGTGGATGAAGAGCGGCTGATGCTCGAGCGGCATCATGGGCCTGGCGGCACAAACCTGCTGGACGAAGCGAAGATCCAGCCGCTTTCGACGGAGCTTCTTGCCGCTGCACGCAACGAGATTCGCTCGATCCGCGTGGAGAACGATCTCTACGGCTACATTCTGGATCTCGTCCGCCGCACGCGCGAGTGGCCCATGCTTGCGCTGGGCGCAAGCCCGCGCGCGGCCATCTGCCTGTTGCGCGTAGCGCAGGCGCTGGCGGCCTTCGAAGACCGCGACTACATCATCCCCGACGACGTAAAGCGCGCCGTGCTGCCCTCGCTGCGCCATCGCATTCTGCTCAAGCCTGAGGCGGAGCTCGAGGGCTTCGACGCGGATCGGGTGCTCGGCGATGTCGTCGCGGCGGTTGCGGTGCCGCGGGGATGATCTCGCCCTCGCTCCATCCCGAATCTGTGCGCGCCGAATGTCGACTGCGCCGTCGCTGGTTTGCGTTCGGCCTCACACCGCGGACGATCTGGCTGCTGGCCTCGGGCATGGTGCTGGCGCTGCCGGGATTCTTTCACGCGTCGTGGGGATTGGGAATGCTGGCCTGGGACGCACTGGTTTTGCTTATGGCACTGCTGGACGGATTGCGCTTGCCGGTGCCGCAGCAAATCACCATCGAGCGCATTTGGAGCAACGCGCCCGCGCTCGACAGTGAAACCGAGATCGAGCTGGCCGTCACACAAGAAAGCAGAACGATTCTCGACTGCCGGCTGGTTGACGACTTGCCCGACGCGCTGGTCGCCACACCCGCCACGCATAACCTGCGCGCCTTTCCGCGCGTTCGCGCCGCGCTGCGCTACAAAATTGAGCCGCGCGACCGCGGCGATGTGAGCGCCAGAGCCGTCTACATTCGCTACGCTTCGCCGCTCGGGCTGGTGGAGAAGTGGGCAATGGCGCCGCTCGAACAGCCAGTGCGTATCTATCCCGCGCTACGCCAGGGCGAGGATCAGGAAATCTATCTGGCGCGTGGCCGCCAGATCGAGTTGCAGCTCCGCCAAGTGCGCGAGCGCGGGCTGGGCCGCGACTTCGAGAGCCTGCGCGAATATCTCGAGGGCGACGACCTACGCGACGTGTGCTGGACGGCGACGGCACGACGCGGCGAGTTGATCACTCGGCGCTACCAGACGGAGCGCAGCCAGGCGGTGTGGATCGTGCTCGACGCCGGGCGCCTGCTGCAGGGCAGGATCCTGCCTGACGGCGGCACTCAGGATCGGCGCGGCCACTCCAAGCTCGACTATGCGTGCTCGACCGCCGTGGCGCTGGCGCAACTGGCGCTCTTCTCCGGCGATCGCGCTGCCCTGCTCGTCTACGGGCAGCACGTGCAGCAGCGGGTTCTGCCCGGTCGCGGCCATGCGCACTTGCGGCAGATCGTGGAAGCGCTTTCGCAGGCGCGCGCCGAGGCGAGCGAGGCCGACCACCTGCGCGCCACTGCCGCGCTGAATCGATGGCAGCCGCGGCGGGCGCTCATCCTTTGGATCACCGACCTGGCCGAAACCGCCATGCGCCCTGAGGTCATCGACGGCGCGATGCAGTTACTGCACCGGCACGTGCTCCTTTTTGTCGCCATGGCGCAACCTGACGTGACGGCCATCGCCAATGCGCGACCGAAAACCGTCGAAGAAATGTTCCGTGCCTCCGCCGCGCAGGAGTTGACCACCCGCCGCGAGCTCCTGCTGGCGCGCCTGCGCGATCAGGGCGCGCTGACGCTCGACCTTGACCCCAACCAACTCACTTCGGCGGTGCTAAACCAGTATCTGAAGGTGAAGGAACGGGCGATGGTGTAGCTGCCGTTCTCGCGCAAAAGGCGCCTCAAGACGGCGTGTTTACTTTCTGGGGCAATAACATACTTGGCTGACTAATGAATCCTGTCTGGTCATCGGGCGCTTATCTTCTGATGAATCTCGGCGATTTCGGTCTGGATTTCGGTGAGATGCCGAGAGATGCTGGATATGCCAAAGGCAATGATGCCCAGTATGCCCCAAGTCACATAAAGCTCCCATTGATTCATCTTGGTTCCCCCTTCTTGTCCTAAAGTAGAAAACTGACTTTGCTATGCTATTTGGCATGGCTACGTTACTTGCTGAGTTTCGCGGGAAAATGGTAGCAACTGGACCACTGCTCAGAACCACGGTTCAAATTCAGGCGGCGGCGGTTGATCTAAGAGAACAAGCTCCATCTCAGAGCGCATGTACCTGTGAATATTGCCGCACCCCATACATCCCCAATCGCACCAACCCGGCATTATCTCCGGAAGCGCATAGATAGGCCTTCCGTCGTGCACGCCGATGTACTTCACAATATTGAATTTTGGACAGCCCGGAGTCTTACAGCGGAATCCCCAATAGGCGTGTTTCATAGGGCGTTTAACGCTCCTCGTTTTTGTCGTCGCGAATTCGCATACGATCCATGAATGTGAACATGTTGGTTATATTGTGTTGCCTTCCGCTTTTCCGAAGCCAATTCGCGTAGTCTTCTGGCGTAAATTTAACCTTTTGCGCGAGTTCGCCGGACTCGATATGCTTGCGAAGGTCGGCGAACCACTCTTTGCTGTAGCTAAAAGTTTCAAAGCCGCTGGCTCTAAGCACTTCCCAGGATTTCCGCGCCCGCTTCACTGGTCCTACTGTGTGATCGAGAGCCTTCCATCCTTCGTAGGCCAGCAAATCTCCGGCTTGCACGCGGGCAGAATATTTCGCAGATACGAATGAAATTTCTGGATAAAGCCAATCGCGGAATTTTGCATCTCCTTCGCGCATGACGTTGTACAAGTAGCCCGCATTGAATTCATTCTCACTACTGATATCAAAAGTCAATTTTGCAATGTGGCCCACGCGCTCCGCCATCGCTGCTGTGCGCTGTAGAACCTCCACGAACGCCCGGTAATAGGAGAGCGCGGCGGAATCGGGAAAAACTTGGAATTGAGCACTGATATCGATAGCGATAGCGATCCCGCCAATTCCACTATTTGCCAAAATAGACACAAGATCGCGGTACATCGCCTTATTATTTTCGTGGGGAATATCGCGGTAATCGGCTTCATCGCTTTCGCAGTCCTTTGCGTGAAAGGGAATCCCTCTACAACGCGGAATCCATCTAGCCTCTAGTTCCTGCCACTGTTCCTCTGATCCCGCGAGTGCTGAGACGGCTACCGCCCGCTCATGTTTTGCGTCAGATCCATCGTCCCCATAAACGTAGATCACGAGGCACATCCCTTTAACGCAAATTTGACTTTGAACACACATCGGCGCTACGCTCCAGTCTAGGAGCGTGTATGCCGAATCGGCCCACCGCCTCTGCCAAGAATGTGAGGGGCGATTCTGCCACCTTCGTAAACTTCACGCGTAGGCTTATGTCTGTGCCTCACGCGGATATTAAAGAAAAGCTAGATGCAGAAAAAGCGGCGAAGCGAACGTCTAAACGTTCCGCTTCCCGCGTCCCTGCCGCATCTTCCAAGGTGCGTTAGTTCGCTTCCGTTTGTCCCACCTTGCCGGTCAACTCTGCATAGGTCAGTCTCTTCCCTGAAATCTGCGATGCTGCCAGCGTGAAGCGATCCACGTCAGTCAACGGATTGTCTTTGGTCGCACGGTTATTGTAGCGAAATACTTGCTCTACGAGATAACGCTGCAAGTGGAACGGTTCGACTGAAATGTAAGTCCCGTTCAATCCGCGCTTGAGCAAAGACCAGAAATTCTCGATTCCGTTCGTATGAATCTGGCCGCGCACATAGGTTTCAGCGTGGTTCACAACTTCATGCACGAAGCGTGAATCGGCGTATCCGCCCCATTCATCGGTGATGAGCGTAGCCGAGGGATCGATATGAAACCGAGTCAGATTGTGGAGCATATCCTGGGTCCGTTCCTTGATGATCTCAGTACGGACATGGCCCTTCCGCTCAAGCAAGCCGACCACGATGGTTTTGCCTGTGATACCGCGCCTCTTTCCGCCCATCTTCTCGCGCTTCGCCTTGTGCATATTGCTGACCTTACCGCCAATAAAAGTCTCATCCACTTCCACTGCTCCGCCATCGCTGCCGAGCTTCGTGAATGTTCCGCTCTCCATCGCAAGCCTGATCCGATGCAGCATGAACCACGCGGTTTTCTGCGTCACGCCTAGGGCGCGGTGGAGTTCGTAACTAGAGATGCCATTCTTGCTATTGCAGAGTAGCCAGAGGGCAGGGAGCCACTTATCTAAGCCGATGGGCGAATCCTCGAACACCGTGCCAACCTTGAGCGAGAACTTCTGTTTCTTGTGGTCGCCATAGCAGCGGTATACGTTCGCATTGGCGAGCCAAGTCAGCTTGGTTGCACCGCAATAGGGGCATTTGGGCATTCCATCGGGCCAGCGCACGAAAACCATGAACTTCCGGCAGTTTTCACGGTCTGCAAAGTGTTGAATCGCTTGCTGTAAAGTCTTTATCTGTTCCATAACAAGAACAGCATAGAACAAATAGTGTAGTCTGTCAAGTATATTATTGCCCTTTCTGGTACATCCCCCCTCCCCCCTCCCACCCTAGTCTTTTTGCGCAAGATCCTGGTGAGACGTGGGTTGCGGCGGGCAATCGCGGCAAAGTTTTATTTTTCTTGCAGTTCTGGGCAAAGTATCGAAAACAAAGGGTTTGTTACCGGTCCCTTCCCATGCTCGACTTATTTTGAAAGTTTCTGCTCCCCAAAAGTCGAACGCGGTGGACCTATCCACCGCGTTCGGGCGTTTTTTTGTCGTTCTGAAATTATTGTGCGCGAAGAGCTCGTAATTGCTTGCAAACCTGGCGGAAATTTTTAGCGAGTGTTTTCAGTGGTTTTTGAGAAAAATCGAGCGGAGGAGTCTTGACAGGCCGTCGGCCCGGGTCTGTCTCACTTTCGCGCGACGGCCTCCGCATCTACGTTGAACGGCTTGCGAGGTCGATAGCGGTGCATTGCAGGTAAGTTCCGGTTTAGCATCAGCCGTTATCGGGTGCTTTGTCCTTCGAGCCGCGAAGGAGGCATTGGATGCGTGGCGACTTCGCCATCGGTCATACCGAGCGCCCACTTAATGACTTCAAAATACATCGTGCGGATATCGGGATCCTTCCAGGACTCCGGCGTGTGACCGAGGGAGGAATAGAAGACGCGGCCCTTCCCGTAGTGCTTTACCCAGGCAACAGCAAAGTCGTGGTCTGTACGATGCACTTTCGGAGCGCTCAAATCCAACTGGCTTGGATCGAGGCTGAGGAGAACGTCGACATCGGCTCGCGACCAATCTTTCGGTTGATAGATCTCATCCCACTTGTGAAACTGTGCCGGGAAATGCCGCACAATCGGGAAATCGGGCTGCTCATTGCGTATCGGAGCGTTGAAAGTTTCCCACGGGTGCTGGTCGAAGTATCCGCCCAGCATTTTGCCATATTCCGGCCAGGCAAAATTTGTGTCCAGTGCGCCATGGATGCCAACGAAACCTCTTCCCATGTCGTGGATAAAGGTGAGTAAGTCTTTCTTCTGATCGTCGCTCAAAGTCATATCACCAGATGTGCTGGCGAAAACGACCACATCGAAATATGCCAGATTCTTCCCGTTTAAAGGAATGTCGCGGAAGGTCAACAGATCGCTGTCGGTACGCAGTACGGTATCCCAAAGGCCGCTCTGACTCCCCAACTCATAGATTGCAACCATTGCATCGGGTATGGAGTCATGCTGCCAGCCCTTCGCTTCGGCGATGACGAGAACGTGGTATTTGTGGGGCGGGGGCGCCGCGGGAGCCTGGCCAAAGGCTGGAGATAACTGAATGATCGCGAAAGTGAGAAGCAGAAAGACAAGCTTGCGGACGATAGTCAAAGTATCCTCCTCGAGAACATCGGCGGTTTCTTGAAAGATGAGTATAAGAAGAGTTGCTTGCGGAATGAAAGGTATGAGAACAAAAACGGCATCATTGCTGTCAAATTTCGTGATTCAGAACACACTTTCGATGGAATCGCGCAAACACGTCCTGTGATGCATGTGACGACGGTGCTTAGAGCGGCTCGCATTGATAGTTTCGACAACGCGTGTGATGCAAAGCACATACATGGAGGAGTTCCATCGCAACTTACTACTAATATGTTGAGGTTGTTCCAGCCTTTTGACCATGAGAGCCAGCTGATAAAAAGCAGAACACCCTGGATATGATGAAGGCGCATCCGCATCCGAGCCGTGCCGAGCTGGCACAAGGAGTTTCAGGGAATCTCTGCCGATATCAGGTCTTTAACAAGACCCTTGATGCGCTCATGTGTGGCGCGAACAACATGAGGAGGGCTTGAGTCGTGATTGACGACAGAAAGCTCGCCCGCCCCGAAAGGAATCCGTCGCAGGATGCATATGGCAAAGGCCGACGGCTGATTGGTAAGAACTACAAAACTGCCGATCTGCTGGCGAAGGTTACCGGCAGGGCAAAGTATGCCGAAGACTTTCGCGCCGAAGGCATGCTGTTCTGCCGGCTGGTGCTAAGCCCACTGCCGCATGCACGGATCAGGCGCATCCACACGGACGCCGCCCTTGCGGTTCCCGGAGTAAAGGCGATCCTGACGGCTGGTGACATTCCCGAGCCTGCCGCCAGCAGGGACGGCAATGGGAATGTCGTCAAGGCCAGCAAGTGGCGAGAACGCGCCTTGACTGACGAGCCGATGTACGTGGGCGATCCGATTCTGGCTGTTGCGGCAGTGGATGAATTGGCCTGCGCCGAAGCCATCGAGAAGATCGAAATTGATTTCGAACGCCTGCCCTTTGTCCTTGACCCATTGGAGACACTGCGTCCGGGAGGGCCGAATCCTCACGAGGACGGCAATGCATGGGTCACACCGGCGGGTCCGCAGCCACAGGCGCCGCAGTTGCGGGAAATCAAGTGGACGGAGGCAGAATTTGCAGAATACGACAGCGGGAAACTGCCGATGGGCGATGTGCCCGACCAGTGGTCGTATGGAAATCTCGATGACGGATTCAGGGATGCAGCGCTGATTCTGGATGAAACCTTTATGACGCCGGGTACCGAGCACCAGTGCCTGGAGCCTCGCACAACAATGGCCTACTGGCAGAACGGCAAGCTGATCCTGCACACAGGAGCGCAGAGCACAGGTCAAACGGTCGCCGCGATTGCCGAGCTGATGAACATGCCGGAGAAAGACATTGTATTCATCAGCGAATACACCGGCGGAGGATTCGGCGGAAAAATCAGAGCGGGGGTCACGATGATCATTCCCGCGCTCCTGTCGAGGAAACTGGGCGTTCCCGTGATGATGCGCATCAGCCGCGAAGAGGAGCACTCGATTGGCCGTGCGCGGACGGGGGTGGCGGGCCGCCTGAAGATTGGCTTCGCCGCAGACGGAAAGATCCTCGCGCTCGACATGTTCACGATTTCGAATAGCGGGTCCTATGACGCGCAGTTTGATGGTCTGTGGGCTGCCAAATTTGTCTCACTGCTCTATCAGCCGCGGGCGATGCGGCAGCGTGCGATCTCGGTGATGACCAACACTCTTCCGCGCCAATGGCAGACTTCTCCTGGCGGCCTGCCATGCAGTGCATTCGTCGAACCGATCTTGTCGAAGGCAGCACGCAGGCTTGGAATTGACCAGGTGGCGATGCGGCGCGTGAATTGCCCCGAGGGAAAAGTTGAATATGGTCCGCCCGTCGAAGGCCGGCGTGCCTACGCGACCAGCTGTTTTCTGAAGGAAGCTCTCGATCGTGGCGCAGAACAGTTCCGATGGAGCGAGCGCGTTCAGGAAAACAGGCGATCAGGCTCCAGGGTACGTGGCCTTGGAGTCGCGCTGAGTGCCTACGATGCCGGAACGACGGGCTACGATGGATTGCTTGTGATCACACCCGAGGGGCGAGTACAGTTCCAGTCGGGCATCGCGAACCTGGGAACAGAGTCGACATTTGATGCGTTTCGCGCGGCGGCAGAAAAGCTTGGCGTGCCTTGGGAGATCTGCGACATCACGTGGGGCAATACGTCGAAGCACCTTCCTTACACATGCGTCGCGGGCGGAAGCAGAACAATCAACACCATGAGTCGTGCTTCCTGGGCGGTTGCGGAAGAGTGTGCGCAGCGGTTAAAGGAGATCGCGGCGCTGACGCACGGAGGAGATCCTGCCGATTACCGGGTCGGCAACCAGCGCGTATTTCGCAAAGGCGGAGGCGCAGGGTTGAGCTTTGCTCAAGCAGCAAAGCGAGCGATCGAATTGGGCGGCATTTATGACGGTCACGAAGTCAACCCCGACGTGAACCGGGCGACCAGGTTATCCGTGGCTGGTTTGGCCGGTCAGGGGCTCGTCGTTTCAGCGAGGGATAAGTACCCCTGCAACGGTGATCCGTTTTCGTACCTGGCGTGTTTCGCAGAGGTTGAGGTGGATATTGAAACAGGCAAGTACGCTATCCTCGACCTTCTGGCAAGCGCTGACGTGGGCACCGTGATTCACCCCGCTGCACTGGGCGGTCAGATTCTGGGCCGCATTACCCTCGGCATCGGACACGCAATTGGGCAGAAGATGGTGTACGACCCTCACTCTGGCGCACCGGTAGCGAAGCGCTTCTACCAGAACAAGCCGCCGACGATTCTGGATGTTCCGAACGATATGCAGTGGGATGCTCTGGATATTCCCGATCCGGAAACACCCGTAGGAGCACGCGGCGTTGGCGAGACTCCCGTGGGTAGTGGATGCGCGGCTATCCTGAACGCGTTGGCCGATGCGGTTGGGGACGAAGTATTCACACGGGCACCGGTAAATTCCGATACGATTCTGGCGTCGCTGGAAGCGGGACACCCAACACAGCACCCGTTGATGGCGTTCATCTGAATCCGGGAGATCCTGAGCGGCAGTTCAGGATCCCGAAGCCTCCAGCTCCCTCCGGTCCGCGCCGAGGTCGAGCGCGTGGTCAGGCGCTGTCACCGGCCGGAACAGCCACACTATGAGCAGTGAGAACAGCAATCCGCCGACGGTGAACTTGAGCCAGTGCTGCGCATTCGACGGCGAAAAGAATCCTTCGAGCGAGCCAGCAATGACGAGCAGCGGAATCACGCCGGAGACGAGGCGCGTGGCTTCCACTCCGGCCTTGGCGATGGAGTCGCGGCGGCGATAGATCCCCGGAAACAACAAGCCGTGCGCGAGACGCAGCCCCGCGCCGCCGGCCAGCAGGATCGACGGCAGCTCCAGCGACCCGTGCGGCGCTACAAAGCTCCACAAATCGACCGACATGCCGTGTTGCGCGCAGGCCACGCCCACAACTCCCAGCAACATGCCGTTCAAGAACATGGAATAGACCGGCCCCAGTCCGAAGAGGATTCCTCCTGCGAACGCCATGAAGCAGACGCTCAGGTTGTTGGTCATGATGGCGCTCGAGGCCACCGGTTCGATGCCGACGATCGAGTGCGTCCACATCTCGTGGCGCTCGATGGTCTCGACCATCGCCGGCCCCAGCATGTGGCGCATGAACTGCGGGCGCGCCAGCGTAAGCACCGAGCCTAGCGCCGCCCCGGCCAGCGACAGAACCAGCGCCAGCAGCACATAGCCGATCTGCTGCTGCACGATTGCGGGATAATCGTCGCGCAGAAAGTAGAAAATCTTTTTGAAGCCTTTGCGCCGGCTGGAATAGATGATATGGTGGGCGCGAGCCAATAACTGGTTGACATGCTCGGCGTAAGCTCGCGCGGTCGAATCCTGGCGCAGTGTGGAAAGGTCGCTCGCCGCCTGCCGGTAGAGGAGCGCGGTTTCGCGCAGCTCGGCGCGCGAAAGATGGCGCACACCGGCGGCTTGGGCCTGGGCCAGCAGCGCGGCCAGACGGTCCCAGAAAGGGCGGCGCTTTGCGAGCCACTGATTGGAGAGAATGATCGCCATGGAGCCGATTGGAGATCAGCTTAACATCGAAACCCCGGAGCTGGTAGCCATCGAGATGCCGCTGGCCGGAATCGGCAGCCGCTTCATCGCCATTCTCGTCGATTATCTGATCTTCGGATTTGCGTTTCTGGTTCTCGTTCTGCTGGCCGTGATTTTGCTTCCGGCTTTGAGCCTTTTCGGCGGCCTCTCAGCAAATTGGGCCGTCGGCATCATGATTCTCATCGTCTTCGTAGTGCATTGGGGATATTTCGCGCTCTTTGAGGCCTTCTCGAATGGCCGCACGCCGGGCAAGCGCGTGGCCAGGATTCGCGTGATTCATCAGTCGGGCCGCGGCATCAACTTTGTCGAGTCGCTGGCCCGCAACCTGGTTCGATTCATCGATCAACTGCCGAGCTTCTACGCATTGGGCGTCATCGTTGTCTTCCTGAGCAAGCGGAATCAGCGCCTCGGCGACATGGTTGCCGGGACGCTCGTGGTCCGCGACCGCGAAGTGGATTCTCCTGCATGGGGCGAGGCGGGCGCGCGCACCTTTACCGCTCCAGCTCTGGCCGCCCAGTCACCGATTCCTCCTTCGGGCTCCCCGCGGACAGATCCTGGTCCGTGGGGTGGGCCTCCGCACCTGCGTGTGGCATTGCCCGCACCGGCGCTGGCCAAGCTGTCTGTTTCCGATCTTGAAGTGCTGGAGGGCTTTTTTGCGCGCCGCCTCGACATGGACATGGCCACGCGCGGTGCGCTGGCTGCGCGCATCGCCTCCGCTCTCACGGCCAAGTCGGGACTTGCTATCCCCGCCGACACCAGTGTCGAGACCTTTCTCGAGGCCGTGGCGCATCAGTTCCGCGAGCTGGGGCGGATGAGTTGACGCGAGGCCGCCCGCCAAGCGCGGCGTCCGGCGGAGCGATCGGGTATGGGACACGATCCCGAATTCAGCGGTATATTAGGACTTTGCCAGGAAACCGGCGGAGGCTGCGCTCTTCGCTGCGAGGGCCGAAACGATTTTGGGGAACCGACAGCCCGGCCGCGCGGCAGACGCGCCTGACCGGCAGTGGGACATGAGGAGAGCAAGAATATGGCCAAGACCGTGAACAAAGTTTTCCTATTGGGCAACGTAGGGAAGGACCCCGAGATTCGCGCCACCGGCGGCGGTACGACGGTGGCCACCTTCGGACTCGCCACCAGCGAGCGCTCCAAGGACGGCCAGGGCAACTGGCAGGACCGTACTGAGTGGCACAACATCGTGGTTTACGGGAAGCTCGCGGAGATCGTGCGCGACTACGTGAAGAAGGGTTCGAAGCTCTTCGTAGAGGGGCGGCTGCAGACGCGCAACTGGGATGACAAAGAGCACGCAGGCCGAAAGGTCTACCGCACCGAGATCATTGTCAACGACATTTCGCTGCTTTCGGGCCGCGACGATTCTTCGAGCGGGTACAGCCGTGCGTCGAGTGCTTCGAGTGCCGCAGTGAATGAAGACCAGCGCCAACCCGCCGGCCAGGACGACTACTCGCAGGCCGCCGAAATCTCCGACGACGACATTCCGTTCTGAAGACAGAGATCAGAGATCAGGGGTCAGGGATCAGGGATCGCAGCGAGGGGCGGGAGTCTCTTGCCGTGATCGAGTCCCTGGTTCCGGCGCCAGAGGCCGTCACTCGCGGTCGAGGAGAATCCAAATGAAAATGTTTCTTGTCGCGACGCTGCTCGCCGCCTGCATGGCGTTGCCGGCGCAGGAGACGCGCCGTGTAGAAACTCACACACCGAGCAATCCGGCGGTCGACGCAAAGCCCAACGGTCCCGATGTGCCCGACGTCTTTGCCGTCAGCGGGCATCTTGAGCGCATCGTGGTGCTGCGCTTCAAATTTGGAACGGACTTGCTTGCCGGGCTCAAGCAGATGATCGCGCAGGAGCACATCAAGAATGCGGTGATCCTCTCGGCCTTTGGGTCGGTGCGAGGCTACCAGGTCCACCAGGTTGCGAATCGCGACCTGCCGTCGAAGGATTTCTTCGTCAAGAACCCGACCGCGCCGGCCGATATCATCGGCATGAGCGGCATGGTGATGAACGGGCGCGTGCATCCGCACATTACGCTGGCTAACGGCGACAAGGCCTTCGGCGGACATCTCGAGCCGGACACCACGGTCTTTACGTTCGCGGTCGTCACTCTGGGTGTGCTCGACGACTCCATTGACATGAGCCGCTTCGACGATTCGAGCTATCGATAGCACCCGCTACGCTGGCGGCTGGTCCACAGGCTCCGCGAGCGGATCGTTGTCCCGATCTGTAACCTCCGCCAGCGCCGCGAGCTTCTTCGCCAGCTCATCCGTCCAGCAATTCTCGGGCGCGCGCCAACTCCAATTCCCTGTCGCTACCGCGGGCGTGTTCATGCGCGCTTCGGAGCCCAGCTCGAGCAGGTCCTGCGCGGGAACGATTACCATCTCAGCCACGCTCGCGTGCGCCGCACGAATCAACGGCCATGCGGGATGCCCGTTGACCGGACCCACGAGCGCCTCGACGGCTTGATGTTCCGCATCGCTCAGGGTCCGCCACCAGCCTTGCGTGGTGTCGTTGTCGTGCGTGCCGGTGTAGGCCACGGTGCCCGGCGTGAACCGGTGCGGCAGGTGCGTGTGCGCGCCCTTGTCACTGAAGCCGAACTGCAGCACCTTCATGCCCGGCAGTCCCAGCTCCACGCGCAGCGCATCGACTTCCGGTGTGATAAGGCCAAGGTCCTCGGCCACCAGCGGCAGCGGTCCCAGCGCCGCTTCCAGCGCGCGAAACAGCTCCAGCCCCGGCGCTTTGACCCACTCGCCATGGACCGCGGTCTCTTCGTTAGCAGGGATCGCCCAATACGCCTCAAAGCCGCGGAAATGGTCGAGGCGAACAATGTCGTAGAGCTCGATGGCGCGGCGCACGCGGTCGATCCACCAGGCAAAACTTGGCTTGTTGGGTCCGTGCGCAGCCAGCACGTCCCAACGATACAGAGGATTGCCCCACCGCTGGCCCGTGGCGGAAAAGTAGTCGGGCGGCACGCCGGCCACTCGGATCGGCTTAAGGTCGTCGTCGAGCTCGAAGATGCCGGGATGAACCCACACATCCGCCGAGTCCATATTGACGAAGATCGCCACGTCACCGAGGATGCGTATCGCGCTGCGCGCCGCAGATCTTTGGAGAAGATCCCATTGCCTTGAAAAGGCAAACTGCAGCACACGCTCGATGGCCAACTCGCGGCCGTGCTCCGCTTCAGCCCGGGCCAGCGCCTGCGGATCGCGGCGGCGCAGCGGCTCAGGCCAGTCGGTCCACGCGCCGGTTTTGAACGCACGGCGCAGCACGGCGTAAAGCGCGTAGTCGTTGAGCCATGCAGCTTCATCGCGGCAGAACTGTTCAAAGTCTGCCCACTGATCTTCGGCATCGGGCGAGTCTGAATTGGACGGGCCTGAATCGAACGGGTCGGGGCCGCGATCAAGAAAATTCCCGGCAGCCTCATACAGCAGCGGGAGCTTCCGCTCTTCCACCTCTTGGAAATCGACTGCGTTTCTACGACTACCGAGCGCCGCGATGCGATCGGCGCCGATCCAGCCCCACTCCGCGAGCACTTCGAGGCTGATGAGAAGCGGATTGCCCGCGAACGCGGATGAGGCGGCGTACGGCGAATTGCCAAATCCCGTCGGGCCAACGGGGAGAACCTGCCACACATGCTGTTTGGCGCGGGCGAGGAAATCGACAAACTCATGCGCGGCCGGCCCCAGGTCGCCGATGCCTCCGCGAGAAGGCAGCGAACTCACGTGCAGCAGCACTCCACTGGAACGCTGGAATTCCATTACGCCGAGTTTACCGGATGGATCGGCCCAAGGCGGGAAGCGGCGGCATTTGAGACACTATTGGGCGTGCCTCCACGTAATGCAGCCGTGCAAGTCAAACGATAAGGGAGCGTTCACTTGAAGGTTCTTTATGGCGCTATTCTCCGTCTCGCATTTTGCCTGGTTTCGATTCTCGCTATGACGATGCCCAAAGCTTTCGCAGCCGCAGCTTCCGCCGCTTCCGAACCGCTGACACTCGGCGCCGGATGGCAGTTGCAGGACGCAGCCAAAGTGCCGCAACCCGGCGCACAAGTCTCGACTCACGGCTTCGATACGAGCGGCTGGTACGCGGCCACGGTTCCGGGCACCGTGCTGACGACGCTCGTCAACAATCACGTCTATCCCGAGCCGCTGTACGGCGAGAATTCGCGCCCCGAGATCATTCCCGAGAGCCTCGTCCACACGTCGTACTGGTACAGGGCGGTGGTTCGCGTCCCCACGTCCTACACGAACCGCCGCGTGCGGCTTAACTTCGACGGCATCAACTACTCGGCCGAGGTTTGGGTGAACGGCGCGCAAGTGGGCACCATGCGCGGCGCGTTTATTCGCGGCAATTTCGACATCACCGCGCAGGTGAAGCCGGGCCACGATGCCGTGGTGGCTGTGCTCGTCACTCCGCAGCCGAACCCCGGCGTTGCTCACGAGCACACGCTGCGCGACGGAGTCGGCCCCAACGGCGGCATTTCGTCGATCGACGGACCGACGTTTCTATGCACCATTGGCTGGGACTGGCTCAACGCAGTTCGCGATCGTGACACCGGCATCTGGCAAAAGGTATTTCTGTCGTCGACCGGCCCGGTGGCGCTGAAGGATCCATTCGTCACCACCGATTTGCCGCTGCCCCGCACCGACTCCGCCGACGTGACTGTGCAGGCGACCGTGGAGAACGTGAGCGACAAGCCGGTGACCGGCGTACTACGCGGGACGATCGAGAACATCGCCTTCGAACGGCGGGTGACGCTCGCGGCGAACAGCACGCAGCAGGTCACCTTCGACCCCAAGAGCACTCCGGCGCTGCGCATCGAGCATCCGCGCCTGTGGTGGCCCAATGGCTACGGCAAACAGAATCTCTACCGGCTGCATCTGGATTTCCGCGCCAGGGGCGTAATTTCCGACGCCAAGGACGTTCACTTCGGCGTCCGCAAGATCAGCTACTCCGTTCCCGGCACCGACACGCTGACCATCTCGGTGAACGGCGAGCCCATCTTCATCCGCGGCGGCGACTGGGGACTGGACGAAGCCATGAAGCGCGTGCCGCGTGGGCGGCTCGACGTCCAGATTCGCCTGCACAAGCTCGCCAACCTGAACCTGATTCGCAACTGGGTGGGCCAGAGCACCAGCGAAGATTTCTACGAGCTGTGCGACAAGTACGGCCTGCTCGTGTGGGACGAATTCTTCCAGCCCAATCCTCTCGACGGCCCCGATCCTACCGACATCGCCACCTACATGGCGAACGTGCGCGACAAAGTGTTGCGCTACCGCAACCATCCGTCGATCATTTTGTGGTGCGCGCGCAACGAGGGCGATCCGCCACCGGAGATTGACGCCGCGCTGCGCACGCTGCTCGCCGAACTCGATCCCGAGCGGATTTACTGGCCGAATTCGACCGACGGCGCAGGCGTGCGTTCGCACGGGCCCTACTACTGGCGCACGCCGCGCGAGTTCTATATGGTGACCGACGACTACTTCAAGACCGAGACGGGCAGCGTGTCGGTGCCCACGCTCGAATCCATTCGCGGCATGATGCCGGAGAAAGACTGGGAGACCATCAACGACGATTGGGCCGCGCACGATATGGCGAAGGGCAACCAGCACGGCCATCTCTATCCGGGCCAGATTGCCGCGCGCTACGGCGCCTTCCGCAACCTTGCCGACTTTGTGCGCAAGGCGCAGTTGGCAAACTACGAGGCCTTCCGCGCCATGTACGAAAGCCGCAACGCGCTGCTCTTCCATCCCGCAACGGCCCTCATCACGTGGATGAGCAATCCCGCGCAGCCCAGCTTTGTTTGGCAGATCTACCACTACGACCTCGAGCCCATGTCGTCGTACTTCGCCGTGATGCATGCGTCGGAATCGGTGCACATCCAGTTCAACGAGGCCACGGGCGGCGTGCAGGTGATCAACAACATGCCCGACGCGATCAGCGGCCTCAGTGCGCGCGTTGCCGTCTACAACCTCGATGGTTCCCTCGCCAACGAGCACGAAACCGAAATCACTGCCGCGCCGGATCTCGCGACGGACCTCGGGCCGATCGATTTGCGGGCGTCGCTGTCGCCGGTCTATTTCATCGAATTGGAATTGCACGACGCCACGGGCGCGCTGATTTCGAGCAACTTCTACTGGCGCGCGCAGGCGTCTCACATCGACGACCTGAGCGCGCTCAATCAACTGCCGATGGTTACGCTGACTGCCAACGTGAAGGAATTGGAAGAGAAGATCGACGGCCGAAGCCGGTTTGAAGTCACGTTGCACAATCCTTCGAAAAACATCGCGCTGATGGCGCACGTGCAGCTGCGCCGCAAATCGGGCCAGCGCATTCTGCCTGTCTTTTATAGCGACAATTATGTTTCTCTCGTTCCGGGCGAAGCGAAGACCATCGCCATCGAAGCCGTCGCAAGCGATCTTCATGGCCAACACGCGCTCGTTGTTGTCGATGGCTTTAATGTGACCGTGGCGCCGGCATCGTTCCCAAGCGCATCCGTTGCGCCCAATCTCGATGCCCAGCCCGATCACTCGCCCGCGACGGGCCTGCCGGTGGCCACCACCGGGCTGAGGTGACGGAGAGCGCCGCGCTCAGACGCAAAAAGGCCCGAAACCACTCGGCTGCGGGCCTTTTGTGTGTGATCCGATCCGGCGCTTACGACCCCGGCGCCAGCGGGCTCTGCTGCTTTGCGTTGACGCGGATCAGGTTGTGTTTCTTGTAGTCGTTCCACACCTCGCTCGCAAAAACGCTAAAGGCCTGGTTCTGCCGCTGGTCCAGAATTCCCTGCCGCGCCTGGTCGAGGTTCTTCGCGATATCGTCGGCACTCGGCTCCTGCTTGTCGACGATCTTGGCCACCACGCCGGTGCGCCCAGCGTTGATGGGCCCGCTGATTGCGCCCACGCTCATGTCGAAGAGCTGCGGCGCCACCTGGCCCACCTGGCCAAAATCGGGCACCTGGCCGGTTTCTCCCACCAGGTCACTGGTCTTCACGGTTGCGCCCACGGCCTTGGCGGCCTTGGCCAGATCGTTCATCGATTTCGCCTTGTCGGCGAGGTCTCTTGTCTTCTGCGCGAGCAGGACGGGAAGCTTCTCGGCGCGGTAGTCGTCGAGCACGTGGCTCTTCCAATCGGCGAACGCGGGCGCGTGCGCAGGGACGATGCCCGTTACCTGGAAGATGGCGTAGCCTTCGCCGGTGGAGGCCGATTGCGGCGGGTCGCTCTGCTTGGCGCCGAATGCCTTGGTCAGGATCTGTGTGCTGTCAGGCAGCGCTGAGATCACTCCATCGCGCACCACCGGCTGCGTCGTCACCAGGTCAAGGTGGTGCGCGGCGGCCGTCTTTTCCATGCCGTTCTTGACCGCCTCGCTGGTCAGTTGTTGCGCATAGTTGTCCTGCGCCACCGTCTCTGCCTGCCGCGAGAGCGCGGCCACAATGCCAGCCTGCACCTCGCTGAGCGGCTGCGTGTGCGCTGCCTGCCGTTCTTCTACCTGAATAATGTGATAGCCGAATTGGCTCTTCACCACCGCAATGTCGCCGATCTTCTCCGTAAAGATGGCATTGTCGAACTCGGGCACCATGGTGCCTCGCTTGGCAAAGCCCAGCTCGCCGCCGGTATCCTTGCTTCCGGGGTCGTCGGAGTATTTCTTGGCCAGGTCGGTCCAGCTCCCGCCCGCCTGCAGTTGCTTAAGAACCATTTCCGCCTTGGCCTTGGCCGCGGCGTCGGTCTTGGCGTCGGCATTGGGCGCCACGCTGATGAGAATGTGCCGCGACTTGGCTTGCTCCGGCGCCGAATAGTCGGCGACGTGCTCGTTGTAGTACTGCTGAACGGCCTGCTGGCTCGGCGCCTGCACGCCGCCGGGAACCTGGCTCGCATTGAACGCGAAGTAAGTGATCTTGCGCTGTTCAGGCACGGCCTGCGCGTAGCGCGCTGCATTGGTCTTGAAGAACGCCTGCAACTCGCTGTCAGACGGATTGATGGCCTTGCTCACATCGTCGGATGAAACGACCGCGTAGTCGAACTTGATCTTGATGTTCTGCTTGCGATAGGTGTCGCGCACCTCTTGGTCGCTCACCGTGATTCCGCTGGTGATAAGGGCTTGCAGCCGGCGGATGGTGATCTCGTTCTTGATCTCGTTCTCGAAATCCGTCACCGACTCGTGCAGCCGGTCGTCGATCAACTGCCTGTAGGCGTCTTCGCCGATGAACTTGCCGTCGGGATAAATCACCTGGCCCGTGGGTCCGGTCTTCAGGTACTGCCGCACGTCGTCATCGGTGGCGTAGATGCCCAGCTTGTGAGCCTCATCGATGAGCACCTGCTCCTGCACAAGTTGCTGGCCCACCTGCTGCTCGAAAATCTGCACGATCATGGGATTGTTGGCGTACTGCGGATCGCGCTGCCGCAACTGGTTTTCAGTGAGCGCTTCAACGCGCGCCTGCTTGATTTCGTCGCCGGACGACAGGATGCGGTTATACCAATGCGGATAGATGACCGCGTACGTGTCGGGCGACGACGATCCCATGCCGCTGAGGCCGGGAATGAGGTACAGCACCATGGTGACGGATGCGGCGCCGATGACGACCACGATCAACGCCTTCACCATGCGATTGTCTGTTTGCAGGAAACGAATCATGGATGGACTTTAACCTTCGACTATCTCAACCGCAGGCAAGCTCAGAACGGCGGGTGGCAGCATGGAATCTGCTGCATCTGCGCCGTGCGCCTGCGTTTGCGCAATTCTCGCTCGATGCGACTCTGCCATTATAGACGACAGCATGGAACGCCGGCGCGACCCCGCGAAGAACGGTTGCGCTCTCAAGCACAACGGGCATCCGCCGCAGCGGATGCCCGTCTCCTCTTCCCTTTTCCCTGTTCCCTGCTTTATCTCCAGTAGTACACCCCGCCGACCAGGTAGTAGGGCCGGTAGTAAACCGGGGGATAAGGGTACCTATAGCCCGTGTAGTAGCCGTAGCGCGGTCCATAGGGGCCACGCCTGTAGAGGCTAGGCCCGCCCGGATACAGCCCCTCGGCCAACCGCGCCGCTTCCTGCGGGCTTACCGGCGCAACGGTTAGCGGCTGGTCGATGTGGAAGGTGACCAGCGCTTCGGCGGGAATCCACACGCGCGGCCCGCCCGACGCAGCCGAAGCAGCCGTGCCAGCGGCCACGCCCGCGCCGGCGCCAATGGCGCATCCGGCTCCGCGGCCAACCGCGCAGCCAATGATGGTGCCGATGATGCCTCCGCCAATCGCGTTGCCCACCGTTTGCCCCGCCTTATTCGGGCCCTTCACCCTGAATTGATCGGTCGTGATGGGGTAGTTGCGGCCGCCCAGGTCAAGCGACGTGAGCGTGAGCGCCACCACGGAGCTTCCGGCCAGCTTGCCCGACCCCACGTTCTTGCTGTCGGTCACCACGCCATGCACGACGGCGCCGCGCGGAATCGCCAGCGCGCCGCCCACGGTCACGTCCTGGATCACCATGAACTGCACAGGTTGGCCATCCGCGGCATGCTTCGAGTCAACAGGCTCGCTGGTCCGCACCTGCAACAGCGTTCCCGGCGGAATCGTGACCGGCCCGCTTGCCGGTTGGTATTGAGGCACCTGCGGCGCGTATTGGGGCTGCGGAGGGTACTGCGAGTTCTGCGGGCTCTGATACTGCGGCCGCGCCCCCGGACCCTGAGGATAGCTGCCCGGAGGCGGATAGCCACCCTGCTGCGGATATTGCGGCTGTTGCGGATACTGCGGCGGCTGCGGATACTGCGGCGGCTGCGCATTCGGCGCGGGCGCCAGGCCCTGCGGAGCCTGGTCAGGAGCGGGTCCCGGAGGCGGCAAGCCTGCCATACCTTGCTGAGCCGGCGCCTGGTCGGCATCCGGCGTCTGGTCGTCGGCAGGCGGCGCCTGCATCTGCTGCCCGGCCTGGCCCGGATTGCCCACCTGCAGATTGTTGTGCACCTTGGCCACGCCGTTCACGTGCGCCGCGATGGACTCGGCCAACTGCTTCGACGCATCGCTCGAAACCGTTCCTGAAAGCGTGACCTCGCCCTGGATGGTGGCGGCGGTAATCAAGTCGTCCTTCAATGCCGCCGACGCGTCCAGTGCGTGCACCACGTCCATCTCAATCTGTCCGTCGGTGCGCGGCCCCTGTTGTGCCGCGGGTTGACCTTGAGGTTGAGCGGCCGCACCCGGGTCCTGCGCAAGCACTGCCACGGAGCACAGCACGGCCACCCCAACCCATGCTATAAGCTGCGTGCTCATCTTCTTCATCAAGGGTCGATTCATGCTTATCTCTCCCGTATTTCCCGCGTCATTTCCGGGCGGCTCCAATGCCGCTCACGGCGCACGACGTCGAGAACCTTTTGCGCCGGCTCAGACGGTTAGACGAGCCTCGCCTGAGCCAGTTAACCTCTTAAACCCTGCCCCGAGGAAAAAGTTTCCTACACAAGAGCGCCCGTAATTGCTGTTCCCAAAGCCTTTAGCCCCGCGGCCACGTCGGCGCCCAAATGCACACGAAGCGCCCGCCGCCCGCGCGATTCCAGCACTGCCAGGTCGCCAGCCGCCTGCGCGTCGATCACAACGCCAAAACTGTACTTCTGCCCGGGAATGTCCAGGTCATCGGCGTGGTCCGCGGTGATTTGCAAAAAGACGCCCGTATTCGGGCCGCCTTTGTAGTCCTGCCCGGTGGAGTGCAGAAAGCGCGGGCCAAAACCCATGCATGTGGCCACGCGCTTGTTGTCGCGCACCTTGTGCCGGAACTCCTGGATGGCCGCCTCGTGCTGTGCAAACATGGGCAGGAACGCCACAGCGGCAAAGTAATCGCCCGCACCCAGTTGATCGAGATGCGCGCGAAGAATTCCCTTGAGCGTTGCGCTCGGCGCGGCAGCTTTCAGCTTTGCGGCGTATGCATCGGTCGCGTAGAGCGCGATTCCGCCGTCAACCAGGAATGGCGTGCGCACGGGCAGCTTGCCCGTCTTCTCATACTCGGCCGTGAGCGCGCGCGTCTCCACTTTTGCCGATTCCACGTCAGGCTGGTTGAAGGGGTTGATGCCGATCACCGAGCCCGCCACCGCCGTGGCAATTTCCCATGTGAAGAACTGCCCGAAGATCTCGTAGAGATCGCCGATCTCGAAGTAAACGACAGGATGGCCGGCCGCTTCAAGAGCCGCGACCTTCGCGTCCTGACTTGTGTCGCCTGTGCCTTTCAGCCGGACATACGCAAACACGCGGTCTTTGCCATACACGCTCGGCGGGCCAATCTGCTCGCGGTCCACCGGCGTAATTCCCTTCCCTTGCTTGCCGGTCGATTCGGCGATCAGTTGCTCCAGCCACGCGCCCAGGTCGTGGATCTCCGGCGAAGTGAAGATGGTGATCTTGTCGCGCCCTGCGTTTGCAGCCGCGCCCAGGATCAGCCCAAGCTGCACGCCGGGATTTTCCGCCACGGGCAGCTTGGCGGCAGCCACTGCCTTGGCCGCCTCGTTGAGCAGCTTTTGAACATCGAGGCCCGCCACCGTCGCCGCCACCACGCCGAAGTTCGATAGCGCCGAGTAGCGCCCGCCGATCTCGGGATCGCCGTAGAAGATGGAACGGAAGCCGTCACTCTTCGCCACCTGCTCCATCTTCGAGCCCGGATCGGTGATGGCGATAAAGTGGCTGCCGGTCTCCTCGGCGCCCACCGCCCGCTGCATCTGGTCAAAGAAGAATTGCTTCAAGATGTTGGGCTCGAGCGTCGACCCGGATTTACTGGCGACTATGACCAGCGTCTCGCCCAGGTTGACAGCGTCACGGGCGGCCTTCACCTGCGCCGGATCGGTGGAGTCGACGATGTGCAGTTCCGGAAACCCCGGGTGCGGTCCAAAGGTCTTGGCCAGCACCTCGGGGCACAGGCTCGAGCCGCCCATGCCCAGCAGCAGCGCCGACTCGAAGTTTGCGCTCTTCACGTCTCCGCCAAGCTCGGCGAGCGATGCCAGATCCTTCTGCTGCCGCTCGACAATGTCGATCCAGCCCATCCATTGCTCCTCGCCGTCGCGAGTCCAAAGGCCGGGGTCCTTCTTCCAGAAGCGGTCAACTTTGTTGTTGGCGTTCCAGTCGGCGGCGGCAGCGTCCACAGCGCCGCGAAGTTGGGACGGAATTGCGAAGCGATAGCTCATAACACCTTAGATTCTGCCTGAATGAGGCGGTTGCCGCGCAAAGATTGTGCAAATCTTCGCCGCCCGGCGAGGCTGCAGCGGAACTTTGCCGGCCGCCGCTCTCATTGGGCCGTGGCCGGCCAGTTCGGAGTGATCCGGATCAGCTCGAGGGGAATTTTCCCGCCGCCCGCGTCTTGCAGTACGAACTCCGGCGACGACGCCGGCACGGCGACGATGCCTCGCGCAGGCAGATAGACCGGCTCGAAACCCGCGCCCGCCGTTCCTTCTTCGGGGACGATGCGCCCCGCGCCCGACGCCGTAAACAAATACGCAAGCCCGCGCCCGACGCCTTCACCGCGCAGATTTTCGCTCGTCCGGCTGCCGTTCACGGTTAACTTCTCGATCCGGAAATAATCCGCGTCGATAAGCACTGTGCGATCGGCAAGCTCGCGCGGCGTCATTTTTCCCGCGTGCGTCGTGAGCTTCGTCGCTTCGAGCGATTTCGCGATGTGAAGTTCGCGCGGCCGTCCGTAGTCGTACATGCGGTAGGTCAGATCGCAGTTCTGCTGCGTTTCGAGCAGAATCGATCCCGGCCAGATCGAGTGCACCGTTCCCGCATCAACAAAAATCAGGTCTCCGGCCGCCACCGGCACCATGTTCAGGCTCCGCTCGAGCGTTCCGGCGCGAATGCCCTCTTCGATCTCGCTCAGCGTTGTTCCCGGCTTCACGCCCACGGCCACCTCGGCTCCGGGCTCGGCCGCAAGCGCGTACCAGCACTCCGTTTTCCCGCGCGGCTGGCCATATTCTCGGGCCAGCTTGTCATCGGGATGCACCTGCACGCTCAGCTTTTCTCGCGCGAAGATGGTCTTGATCAAGAGCGGCGAATCGGGGCCCGGCGCATTGGGGCCGAGCAGCGCCACGGGCTCCTCGCTGAACGCCGCGCCCAACCGCTTGCCCGCGAGCGGCCCGGTCGCAATCAGGCAGTCATCGCCCGTGAGCCACACTTCACCAATCGGGTCGCCCTCGGCCACGCGGTCGTACCACGGGCGCAGATCGCGAAACCCCCACACCCGCGCCACAAACTGCGGCTCAATGCGAAACGGCGCCAGTCCCGTTGTTGCAGCAACCATTTGAGTCTTGCCTGCCCCGCTTTCACCCCAACTCTAACAGACCGCCGAATCGGCCTTTTCGCTGAAAAATCCGCTGCGTCAAGATTCCACTCGTGCTACCGTGGACCTGTCATGCGCCAGCCAGTTTTCCTGGTTCTTGCAGCTTTGGCTGTTGCCGTCGCGGCGCGCCCAGCCGCGGCTCAGAAATTCCAGCCCAAATCCATCCAGTTTCAGGGCGACCCGGAGTACACCAACGACGAATTGCTCGCGGCCGCGGGTTTGAAGAAGGGTGTGGTCCTCAGCTACTCCGACATGCAGGACTATTCAAAGCGCCTGCTCGATTCCGGAGTCTTTGCCAGCGTTGCGTTCAAGTTCGACGGCGTGGATCTGACTTTCATGCTGGCGCCGTCCACCGATCTCTACCCCGTCCGCCTCGAGAACCTTCCCCTGACCCCCGGCGCGGAACTCGACGCCAAACTGCATGAACAGGTGCCGCTCTACCACGGCAAGGTTCCGAGTGAGGGCGGCATCAACGACGAGGTGCGCGCCGCATTCGAAAAGTTGCTCGCGGGCAAAGGGCTTCAAGCGTCCGTCTTCGCCACCCCTTCTCCCACTGAGGGCACGCACAAAGTTGGCGCCGTCAGCTACTCCATCACCACGCCGCCGGTCGCAGTCGGCATCGCGCAAGTCGACGGCGTGTCCGACGCCTATCGCGCCAGGGTCCATGCCGTCGTGGACGAGGCCGCAAGGAACCCGTTCAGCACTGCGGATTCAGCTGGCAACCTCGAGCGTGTGATTGAGCAGTTCTACGGCGACCAGGGCTACGCTGCTGCCAGGGCCCAGGTCGCTGAAGCGGGTGCACCGGCGCTCCAATCCGGCGTCATCGTGGTTCCCTTCTCCATTCAGGTCGAGGAGGGCCGCGTCTACCAGGTCGCAGCGATCCATCTCCCGCCCGGCACGCCGTTCACGCAAGAGGAGATCGATAAGGCGCTTTCTCCGTCGATCGTCGGGGCCTCAATTGGCGTCAGGGTCCGATCCATCTGGCTGATGATCTCGGAGCGCTACCAAAGCAAGGGCTATCTCGACTGCAAAGTGACGCCGCACGCCGTCTTCGACGACGCAAATGCCAAGGTCAGTTACAACGTCGACGTCGAACCCGGACCCGTCTATCACCTGGCCTTCGTCAAATTCGACAACGTGACCGACGAAATGCGCTCGCTGCTCATTCGCAACTGGCAAATGCTGCCCGGCGATCCGTTTGACAAGAGCTATGTTGCGACATTCATCCTCAAATGCCAGCAGCAGGATCCGGTTCTCCGGCGGTCGCTCGCGGGCGTCAAGGTCACCTACAACGTCATGGCGAATCCCGATACGCACGACGTGAACGTATTGATTCGGCTGGAAAGGTGAACGGCCAGCGGCTATCCTCTTTTTCATGCCGCACTCAGCGATCTTCGACAGCATGTTCAATATGCCGCTTCCCATCCTGGAGAAGCTGCTTCGTCCCGCCATCGTGTATCTGGCGCTGGTGGTGCTGCTGCGCCTCTTCGGCAAGCGCGAGCTGGCGCAGCTCAACCCGTTCGACCTGGTGGTCCTGCTCTCGCTCTCGAACACCGTGCAGAACGCCATCATCGGCAACGACAACTCCGTTTCGGGCGGCATCATCGGCGCCTTTGGCCTGCTGGCCGTCAACTGGCTGGTGGTGCGCGCACTCTTCCGCTCGCCGCGGTTGACGCGCATGTTCGAGGGCCGCGCTACCGTTCTTATCCGCGACGGGAAGGTGGACGCGAAGGCGCTGGAGCGCGAATCGCTTAGCCGCGAGGAGTTGCTCGACGTGATTCACCGCCAGGGCTTCGAGGCGTTTGACCTGGTGCAGCGCTGCGAGCTGGAGCCCAACGGCACGTTCTATGTGGAGCCGTTCGAGCCTTCCATCGCCGACAAGCACCACGACGAGCTGCTGGCGCGCCTCGACGCCCTGCAGCGCGAGGTTGCATCGCTGCGCCCGCAGGCGGCGGGAGATTGATTGCACTTTTTGTGCGGCGCCCGGCACAGCATTCGACGAAAGCTATGTCTCAGGCTTCGCGGCGCGCGCGCAAAAGCAGGACCGTACCCTGTCAAAATGGCTGCAATCCGTCGTCACCACGTACGACGTGAAGGCCGACCCGGCCACGCATCAGGTCAACTGCATCTTCCACTTCGCCAAGCCCGCGCAAAGCGTCCATTAGGGATGCGCCAGGTTCGTGACTGCATCAGGAGATTTCAGGGAACAAGCAAGAGGTGATGATGGAAGCATCGCCCTTCCACGACCGGCGCCCGAAGGGCGCGATTGCCTTGACGGCCAGTCACTCCCACTCGATTGTGCCGGGCGGCTTCGACGTTATGTCGTACACCACGCGGTTGATGCCTCGTACTTCGTTCACAATGCGGTTGGAGATGCGCTTCAGCAGCTCGTAGGACAGCGGCGTCCAGTCGGCGGTCATGCCATCTTCGGAGTGCACGGCGCGGATGGCGCACGTATACGCGTAGGTGCGCTGGTCGCCCATCACGCCCACGCTCATCACCGGCAGCAGCACGGCAAAGCTCTGCCAGATCTTGGTGTAGAGCCCGGCGGCCTTCACTTCGTAAACGACGATCTCGTCGGCCTCCTGCAAAATGGCGACGCGTTCCGGCGTCACCTCGCCGAGGATGCGCACGGCGAGACCCGGACCAGGAAACGGCTGCCGCCTCAGGATCTCCTCCGGCATGCCCAGGTCCCATCCAATGCGGCGGACCTCGTCTTTAAAAAGATCGCGCAGCGGCTCGATGAGCTTGAGTTTCATCCGCTCCGGCAGGCCGCCGACGTTGTGGTGGCTCTTTATGGTCTGGCTCGGTCCCTTCACGCTCGATGACTCGATCACGTCAGGATAGAGCGTGCCCTGCACCAGCCAGTCCACTCCTCCCGTCTCCTGCGCGATGCGGTGGGCCTCGTCCTCGAAGACGGCGATAAACTCGGCGCCAATGCGCTTGCGCTTGATCTCGGGATCCGTGACGCCGGCGAGCTTCTCAAGAAATCGCGCGCTCGCGTTCACCGCAACGATATTCAGTCCCAGCTTGCCGCGCAGGTTGGCCTGCACGCTCGTAAATTCGTTCTTGCGCAGCACGCCGTTGTTCACAAAAATGCAAGTGAGCTGGCTGCCGATGGCGCGATGCACGAGCATGGCGGCAACGGACGAGTCCACGCCGCCTGAAAGCCCGCAGATCACGTGCCCCGTACCAACCTTCTCGCGGATCGACGCCACGGTCGACTCGATAAAGTGCGCTGGCGTCCAGTCGCCTCGCGCTCCGCAGATCCCTAAAAAGTTCTGGATAAGCCGCGGCCCCAACGGCGTGTGGTGCACCTCGGGATGGAACTGCACCGCCCAGATGCTTCGCTCCTCGTTGGCAATTCCGGCCAGCGCGTTCGAAGTGACGGCGACGCAGCGAAATCCGGCGGGCAACTCCTGCGCTTCATCGCCATGGCTCATCCACACCTGGATTCGCGGCGGCAGGCCCGCAAACAGCGGCGTTCCGCTGTCCTCGAGGATCACCTCGGCGTGGCCATACTCGCGCTTGGGCGCGGAGACCACCTTGCCGCCCATGTGATGCACGATGAAATGCAGCCCGTAACAAACGCCCAGCGTGGGTATGCCCAGCTCCAACACGCGCGGGTCCGCGGCCGGAGCGTCGGCGTCGTAAACGGAAGACGGGCCGCCGGAAAGAACCAACCCGATGGGTTTGTGCGCGAGAATTTCGCTGAGCGGCGCGGTGCAGGGCAGGACCACCGAAAAGACGTTCAGCTCACGGATGCGCCGCGCGATGAGCTGCGTATATTGCGACCCGAAATCGAGGATGACGACTGTCTGGGTGTCCACGCTTCAGTGTGTCAGGCGCGCCGCAGCAATGTAAAGACAGCATTTCTCTCAGTTACGGCAGCTTCGCCGCCGCGGCGATCGGATCCCAGTGATCCTTCCCCGCCAGAAACACTCGCGGCCTGTACTGCGCAGCCTGCGCCGCTGTCAGTTGATGCGACCAAGGCGCCCGCGCCGCAGCATTCGCTCCCGGCCCGGTCGAATGGAACTCGGCAAAGTAGGCCAAAGGAACCTTGTCGCGATTGCCCCACGTGTTCCACCCCTCCGGAATCACGTCGGCGGGGAGCTCCGTATTGATATAGACCGCGCGCGCGTACGGCCGCCACGGCCGTCCCAAGCTGATGGTGTCGCGTGCCGGGGCGGGCTGGTCCGATCCCGCGGGCGGCACGATCCCGCTTGTCACCTTGCTGTCGATGATCACGTAGCCGGTTGCCTGCTCGGCAGACGTGCGCGATTGCGCCGTCAGGTAGCCCGGGCCGTTCGCGTGAATCTCCGAGTGGTCGAAAACCGCCGTCGCGTTGCCGAAGATGAAGTCGACCCCGCCCTCGATATAGGAGTCGACATAATACTGCCGGCCGTAATCGGCGAAGAGCGTGTCCTGGTGGCCGAGAAATCGGCAGTGCTTGAAGACCGCGTTGTCCGCGCGCACCGCCGCCGCCACTGCCTGCCCCGCATTTCCTGCCGAGTTCTCAAACGTGATGTTGTCGGCCTCGAACCCGTTGCCGTTGATCTCCACCGTCTCAGTGAAAAACGTTCCGCCTGCCTGCTTTGCATTCAGGCTGTTGGTGATGACCACGTCCTCCGGCGACTTCCCCATCCCCACCAGCGTGATGTTGGTGTGGTTCTGCGTCACGATCACGCGCTCGTGATACACGCCCGGCGCAATCTCGATATACACGCGACCAGGCCTGCCATCCGGCCCGATCTTCGCGAACGGATGGTGGTCCATCGCCATCTGGATCGTGGGAAACTCCGTGGTGCCCTCGATTCCCGTCTTTACATCGGGGGAGACGCGCACCACCACATCCTGCGCGCGGGGCACAACCCGCACTTGAGAAACGGCGGGCAGGGTCAGTCCGGCCAGGATGGGAACAAGGATCAATCGGCTTCGCATGCACCTATTCTCTCGCCATCCGGCGGCCTTCGCGGGCCTGGCACTGCGCCGGCGGGCCCGCTTTCGGCGTTGACTTTTCCTGCCCGCTCTCGTCCAACCGCAGACCGTTCCATTTCAAGCGCCGGCTATGAATAAAGGCATCTGGGGTGATGACACCAGCAGAACGCCACAACCGCCGGAAAACACGATTCGGTCTGGTCCGGGATGGAAACTAGGCATAACCCGCCCTCGCCTTTTACAATGCATCAGGGATTCCATCCCAACCCAGCACTGCTCGGGAAAGACGAAACTTGGCGGCTCATACCTGACCAGGATGAAGGAATAGCATGAAGTTCACGAAATTCGGCAAGGCGCTGGCGATGGGCGCTCTTTCGGCGGCCGTCGTTTTTGGCGTGACGTCTTGCGTTGAGAGTTATACGGTTGGTTATTTGTATGTCACTGGAACCGTTACCGTCTCGTCGGGCAACAACGGCATCATTTCCGGCTTCAAAATTGATCACAATACGGGCCGGCTCACTCCCATCAACGCGCTGCCAGTTTCTTCCGGCGGCGCCAACCCGGTCCGAGCCATCCTGACCCTCGGCAGCAAGTACATTTACGTCCTCAACCGCGGTGTCACGGCATCGGGTAGCCCCAATTGCTACGGCACGGGGGCCAACGCCTGCATCAACTCCAACATCACGCAGTTCGCCGTCGGCGGAAACGGCATCCTCACACCGCAGGAGGTCTTCTACACCCAGGGCATCAATCCCTTCCGCATTTTTGCCGATGGATCAGCCAACTATTTATACGTCCTGGACCACGACGCGCCCGACAACGCCAACCCTTCAAGCTCTGACAACTGCGCGCTTGCGCTCGGCACTTCAGTCACCACGTGCGGCGATATCACGGCCTTCAAGATCGACCAGGGCACCGGCCGCCTGTCGCTGGTTGTGAATGCCCAGGTAACGGCGGCCAATGGCCAGCCCATCACCTACTTCCCGGTTCCGGCGAACCCGGTCGACTTTGTGTATGCGGGCGGAAGCATCCTCACGCTCGCCAGCACATCCAGCGCCACCGGTTTTCCGTACACGGGCGGCTCATTCGTCTTTCCTTACACCTACAACGGTTCCTCAGGGCAGTTGACTTTGAGCCAGAACAGTTCACAGCCCCTCGGAATCCACCAGGGCAGCGCCATCGTCAGCGCAAACGGCGTCTATTATGTGCTCGACAACGAGCCCATCACCGTTACCTTCAACAACAAAACGACCACGTCGCCCAGCCAGATCCTGCCCTATACCGTGGGTACCGGCGGCGCGCTGCAGGTGGAACCCAGCGGCGCCATTCCCGACGATCCCACGCTCTCCAACCCCGTTTGGGTCCTGGTTGAGAACAAGGGCAAGTTCGTCTACGTGGCCAACCAGGGTAACAACGTCATCGGGCCTAACCCTGAGAGTGGCACGGCCGGCTATTTTCTCACCACCGCTCCTGCGTACCAACTCAGCTTCATCGCGGAAGAGCCATTCGGCTCAGGATCGGGTCCGCAGTGCCTTGTGGAGGATCCCTCCAACCAGTTCCTTTTTGAAGCCGACTCGTACGATTCCTCGGTGACAGGACGCGTGCTCGATCCGAATACCGGCGACCTGAACCAATTGCGCGTGGCAAGCACCTACAAACTCCAGGGTCCGGCGACGTGGTGCCTGGTGGATGGACGCACAAGTTAGCTTCTCTACGGGCCCGCCAGCCGCATGAGGCAACTTCAGGCGGGCTCGCTCCTTACGGCAGGCCCGCAAATCTTTCTGGCCTGTGCGAACCTGGGGTCTGCCGGGCAGACTTCAACCGAAAGGCGCCGCGGTTGCTTTCGATCGGCGCCGGGATTTGATTTCGAAACCGGGTTGTTTTACGAGGCCTGATGCAAGGCTGTGTTGACGAAAGATGCGCATGAAGTTGAATAAATCGAGCCAGCGGCCGCAAAACCAGCGTCAGTCCAGCGCGGAACCACACGAGCTTAGTCGCCGGGACCGTCAGGGAGCGGCGACCTTGAGGGCTGCAAAGACCAGCTTTCTTCACTCTGGTTTTGCCCTCATGCTGGTGGGTGCGGCCAGCCTGCTGGCGGCCTCGCTTGTCACTGCCTGTTCCCAACTTACGCAAACCGACACCATCGACTTCGTTTACGTCGCCTGCACCAAGGGCACCGGCGCGCAAAACTCCGGCGAGATCAACGTCTTCGAGATCAACTCCGGGTCCGGTAAAATGCGCCAGATTCCCAGTTCGCCCTTCCCTTCCCAGGGGCGCAACCCCGTGGCTGAGGCCGTTTCTGTCGATTACGGCAGCCTCTTCGTCGTCAACGAGGACGACAACACCATCGTGCAGTTCGGCATCGGCACTGACGGCAAGCTCTATCCGTACAACACCGTCAATACGCCGGGCATCTTCCCCCTAGCCATCGCCGCCAATAAAGCAAACCTCTTTATCGTCGATCTCTACCAGCCGCTTCCCATCTGCTCAAACGCGGAGCCGTGCTCGGGATCGATCGGCGTCTATCCCCTCACGACGGCGAGCGGATCCACCCCCGTGGCCATCGGTCCCCCCGTCGCGAATTCGGCTGTGAGCGGCGACTACTGGCCCTTGGCACTCACCGGCGCCAACGCCGCGCATGTCATTGTGCCCACGGCCGTCGATGTGCTCGCCTCCGGCGCTTATGTCTACGTCACCGCCTACGATTCGTCCACGCCATCGCCAGTCGGTTATATCTTCGGATTCGCAGTCGGTACTGGCGGCGTACTTACGCCTTTGCCCGGCTCGCCCTTTGCCACCGGCATCAAGCCCTCGGCCATTGCCAGCGATGCATCCAGCTCTTATGTCTACGTCACCGACTTGGCGAGCGGCAACGTGCACAGCTTCAAGGTGGCGTCAGGCGCGTTGACACAGGTTGCCGGCAGCCCGTTCGTTGCCGGTAATCAGCCCTCCGCCATCGTCGTCGATCCCTCCTATCCATATGCCTACGTCACCAACTCGCTTGACGCGAACGTGACCGCCTATTCCATCAGCAATGGCGCCCTCACCCGCATCGGCACCTACCCGACCGGCCTGCAGCCCATGGCCATCGGAGTCGATCCTTCGACGAATCATTTTCTTTTTACCGCCAACTTTCTTGCCAACAACGTCTCCGGTTTCCAGTTGAGCACCAGCGCCGGCACGCTGCTTATCTCGCAGTTCTCGCCGTTCCCGAGCAACGAAAACCCAACTGCCGTTGCCGCGGTGCCGCACAACGGCAATGGAGGCGGCATTCAGCCGTGAGAGCATGCGATCGCTCCGCTCCGGCGGCGGAGTTGGTGGCAAATCCCCGTATTCGGCTTTTACAATGAGCAACGGGGGCAACAACAACCAAGTTTTCTCGGGCTTTATCAGATGGGCCCATGACGAAGGAAGCGCATGAAGTTCAGAAAATTGAGCCAGCTTTTTCTGGTCTCTGCCATCGGCCTCATCCTGGCCACATTCCTGACTGCCTGCCAGCTAGTCACGATTGACTATGTTTTCGTGGCCTGCTCGGCCGGCAGCTCGCCGGGCAGCTCCGGCCAAATCTATACCTACGCCGTCGACTCCCAGTCCGGCGCGCTGCGCACGGCAGCCCCTCCTGTCGCCTCCGGCGGCTCCGGCCCCATCGCCATGGCAACCACCGCCGACTACTACAACCTCTACGTCGCCAACCAGGGCAATAATTCAGTGGTTCACTTCGCCATCGACAACCACGGCAATCTCATCAAGAAGGACTCCGTCACCCTTGCCGCCACTCCCGTTTCGATCGCCGCGAACGCCGCCGGCACGTATCTCTACGTGGTTTCCGGGACTTCTTCCGCCACGCTCACTGAGTATCCGCTCTCGACCGGCGCCATCGGCTCCGCGACGGCCACACTGAACCTCACCCTGCCGGGGTTCCCATCCGATACCATGGTTCCCACGGGCGTCACCGTGCTCGCCAACAACAAGGCGGTTTTCGTTTCCGCTTACGACAAATCGGCTTACAATCCCGGCGGATCCACCACCAGCAACGCCAATCCCGGCTGGCTCTTCGGTTATGCAGTGGGCTCCGGCGGCGCGCTGACCGCGGTTTCCGGCAACCCCTATCAGGCAGGCGTCAAGCCATCCGCCCTCGCGACCGATCCCGTCAGCCGCTGGATTTATGTGACAGACTTTGCCTCAAACGAGCTGATCGGTTACACGGTGCTCTCCACAGACTCGTTGCAGTTCATGGTCAATGGGCCCTTCAAGACGGGGAGCGAGCCCACGTCGATCGCGCTCGATCCGCGCGGCATCTTTATCTACCTCAGCAATTCGCTGGATTCGTCGATCTCGGGCTACGAAATCGCCCTGCCGACGGGCCAGCCTTCCACAATCTTCAGCCTCTCCGGCTCCGCGGCCACCACGACTGACACTGACCCTGTGGCGATCACAGTTGAGCCTGCGCTTGGGCGCTTTATCTACACCGCGAACTATTTGGGCAACTCCGTTTCGGGCTTCCGGCTTAACCCCAATGACGGCACGCTTTCGACAACGCAGGCTACGCCCTATCCCACGGGAGCGAATCCAACGGCCCTGGTTTCCATTCCGCACGGCAACCATGCTCTCTCAACACCGCTACCGTAAGAAATGCAGGGACCAGGGAATAGGGATTAGTCAAAAAGCCCAGCCGAATTGGCTGGGCTTCTTTGTTGAGCGCGCTCACAGACGACGCGATTCGATATTCCCACGATTGAGTTTCCGTTCCCTGTTCCCTATTCCCTGTTCCCTACCTTCACCACCGTCGTCGCATGCATCCACTCGCGCAGCTTGCGTTGCACCGGCTTTTCAATAAAGTGCAGCGCCAAGACCGCCAGCACGATCATCAGCGCATAGCTCAACCATGGATCGAAGCGGCTGAGGCCCAGCGCATCCAGCACGTGCGACTCGTGAACGACGTTCCAGAGGTTGAAGTGCAACAGGTAAAGGCAGTAGCTGGCCTCGCCCACAAAAACCAGCGGGCGCACTCCCAGCGCGCGAGCCAGCGGATTTTTGCCCGCCAGCCCCAGGACGATGCAGGCAAAGAGCGGCATCAGCAGTCCATCGTGGATGATGGCGTAAGGCACCAGCGGTCCCAGGCTCAGGAGAATGTAAATTCCGCCGAACCCGGCGATGCCAAGCCACTGGCGCAGCCGTGCCGTGCGCTCGATCATCCGGTCCAGGTCGGCCAGCATCACGCCGAAGATGAAGCTGAACACGTGCGAGTACGGCGTGTACTTGAGCGCCCACAGCCATGGGCCGTAGCTCCATCGGTCAGGCCACGCAATGCCGTCGGGATTGAACGCCATGTAGAGCGCGCCCGGCACCAGCCCCAGCATCCACACGTACGCCATATTCCTCAGGTGCGGCGCCAGGCGCTCGGGCCGCTTCCACTTGGCCACCCAGGGAAAGATCACGTAATAAGCCGCCTCGGCCGACATGGTCCATGCCGGCGTGTTCAGGAACGTCGCCACCGCGGGAACGAATCCCTGCAAGAGCAGCGGCGTCAGCACCATGCCCGTCCAGAACATGGCGTGCGTGTGCGTCAGGTAGTCTGACTTCAGTTGCCCCAGACTGAGCAGCAGGCTCAAAAAGTAGATGGGATAGATGCGCGTGAATCGCGACTCATAGAATCGCTTGCGGTCCAGTTCACCGCTGCGCGCCCGCTCCGCGTAGTTGTAGGCCAGCACGAATCCCGACAGCAAGATGAAGTAGCTGACCGAGATGAACCCGGCGTTGACCACCGGCGCCAGAAATCCGAACCACTGCGGATTGGAGAAGTGAAAGAAGACAATGTTGAGGGCCGCGAAGCAGCGCAAGCCTGTGAGAGCGTTGAGCGGCGCCGGCTTGGTTTTCGGCGGTGCTGGCGCGAGGGCTTCCACGAAGAGTTAGACGTCTCCGAAAGAACAGGGAAAAGGGATTAGGGAACAGGGATTAGAAAACGAGCCCCTGCGACGAGAATCATCCTTTAGGGATTCAAGGACGTTGAGTTCAGAAAAAGAACAGGGTTTGCGCAGTTCCGTCAGCTCTCGCGCGGCTCTTCTAATCCCTAATCCCTGGTCCCTGCCCCTACGCCGTCACCAGCGATCCCACCTTCTCGCCGAGCACGACGCGGCGGATGTTGCCCGGCTGGTTCATATTGAAGACGATCATGCGCAGGTTGTTGTCTTTGCACATGCTCACCGCGGTCAGGTCCATCACCTTCAAGCCCTCCTGCAGGATCTGCATGTAGGTGACCTGGTCGTACTTCACGGCGTCTTTCACGAGCACCGGGTCGGCGTTGTAGATGCCCTCCACCTTTGTGCCTTTCAGCAGCACATCGGCCTTGATCTCCATGGCCCGCAAGCTGGCCGCGGTGTCGGTGGAGAAGAACGGATTCCCCGTGCCCGCCGCGAAAATCACCACGCGGCCTTTCTCAAGGTGGCGCACTGCGCGCCGCCGAATGTAGGGCTCCGCAATCTGGTTCATGAACACCGCCGTCATCACGCGGCATTGCACACCGCGCTGCTCCAGCGCATCCTGCAAGGCAATGGCGTTGATGACCGTGGAGAGCATGCCCATGTTGTCGGCGCTCACGCGGTCCATTTCCTTCGCCTGCTCTTCCACGCCGCGGAAGAAGTTTCCTCCTCCCACCACCAGCCCGATCTCGACCCCCAAAGCATGGATCTCGGCCAGTTCTCCGGTAATTTCAGAAACCTTGTCGGAGTTGATGCCGAAACCTCGGTCCCCGGCAAGCGCCTCTCCCGACAGCTTAAGAACGACTCGTTTGTACATATCGTTTTCGAGTATCGCACACCGAAGGAAGGTTGCGCCTCCACCGTTGCACGGGCAGCCGGCGCCGCCACCGGACCCGCGAATTCCCAATATGAACGGGGACCCGCGTCCATCTCGATTCAGGAACCCGCGCAGATATTTCCCTCAGCCGCTCGTCCGCATCCTGAATCCGATGCCTAGACTTGGCTCATCGGGCTTCCATCGCGATCGAACGGCAAGAACTTATGGTGGTCAAAACGCAATATAAGGGGCGCGCGTTCACCGGCGTCGAAGTCGGCGCGGGCAACGTCCGTCGTTACTTCCCGCGCGAGATCGACATCATCGAAATCCATCTCGACCACCTGCTCATCCAATGCGGCCTCACTCCCGATTTCTGGGAGGGCGAGTCTGCCATTCGCGATCCCCGCCTTGGCGCCTGGCTCGAATCTAAAAACTTCCATGGCCAGCCGGGCCAGCCGCCCATTCCACTGGCGTTGATCCCTTCGGGGAAAAGCTGCTTTCGCCTGCAACCCATCGCCCGCAACGCCCGCCCGCGCCTCAGGCCCACGCTCGACCCCGTCTCCCCCGTCTGAACTCCGCCGCCCAGCATCCCAGCAAGAGCTTCCTGATCCCTGATCTCTGATCCTTGATCCCTGTTTTCTATTCCCTGTGTCCCTGGGGGCGAAACACCAACACGAGCGAAGGCGACGTTGGCGATGCTTTCATGTCGATCATTTCGAAATGCGTCTCGAGAAGATCCACAATCTTCTTGTATCTGCCGCTCGTGCTCCACAACCTGACAATGAACACGCTCTCCCGCTTGAGATATTTCGCATATCGCATTAAGAGCGATCTGATTTTGTTCATCGCAACGTAGCAGATGGACTCACGAAACAGGATCACATTGAATTCCTCGGTCGGTTCATAAGTCAAAATGTCCGATTGCACGAAGTGAACCTTCTGGGATTGAGCGTTGGCCGCACTCCTGGCTGTTGCTCTTTCAATCGCAATCGACGAGATGTCGACTCCTATATATTTCTCGAAGGTTTCTGGCCTCAGCTCGCTCGCAGTATTCCCGGGCCCGCAGCCCAAATCGAGGATGCTGCCCCCATGAGCCCATTCCTCGATAAAAGAGTAGACAAAATCACCCGAAGTCTCGTCCAGGCGCGCCCATTTTCCCCGGGCAAATTCATGGTCCCAGAGCGCCTCCTTCGTCTTCCTTGCGCCAAAGATTTGGATCAGGAACCTGGCCTTGTTTTGCACCCGCTGAGACAGCGTCATGAAGCCCAACCTCCTTTGACCATCCTCGTTTGAATTGATCCGTAATCTCCCGGCATCTCAGAGGGGGAAATACGGCATCGGGACGATCGCGGCCATTCGAAAATCCGAAGCTGGACAAGAAACCAAAGAGCGCCATGCATTTTCAGGTGTAGTTGGGTCGCGGATAAGTTGTTTGCACGCCAGCGACGGCTCCGAAAATTCACGATGCGCCGCGGGTTTGATGCAGAAAACTCGCTCGGCGTCATTCTACACTGCTGGTAAGAACCGCGCCTTACATGCCGGGGACGTCCGCGGTTGTCAGTTCGATGACCCGGCCGCCGGACCGGCTGCAGCCTCTGCCCACTCTTTCCTATTCCCCGCTTCGGCGCCATGCGGCTGCGGCCCCATCGCTCAGGTCCTGATAGCTGAAAGCTGAGGGCTGAAAGCTGCTCCTCGCTTGTTACACTCGTCTTGCCATGTCCCTCACTCAACTGCAACAGGAAATCGAGCGGCACTTCGCCTCTGGCGCAGCCGCCGCAAGCGATCCCGCAGCCATGACCGCCTTCCTCGCGCTGCGCTCGGCGCTCGAATCCGGCGAAGTCCGCGCCGCCTCACCCGACTCGGCCTCACCCACGGGTTGGCGCGTGAACGCGTGGGTCAAGCGCGGTATCCTGCTCGGCTTTCGTCTCGGCGCGCTCGAAGAAATGCCTGCCGCCGGCCTTTCTTTTCCGGGGCTGTCCTTTGTCGACAAAGACACCTACCCCGCTCGCCGCTTCACTGCCGCCGATGGCGTGCGCGTGGTTCCCGGCGGCTCTTCGGTCCGCGCCGGCGCCTACGTTTCCCGCGGCGTGGTCTGCATGCCGCCCATGTACGTCAATGTGGGCGCCTACATCGACGAGGGCACGATGGTCGATTCGCACGCGCTCGTCGGCTCCTGCGCGCAGGTCGGCAAGCGCGTTCACCTGAGCGCCGCCGCCCAGATTGGCGGCGTGCTCGAACCCATAAACGCGAGCCCCGTGGTCATCGAGGACGATGTTCTCGTCGGCGGCAATTGCGGCATTTATGAGGGTGCCGTCGTGCGCAAAGGCGCGGTGCTCGCCGCCGGCACCATCCTCACCCGCGGCACTCCGCTGTTCGACTTGGTGAACGGCACGGTCGTCCGCGCCACCGCCGATCTTCCGCTTATCGTCCCAGAGAACGCCGTCGTTGTGCCGGGCGCGCGCGCCGTCAACAAGGGCCAGGGCCGGCAGTGGGGCCTAAGCCTGTATGCCCCGGCCATCGTGAAATACCGCGACGACAAAACCGACCTGAGCACCGCGCTCGAAGATTTGCTGCGATAGGCGTCGCGAGCGAAAGCCTTTTGCTCCAGGTTCAGTCAACGTCCTACACTCGCTCGCGTCTAAGAAGGTGAAAAGGAACAGGCGTGAAGAATCCATGAAAACTCAATCGCTTCTTCGCCCAATTCTTCCGCTGGCCGCCCTCTCGCTGCTTGTCATCGCCTCGCGCGGCCTCGTCACCGCGGCCCAGCAGCCTTCCTCGCAGCGCCCCGCCCCGGCCGAAAGAACCAAAGCGCATGAAGTCACCCTCCCGGTCACGGTCGTTGACAAGAAAGGCGCTCTGGTGACCAACCTGACCGCCGGCGACTTCACGCTCACCCAAGATGGCCGCCCTCAGGTCATCCAGAGCCTCACCACGCAGAGCAAACTGCCGTTCCGCCTCGGCCTGCTGGTGGATACCAGCCGCGGCGTCCACCCGGCCATCGACGCCGAGCGCAAAGCCGCCGAAAAGTTTCTCGAGGCGATGCTGCCCGCCGACCCCAACGCGGGGGTCGCCGGCGAAAGATCCACGCCGCCGGGGCCTGAGAAAACCAGCGCCCACGGCAACGAAGCCTTCCTCATCCACTTCGACCGTGAGGTTGAGCTCCTTGAAGATTTCACCGCCTCGCGCGACAAGCTCGATCACGAGCTCGAGCAGATGACATCGACATCGCAGGAGCGGAAATCCGAGGGGCCCGAGAGCAGCGGCGACGACCGCGGCAGCGGTGAACCGCGAAGCAGCCGTTACGGCGGAACGCAGCTCTACGACGCGATCTACCTGGCCTCAGACGAGTTGATGAAGCCCAAGAACGGCCGCAAGGCGCTCATCGTTTTTTCTGACGGCGCCGACAGCGGCAGCAAGGAAACGCTGAACGACGCCATCGATGCCGCCGACCACGCGGGTGTTGAGGTATTCACCATCTACATCAAGGGCGAAGAGGAGCGCGAGGGATTTGGCAATCCCAGCGGGCATCATGGCGGCATCGGCGGCGGCGGCTACCCCGGCGGCGGAGGTTGGCCCGGCAGCGGCGGCGGCGGGCATCAACATCCACCGCAGAGCGCCGCGGGCGTTGACGGCAGAAAAATCATGCAGCAAATTGCCTCGCGCACCGGCGGTTTGTACTTCGAAGCCAAGAAGAAGGACAACCTCGAAGACATCTATGGCCTTGTCGCCAACGCCCTCCGGCAGCAGTACCTGCTCACCTACACGCCCGACAAGGCCGACACCGAAGGCGACTTCCACAAGACCGTGGTGAAGACCGGCAAAACCGACATGACAGTCATCACATGCGAAGGCTACTACGGCCGAAGCTCGGGCGGGGACCGGGAGGGCGGCGATCAGTAATCGCGCAAGGCCGCAGACGGGCGGCCCGCCGCGTGCGTTTCACGGCCCACACAAAAGGCCCACGAGTAACTCGTGGGCCTTTTGCAGTCTGAGGGAAGGATCTGTTTAGTGGCCCTTGCCGTGGTCGCGGCCGCCACCGCCACCACCACCGTCCCCTCCGCGCGGCTGCGGCGCGTTGTGCGGTTGCGGTTGCGGTTGCGCATGTGGCTGCGGCGGGTTGTTGCGCGGCTGGAACTGCGGCTGCGGTTGCACGTGCGGCTGCGGCGGGTTGTTGCGCGGCTGGAGCTGCGGCTGCGGTTGCGCATGCGGCTGCGGCGGGTTGTTGCGCGGCTGGAACTGCGGCTGCGGTTGCGCATGCGGCTGCGGCGGGTTGTTGCGCGGCTGGAATTGCGGCTGCGGCTGCGGATTGTTCTGGCCCCGGTTGTTATTGAAGCCTCCGCCCGCCGGTCCATGTCCCTGGTTGCCGCCGCCCTGTCCGCCATTGTTCTGCGGTCTTGCCGCCTGGTTGCCGCGGCCGCCTGGGGCGTTGTTGTTGTTGTTCGGCCTGGGCGCGTTGTTGTTGAACGAACCGTGCGCCGGCGCATTCATCGGCCGGTCCACCGCCACATTGTTGGGGTGCCCGTGGTTGTTGTTGTAATACGAGCCGCGATCTTGCATGGCTGCGTTTCTGTGCTGGACCTGGTATGACGTTGCGGCCATGTGCTTCTCATGCGAGTAGGCGTTTTCCTGCGGGGTGGGGTCGTGGCGAATGCCGCCCGGCCCGCCGCTGTAGGCCACACGATTGTTGTTCACAATGGTATTGCGCTGGATGACCGTGCGATCCTCATACGTGTTGCGAATGACTCTCGTATTCACGCGCCACACTGCGGTGTTATACGCAAACACGCCACCGCGCCACTCGCCGCCCGCGAATCCTACGCCGAAGAATCCAAATCCGTAGTCGACGCCGCCGTAATAGCCCACGTGCGGTCCCCAGTAGCCGGGGTGCCACACATACAACCCGTCCCCCCAGCCCCAGTATCCGGGGGTCCACAGCGCCCCTATATATGGAGCCGGAACCCAGGTGCCCGGCACCCAGAAATAGCCGTCATCGCCGTAAGCCCAATAGCCGGGGATCCACATCCAGCCCGCTTCGGGGCACAGTGGCTGCTCATACACCGGCAGCGACGGCGGCGCAAATCCAACGCTGATAAAAACCGCTGCGCTTGAAGATACGGGAATCAGACAAAGAAACAAAGCGAGCAATGTCACCCGCATAAATCGGAAATTTCTCATGGGGGAAGCCTCCTTTACTCTCAGCCTCATAGAGCAGCTTGAGAGCGCATCCAGTCTATGTCACTTGGAACCCCTCCCGCCCCGGGAAGTTGCACGGGAGGGGCGGATTTCGCGATGTCCGTAACTGCTTTAATACCTGTAGCTAAGACCCATTCCTACCACGTGCCGCGCCTGCAGGTTCACGGGTGTGGTCACGATCGGAGGCCCCACAGCTGGATAGTAGGGATTTGCAACCCAGATGGATCCGATGTTTCCGGCAACCTGACCCACACCGATATCGAACGCGAAGTGCGGATGATCCCGCTGCGTCACGCGCACTGCATAGTCCATCGTTGTGGGGATATGCGAGGTCATAATCGGGAATTGAGCCGCTGCCGGCGGGTCCACCGCCACAAGCTGCGAGCGCGCGGCATTCAACAGGGTGTTCAAATTCACTGAAGTCTTGGGCTCCTGCGTGAATCCAGCCGAGGGCACCGCCACAATTCCATGGCCGAGGGGCAGCGGAATGCCCAGGCCACCGAAGAAGCGTCCGCCAAAGCGCGTCGATTGCCCGCCGATGCCGAAAATGGTTGCATTCGTCGCCTTCCAGCCCAGATTCAGCAGGAACGGCACAGGAGGTTTCGCCCAGGTTTTGGTCACGGCAACATATACGTCGCCGTTGGTATAGGACTTGTCGGTTCCCGTCAGCGTCTTGTTGGCCGCGCCCGACACAAAATGGTCGCCAGTGCGGACCAGGCCGCCGACAGCAATCCCCGGCATCCAAGGGCCGAACTGCCCATCCCTGAAGGCGACGACCTTGCCGTGAAAGACGTTCATGCCGGAGTAGTTCCACAGGTTGCTCAAACCGAGCGGTGTTGCCGTCGTGGTAGGCTGGTCTCCAAACTGATGGACGCTGCGGGTGTAACCGGCCTCTGCCCGATTGGCGAAGGCCTCGGCGATGCTGAAGGTTTCAATTTTGCCGATCACCGCCGAAGCATCGATGAAATGGAAGCCGATGGCCGGATGAGAGAATTTCTGGCCCTTCTCCATGTCGACAACGTACGCGGTCGGCGTCAGGAAACCGCCGGTCTGGCCTTCCAGCGTGAGGTTCTGAGCCGCCAGGCGGTTGGCGGCCAGCCCGGCCAAAAGCGAAAGACAAAGCGCGAGCTTGAGCAAGTTGCGAAAAGCCATGTTCCACTCCAATGCAGAAAAAGGTCGCAAGCAGCCTCCTCCTGCGCAATGTTTTGGGGAATTCACACTTGTAACACAACTTGTGCGATTTGTCTGTGGCGGCTGGCGCGGGGTAGACTCAGCCCATGCCGCGCGGTCTATTCATCACGCTCGAGGGCCTCGACGGGTCGGGCAAAACCACGCAGATCAAGCGCTTGGCGGCATGGCTCGAGCGCCGCGGCCAGGAGCCGGTCCTGCTGCGCCAGCCCGGCGGCACCGCCATCGGCGACCGTATCCGCGAGATTCTCCTCGACTCCCGCTCCCGCGCGCTCGACCCGATGACCGAGATGGCCCTCATGTTCGCCGATCGCGCGCAGGCCATCGCCGAAGTCATCCAGCCCGCGCTCGACGCGGGCAAAATCGTTGTCTGCGACCGCTTCACCGATTCAACTGAGGCCTATCAGGGCGGCGGCCGTCAGATCGGCTCTGCAGTCGTTCTCGATCTCCACCGCCTCATCTGCGGCGGCCTCCAGCCCGACCTCACGCTCACCCTTCTGCCCGGCTTCGCGGTGTCGCTGGCCCGCGCGCGTCACCGCAACGTTCGCGCCGAAGCCGAAACCGGCCGCAACGAGAACCGCTTCGAGACCGAGAAGGACGCCTTCTTCCGCCGCGTGTGGGAAAAGTATCACGAGATCGCAGCACGCGAGCCCGATCGCGTCGTCCTCATCGAGGGCGACCTCTCCGTCGACGAGGTCCACGAGCAGATCATCGAATCCGTCGCCGAGCGGCTCGTGCTGAACGTGAAATCCGCCTGAAGGTTTTGCCTGGAATCAACACGCGCCGGCACGGCGCGAGCGCGATAAAACCAACAAATTGTGAGTGATCTCTCGCAGAGGACGGTAAGCCCAGTGGAATCAAGCCAAATGTTCGCAATAATGGTGCGCTTACCCCGTCAAATGTTCGCTTAAATGGTTAGCTTTGGTGGCCAAAGGTTTGCTTGAGAGGTTGCATTTTTGAGGGACATGCACCTAGAAAAGTTGCATTTTAGAGTCGACTGTAACCCAGGAAAGTTAGCTTTTGAGGGTGAATAGAACCAAACAAAGTTGGGGTCTGCACGAAACCCGAAATGCTTGGGTCAGGGCACGGCTGCATGGCGGGCGCTCCAGATACAGCACTAAGACTTAACAGTAGTAATCTCCGGTTTGCGGTCGATTGCACCAATGGCCTATTGCTGGAATCCGCCTCGTCCTCGCGCAGCCCACTCCTTTGGAATGTAAGCTATTCTTACTCAGCGCGGCGGTCACCTTGATGATTGCAGATCAGCGTCGGTTGGGCAGTTTGAAAAGTCGAGCTGAGAGCTATCGTCCAGGATCTTTGTCCGCTTCGCGTAGAATTTGCCCTCTTCCTCGCTCCCGGTCTCCTTTTCAACGACATAGGTTCCGGTAATTGAGTCTTTCGTCCGCTCCCCTGTGAATGTAATTTTCTCCCCCGTGCTAGTGGCGACAAAGGAAACGTCCGGGCCTGATTCAGAACCAGCTATCGGGCCGCTCCCGCCTAGAGGACTAAGAACCGCGAGACAGCCACTGAGGCCGCCATCACTATCCTCGATGAAAATGGCGAACCGAGCAGAAACGTCTGCGGTATCGTTGTGTACAGTACCCGCGAATTGCCCTGTAAACGGTCCGATTTCTTCCCCTTGTTGGCCGTTCGCTTCGCCCACATTATTTGCCGTCATGTCAGTCGACCCTTGCCGTGAGCGCGAAGCGGGCTGAATTTGTTGGAGCGAGTACTGAAGGTGTTCATCTAGAAGCGGCTTGAGATACTCCGAACTGATTGCGAAGTTTAGGTTCTGCCCTTCCGTCGCTTGCATCGTTGCGATGCCAATGACTTGGCCATTATCGTTGAGAATTGGGCCTCCTGATGATCCGGGCGAAATGGGAGCCGTGACCTGCAAATATCGAGTTGATTGATCGGTGCGGATCGCGCTAATGATTCCATCGCTAACGGTGTTCTCAAATCCTTGGGGGCTGCCGATTGCGATGACCTTCTCTCCTACTGATATGTTCCCGGAGCTGTCCAGGGCAAGGTTAGGCAGGTCGCTCGGCAGTCCGGTTTGGCCTAATTCGTGTAGTTGGAACACGACGAGGTCTTTTTCCGCGTCGAGACCCTTGATCGAAGCAACCTCGAACTTGCGTCCCGAGCAACATTCTGCAGTCGCACTCGCCGCCCCGTCGAGCACATGGTAATTGGTCACGGCTAGGCCTTCGCTTGTCAGGATGAAACCGCTGCCCTGATCCTCTTGGTTGCCAGCGGCGTCGTAGCCGATGATCGTGAGTACCGCCGCGGTGGACGGGGCGTTTGGTCCAGTTGCCTTGGAGCCTAGCAATCTTCCTTTTGGAACGCTGACGAGTACGATGATGAGGACCAGCACCAAGCCACCAACTGTGACGCCCACTGGAAGAAGCCATCGGGCAGCCTTCTTCGGGGCGGTGGAAGCCGCGGTTTGCGGCTCCTGATAGAGTGTCTGCCCACAGGCAAGGCAGAACACCGCTCCGGCGGGATTGCTTGCTCCGCAGTTTATGCAATATGCCATGTTGCTAGAAGGATGATAGGCCTGCCTGCGCTACAATTCCACCAACGTCGCATCGAGAGTCGTTCCTAATGTACTGTTCCACCTGTGCCTGCGAGCTTCCGGCAGTAGCAAAGTTCTGCATTCGATGTGGAGCGCCGACTGGGTTCGCTCAGGCAGCTTCTGCCTCAGGTCCCTACGTCTCGAACCCGCCGGGGCCACCTCGGGCTGTTGGACCGGACCATGCAGGAGACCCTGCGTACTGTGGGAAATGCGGCGCTAAGACCGTTGAGGGGAATCAGTTCTGCAACTATTGTGGTAATCCCCTGCATGCGAACGACGCGCCAGTGCCGACGACCTTGCTTACACATTCCGCCGTTCCCGAAGCGCACGAAGCCGAATTCACGCCATCTCCGCCAGCCGCAGTCCGCCACGGTCCCGAGATCCTGCGAATTCAAGAGACAATGGCCGCGGCAGACGTGTCGGCCCCGTTCACTGGAACGTCGGATGCGGCCGACGGACCTCTGATCGGACCAGCCTCCTCAGGAGTCATTCCGTACGCGGAAGCCGCAGCTACCGCGGGAATCGATCCGCCCGTGGTGCGGTTCGTATTACTGGCCCTCGGAACCATGATGACGGTTTCAGTGATCGCCTTTGCTGTGGCCGACGATATTGCCAGATCTGGGCTCTCGGTGTGGACTCTGCTTCTGGCTGCCGTGTTCGTTCTTCCATTCCTGGTGTATCACGCCGGCAGGACGCTTGGGACTTTGAAGCGTCTCAGCGTCGCGAATGAGGCGGTAGGCCAAGCGCGGACTCGACTCCTGAAACAAAGCATCGTCTTCGGTGTGCTGTTTGCGATCACCGCCTCCGCCGTTGGATACGCCATCGGGAGCAGCGGCAATGAAACGCACCAACTACTCACCGACGAAGATCGATACTCGGAAATCGGCAAACGAATCGGTCAGCAGCGCAATTCTGCGGCGAGTGCCGTCCCCGCGCAGATCGTCATGTACGACAAGCTGGAGCCAGACGTGCGGGCCTATGCCGCCATCTGCGCGACTCTTCAAATCGAATTGACCGCATACGACGAGAAGTATCCGGCCCAACATCAGACCACAAAGGTTGCTCTGCACAATGTAGATAACGAAGCCAAGCGCGCTGAACTTCTGCTTCAAGAGATTGAGGTCGCGCGACGGCTCGGCTCCCTTGGTGATACGCAGCAGTGGGCCGGTTGGCAGAGCGACATGAAGCCGCTGCTCGACGAAGAAGACGCGCTCAATTAGGTAGCTGTTGAGGGCGAGAGCGGATGAAATTTCAGGACGGCTTCGTCCCAGTCACAGGTGCGGAAAACGTGCTTTACCCTTTTGGATCGGATTAAATAGAACGACCAAACAGCGGGTCCGATCGCATCGTAAATATCGAAAAAGAGGTTGTCGGGAAACTTCTGAGTGTCAATGACCGCTGCCACCGAGCAAGCCACAAGCTGGGCGAGCAATATCCAACGCAGCAGTTTCAACAACTCCCACGACCGCACGGAGAGAAGCATGGTGCTGACAACGACCTGAATCGCGTAAAGCAGGAGGCTGGGTAGAACGGACAACAGAAAAAGGTGATACAGACCGGTATCATCAAAACTCTCCGGGACATAGCTCTGGAAAGCAGCCACGAAGAATATCGTCGTCAGCAGGATGCCCCCATAAAGTTGCCAGTAGTAAAACATTAGCCATCCCCCGATCGGGGAACGCCTCGACTTATAGCAAACAATCCACGCGATGATGCCGCCACCCGGAAATCCGGGTGTGTAATTGCTAGTACCGGAACTAGTAAGAAGCAGCAAGGCAAGCGGATGCCAGGGAACCATGGCAGCCCTCCATGTGGAATTCAGGGTATCGTGAATCGCGCACCTTCGTTCTGTCAAGTTCACGCGCGTTGACTCCAGCTGCGCTAGAATTTCACCAACACTTCATTGGGGGACGTTACGTTGTGTACTGCCCAAACTGCTCCTGTGCGCTTCCTGCGATAGCGAAGTTCTGTGTCCGATGTGGAGCGCCGACTGGGTTCGTTGCGGTGGGTCCTGACACACAGCCCTATGTCTCGACCCCAGTCGGGCCGGGTCCGGGTGCTGGACCTGACCGGGCGGGTGATTATGCGCACTGTGGGAGATGTGGGACCAAGGTCATTGTGGGCAATCAGTTCTGCACCGCGTGTGGTAACCCTCTGCGTGTGGACGCCGCGTTGGTTCCGACGCCCTTGCATGCACCTTCAGTCCCCGAAAGCACAAGAATGACTGATTTCTCGAAGCATGGGTCCAGTGCATCACAGGCTCCGGCGTCCATCGGCCAGGCAGGGGCGATTAAGACGCCAATTTCGACCACGACAGGGACAATATCAGAATCAAGAAGAGCGAAATTCCCTGAAATTGAGGCTTCGCCTTCAAACACGCAAGCGAAAGGAAGTCTTTTCGTAGTTCGGCCCGGGGGCCTCCTGCCAAACCGATGCGTAAAATGTGGGTCCGCGCCAAGTGAACCCTGGCTGGACCTGACCTTCTTTTGGCATCATCCCGCACTGTTTCTTCTCCTAGTCAGCCCCATCATCTACCTGATCGTTTCCTTGATTGTCGGAAAGAAGGTGACGCTCGCGGTCCCGCTTTGCGCAGCACATAAGCAGCACATAAAGGGATCCGAAAGAAGCGACTCTGGACCGGCTGGTTGTTGTTGATCGCTTGTATTCCATTGCCAGTCGCGATTGCTGCTTATATTGGGAACGACGCGGCCAATACGCTGGCCGTGTGGCTGGGTATAGCCCTATTCCTCTGCGGAATAGGCCTTTTGCTCGCTGCAAGGCCTCTCAGACCGACGCATATCGGTCCGGCATCAGCAGAATTCAGCGGCGCGTGCCCTGAAATCTTAGACGCCATGGAGCAAGCACCTGCGCCCTAGGCTTAGAAAGCGTGCGACCAAGGCGGGTAGCCAGGGTCTCGGGCCGCTGGAGACGCCAGTCTTCACGTTTATGTGCCGTGAAATGCTCTTTCCGGAACCGACCTCAGATCCAGGCTCCTGCAGCGAGCGGCAGCCCGCGACCGGCAACGCCCAACGACCACCGACAGCGTGTGCCCCCAATTTGCTGCCCGCGACCACCCGGCGACCAAAATGACGACTGACTTCCCTGCCGGGAATCAGTGCCCTTCAAGCCCCAGCGCCTTCACCACGGTGTCATCCACCTGCGCCGGCTGGCCGTCCTGCTTGGTGACCACGCCGAATCCGCCGCGATAGTCCCACATCGCCCAGCCGATGCCGTCGTTCTCAAGCGCGGTGCGCACGTCGTGCAGCCAGTTGGCGCGCGAAACCGGATCGGGCCCACGGTTGTTCCCGCCGCGAATCACCCCAAACTCATTGCAGATGAGCGGCACATGGTTCGCGCGCCCCCATGCCGCCGCATCGTCCATCATCACCTGAATGCGATGCGCGTTCCACCCGTCGAGAAAGTACTTCTGCATGTCGTAGCGATCGACCGCATCCGGAACCTGCTTCAGTACATCCTGCATCGCGCTCTCGGCCGGCGGATAAGGAACGTCATGCGTGTACGCCCAGTACGGCACGCTCCACGTCGCGCCCTGGTGCGTGAACTCGTGCGGCTCATAAAAATGGAAGTTATAGATGACGTTGCCGTCGGCCAGCGGCTGCATCGCCAGCAGGTCCCAGATGTCGGCCCACATCGTGCCCTCGGCAATGATGGTGTGGTTCGGCGCAACCTGGCGGATGGCCCCGGCCACGTGCGCCTGGATTCCCGCCCAGCGATACGCGTCGCCCATCTCCGGCTCGTTCAGGATTTCAAAAAACACCATGTTCGGATCGCGATCGGCATAATGCGCCGCCAGCCGGCGCCACAGCATCGTGAACCGCTCCACGGCTTCGTTGCTGGTGCCCAACTGATGTTTGAAGTCGCTGCTGGGATGGATGTCGACGATCACCGCCAGCTTCTGGGCCAGCATCGCGTCCACGGCGTGGTCGAGCCGGTCGAGGAAATCCGACTTCCCCTCCCGCCCGCGGAAGAGCGACATGGCCAGCGGCGTGCTGTCGATGCTCAGGCGCACGTGATCGAAGCCGAGCTTCGCCATCAGCGCGATATCCGCGTCGTCGGTGTATTCATCCAGGTGCTTGTTGGAGTAGTCGCCCGACTGCGCGAACCAGCTCGAAGCGTTGATGCCATGCTTCAGGTGCTGCGCGCGCGCAAATGCCGTCTGCACCTGGGCGGCGCGGTCCTGCGGGGTTTGTGCTGTGACGGGAACGACGAAGGCAAGCAGAATGGCAAGAAAGCTGAGACGAAAACGCAATGGAATCCTCCCCGAAAAACGAGTCGCGTTAACGATACCACGTACCGCCTGGGCACCGCCGCCACGCAAGAATCGACGCAGGATTCACGGTTCGCCTCAGCATTGACTCAAAAGTTACGTTCGTAAGATGAAGCGGCAAGAAGTTCATGTTTTTGCCTATTGACTCGTGATATAGATCACTGAGATCCAAAGAATCCTCAAGAGCTTTTGTTGCCCGGAGGGGCCGAAATCAAGAATGTTGCGCTTAGACTATGTTTCCTGTTGCCTGACGGTTCTCGCGACCATCCTCCTCGGACGTAAAAGCTGGACCGGCCTCGTGCTGGCCAGCCTCAACAGCGCCATCGTGTGCGTCATCGGCGTGCGCACTGCGCAATACGGCTTCATTCCGGCGAACCTCTTCTGTATCGGGGTTTATTCCTTCAGCCTCCGGTCGTGGCTCAAGGCACCCAGGAAGCTCAAAACCGAAGAGAGCGCTCCAGCCCTGCCGGCCCCGCCCGTCGCGATGGACGAAGTCTCGAACGCCCCTTGCGGCCGCCGCGCGCAGCGCTTTTCCCGTTGTGTCGCTTCTGCGCGCGACACCAGGCCTCAGGCGCAGCTCCTTGGCGGGCAATTAAGCCCCAAAACGTCAATGGCCCCCGCTTGCGGGAGCCGTTATCGCATCGTCTTGCGAATCGCTTACTGGCCGGATGAAGAACTCTCGTCGAGATTCGAGGCCTGGTCGTAAGTTGTGCGCAGATACTTGTGCGGATTCACCGGAACACTGTGCACGCGCACCTCGTAGTGAAGGTGCGGCCCCGTGGCGCGACCCGACTCGCCCACGTACCCGATGACCTGACCGCGCGTGACATGCTGCCCCGGCAGCACCGCGATGGCCGAAAGATGCCCATAGAGCGTGCTCAGGTCGTGGCCGTGGTCCAATACCACCTCGCGCCCGTATCCGGCTTCCATCTGCGCACCGGCCACGTCGCCGTCGCCCGCCGCGCGCACCGGCGTTCCGTAGGGCGCGTCGATGTCGATTCCCGTGTGGAACGCGCCTTCGCCGTTGATCGGATCCTGCCGCTCGCCGAAGCTGGAAGCCACGCGGCCCTCAACCGGCCACATTGACGGCGCATCGGCCAGCTCCGTCCAGTCGCCGGCGAAGTTCGCCGTCAACCCGCCCTCGAGCGCCCGCGACACCTGGCCTGACATGGCCTCGTTGCGTAGCGCGTAAAACATGTCAATGGAGTTGGCAAGCTGCTGCGGGCTCACGTCGTCGCTCTGCGCCCTCTGCGCACGCGCTGGCGCCGGCGTGGTATTGGCGCCGCCGGCCGGCCTGCCCGACTTCTCATCGGCCTGAGCCTGCAGTTTGTTCTGCCTTAGTCCGTAGAGCGCCGTCACTTCGTTGGCCAGCGCGCCCAGGCTCGCCACCTGCACGCTGCGGTTGTGCGCAATTTCGGCCATGCGCTGGTAGTTCTGCCGCAGCGTCTCCCGCTCCGCACGCACCTGGTTGAAGCTTTCGGTTTTCAGAACCATGCGCGTGTACGACCCCGCCAGGCCCACAATGGTGAAGGCGCCCACGATGGCCGCGGCGACAAACCCGTATACATACTTGATCGGAAGCGCAATCTTCCTTAGATGGGCGTCCTCATCTCTTGCAACAAAAAGGATGTAGTATCGCCTACGTAACATTTTTGCCTGCAATCCCCAGCGACCCGCCAGTCAAAGAGATTCCAGATCGGGGGAAGTCGATCAACTGCGGGATTCTTCAACCCGCATAAGAACCTGTGCGCCCAAGCAGGGCCGATACGAGAACGTTTCTCAACCGTAGCAGACCATCCATCGCCGGGTCAACGGAAAGCTTGCGTTCACATTACCTTCGGCTACCATCCTGATTCTTAATGCTCTCTCAGGGTCAGCACATGCCTTGCCGTTGGCAGAACAGCCACTTACGCGCCGCGTCGTCTCTTCACTGGCTTACGCGCGCCTTCGTCGCTTCACCGGCTCTTGAGCCCCGCAAGATCCCTCCCCTGCCTGAACCATCGGCATGCCCCTGGGACGCCTTCAATCTGTCTCGATTCCGTATTCCGGGCCATGTCTCGACTCCGCATTCCGGATCCCGCGGCCGGGTCATAGCCTATTCTCAATCCATGCCTCGCACGCCCAAGACATCGCGGGCCTCCAGCCTCGGCGAGTCGGCCCTCATCCAGCGGATTCGCCTCCGGGCCAGCGGGACGACGCCTCCAGAGTTGCGCCTGGGCATCGGCGACGACTGCGCCCTGCTCAGCCCCGGCCCCGGCGAAGAACTCGCCGTCACCACCGACCTCTCCATCGCCGGCCGCCACTTCCGCCTGGACTGGCACCCTCCCGAATCCGTCGGCCATCGCACCCTCGCCCGCGGCCTCAGCGATCTCGCCGCCATGGGCGCTCGCCCCGTGGCTGCGTTTCTGTCTCTCGCCCTTCCCAGGGAACTTGTCCAAAAACCAAAAGCGCGGAGCGCGCCGTGGATCGACCGCTTCCTCGACGGCTTTCTCTCCCTTGCCCGCGACTTTGAGACGCCGCTCGCCGGCGGCGACCTCGCTGAGTCGCCTGTCGCCGTCGCCGACGTCGTCCTCACCGGTGCGGTCCGCCACGGCCAGGCGCTGCTTCGCTCCGGCGCGCGCCCCGGCGACGACCTCTACGTCACGGGCGCCCTTGGAGCCGCCGCCGCGGGCCTCGACCGCCTTTCCAAACTCTTCGCCGCAGTCAAAAAGCTCCGCCCCCATCAGCGCCGGTCGCTCCAACGCATTCCCGATCAATTCAAGGCTCTGCTCGCCCCGCACCTCTATCCCACGCCGCGCATCGCTCAGGGCTTGTGGCTGGCGCGCAACGCCACGGCCTCCGCCGCCATCGACTTGAGCGACGGCCTCTCCACCGATCTCGCTCATCTCTGCGCCGAGTCGGGCGTCGCCGCCGAAGTCGATGCCGCCGCCCTGCCCATCGCCTCCGGAGCAACCCCCATCCAGGCTCTCAACGGCGGCGAGGACTATGAGCTTCTCTTCGCCGCATCGCCCCAGGCCCGCGTGCCCAGCCAGATCGAAGGCCTTCCCGTCACGCGCATCGGCCGCATCCTCGCTCGGAATGCCTCCGCGCCGCCCGTCACGCTCATCACCCCTCGTGGCGCCGTCGCCCTCACTCCACGCGGCTGGCAGCACTTCTCCTAGAGCTGGTTGGATAGGGCCGGAGTTGGATAGGGCCGGATTTGAAGGAACACGGATTCAATCGCGCCCGGCGGCGCGCACAATCGCCTCCGCAACCTCCGCCGGAGTCAGCGCATCCACGGCGATCGAGAAATGCGCCATGCGGTAGAGCGGCAGTCTTCTTTCATACCGCGCGGCCAGATTGCTTTCGTCGGCCAGCACGGGCCGCAGGTGCTCCGTGCCGCGGCAGCGCGCCAGCGTCGTCGCAAGCTCCGCTTCGAGATGCACTATCAGCGTCTCGGGCGTGCCGAGCAGCAATGCTCGCGTCTCGGCATCTTCAATCGCGCCGCCGCCCAGCGCCAGCACCAAGCCGTCGCCGCCGGCCAGCGGCGCATCACCAAAGAATCGCCCGACCGTCGCCCGTTCGCGTTCGCGGAACCTTGCCTCGCCATCGCGGCTGAAGATCTCGGGAATCGTGGCGCCGGCCTCGGCCGCGATCACATCGTCCACGTCAACAAAGCTCCAGCCCAGCCGCGCGGCCACCAGCGGTCCCACGGTCGTCTTCCCCGAACCCATGAATCCGGTTAGCACAATGCGCTTCGGCGCGATGGGTCGCGCTTCGACACTCCGCACAGACTGAGCTTTTTCGGGGGCTTTCATTCGTTCCAGTATAAGGACAGTGGACAGTGGTCAGTGATCAGTGGTCAGTGATCAGTGGTCAGTGATCAATTGTCGGCCCAGAGCAACAACGAGTGCCTTGTTCCCTTGTTCCCTTGTTCCCTTGTTCCCTTGGTCCCTTGGTCCCTTGGTCTCTCGGTCCCTGTCAGCTGAACACCATCACCACCGCTCCCGCCGTAATCAGCACGCCGCCGATGAGAGCCGACACGTTCAGCTTCTCACCCAACAGCATCCACGCGAAAACGATGACCAGCGGCACGCTCAGCTTGTCCAGCGGAGCCACGCGCGAAGCCGGTCCCAGTTGCAGCGCGCGAAAGTAGCAGAGCCACGACAACCCCGTTGCGATCCCCGAGAGCGTGAGGAACAGCACAGTCCTCCGGTCGAGGAAACGAATCTCACCGTGCTTGCCCAGCGCCAGCGCAATGGCCCATGCAAACACCACCACCACGCTCGTCCGCAGCGCCGTGGCCAGGTTCGAGTCAACATGCTCCACGCCCACCTTGGCCAGCAGCGCCGTGGCCGCGGCAAACACGGCGGAGAGCAATGCCCATCCGATCCAGCTATTTGTCCAGCTCATGGCCATCAGCATACGCGCTCGCCGCTGCTGCCCGCTCGGCCGGCGCCTTCATCCCGCGAGATAGAATGGCCTCATGCGCCCGTCCGCATTCTTGCCCTTCGCTGCCCTGGCTGTGCTTGTCTCGCTCGGCCTGGCCGGCTGCGGCTATCACACGCTGGGCGCGGCCACGCATCTTCCTGCCAACGTCAGAACGCTCGCCGTCCCGGTCTTTGCCACGCACACCGATATCAACGGCACCGAGCAGGCACTCACCGAGGCCGTCATCCGCGAGTTCGCCGCGCGAACGCGCTATCGCGTCACTCCCAGTGACGACGCCGACGCCGACGCGGTGCTCCACGGCGTCATCCTCAAGCAAACCACTGCGCCGCTCACCTACAACAGCGCCACGCAGCAATCGTCGAGCTTTGTCATCACGATCGTCGCCTCCGTCACTCTCACCGGGCGCGACGGCAAAATCCTCTACCAAAACAAGAACTATGTCTTCCGGGAGCAGTATCAATCCACCACCAACCTGCCCACGTTCATCCAAGAAGACCCCGCCGCCATCCAGCGCCTCTCCCGCGAGTTTGCGCGCCAGCTTGTCGCTGACGTGCTGGAAGGCTTCTGACCTCCTCGCCGCGCCGCGTATCTTTTGATTCCCACCTGCTTTTCCACGCTGGCTTGTTGGCCGCAAGAACGGTATCCTGTAGCCGCATGAGCCATGCGGCGTTCGAGCGCGCCAAGAGGGAGCGTGAGCTTTGACCGGCTTGCGTTGGGGCGCAGGATTCAATTCCGTCAGCCGCTTCATCGCGGAGATTGAAGCTGCCGCGGCCGGCGCAGGCAAACTGCGGCCCGGCTACATTCTTGCCGGCGACGAAATCTTTCTCCTCGACCGCTGCCGCGCCGCCGTCATCAAGGCCTTCGTCCCCGCCGATCTGCGCGACTTCTGCCTCTCCGATCTCGACCTCACGCAAACTTCCATCTTCGAAGTGCTCGATCGCGCGCAGACGCCGTCACTCATGGCCCCGTTCCAGGTCATCTTCATCCGCAATGTGCGCCAGCTTTACACGCGCGGCGCAAAAAAAGACGAATTCGCCGCGCTCGATCGCTACTTTTCGTCGCCCAATCCGCAGGCGCTGCTGCTGTTCATCGCCGACTTTCTGCGCATCCCCTCTGACACCCGCCGCATGGATCTCGACGACAAGAATCGCTTCGAGCGCCTGACCGAAACGCTCGGCCGGCATTGCAGCATCGTGGAACTCGCCCGCGTCAGCGAGGAAGACGCAATGCGCTGGACCGTCGCCAAGGCGCAGGAGGCCGGCCTGCAGATGGAGAACGATGCCGCGCGCGAGCTGGTGGACGCACTCGGCGCCGACATGATGCTGGTCTCATCCGAGCTCGAAAAGCTTCTCCTCTACGCCGCCGGCCGCGGCAAGATTACGCTGGGCGACGTTGAGACCATGGTGCTCAGCGCCAAGCAGCGCACCCTCTACGAACTCACTGACGCCATCAGCGCTCACGATCGCGCGCGCGCGCTGGCCCTGCTTCACGGCCTTCTCAACAGCTCCGACGCCGGCGAAGACGCGGCCATCGGCCATCTCTACATGCTGGCCCGCACTTTCCGCCAGATGCTTGTGATCCTCGAGAAAAACGTGCGCGACTCGCGCGCCATCTGGCAGGCGCTGTGGCAGGGCTTCCGCATTCCGTCCTTCGCCGCCGACGATCTCATCCGCCAGGCGCGCCGCTACAAGAGCCGCCGCGAGCTCACCCGCGCCCTCCGCCTCGTGGCCCGCGCCGACCTCGAGCTGCGCTCCTCACCACCCGACAAGCGCCTCGTTCTCGAGCGCCTCGTGTACGAGCTTGCCTGCGAGCCCAGGCCCTCCGCGCCCATCTTCGCCACCGCACAGCTCTCCTTCGAAACCTGATCGCGCCCTCCACCCACGTGGCGCACAATGGAGTGGGTGCCGATGTTCACTCCCGCCAACATCGCCGCCGCGGTGCTCACGCTCATCCCGTACTTCGCCGTGGCGTTCTTCCCGCAAGGCATCGCCGCATGCATGCGCAAGCTCCCGCTCTGGGCGCAGCTCGCGTCCCCCGCACTCCTATGCATCCCCTACGTGCTGGTCGCCTGCGGTGCGGGCATGTTCAGCACGCCCTGGCTCGCCTTGTACGCGCTGCTTCCTGTCCTCGTCGCCGCCCTGCTCGCTGACGCGGTCCGCATCGATCCCGATCAGCGCGGCAACTGGCGCGACTATCTCGTTCTCGCCGTGCTCGGCCTCGCCGTCGATCTCCGCTGGTTCGAGGCCGCGTGGCCCCCGCACCTCGCCATCTTCAACAAGATTCTTCTTCTCGATGCCGGCATCTACGCCTTCGTTCTCATCCGCCGGCTAGACGGCACGGGCTTCGACCTCCGCCTGCGCCTTAAAGATCTCGGTATCGGCCTGCGCGAAGCAGCCTTCTATATTCCCATCGGCCTTGCGCTCGGCCTCAGCCTCGGCTTTCTCCATCTGCACCGCACGTGGCCCGGGCTCGGCCTCATCGCCGCCGCCTGGTTCTTCACTTTTTTCTTTGTCGCTGTTCCTGAAGAACTGTTCTTTCGCGGGTGGCTCCAGAACCTTCTGGAAAAACGCATCGGCCGCACCGGCGCTTTGCTTCTCACCGCCTGCATCTTCGGCCTCGCGCATTTCAACAAGCGCACCACTGGCTTCAACTGGCGCTATGTGCTGCTTGCCGCGCTCGCTGGCATCTTCTACGGCCGAGCCTGGCGGAGCCATCGGCGCGTTGCCGCATCGTCGGTCACGCACGCAACGATCGACGCCATCTGGTCCCTATGGCTGCATTAAGCGATGCATGTGCTGCGCGTGCATGTGCGGGGAATACCTGAGGTACCCGAGACCTACGCGCATGTTGTGGTCCACCGTCCCCGGTACAGTCATCGCCACCGTGATTCCCAGAATCGCGTGCGCCAGCATCAGCGGGTAAATGTTGCGGTAGCGAACAAACAGCATGCACGCCGCGATGCCCCACACCAGCGTCAGCGTCATCAGAAACGGATTGGGCGCGTGCGCCGTCGAGAACAGCACCGCGGCGATCATTGCCGCGCCGCGTTCGCCGCTCATCACGCGCAGGAATCGCAACAGGAAGAAGCTCTGCAGCAGGAACTGCTGCACAAAGCTCCAAATCGCGTAGGCAATGTAGGTGCCTAGAAAAGCGAACGGCCCGTCCGGCAGCAGCAGCGTATGCATCCTCGCCGCAACCACAGACGCTGCGCCGGCCACCACCAGCACGGCGCCTGCGATCCACATCGATCGCCCCAGGTTCGCCGCTCTGAACCCCATCGCGGCCCACCCGCCGAACGAACGCCAGACGATGACGGCGATCCCCACCATCGCCGCCACCCACAACACGCGCTGCAGCGGCCGCGGCGTCCACTCCACCGCCATGATCAGTGCGTACGCGACGCCGATTTCCGTCCAGTCGCGCAGTTTGCTTCGCGCCGAACCCGTGGTCCCTCCTGGCTGCGGCGACGCTCCGGCACCTTCCATGACCCCGATGCTACCGCAACTTCAGTCCGCGGCTCGATGGCCTCACTCTCGCCGCTTGCCAAACCATCCCGCCGTCGAGTCTCTCTGATCTCTGATCTCTCGCCTCTGCTTCACTCGAGAATCACCGCCGGCTCCGCCTCATGCCCGCGCATCGTCAGCGTGATCGCCGCGGCCAGAATCAGCGCGCCGCCCAGCCACGCGAACGGGCCCAGCCGCTCGCCCAGCAGCTCCACCCCCAGAATCGATCCCAACGCGGGCTCAATGTTCAGGAACACCCCCGCGCGCGACGCGGGCACATGGTGAATTCCCCAGTTCCACAAGAGCGTCGTGGTCGCCGTGCAGAACACGCCACTGATCGCAAGCGCCGTCCACGCCGTCATGCTCACGTGCGCAAATGGAAACGGCTCGACCTTGGCGTGCGTTGTTATCGCCACAAGCCACGTGCCCGCCTCCCAGATCACCAGCATGAAAGTCCCCGCGTAGATTGTGTATGCAGTCACCGCCGGCGGGCTGTGCGTCTCCATCAGCTTCTTGCTCAGCAGGATCCAGGCCAGCGCAACCACCAGCGAAATAATCACCAGCAAATCGCCCGCGAGCGAGGGGGTCTCGCGTCCGGTCGTCGCGTGCGTTCCGCCCAGCGTCACCATCGCCGCGCCCGCGGTGGAGACGCACAGCGCCAGCCATCCCACCCAATCCAGCCGCTCGCCCGCAAACAGAACCGCTCCACCGGCCAGCATCACAGGCATCACGCCCACCATCAGCGACGCGTGGCTCACGGTGGTCAATGCCAGCCCGTGAAACTGCAGCAGGAACTGAATGGGAACAAAAAAGAACGCGGCGATCAGGAGCGTCCGCATCTCGGTCGCCGTCAGCCGCACGCGATGAGTGGCCAGCACCGGCGCCATGCCCACGCACGCAAACAAAAAGCGGTAGAGCACCATGTGCTCCACGTTCATTTCGTCGAGCGCGATCCGGCCCCAGTAGAACCCCGTTCCCCACAGCACCCCGGCCAGCGCGCACGCGCCGTATCCCAAAAACCTCCGGCTTGCGCCATCCCGCATCGGAGCCGAATTCGCCTCGCCCGTCGCGTCCTCTGCCATCTCATCATTACTGTCGCACACACGGCGGTTGCCCCATCCCGCTTTTGCGGATTCGCCGCGACACGCTCCTTCGCCGCCTGTTTGTTGATGCGGTTCGGGCGAGGCATCAGCTTCCACACCCGCGCCCGCATCGGCGAGAATACTCTTCGATGGTCATCCGGCGCGGATTCGCGAAAACATTTGCAGCAACGAAGACCTCCGCCTCATGCGCGCCGCTCGCTCTCGCTGCGATCGTCGTACTCTCCGCATTGGCCGCGCCGGCGCAAAGCAACTCCGTGCCCGATGCCCCCAAGGCGCCGCCGGTCAAAGAGCGATTCCTCGTCGGCCATTTTCCCGACAAGCCTTCGCTGCCGCCCGCTCTCACCCTGCCCATTGAGCCGCTCGGATTCAGCGCACCGGGCATCGGCTACCTGGGCTCGCGTAACGTTCTCGCCTCGCTCGATTTCCTCGACGAGAATCATCTGCTCTTCACCTTCCGAATCCCCGGCCTGCTGCACCGCGACCTCGCCAACGGCGACTCGAGCTTCGAGCGCCAGATTCGCGCCGTGGTTCTCTCTCTGCCCGATGGCGCCGTGCAGGCCGAGGCCACGTGGACCCTTCACGACCGCGTCCGCTACCTTTGGCCGCTCAAAAATGGCCGCTTCCTTCTCCGCGACGGCAACAACCTCTTCGATGGCGATGCCTCGCTTGCGCTCAAACCATACCTCGACTTCCCCGGCCCGCTCCTGTCGGTCTCGCTCGATCCGGAGCAGCATTTTCTTGTCACCAACTCCCGCGAGCCGGTGGGAAAACCGGCCAAACCCGACGCGGTCCCCAGCCCCTCAACCGCCTCGGCCTCCATCACCTCCGATCAGGACTCTGCCGCCGCCGAAGGCGATCATCCCGACCTCGTGGTCCGCATTCTCCGCCGCGACTCCGGCCAGGTCATGCTCGTCAGCCGCGTTCGCTCCCAGGTCCATCTGCCCATTAACTCCGCCGGCTACCTTGAATTCCTGCGCAGCCGCGGAACCACGTGGGTGCTCAACCTCACCTACTTCACCGGCGGCAGCAAAACGCTGGGCAGCGTCGACTCCACCTGCGAGCCCGACGGCGACTTCCTCTCCGAGCACGAGGTTCTGGTCACCGCCTGCGGCCCCTCCGGCGAAACCAATCTGGTGGCGATGACCACCGGCGGCCGCACGCTCTGGAAGTCGCAGGCGCCCTCGACCGAAGTGTGGCCGCAGCTCATTGTGGCGGGCAACGGCTCGCGCCTGGCTTGGGAGACGCTCGACACCAACCACTCCATCTACTCCTGGGCGCCAATGGACGCGGGCGACGTCAAGGAGCAGTCGGTCACCGTTTTCGACGCTGCCGATGGCGACATCTCGCTGGTTGCGCCCATCGGCCCCATCCTCGACGTCGGAGGCAACGTCGCTATCTCACCCTCAGGCCGGCGCGTCGCCCTCATCGACGCCGGCGCCATACAGGTCTTCGACCTTCCCGCTCCACCGCCACTGCCCGCCGCCCCCTGACACCTGATCTCTGCTTTTCCGGTACACTGTCCGACGGGGGTTCTTCTTGGCTACGGCTGTCGTCCACTACACGGCTGCGGCACTTTCCGACCGCGGCCGCAAGCGCCCTTCCAACGAAGATGCATTCGGAATCTCCATCGAGCACGGCGTGTTTGTGGTCTGCGACGGCATGGGCGGCGCTGCTGCCGGCGAAATCGCCAGCTCCATGGCCGTTGAGGAAATGATGCGGGCCCTCACGCACCGCGACGGTGCAAGCCCTCTCCCCACCCAGGCCGAGCATGCGGCCGCCGCCGCCAACCAGGCCATCTTCTCCCGCGCGCAGCGCAACCAGAAGCTCAACGGAATGGGCACCACGCTGGTAGCCCTGCTGGTTGAAGATCGCCGCGCGTGGATGTTGAACGTAGGAGACAGCCGCGGCTACCTTCTGCGCAACGCCTGTGCTGGCGGCTCGGATGGCGCCGGCGGCCCGTGTCTCGTCCAGATCACGCAGGATCACTCTCTCGTCGAAGAACAAATTCGCCTGGGTCAGATGAGCCGCGTTGAAGCCCTGCGCTCGCCGCTCAAGAATGTCATCACCCGCGCACTGGGCACGCAGAGCTCGGTGCCGGCCGACATTTTCGAGCTTGAAGTCGAGCCCGGCGACCTTTTTCTGCTCTGCTCCGACGGCCTTACGCGCGAGCTTTCTGACTCGCTCATCGAGTCGCTGCTGCGCCTCGATCTGCCGCTGGAAAGCCTGTGCGCGCGCCTCGTCGCCGCGGCCAACCAGGCAGGCGGCCACGACAACATCACCTGCCTGCTGGTCCGCGCTGGCGCCTAGAGCGGTTCCAGAACTCATGTTCCCTGCTGAGGGTCGTGAAAGGTGACATTTACTTCCACCCAAACGGCGAAGATCTGCCGTTTGGGGCCCGGTTAAGGAAGATGCCACTCAGCTGCGGCGGTTCCTGGGTACGGCAATTCTGGAACCGCTGTAGCCCGTATTCGGCGAAGCGCATCCGCCAGGAAGCCATGCTGCAATCGAGTCGTGCCTGCCCGCGCTGCTTCGGCCGGGCTTTCGTCGCGCTGTGCCCAATTGGTTGTGACGGCGGTAACGGCGATTGCCGCCGCCGTGCCGCACAATGGAGAGTTTGGGTTCGCCCGTCGGGCGCGCCAGGGGGAAAGTGGAGAACGATCGATGAACGGGAAACACTTGAAAGTTGTTGCCTTCAACGGCAGCGCCCGCAAGGGCGGAAACACGGCCATCCTGCTGAGGCACGTGCTGAACGAACTGGAGAAGGAAGGGATTGAAACTGAACTCGTCGAAATGAGTGGCGCCAAAATCCACGGCTGCCTTTCCTGCCGCAAGTGCTCGCGCAATAAGGATCGCCGCTGCGGCCAGAAGAACGACATGGGTAATGTGTACATCGAAAAGATGGACAAGGCCGACGGCATCCTGCTCGGCTCGCCCACCTACGTGGCCGACATTTCTTCTGAGATGAAGGCGTTGATCGACCGCGCCTGCCTGGTTTCAAAGGCCAATGGCGGCATGTTTCGCCGCAAGGTCGGCGCCGGCGTCGTCGCCGTCCGCCGCGCCGGAGCCATCCATGCCTTCGATGCGCTGAATCACTTCTTCCTGATCAGCGAAATGATCGTCCCCGGATCGTCCTACTGGAACATCGCCATCGGCCGCGAAATCGGCGAGGTGGAGCGCGACGAAGAAGGCATCCAGACCATGAAGACGCTCGGCCAGAACATGGCCTGGCTCATGAAGAAGGTGGCAAGCTAGCAAGTTCAGCTAGTCGGCGAGTTGCCGCCGGCCCAGCGATCAAGCAGCCTCGCCCGCGATGCGATGCAACTGCGCAAGGTGGTTCAGGTCGTGACCGGCCATGGTTTCGACGACAGTCTGGAACGTCATCGTGCCGCGCTCGGGATGCGTCATTGTCCTGCCGGCCGCACCGGGCAGCGCCGCGCGCAACATCGCCAGGTTCCACTTGCGTAGCGCGGTGAAGGCAGTCAGCGCCTCAGCCGCGGAAACTCTTCTGTACCATCCGGCCCAGCGATCCTGGTCGAACGGCTGGATGGTCGGCCCATCCTCGGCGAGCGTTTGCCGCAACCGGAATCCAAATACCAGCTCGCAGTCGGCCAAGTGGCATACGATTTCCGCCGCGCTCCACTTGCCGGGCGCCGGCGGCACGCGCGCCTTCTCTGCGCCCATCTCCGCAAGATATTTCGCAACTTTATCCGCCGTCGCGGCCAGAATCGCATCCACCGGCCGACCGTCAAGAAACGTCTCATACGGGTTCAATTTGCTCATTGAATTGTCTCCTCCAGGAATCGAATTTGCGCAGGCATCTGAATTGAGCAGGAATCTAATTTATGTCGACGAACGTTTCTATTCTCTTGTCCCTAGTTCCCAGGCCCGTGACCGGATGAAGATGTACGAGTGCGGGTCTGGAGACCCGCACGACAGCCGGTCTGGAGACCGGCGCTACAAGGTACAAAATCATGCGGTCAGAGACCTAGTTCCCGTTCCTCGTCCATAGTTTCATCTTAGACGTATTGCCGGATCATCCGCTGCCACGTTGGCCAGTCGTGCGAGTTCGGCGAGTCCCCTACGTGAAACTGATGCTCAATTCCCTTCTGATTCAGAATGCGGTCAAGATCCTCATTCTGGCCGAGGCATTGATCGTCCCAGCCGGGCGCCGGTTTTGCCATCATAAGCGAGCAGCCGCCGCGGGGCCGGGTGGAGGAGGGTGAATCGCCAGGGCTTCCACGCCTTCTCCCTCGGACCACGGCACATTTGCGTCAAACGCCATCTTTCGGCGATACTTAGATGTTGCAATGTGTGCGGCCGGGCGCATCTGTCCGGCCGTTGTTGTGACGGAAGATCGCTGCATTGCCGGTTCGGCAGGCAGCAGCAGAACAGCAAAAGGCCGGGAATCGACCCGCCTCATCTCACTCAAGTTCAGGCATTTGAAAGGAACTCGTTCATCGTGGTTATGATCCGTTTGGCGCGTGTCGGCGCCCCCAAAAAGCCTTACTACCGCGTTGTCGTCATCGAGAAGGACCGCGCTCGCAATGGCCGCTCCATCGAGGTGGTCGGCACTTACAACCCTCGTACCAGCCCGGCGACGGTCGACTTGAAGCTGGAGCGCATCACTTATTGGCGGAGCAAGGGTGCGCAGCTTTCGCCCACCCTCGAGAAGCTGGTGAACAAGCAGACGGCGGCGGCAGCGGCGGAGCCTACAGCCCCGGCAGCGGCGGAGCCCACAGCCCCGGCAGCGGCAGAGCCCACAGCCCCGGCGGCGGCGGAGCCCACGGCACCGGCGGCAGCCTGATTTTCCACGAATCGTCAGGGTGCCCAACCAGCGGCCCTGGCCGCAAGTTTTTTGCTCGCAACGGGTTTGCGTGTTAATATTCGCCCACAGTTCCAAAAGCAAAACCAGAGCAGGTGTATTTCGGAGCCATGATTCTGAAGTCGACGCGACCAGCAGCGAGCGGCGACCTTGAAGACAGCCGAACAGGACCCAGTAGTTCTGGTTTTGCCAAAATGTCGCCAATAAACCAACGCAATAGGTCAGGGGCAAGATCATGACCCAGGTCGAAATGGTGCACGTAGATGAATTGGTCCGCGAAATTGCGCGGGCCCTGGTGGATGAGCCGGAATCCGTGGAAGTGGAAGCCGTGAACCGGGATGAGAACACCGTCTTGAAGCTCCGAGTGGCGGCGCCGGACGTAGGCAAGGTGATCGGCAAGCAAGGGCGAACCGCACGCTCGGTGCGTACCATCCTGGGCGCCGTCAGCATGAAGCTCCACCACCGCTACACGCTCGACATCCTGGAAGAGGACGACGAAGTCTAGAGCCTGTTATTAACTTTGGCGGGTGCGGCGCTGGGAGCCAATTTCTCCCAGTTCGCGAAGCGAGGAGCGCGGTGTGCCGGGTGTACTCAAGCGACGAGCGACAAAGAAATGGGGGAAATTGGCCCCAGCCCTCCGGGTTGCGGCGCAAATCGCGCCAAAGTTAATAACAGGCTCTAGCATGGCCTTCCTCCGTGCGGGCGTCGTCTTCCAGAGTCTGAGGTAGCTGTGCCGGAACCGCCCGAGAATTGGGTCTGGCTGGCGCGGATCCGCCGGCCACAGGGCCGCAAAGGCGAAGTCTTCGCCGAGATTCTCACTGACTATCCTGACAAGTTTGCCGCGAGACGGAAGCTGTGGCTGATTCCAGCCGCTGCGCCTTCCTATCGGCCCGGAGGCTCTCCGCGCGAAGTGGAGCTGACGGCGCATTGGCCGCACAAGGGCGGAATTGTGCTGCACTTTGCCGGAGTGGATTCGATCTCCGCGGCCGAAGCGCTCAAGGGAACGATCGTGGCCATTCCGCACGCAGAGCGGGCCGCGCTTGGCGAGGGCGAGGCTTTTATCAGCGACCTGATCGGATGCGCGCTCGTGGATGTTAGCGGCGCGGAGCCAGTTGCTGTCGGTGAGATCGTCGATGTGGACCGGAGCACGGGAGCGGCGCCGCTGCTGGTTGTGCGCGGCGCACGCGGTGAAGTGCTGGTTCCGTTTGCGAAGAGCTATCTGCGCAGCATCGATCTCGAGGCGAAGCGCGTGGAAGTGGCGATGCCGGAAGGGCTCGTCGATTTAAACACGCCGGAAGGTGCATGAGCCTCTGCGCTCAGAACAACAAAGGCTTCCCCGCGCGTTCCTGCTTGATCGCCAGATGGATCGGCCGCGGCCGGCGCTGGTTCACTTTCTTGCAATGCGGCGTGCAGCGTCCCGCCAGGCTGCATCGATCGTTTCCGGCAGTGGCCGCCAAATTACGTTGCGAGCAAAGCCGAGCTGCTTTCCCTTTTCCGTGATGATTTCGCAGATCGGCATCTCACTTTGCTTCCAATGCTCGTGCGCAGTGGGTTCCTTTTTCTTCACCACTCTCTCTGCTTCAGTCACCTCGTCCTCCTTGCGATGGGAGATCAGAACGGCAACGGCTTCCACAAAGTGTCCTGCTTAACGGCGAGGTGCAGCGGCCGCGGCGGGCCGGTGGGCGGAATGGTCACTTCGATCCATAGCTCCTGGCCAGGCTGGAGCGGCAGAGGGCTTTGCGCGGTGTCAGAGATGTAGAAGTCGACGCCATCGGCCAGGTGCATCTGGTCGCAGGGCACGCCTGCATCAGCCGCGACTTCCTCGCCGATGGTTGGATCTTCCTCGCCCTCGACGCGGACGGCAACGAGCCTATTGTTTTCGACCTTGAGATTGGCGCGGAAGTCGACCGGCAGCGGGCGCAGCACGTACGGACCTGGCTTGACGGCGTTGTTCACGTCGCGCGGAAAAGTCGCGTCTTTGGCCGAAGGCAGCGTGCTCTCGCATCCGTCGACGATGAGTTGCAGGCTGAGATAGCGGCCGCGCATGAGCAAGTTGGGATCGGCGGCAACGGCGCGCGCCCACACGCGCGGGCAGCGCCAGCGCTGCCACAGATACTTGCCGGCGATCGAGGAGACGACGAGCAACTGGAGGATGAGCAGCGCCACCGAGACGCCGGAGAGCGTGAAACGGCCGATTTTCATTGCGCACCTCCGTTGGCATCGGCCGCGGCGATCTGGCTTGCCGCGCCGGCCGAAGCCATGCGCGCGAGCATGCGGCGCCGCATTTTCTCGAGAGCCCAGCCGCCGGCGAAGAAAAGCACGCCCAATCCGATGAGGCCCAGCGAGCGATTGACCTCGCTCATGATGTCGCTCGAGTAGAACCAGCCAACGGTTGCGGCGAATCCGACGACGCCGAGGTTGACCAGCGCGCGCGAGGCGAGGCAAACGCCCCACCAACAGAGGAATACGGCAAACGCGGCCAGCAGCGCGTATGCCAGCAAGTTGGGACGATAGCCGCTGATGGTTTCGTTCCGGAAGTGGTCAGTGTATGGCCTGTAGCACCAAGGCAACGCAATCGAGTAGACAATGGCCGCCGCAATCGGGATGAGACCTTTGTGCCCGTGGAACGCGGCGATCAGGAGCGGAAGCACTGCGATCGCTGTCCACAGCAACACGCTGACGCCGAATGGAACTGCAAGCTCATTGGGCCACGAGTTCCATCCCCACGACATGAACGCCGTTCCATAAAGGAGCGCGACGCACGCGGCAGCGAAGAGGATTCCCTGCACCGCCCTGCGGCGCGAGGCGATAAAGAACGTGATGTAGAGAACGGCCCAGAGGAACAGGAAACGGCCCTCGAAGACGTTATCGCCGATGTGGTCATTGGTGTAGAACGAGATCTCCGAGAACATCCACGCAGGAACGAGCAGGAGCGCGAGCGTTTGCTGCGCCTGATCGTGAAGCAACGCCCAGCCGAAGAGTGCGGCGAGCGCCCAGAGCAGGATCGCCGCCGGCCAATGCTCCTGGATGTTGAAGATCTGGCCGACGAGCGCAATGGCCGCGCCGGTCGAAATGGTGCCGACCGCATGCAGAGCGGATGAGAGCGCGCGATAGTTGGAGCGAGCGAAGCCGCCTGCGATGTGGAAGACAGCGACCATCGCGATGACGAGCGTGAAGCGCGCGCCTGGACCGAGCTGGTCCCAATGCGCGGAGACGAAGAGCACGACACCGCAGGCGAGCAGAATGGCGCCGAGAATGAGCGCCGTAATTCCCTGCCAGCGAAGCCCGGAAGAAGTTCCGCCAGCCGATTGCGCTTCGTGCGCGCGGATGCGAGAAGCTGTCTCCGCATCAAGAACGCCAGCCGATTGCCAGCGCGTGAGCAGCGATTCAATGTCAGGCATAAGAGTTGGCCAACATCATAGATGGAAGCAAGGAAATTGTCAGTGGTCAGTGGTCAGAAGGACAGGGAACAAGGGAACGCGGGACCAAGGGAACGAGGGAACGGGAAGGCAAGGTGGCGAGGCGGCGGTTTCGCGCGAGCGCCGTTTGGGGGCCGGGATGGGCCGGCTGGGTTCATCGGTCCTCCGAAATTGGTCGAAATTTGTCGACGATTTTGAGATCGTTTTGTTGATTCCAAAGGCGTTAACATCGATTTTTCGGCTCAAAAATTTTTATTCTTTTCTTATTTAATTTTGCCCTCCCAATAAGTTGAGTTTGCGATCGCGTGGCCGGTCTGGTGAATCGATCATGGTTTGAGTATGCGCCGGAACCGCGAAATGAACTGCAAACTTGGCGGGGGAAATCTTCGGAGTGTTTTCAGCGGGTTGCGGGGCGAGGCGAACATTCCGGGGCTTGACAGAGAGGAAGGGTACGGACCGGGGATTAGGGACTGGAGACTAGAAAGACCGGGAAAAAAGGAACAAGGGACCGAGGATCGAGTAGACAGGGACGAAGGATTTGGGATCAGGGAGCGGAGGATGGTGTGGCGCATGGCATTTGCGGCACGACTGAAGTCGTGCCCTGATACGAGGCCCCCCGCGGCGAGATTCGTGCGATCCCACCCCAGGCACAAAGACAAATGCGCGCCGAGGGTGGGGCACCCATGCAATTTGCTGATCCAGGAAAAAACAAAAGCAGGTCCTTCGACTCCGGTCGCCACGGCGACCTTCGCTCAGGATGACAATTCGGTGGGCAGTGAATAGTTTTTTGTGTTCGGGGGAGAAAGCATTCCCCACGCTGAAGCACGGGGCTAACGTACGCTGCGCCTACGGCGCGAGGATTGGGGCGAGTTTCGGGTCCGGTCGCTGCGGCGACCTTCGCTCAGCGACTGTCTGTTTTGTCAAGGGAGGTGGAAGTGAGTTATGGAAAAGACGGCGCATTGCGCCTCGGAAAACGCAGAGGTGCGCGTTTTCCGCTTTCCCACAACCTCGGCTGCGGCGAACAGAGTTTAACCTTCCACGAACCCGGGAACTGAAGTCGTGCTGTGCGCATGGGCGTGCTGCTGGCGAACTTGTCGAGCTTTGGCGTTGAGGCGCACCAGCAGTTTGTGAGCCAAGGCGATGCGGATG
>Ga0208034_1000077_pt1 | contig 99754 bp, 74 predicted proteins | sample June2015DPH_8_10_FD_184699 | JGI IMG/M metagenome (GOLD analysis project Ga0208034, IMG submission 184699) | Peatland microbial communities from SPRUCE experiment site at the Marcell Experimental Forest, Minnesota, USA - June2015DPH_8_100... | ecosystem: Environmental > Terrestrial > Soil >... | reverse complement strand
CGGGCCTTGGTGGGCACGGTACTTGTTCAACTAGAGCGAAATGGCGCGCTCTTCGGAGGGCACGGTGGAGTACGCTCAAAAAAGACTTGACACAGTCCGACATTGTCAGAGACGCGATTTATCGACATTTGAACCGAGGACGCTGGAAGTGGGACAGCCGTCAGTTCGCGGCCATGTGCAAGACGACAATCGCGAGGATGGCTCCGGCCGTCAACGTCGTCGCAGCGACGAATAGCATCGCCCGGTCCGCGTGAATCGCGGCAAGCATCTGCTGCGTGGCCTGCGACAGTTTCATGTCGTCGCGCCAGTTACGCGCCAAAGTGACGCAGCCGGTGACCAGCACGGCAAAGGGCAGAGCGATGAGCAGCAGCCAGAGAGTCCACATCCGCACCGCGTACCACATAACAATCTGCTGCGCGGTGTGCGCCGGTTCGTTTTGCAGCGGCTGTAGCGCCCGCACGACGAGCGCGCCCATGAAGAGGACAGACGGGAAGATGAGCAGGAATTGTGCGACGATGACGGCGCGCTTGGTGGCGTTCATAACGATCACTTTATAGAACAAAGCTATCGGCACCGCAATGGAGTCCGCGGCGGGAGCGGCTAGTAGCCTTTGTAGCGCTGAATAGGTGCTGATTGACGTTACCAGGCGTTTACACCAACTATCCCAAACGACCATCCACGCGCTCGCTTTATTCGATCCCCAGTTCTTTCGTCAGCGCCTTCCATTTCCCGTCCACCAGGGCCCGCGTGTTCGCGTCCATCACGATCTCGTCCGGCCAGGGACGGCCGAAGCCCTCGGTTGACCACTTGCGCGTGGCGTCGATGCCCATCTTTGATCCGTAGTCGGGCAGGCGCGAGGCGTGGTCGAGCGAATCGACTGGGCCCATCGTGAACTGGATGTCGCGCTCGGGATCGATATGGTTCAGCACTTTCAAGGTGACGTCGGCTATATCCTGCACGTCCACGTCTTCGTCTACTACGATGATGCACTTGGTGAACATCGCCTGCCCCAGCGACCAGATGGCATTCATCACTTTACGCGCCTGTCCGGGATATGACTTGCGAATGGAAACGATCATCAGGTTGTGGAACACGCCTTCGATGGGCAGGTTGATGTCCACCAGCTCGGGGATGGTCAGCTTCATCAGCGGCAGAAAGATGCGCTCGATCGCCTTGCCCATCCAGGCATCTTCTTGCGGCGGCTTGCCGACGATGGTGGCGGCGTAGATCGGGTCTTTGCGGTGCGTGATGCAGGTAACGTGGAACACCGGGTACTGGTCTTCGAGCGAGTAGAAGCCGGTGTGATCGCCGAACGGGCCCTCGGTGCGGAGTTCGTCGAGATTGACGTAGCCTTCGAGGATGATCTCGGCATCGGCCGGAACTTCGAGGTCAACGGTCTCGCATTTCACCAGCTCGACCGGCTTCTGCCGCAGAAATCCGGCGACGATGTACTCCTCGACATCGGGCGGAGCGGGCACGACGGCGGAGAAGGTGAGCGCGGGCTCGGTGCCGAGGGCTACGGCTACGTCCATCTTGCCGGAGGGGCGGTCGCCGGGAGCTAGCATTGCGCCTCCTGATGACCTTGCCATGATGTCGACCGCCGCACGGGCGGGGGCGCCCGCGCCTCCGTCATGCTGCACGCTTTGCCGCATGCGGTCGCGGTAATGTTCCGCCGCGACTTTCTGCCGCTGCCAGTGCATGCCGGTTGTGCGCTCGTCATAGATCTGCATGCGGTACATGCCGACGTTGCGCTTCCCTGTCTTCGGATCGCGCGTGATCACGCAGGGCAGCGTGATGAACCGTCCGCCGTCTTTTGGCCAGCATTGCAGGATGGGAAAATCGAGCAACGAAAAATTGTCGCGCTTGATCACCTCTTTACATGGGCCGGTGGCGATGGTCTTCGGAAAGAACTTGCCCATCTCGGCGAGCATCGGCAGCATCTTCACTTTGTCGAGGAAGCCTTGGGGAGATTTGACGTCCATGAATCCGCGGATGCGCTCGGCGATTTCATCGAGAGAATCGACTTCGAGCGCGAGCCGCATACGGCGGGCAGAACCAAACTGGTTGATAAGAAGTTGCGAGCCCGGGTAGCCCTTCAGGTTCTCGAACAGCAGAGCTTTCCCGCCGACCGTTCCCTGCTGGTCTTTGTCCCTGCTTTTCGAAACCCGATCGGCAATTTCCGTAATCTCTAAGATTGGGTCGGCTTCCGTGCGGATGCGCTTCAGTTCGCCGGCTCGGTCGAGTGCTTTGATCCAGTTCCGCAGATCGTCGTAGGCCAAAATTCCTCCCGTGATGAAGACGATTATATGATGAGCGCACCGGGAAAGACTGCAGATCCCTCGCTTCGCTCGGGATGACAAACTCGGGCGACGGGCCGCGCTCTTCCAGATTTTTCCGAGTGCGACTAGGATATGGAAATCAATTTTGCAGCATCCGAGGTTCACCGGGGGATAAATGATCCGTTTTAAAGTGAACGGGAAAGAGAAGACATTTGACGGCGACACCGACATGCCGCTGCTTTGGTATTTGCGCGACGTGGCCGAGCTCACGGGAACGAAGTTCGGCTGCGGCATGGCGTTGTGCGGCGCATGCACTGTGCATCAGAACGGCGCGGCCATCCGCTCCTGCCGCACTCCCATGAAAGACGTCAGTGGCGCCGAGATCACTACGATTGAAGGCATAGCGCCCATGCATCCCGTACAGAAGGCGTGGATGGAGATCCGGGTACCGCAATGCGGCTACTGCCAGACGGGCCAGATCATGCAGGCGATCGCACTTCTTAAAGACAACAAGAATCCCAGCGACCAGGAAATCGACACGGCAATGTCGGGCAATCTCTGCCGCTGCGGCACTTATCAGCGGATTCGGGCGGCGATTCATCAGGCTGCGAAGGAGACGGCATGAAGCTCATCGAGAATGTCAGCCGTCATGTTAGCCGACGAGGATTCCTGCACGGAGCTTTGGCGAGCGGCGTGTTTGTGCTGAGCGCGCGCTTTATTCCTGAGCCGCTGTGGGCCGCGGAAGGCGAAGCCGCCGCGCCGGCGTTTGAACCCAGTCTGTGGATGTCGATCGCGTCGGATGGCACGGTGACCATCGTCGCCCATCGCTCGGAGATGGGATGCGGCAGCCGCACGGCCTTGCCGCTCGTGGTCGCCGACGAACTTGACGCCGACTGGTCCAAAGTAAAGATTAAGCAAGCGATTGGCGATCCGAAGTATGGTGAGCAGGATACGGACGGGTCGCACTCGGTTCGCAGTTCCTTCGACTTGATGCGACAGGTGGGCGCTACTGGACGCGTTATGCTGATCAGCGCCGCCGCCGCGCAGTGGGGCGTTTCCCCAAAAGATTGCACGACCGAGCCCCACTTCGTTGTGCATCGCGCCAGCGGAAGCAAGCTGGGCTATGGCGAAGTTGCCGTCGCCGCGGCGAAGCTGCCGGTTCCGAAAAAAGAGGATGTCCCGCTCAAGTCGCGTTCCGAGTGGCGATATATCGGCAAAGAAAGCAACTCTCTGTTCGACCTTCTGGAGATCGTCACCGGCAAAGCGATTTTCGGCATGGACGCGACCATGCCGGGCATGGTCTACGCATCGGTTGAGCATCCGCCCGTACTCGGACAGAAAATCAAGTCGTACGATGAGAAGGCCGCGCTCAAAGTGCCGGGTGTTCAGAAGACGTTGACCATCGAGACTTTTAAACCGCCGCACCAGTTCCAGCCATTGGGCGGCGTCGCCGTGATTGCCGACAACACCTGGGCGGCATTCAAGGGACGCAAGAGCCTGAAGATCGAATGGGACAACAGTCCGCACTCGGTGTACAACTCCGGACCGTTCCGCAAAACGCTTGAAGCAACTTCGCGGCAGCCGGGCAAAGTCGTTCGTAACGTCGGCGATGTGGATGCCGAATTTGCCAAGGGCGGCAAGATCGGCTTCAAGATAATCGAGGCCGAGTATTACACTCCGCACCTGGCGCACGTTTCGATGGAGCCGCCGGTCGCCGTCGCGGAGTATCGCGACGGAAAGGTGCTGGCGTGGGCGCCGACGCAGAATCCGCAGGCTGTGCAGGAGACTATTGCCGGCGTGCTCGGCATCAAGAAAGAAGATGTGACTTGCCATGTCACGCTGCTTGGTGGCGCCTTTGGACGCAAGTCAATACCTGACCAGGTGGCGGAAGCTGCCGTTCTTTCCAAAAAACTTGGCAAGCCGGTCAAGGTCGTCTGGAGCCGTGAAGACGATATTCACTTCGATTTTTTCCACTCCGTCGCCGCGATGTACATGAAGGCCGCAATTGGGCCGGATGGCAAGCCGACGGCGTGGCTGCAACGCACGGTGTATCCGCCGATCAATTCAACTTTCGACGCTTCGGCCACGTATGCCGACGACGAGATGGGCTTGGGATGGAACAATCTTCCTTTCGATATTGCAAACCACCGCGCCGAAAATGGCCCCGCCGACTATCACGTGCGCATTGGATGGCTGCGTAGCGTGGCGAACATCTATCACGCCTTCGCGATTCACTCCTTTGCCGACGAGCTTGCCAAATCCGCCAACAAAGAGTCGGTCCAGTATCTGCTGGAGCTGATCGGTCCACCGCGCATCGTCAGCCTTGACCTCAAGGGGGACGAAGCGGAAGACGCCAAGAATTATCCGCTTGACACCGCCCGATTGCGGCGTGTGGTCGAGATCGCGGCGGAGAAATCGGGCTGGGGCAAACGGCCGATGGGTAAGGGGCGCGGCATGGGCATTGCCGCTCACCGCAGCTTCCTGACTTATGTTGCGACCGTGGTTGAAGTCGAAGTCGACAGCAAGGGACAGGTGCACATCCCGAATGTGTGGACCGCGGTCGATGCGGGCACGGTCGTCAGCCCCGACAACATCCGCAACCAGTTCGAGGGAGCGGCTGTGTTCGGAGCGAGCCTCGCGTTGTTCGGCGAGATCACGGCGACCAACGGAATCATCGACCAGAGCAACTTCCACAATTATCAGATCGCGCGTATGAACCGCGCTCCGCGGCACATCGACGTGCACATTGTGGAGAGCAAAGCGCCGCCGGCCGGCGTTGGTGAGCCTGGCGTGCCGCCTTTTGCGCCTGCTCTGTACAACGCGGTGTTTGCGGCCACTGGCAAGCGAGTGCGCGAGCTTCCGCTGTCGAAGGTGAAACTGGCGTGACTGAAATTCCGCCCGTGCTCATAAACGTTTTTGGGAAGGGCACGGCTTCACCTGTGCCATCCAAGGCCAAGAAAAACGCGGGCTTTAGAGGTGGCGGAAAAACTGGTGATGTACGCCGTAGTGGCCCCTCAGCGGCTAAAGCCGTCTTTGATTTTGCGGGACTTACGGCGCGGCTGAAGCCGCGCCCCTTCAAAACAGACTCGAAAAACCGAGTTTTCCCGCAAGCTGTTTAGCCCGTGAGGGCCAGGAACTTTGTGATGAGACAATTGCTGGCGCTACTACTCCTGTTCACAGGAATTCTCGCAACTGCCCAGGAGATTGTCGTGGCCGCGGCGGCGGATATGAGCGCCGCTCTCCCGCAACTCGTCGCAGGCTACACGAAAAAGACCGGGCAAGCGGTGAAGCTCTCATTCGGCTCGTCCGGTAATCTTGCCAATCAGATACGAAACGGCGCGCCGTTCGATGTCTTCTTCTCGGCCGATGAAGAATATCCTCAACAGTTGATCGCTGAGGGACTGGCGTCTAGGGATACTCTCTACCGTTATGCCGTCGGCCGGTTGGTGCTGTGGGTGCCGGGCGACTCGCCACTGGACTTATCGAAGCTGGGCATGCAAGCTTTGCTCGACCATTCGGTCAAAAAGATTTCCATCGCGAATCCTGCGCACGCGCCATACGGGCGCGCAGCGGAAGCCGCGCTGCGGCACTTCGGAATTTACGATCAGGTTTCGAGCCGGCTTGTCCTGGGAGAAAACGTGTCGCAGGCGGCGCAGTTCGTCGAATCGGGCAACGCCCAGGCGGAACTGATCGCGCTCTCCCATGCGCTCGCTCCCGCGCTTAAAGATAAAGGCCGCTATTGGATGGTTCCGCTCGATGCCTATCCCACGCTGAATCAGGCGGCTGTGGTACTCTCACGATCCAAACAGCAGGATGCAGCGCGCAGATTCTTGCAATTCTTGCGCAGCCCGGAAGCCACTTCCCTGCTCACGAGCTACGGCTTCAGCCTGCCAGTGGAGAAGCATTGAAGTGGAGAAACACTGGAGGCCATCCCATAATGGACGGAAGGAGTGGAACCGCCGGAACCCTCAGGGGCTAAAGCCCAGGTCATTATTGGCTGGGGCGGCACGGCTGAAGCCGTGCCCTACCCAAAACGATGCTCTACCCAAAACGATTTATGAAATGGCTTCTAGGTATGGAGAAACATTGAAATGAACTGGGAGGCGTTCTGGTTGACCGTGCGTCTCGCGGCCATCGTCTCTACGCTGCTGATCGCGATCGGAATCCCCATCGCCTACTGGCTCACTTACTCGCGCTGGCGCTGGAAATTCCTGGTCGAGGCCGCGGTCGCGCTTCCCATCGTCCTGCCGCCGACCGTGCTCGGCTTCTATGTCCTGATGGCGCTCGGTTCGCGGAGCCCGCTCGGCCGTTGGTGGGAGTCACTCACCGGCCACACCTTGGCCTTTACCTTCGAGGGGTTGGTGATCGGGTCTTTGTTATACAGTCTGCCATTCGCCGTACAGCCGTTCGCGGCGTCATTCGGCGCGGTCGACCCCACGCTGCTTCGCGCCTCTGCATCGCTTGGCCATTCGCCGGTACAGACCTTTCGCCGCATCGTGCTTCCCCTCTCAAAAGCGGGGCTGGTCACGGGATTTGCGCTCAGCTTCGCGCACACGCTGGGCGAGTTTGGGGTGGTCCTCATGGTGGGAGGCAACATTCCCGGTGTGACGCGCACCATCTCGATTGATATTTACGATCAGGTGCAGACAGCAAATTATTCCAGCGCGAACCAGACGGCATTGCTGCTGCTGATCATCTCATTCCTCTTATTGTCGGTCGTTTTCGGCCTGAATCGGTACGGCTTGAACCGGCGTCCATGGGCGGTGGGTCCATGGCGGTGAAGGTCATCCTCCCAGCACGACCCGCACCACAATCATCGATTCAGCCAATCTCTGCTGATCTCGAAGTCCGCATCCGCAAACGCTTTCCGAATCCCGAGGGCAGCTTCAACCTGAATGTCCACTTCCGCGCGCTTGCCGGTTTCACGATTCTCTTCGGCGCTTCGGGCGCGGGCAAAACCACCCTGCTCGATTGCATTGCTGGGCTGAGCGATCCGGACGACGGACGCATTGCTGTCGGCGGTGAAGACCTTTACGACTCGGAGAAGAAGCGGAACGTCGCAGCCTGGAAACGGCGCATCGGGTACGTGCATCAGGACCTCGCACTCTTCCCTCACCTGACCGCCGAGGAAAACGTCGCTTACGGTCTCCACAGGCTCAGCGCGGCGGAGCGACAAACGCGCAGCCGCGAGCTGCTCGAGGTATTCCGCATCGACCACTTGCGCGACCGGCGACCGGCGCAAATCTCTGGGGGTGAGCGCCAACGCGTCGCCCTGGCGCGCGCTCTGGTGACCGAACCGCGCGCGTTACTGCTCGATGAGCCACTGGCTGCGTTGGACCGTCCGACGAAATCGTCTCTCGTCGGCGATCTGCGTAAGTGGAACCAGCATCACCGCGTCCCGATTCTCTTCGTCACCCACAATGGCGAAGAAGTGTTTGCCCTCGGCGACGAGGTGATTGTGCTGGACGCGGGAAGAATCGTGGCCCAAGGGCTGCCGCATGAAGTCATGCGCGCTCCGCGGCTGGAGACGGTCGCGCACCTTTCAGGATTCGAAAACATCTTCGACGCCACAGTGCTGGCGCTGCACGAAGATCGCGGCACCATGACCTGCCAGTTGGGTAATGTTGAGTTAGAAACGCCGCTGGTTAGGGCAGAGGTCGGCTCGCGCCTGCGCGTGGGAGTTCGCGCTGGCGATTTGCTGCTGGCCACGGAGCATCCGCGCGGGCTGAGCGCTCGTAACGTTTTGCCGGGAACTATCCGGCGACTGGAGCAGAGAGACGTCATCATCTCGGCAATGGTGGATTGCGGCGGCACGGACTTCGAGGTGCACTTAACGCTGGCGGCGCGCGACGCTCTCCAACTTGGCCCCGGCAAGGGGGTCTGGGTCGTGGTCAAGACGCATTCCTGCCACTTGATGGGAGTCTGAAAGGCTTCGCACCGCCGGGCAGCATCCAGATCCAGCGCCCCTAGCATCCTGTTCCCGCTGCACTGCAATCACCGCGATCCACTGGCCGTTTTGCTCTTTATGATAGGCAATCGTTCCGCCTAGACGTTGCGCAATATCTTCGGGCAGCAAGTCGCGATGATAGCCGAAGAACTTTTCCTTGATCCGCTGCCACGCATCCCAATTCTCAATTCCAAAGAGCGCATGCGGCGGCTGGTACTTCGTGGAAAAGACCAGAGCCACGTCGAAGTGGTCGCGAGCCATGGCTGCCTCGTCGATCTGGGAGACGGAGAAGTCCTCGATGCGCACGACGCGGAAAGGCTGACTGGCATTGGCATTAACATAGCCGAGCCATGGCCGGGTGAGTTCGTCTGACGCGGGCCATGCGGTGAGAACACGCTCGCCGGGATATCGCATCGCCAGGAAACGACTGGCTTCCGCATGCATCACGATGTAGTCGCGATAGGCCAGATTGTCTTCGAGCGTAAAGCCATACGGCGGATTGCTGAACAGGCCCGCGACAAACGCAATTGCGACCGCTCCCACAATCAATTTCCAATACCGCACTCGCCGCCAGAGAGTCGAGACCAACACCAGAATTACGAGCGGGACAACCGGCAACATGTAGCGAGCCAGCACCGCTCCGCCCACTGCCGACATGAAGGCCAGGTAGGCGAGCAACACGGAAAGAAATGCCGCCTGCGTCCAGACTCGGATTCTCCGACGAGTAACCCCGTTCTCCATCTGCGGCGGACGAAGCATGGCCAACATTCCCGCCAGTGTGAGCAGATAAAGGCCGAAATATCCGAAGAGTTGCCAGAGCCTCAACCCCAGCGCAAGCGGGACGCGCAGAGGATTGAGCGTGGCGGCAACGTTGTAACGAAAGAATTCGGGGTTGCCCAGCAGGAATCCCGTCTTCGCGTAATGATAGGCGTACCAGCCGGCCAGCGGCACGACCGGAAGCAGCAGATAAAGGAGGCGCGTGCGTCCGCCCACAGGTGGAAGAATTTCTTTCCAACGAGTTTCTTTTGAACATGGCCGAATGAAATAACCGAGCAGTTCCCAGCCAAACAGGGCCAGCGGAGCAAGGATCGCAGTCTCTTTCGCCAGCGCCGCCAGCGAGAACCAGAGCACTTGCTTCCCCGGACGGTCTTCAGTGTAGGCGGCCAGCGCCCAGAACGTAAATCCGGCGGCTGGCAAGTCAACCTGCGCCATGGAACTCTGCGTGAAGTACACCGGATAAAGTGTCACTAACGCGGTTGTCGCCCAGGCCACGGGCAGATTGGCGGCGATTCGCGAAAGTCGAAACAGGCCCAGCAGCGAGAATGCACTCAGCGCCAGCATGGCTGTGCGTGTGACTAGCGTGGAGTATCCGAAGACGTGCCACGCCAGCGCCAGCCACGCCATCACCAGCGGAGGATGCGCATTCGATAGCGTGGACTGCGGAATGAACCTGCCGGTCAGAAACAAATCACGCGCGGCAGGAACGTAATAGCCGGCCTCATCCCAGAAATAAGGAAGGCGCAGGAGTGGCGCATGCAGAAGCATCAATCCGGCAAAGAACAGCGCGAACAGAAAAAACGGCTGCACCCATGCGGAGAGTGCCGGTTGAGATTTTGTTTTCAGATCGGAGTGCGCTGCCGGCCGCGCAGCCATCGTTGAACGGTGCATCAGTGAATTTGTCCACCCGGGGCTCGTGGATCAAGTTTGATCTCGCCGAACGCGGCCTCGTAGTTTGCCACGTTCTGCTGCAAGAGCGCCATGAGTGCCTTGGCCTGTTGCGGGCTGAGATAAATTCCCTGAAAGTTTCGCAATTCCACCTGCGTCTCCGAGCTTTGCTGCATGGTCCCGAAAACGAGGAAGAAATCCCAGACATTCACCCGGATCTGCACGCTGTTGGAGTAGGCCTCGCGGTAGTCGGGGGTCTGCACGAACTTCACATTCGGTTGGTTCGCTGTATTCATGTCTCGCAGTGTAACGCGGGGGCCGAGGTCAGAGCAAAGTGTTAGCGGGCGATTAAATTAGCTCTGCTTTAACACTGACGCAACACTTCAGCGCTGCGGTAACCGCATTGTTTTGAAATGCGGGATTTAGCCCTTGAGAGCCAGACATCGCAGGGGCGCTATGGGTTGTCAACCCAAACTTATGTCGCATATTCCCGGGCTACCGCCAATTGCGTCGAGAAGCGGTCAGGCGTATACATTCTGTGAAGTACATCTTTATCGGAAGGAACATGCCATGATGAAAGTTGCAGTTGCTGCTTTGATGTTGCTTGCTCTTGCTCTGCCGGCGTTCGGCAAGACCTCCAAGAATACCTATCCCGCTCCTTGCAGCGAGTTGTGGGGCGCGGTCAAAGACGTCCTCAGCAATGCGGAGAACTACAACGTCGAGGAGAGTAACGACACCCTAATGACTGCTTCCTACAAGGTGAAGCACGCCGTTCATGTCACCATTACCGGAGCGGCCCTCGGGCGCACCAACCACGTCGCCTTGGTATCGAAGGGTACAGAGTGTGAGATGCAAGTCAAGTCGAACTATAGCGGATTTGAGCATGACGACAGCGGTGACTTCCGGAAGCGCGTGGAGGAATCCTTTGCCCAGCTGAAGGGGTCGAAGCCTTCCGAGCCCGCGAAACCGGCGGATACAACCAAGTGATTTTGCAGGTCCGCCCATGGCTCTCGCATGGGCGGAGTTTTGCATGGATGTGATAGCCCGGGCCACCCGGCTGTCTAAGACGGGGCAAGTCCCGTCTCTACGACACTGGAATTTTTCCGCAGCCTGTCTGAGCCGCTGACGGCACCCACCTACTTGCGCTGTTCGAGCTTGACCGACGCCGTCACCGGCTGCCCATCGCGGAGCACCTTGACCTCGACCACATCGCCCACTTTGCTACGGCGAAGGGCATCCGTGAAGTCGTAAAGATTCTTGATCGGTTTGTCGCCGAACTGCACCAGGATATCTCCTGCCTTCAAACCTGCCTTCGCCGCGGGCGATCCTGGTTTTACATCCGAGAACCTCACGCCGGTTTCCACCTCGCCGAAATCCGGAATCGATCCGAAGTACGGTCCATAGCCGCCGCCTCCCGAACCGCCTGCCGGCCTGTCTTCCGCGACGACAATAAAAGCCGGACGCTCCTCCGCATCCGCCAACAGCTCGCCCGTCTTCCCCACAACGTTAAGCAACCGCGCCGCCGACTCCGGATCAATCTTCTCCCACGTATCCGAAGGCTTGTGATAATCCGAGTGCAACCCGGAGAAGAAAAACAGCACCGGAATTTTCTTTGCGACGAACGAGGTATGGTCGCTCGAGGAATATCCGCCCGGCGAGTATTCGATCTTGAATCCGGATTTCGCCTGCGCCTGCTCGACCACAGCTTTCAGCGTCGAGCCCGTCCCAACGCCTCCGATGTAGACTTTCTGATCCTTGATGCGGCCGATCATGTCCATGTTCAGCATGGCCACGACTTTTTCCGGCGGACGCGTCGGTTCCTTCACCCACGCCGCCGAACCCAGCAACCCGAGCTCTTCGCCCGCAAACGAAGCGAACAGAATTCCGCGCCGCAACTGACCTCTCTGCGGCGCGAGCAACCGCGCCAGTTCAAGCACTCCCGCCGTGCCCGAAGCATTGTCATCCGCTCCCGGATGAATCTGCCCGATTTGCGAAGGCGCTAGCGAATCGAAATTGCCTCTTCCGAGGTGATCGTAGTGCGCGCCAATGATCACGTATTCATCTGTCTTGCCCGGCAGATAAGCGAGCACATTGTTCACGGTGGCCCGGGTGGTTTCGATACTGACTCTCAGCGCCGCAGTCTGGTTTTCCGGCAGCGCAAACGATGCGGGCTTGGACGAAGCGTTGATCTGATACTGCAATTCCGCGAGCGACTTACCCGCCGCCTTGAGCCAGCCCTCCGCGACGGTGTTCTTGACCTGAAGAAAAATGATGCCGGCATTTTCCGGCCCGCTCACGCTGCCGAATCGCGTGAGCAGGTCTTCTTCGCCGTCGCCCAGCTTTCCGTTCACCAGCACCAGCGCCTTCGCACCATGGTTTCTGGCGTTGATGGCTTTCGTCACCAACTGGGAATGCTGCGTCATGCCATGATTGCCGCCCTTCACGCCGAACGAAGAAGGCTCATAGCGCAGAACGACGACAATCTTGTCCTTGACGTCGATCCCGGCGTAGTCATCGTACTGAAACTCGTCGGCCGAAACGCCGTAGCCGGCAAACACCAGAGGCCCGTGGGCCGATCCCGAAGCGGAAAAACTGAACGGAACAAAATCCTGCTTTGCTTTCAACTCCCGCTTCTGGTCCCCGGTCAGCACTGCGAAATCGTTCTTCCCTTTCAAGTGCGCGCCCGTGATGACCGTGAAAGGCTGTAAATAGGAGTTTGTGCCCGCGGGATCGAGTCCCAGGCTTTTGTACCGCTTCTCGATCAGGTGCTCGGCCCGCGTCAACCCTTTCGACCCGGCGCCACGTCCCTCCATCGCAGGCGTGGTCAGTGCCTTGATGTCATCCAGGTAGCGATGCGGATCGGCTGTGGAAATTGCCGGCGGCGCCGCCAGCGAAAGAAGTGTGAATGCCAGTAGGGTGAAGAGAATTGCGACGCTCTTTGTTGCAATGCCCTTCGCTACGATGTTCTTCGTTGCGAGGCCCCTCGCGTTGCGCACACAAACTTGACGGCAGTAGTGGTTTTTTAATTTCTGCATGATCCCGCAAATCGTAGGTCGCACAAAGACTCGTGTCAAATCTCGGCTGCCGAGCCCATTGCGGACATCTTCATTTCGGCACGAACAAGCAGAAATTGAAACGGGCGAGACCAAACAAACCAGGGATCACGCAGTTGATGGGTGCGAAAGCGGGACTCGCCCCACGGTGTTACCCGCTAGATACTAAGTTCGACTTGCGCTACCAAGTGGCAGGCCCTTTCCATAGCCTTGGCTTTTGATTTGTCACATTTTTTCAGTTCAATCATCACAGACAGCCGCCAGCGATCTTCCATACGATCTGCTCTTTAATGGAAAGGCGGTTCCATGCCGCAACCGAACAGTACCTGCCCCCGAACGGATCAACATCGTGGATAGACAAGTACAGGAGACTCCGTCCCGCTCGCAAATGGTGACTTGTACCTTTACCCGCAGCCTGACGTTAATGTGCACTACGCAGCTATCTCTCTTTTTGTTTTGCGAAAGTGTGCAATGTTGACACAGCATTGTGAATCGCTGTAGCAGCACCATTTTTCGAGGAAGTGTCAATGACAACCGCTGAACTGGCAGTCGGGCTTCCAGCTACCTTCGCTATCTGCCAGGCCATGGTCATGAAGGCGTATGACACGTTTGGAAACGCGGCAAAAGAGGGCGCACTCAAGGTGGTGCTCACGAATGGCGGGCCTCGTTGATGAGATAGGACTGGTGGATGAAATGAAGCCGGGCGCTTTCAAACCTGTGAGCCACAAAATTCCTTGGTCACACATTCATGACAAACCGCGGGTGTCGAGGGAGGACGTGCTAATGCGAATGCCAGCAAAATCCAGGGCCACTCGAGTTCTTCTGTTCTCGGTTCTATGTCTTTTCGTCGTCGTCGGCTTTGCTCCAAGCCAGGCTCGCCAGCAGGTTGCCGATAAGAGCGCTCAATCCGCTAGCCCGCCTTCGGCCAGTGCGCCTTCCTCTGAAGCCTCCAAGTACGTGGGAGCGGAGACTTGTAAGACCTGTCACGAAGAGATTTACAACGCCTGGGAGAAAACGCCACACTGGAAGACCACACTAAATAAGGAGCCCTCGCACCAAGGTTGCGAGGGCTGCCATGGTCCCGGTGTGGAGCATGTGGAGGGCGGCGGCGACACGAGCAAGATATTCAATCCCGCGAAGCACTCGGCCAAAGAGGTTGACGCCAAATGCCTGACCTGTCACGCGGGAGCGCACCCGAACTTTGACCGCTCGCCCCACGCCAAGGCGAACGTCAGCTGTACCAGCTGCCACAGCGTTCATCAGAGCAAGGAAGAAAAGCTGCTGAAGGCTTCGCAGCCTACGCTCTGCTTCCAGTGCCACTCCGACACTAAGCCGGCGTTCAATATGCCGTTCCACCACAAGGTAAACGAAGGCTTGATCATGTGCAGCGATTGCCACGACGTGCACGGCACCTTCGGAGCCAACAACGTGAAGTCCACGGCCGACCAGAACTGGATCTGCACCAGGTGCCACACCGAGACGCGCGGGCCGTTCGTCTATGAACACGCCGCGGTCAAGGCCGAGGGGTGTGTGGGATGCCACACTCCGCACGGTTCCCAGAACGCCCGCCTGCTGAACATGCCGGCCATCAACCCGCTCTGCAACCAGTGCCACAGCGGCGTAGCTAACAACACGGTTCACGGAATGAGCGCGGGGTCGTCGGAAACCATAACTTGTACGAACTGCCATACCTATATTCATGGCTCGAACATGAATGCGGCGTTCCTCAGGTAGGAGTCATGGATTGCAACGCGCCTGGAGAATTGCGGAGGCGCGGCCGCGTTTCGATTGCGCGTAGGGATTCAAGGTCTCGACGAGCAATGTTTTTCAAGTGAGGCTTTCAATATGATTAATCCAGGATGGATTTCCCGGCTGTTGAGTGAAAAGCATTCTCTTGCGGCGGCCCGATGCATTGTCGGGGGCATGGCCGCAGCCATTTTGGGCTTGACGGCGGGCACTGCCGTCGCGCAGATTCCAATATTTGTGTCTCACCAGACCGCTCCGGACGGCTACACGCTTCATGAGTCTATCGATCTGGGCGGACGTGTGGCCAATATCGACGGCAGCGGTGCCATGTACGACACTCTGGTCAACCAACAGTCCGGTCCGCGCATAATGGGCGAGACCTTTGAGCTGCGCGCGCTGCCAAACACGAAGAACACCCTCGTCGATCACTTGAAAGCCTTTACCAGCGGGTTCGGCGGCGATCCGAACAACGTTGCCAAGCTGGACTTTTCCAAGGGCAAGCTCTACGAGTTCTCTGGCTTGTTCCGCCGTGACCGCCAGTACTTCGACTACAACCTGCTGGGCAATCCGAACCTTCCGCCCGGCCAGTCGATTCCAATCGGTCCCGCCGCGGCGCCGACGGGTTCCTACGCGTGGCCGCAGGTGACGCAGTCGCCGTTTATGTTCAACACGGTGCGCCGCATGACGGACACCAAACTTACACTGCTTCCGCTGTCGAAGGTGACCTTCCGCGTCGGCTACTCGCAGAACGTCTTCCAGGGTCCGAGCCTGTCGCCCAGCGGTTATGGGGTTGCCGCCTCCGGGTTCATCTCCTCCGACCTGCTGCTCCAGGAGTATCAGCGCAACAGCACTGATGACTGGACGGGATCGGTCGAGTGGAAGCCCGTATCGCGGACCCGGTTGACCTATGAAGAGCAGGTCACTCACTACAAGGGCGATTCCTATTTCAGCATGGCGCCCCAGTATTTCAACCTGCAGGAAGCGGACGGACTCAGGGTCGCAGTGCTCCAGAACTACGACAATCCCATCAACAAGCCGGTCGCCATCACCTGCAACGTCGGCGTTGGAGCCGCCAAAATTTACCCGGCGCAGACTCCGAACGGTCTACCCATCGTCGATCCGGCGTGTAATGTGATTAGCAGCTATTCGCGTTCCCAGCCAACCCGCGAAATCTTCCCGACCGAAACCTTCCGGTTACAAAGCTCCAGCATCAAGAACGTTACGATGAACGGCAACGTTCGCTACACCCACGCGAACATGAGCCTGCCGAACTACTACGACGACTTCCAGGGTCTGGCGGGAACGAGCCGCGAAATCACGTATGCCGGCAACGCCCGCGCCAAGCGGGAAGCGATCGCCGCCGACTACGGCGTCACTTGGCAGGTGCTGAACAAGCTCAGCATCTCCGAGCAGATCGACTACTCGAATGTGCACCAGCCGGGAGTTGCCAACATTACGAGCTTAACCACCGTGACTTCCGCAACCCCGACCATCAATAGCACGACGTTAACCACCACGGTGATCAACACTCCGATCAACCCGACCACGGGCAAGGCAACTTCTACGTTTGAAGGCAGTCCGAGCGTCGCTACGCCGCTGTTTGATTTCTTCGGCCAGAAGTTCATCACGAACAACCTCACAGCGGCGTACGACCTTACGGATCGCACCACGTTCACGCTCACCTATCACTACCAGCAGCACACCATCGGCGAAGGTGCCGCGAACACCACGGGATACCTGTCCGGTATCTCCAACTACACCATTAACGAGAACGGCGGTACCTTCGGCGTCGCTGTGCGGCCGACGAACAACTGGAACATCAACGGTTCGGTCGAGGTTCTGTACGCCGACAATGTCCTCACCCCGGTCGCACCCCGCGAGCTTCAGCATTACAGAATTCACACCACTTACCGGCCGAAGACCTGGGCGACGTTCTCCGGCGCGTACAATGACCTCGAGCGCCACAACAATACGAACAATACAGGCACAGCGTCCGTTGATGGCCCGCTCCAGCACGTCGATCATAGCCGCATCTTGAGTTTAAACGCCGACTTGATGCCGAACGAGCACTACGGGTTCGACATCGGCTATGCCTACAGCGACGTGTACACGGCGACCAACATCTGCTTCCTGGGCCAGGCCGCAAGCACCACCATACCGGGCGCCGCGACGCCCACCGGCGCGACTTGCCCGTCTCCGGCTCCCCGCGCGGGAAGCGGGGCCCCTTATACTTTTGGTCCGGCTAAGGACTTCATGAACGCTCCAACGCAGTACGCGTCAGTGGCCTTGGCTCTTTCGCCGATCGACAAGTTCCACGCCAACATCGGCTACCGAATAAGCTCGGTCAACGGCAGCCGCTTTCTCAACGATCCGCGCGATGTGAACGGATCGCTGGTCTCTACCTACCAGTCGCCTTTTGTGAATCTCTCCTATGCGATGCGAAAGAATCTGATCTGGAAGGGCGAGTATAACTACTTCGGCTACGGCGAGGGTGGTCCTTCGGGAGCACAGTATTGCAATCCCTCCAGCACGCTCCCGACGCCGACTACCCCGGCTCCGGTCGTGCCCTGCAGCACGCTGCTAAATACTGCGATGAACGGTCCGGCCTACGGGTTCACCGCTCCTCGGAACTTCCATGCAAACAACGTAACCGTTGGAGTGCATTACGAGTTCTAAAAACATCCGTTAGCCTTCAGCTTTTCGTGTGGAGTGCGCAGTTGCTGGCTTCCACAAGAACAAGCTGAAGGCTAACAACCTTTTTCGGTACACGCTCGCAATCGATCCGCGCCAGGTACCCGGGACTCTCGCTTTCAATTATCAAAAGCCCTATGTAAGGGCGACTTTCGACTTATACAAAGGTCTCACTTACCGAATGACCTGGAACTATTACGGCTATAACGGCAAGGGGATGGCGTCAAACGCAATACCGGGGCTGGCAGCAATCCCCATCCAGGATTTCAACGGCAGCACAACTGAATTCGCATTCCGCTACTCTTTCTGAATTGGGAGTTGTTTGACGGCCACGGATCGCCAGCAACTCCCGCCTCGACGCTGTATGAGATGACCTCTGTTATCCTAGAAATCGCCGCCCTGGATCGAATGAAATTCCGTAGGAATGGGGCTTGCCCCGTCTCCGCGTGAAAGGCGGCGAGCCGCGTCTCTACCTTAATTTTGGAGGGAACACTTGAACGACTATCTCTTATCCGTGCTGCTCGGAATTGTCGAAGGACTCACTGAGTTCCTGCCCGTCAGTTCCACCGCCCATCTCCGCATTTCCGAACAACTAATGCAGGTGCCACTCGCGAGCGGCTATTGGAAGATGTACTCGATCGTCATCCAGCTAGGCGCGATCCTGGTTCTGCCAATTTATTTCCGCCACCACATCGCCAAGCTCTTCTCGACATTTCCCGAAGGCGAGAAGAAAGACTGCGACTACCTGACGCATCCGTTGAGCCTGGTCATGATCGCGTTCGTCGTCACCGCGATCCCGTCTTTTCTGCTGACGAAAGTAATCGGCAAGAACCTTGAGAGTCTCTACGTGATGGGCACGGCCCTGCTCCTCGGCGGCATCGTAATGTGGATCATCGACGCCATGAAAGCACCCTGGGAAAAGGCGGGCCCGGGAGCCGCTGGTTCACCTATTCACACATGGCAAATGGACGACATCCACGGCGGCCAAGCCATCTGGATCGGCGCCTGCCAGATTCTCTCCGCCGTTTTCCCCGGCACCTCGCGCTCCATGTCCACGATTGCTGCCGGACAGCTAGTGGGAATGTCACGCCCCGCCGCGCTCGAGTTCTCCTTCTTCCTCTCCATACCCACCATGACGGTGGCCACGCTTTACACGCTCTTCAAATCGCTTTCCGGCAAAGATGAAAATCCCATCGGCGTCGCCGAAATCACGCCTCATCAATGGGTCATCCTCGCCATCGGTTTCGTCGTCTCCTTCATCGTCGCCTACGGAGCCGTCGCCTGGTTCATGGGCTATGTCCGCAAGCGCGGCTTCGCCCCGTTCGCGATGTATCGGATCGTGATTGGAATTGCGGTGCTGGCCTGGGCGGCGGGAATGGTCGGACGGTAACTCTTATGCAAACTTAAAAGAGTGCGGAGGATGAACTGGCAGTGCTGGCTATCGAGGAATTCGATTCCGGCGATCCGATTGAAGTCGGCCCTGGGTATTGGGAAGACAAGCATCAGAAACTCGATGAACGCCTTCGAGGCACGGGCGGGCGTTGAACGGTCGCGAATCGGACACAACCGTCGCTTCTCACCTTCCGCTTCCGCTAGAAGCTATCAGGCTGTCCCTGGGGGGCGACTCGGGATAGTTGGTACAAACGCTGCTTGCACCAGCTATCTGCATCGAGTTGCTCGGATGCCCCGTTTTGTTCATTTGGAATTGCTTCCGGACGGCCCGATCTGGACACAATCGCCAGGCCGATGAGGCTCAACTTACTGCGCGTCACCGCGAAGACTCTAATGCCTCATTACGCTGCCAAGCACTCCGCCCAATGAATCCTGCCACGCGTGGGTGATCATTCCAGGACGAACGCTTCCGCGCCAATAGGCCAGAATCCCGAACATCGCCCCGAACAGGCTGATCAGAATCACCATGCGGAAGCCTTGGTACGCGTGAGCCGCGCCGAATGCTACGGCAGAAAGGAGAATGCCGGCGGGAGCGCTCTTAGTCAGGGCCATGAACTGCCGTTGTAGGTAACCTCGAAAGATCGTCTCCTCGCAAATACCGGCAGTAACGGAGAGTGCTATCCATAATGTCAGTTCGATACCTCCATGCGGGAGCATGAACTGCATATTGCGACCCAGCGCGGCGATGCGCAGGAGCCAGGCAAATACCCAAAGGAGCATCGCCGCAACGATCCAGAACCCAGCGGCAATTCCAATATCGCGCAGCACTTGGCGGACGGAATGCCAGTGATCTCCGAGAACGAGGAGGACAGACGCGCCACTACGCCGCACGCCCGTCACTACAAAAACGAACATGAGCCATTCAAAGAAAAGGGTGACCACATAAGCGCGTACGCGGTTCGGATTAGCCGCCGTACTCATTTGATCTGCAAAGATCTTTGCCAAGAACGCCCAACCGCCCAACGCGGCGAGCACCAAAATCGTGTGGATTGGGCTAGCGGCTTGGGGATAGCGGTCTGATGCGGACTGAGCCTGAGCAGAAGTCTCCATGATTACCTCATCTAGCCAGAATGCAACTTTCGAGCACTGTATCAGCCCTTGGAAGCCGAGACCATGTGTTTCGGCAGTGAGGGGTTCAAAACACTTCCGCTGCACGTATGAGTCCCCAGGCACATTCGGGCTGTATCGTCGGCCGCTCGAAAACTGGCTGCTCGACGCGATTTACTGCCGGAAAATCGCGCGAACGCTGAGTCCGCACCCTTCGCCGCCCGGTACCCAACTCGCCACCCCGTCCCGTTTCCCGGATTGTACGAACCGGCGCTTCTTGTCATAATTATGAGGCTCTGGCCTTGTTACGGCGCTGTGGGTGAGACTCTTGCCCCACTGGTGCCGTTGCTGCCACATGACATTTTTCACGAAGATTTTTGCGCCAACCAGGAACCGGCGTCTGAACGAGCTCGCCGGATTGGTGTTGTGCGTCTCCGCACTCCTCCTTTTCCTCGCGCTGGCGTCTTATTCGCCGCTCGATCCCTCGCTGAACAGCGCCTCCATCCTCACCCGATCGCACGCTGCCCGCAACTGGGTCGGCATCTTCGGAGCCTATCTTTCCGACCTCGTCCTGCAATTCTGGGGAGTCGGATCGTTTCTGCTGCCCCTCTTCATGGCCATGCTCGGCGCGCGCTGGTTCCGCTCGCGAGCCGTGCAAGCTCCGGTCGCGAAGACGCTCGGCGGAATCTGGCTGCTCATGTTCGTGCCCGCGCTGCTCGCTATCCTGCCCGGGCACCTTCGCTGGATGGGCGCCATCCCCATCGAAGGCCTAGCCGGCCGCATCGTCGGTGACATCTTAATCCGTTACTTTAACGTTGCCGGCGCATACATTGTCTGCACGACAGTTCTGGCCGTCGCGCTCTACCTCACCACCGCCTTCTCGTTCGCGGCAATTGAGCTCTGGGCGCCCACCCGCTTCGCCTTTGTCCTGGCGCTCAGAGATCGCTTTAAAGACTGGCAGGACGAACGCGAGCGCAAGCGTCAACAAAAAGAACTCGAAAAGCGCCGCGCCGAAAAACCCGTGGTTACGACCCAGCTCGTCTCCGCGCGTCCCGAGATTCCGCGCCAGGAAGCTCCGCGCCATGAGCAGGAAACCTCGGGCGTACAGTCCGCGGCTTCGGCCCCCCGCACCGGCATCGAGCGCATGGCCGAGGAAGTCGGCGACTCCGCAATCAACCCGCTGACACAGAATTCGCCCGCCGCCTCCGCCGAAATCGAAGTCACCGAGCGCGCCGACACCGAGCACAAGGCGAAAACGATCCTTCCCAAAATCGCGGGCAGTTACAAGCTCCCGCCGTCGAGCCTGCTGCACCGTCCCGACGAGCAGCAATCCGTCCACGAAGACGAACTGAAAATCGTCGCCCAGGTTCTGACCGCGAAGTACGCGGAATTCGAAGTCCTCGGCCAAGTCACTCAGATCAACCCCGGGCCGGTCGTCACCACCTTCGAATTCAAACCCGAGGCCGGCATCAAGTACAGCCGCATCATCAGCCTCACCGACGATCTCTGCCTGGCCCTGCGCGCCGAAAGCATCCTCATCGAACGCATGCCCGGCAAGAGCACGGTCGGCGTCCAGGTGCCGAACCGTGAACGCGAAATCATCTGGCTGCGCGAAAACATCGAGTCGCCGGAATTCCTCGGCTCCAAATCCAAGCTCACCGTCGCCATGGGCAAGGACATCAACGGACGCATCGCCGTCGCCGACTTGGCCGGCATGCCCCACCTGCTCATCGCCGGCTCTACCGGAACGGGCAAGAGCGTCGCCATCAACGCCATGATCATGTCGATTCTCTATAAGTCGACACCCGACGAGGTGCGGCTCGTGCTCGTCGACCCGAAGCGGCTCGAACTGGGCGTTTACGAAGGCGTCCCACACCTGTACACGCCCATCATCACCGAGGCGAAGCTGGCGGCCAACGCGCTGCGCAACGCCGTCCTCGAAATGGAGCGCCGCCTCAAACTGCTCGCCTCGAAGGGCGTCCGCAACATCGACAGCTACAACCGGCTGTTCGACGACACGCCCAGCCTGTTCAGCGAGGAAGCAACCGCCGACGAGGGACCTATTCCCAAAATCGTCATCATCATTGATGAGTTGGCTGATCTGATGATGCTCGACGGCCACAACGTGGAAGAATCCATCACCCGGCTAGCGCAGATGGCCCGCGCCGTCGGCATTCACCTTGTGCTCGCCACGCAGCGGCCTTCAGTGGATGTCATCACTGGCCTCATCAAGGCAAATTTCCCGGCTCGCGTCTCGTTCCGCGTCGCGACCAAAGTCGACTCGCGCACAATTCTCGACGCCAACGGCGCCGAATCGCTCCTCGGACGCGGCGACATGCTCTACCTGCCTTCGGGCTCGGCGCGCGTCCATCGGCTTCATGCTCCGTACGTAACCGAAAAAGAAATCGCAGCCGTGGTGGAATTCTGGAAAGCCCAGGGCGTGGCGCAATACCAGGAGAAATTCCTCGAGACGCCGAAAGAAGATCGCGAGGGATCAGCCGCGGACGGCGACGATTCCGGAGAGATTTCCGCGGACGACAACGATCCGCTCTTCAACGATGCGGTTCGCCTCGTGATCGAGTTCGGCAAGGCCTCCACTTCCCTGCTGCAGCGCCGCCTGCGCATCGGCTACGGCCGCGCCGCCCACCTCATCGACCTCATGGAACGCGATGGCATCGTAGGCGCCGCAGACGGCCCAAAGCCACGTGAAGTCCTCAAACGTCCCGACTGGATCTCGGAAATCGAAGAATCCATGCGCTAGTTCGCGGAGGGACGGGCGAGACTGTGTCGCACTCGTGTGCCGTCCCTCCGGGGCTCGACTTTATTCCACTTTTGCTTCCCGGCACTGACGTGCCGGGCTTTCCTGTGTGTCGCCGCTTCGCGGCTCGACCTGTTACCCCTGTGGTGAGGTCTTTTATGTTTAGATAAGACCCATGAAATTCCACACCGAGTACCTGACCCTGCACACGAAAACCAAGCGCGCCTACGTTCACCTGACGCCGCAAGTCGAGAGCGTCCTCAAAAAGTCCGGAATCAAAGACGGGATGATCCTGGTCTCCGCCATGCACATCACCGCCGGGGTTTACGTCAACGACAACGAGAGCGGCCTCATCAAAGACATCGACCAGTGGCTGGAAACGCTCGCCCCCTTCCAGCAGAACTACCAGCATCACCAGACCGGCGAAGACAACGGAGACGCTCACCTCAAATCGCTGATCATTCACCACGAAGTCGTTGTCCCGGTCACCAACGGGAAACTCGACTTCGGCCCCTGGCAGCAGATTTTCTACGCCGAATTCGACGGCCAGCGCGACAAAAGAGTGATCATTAAAGTGATGGGAGAATAGGCAACTTGGTTTATCCTCAAAGCCCATAGAGTTCTCAGTTCCCAGTTCTCAGTTCTCAGAAAAGGCACCTACGCCACTGAGAACTGGGAACTGAGAACTCACAGGAGCCCGGCAACATGACCGAAGAATTAACCGAATTGCACGAGCAAGCCGAACACGCCCGGGAGCATCCCGACCTCGCCCCCGTAACACTCACGATGGCAGTGCTGGCAGTCCTGGTGGCAGCCGTTTCGCTGCTCGGCCATCGGACGCATACCGAAGAAATCATTTTGCAGAACAAGGTCACCGACCAGTGGGCCTACTACCAGGCCAAAAATATCCGTCGCCACACCGACGAATTGTTCGCCGATCTGACCAGCGTGGTTGCCACCAAAGACACGGAAGCCGTTGCCAAACTGCATGAGAAATACCGAGCCGAAGCGGACCGCTATAAAGACGAGCAGAAGGAACTCGACACCAAGGCCCGCGAACTGGAAAAGGAAGCCGAACTTGCCCGCCGCAAAGCCGACCGCTTCGATCTGGGCGAAGTCTTCCTGGAGATCGCTCTGGTGATCACCTCGATCACCCTGCTCTCAGGCCGTCGAATGTTCTGGCACCTCGGCCTGTTGCTGGCGACCGCAGGCGTCGTCCTCGCCGCCTCTGCCTGGATCGTGCGCTAGTCCGCGACGAAGCTATGTTGCAACAGCGCAGCAACAACTAACGATGGAGCGACGCGCGTCCCTTCGACAAGCTCAGGGCAGGCTCTCGCCCGTCCCACTCTAATCCAAGAAGCACTTCATAGAAACATCACAACGGAAAGAGCCGGCAATCACTGACGACCATTCGTCGGCCGCGACTGCTCTCCGTCAGCAAGCTCAGCGGCGGGTGATCCTGACCACTTGCTCCACCATCTAACTCGTTGCAAACGCGGGTAAATGACTTCTAATGTGCGCGCCAACTCTTCGGTCCCTCGCGTGCAATATCGGTAGAGCTCTCTGGCTGACTTTCCACAGAAGAGAAGACTGGACGACTCCCATGCTCCATAAATGCGCAAACCCGGTCTGCACCGTTCCCTTCCGCTCCCTTCGCGAAGGCAAGCTGTTCCTGGCGGAAACTTTTCCTTCCGACCTCAACTCTGCTTTCGACGGCGACCGGCGGAAGCTCCGGCGACGGGAACATTTCTGGCTCTGCGACGCCTGCTCCTCGCACTTCACGCTCCGTTTCGACCCCACCCTCGGGATGCTGACCGTTCCCCTCAGCGAGCGCGCGAGTCCACGCTCCCTCAACCGCGCCGCAGCCAGCGCTTGATGACGGTCAAAAGGGGGCCCATGGATTACCCAATCATAAAACGCTCACCTTGCTCCGTTTGCGGCCTCGACACCTTTCGCCACACGGGATGGTTCCTCGTGGTCGAGAACCGCTGGCTCGACCGCCTCAAGATTCTTTCCTGGCATTCCTCGCTCGCCACGCAGAAAGACATGAAGAGCGTCTGCTGCAGGCAGCATCTCAAAACGCTCATCGCCCACTGGCTGACCCAGGCCAGCCTCCGCCTTCCTCCAGCACACGACCCTCCGCTGCCCATTGGCAGCGACCCGACTCTGACCGATGTCGATCTCGGCCCCCACTCGGTGGGCCGCCTGGTCGGCGAATTGGCGGTTCATCGCGAGTCCTTTTCCCGGGTCTGGTCGGGTTCCCCCGCAGCCCTCGAATGCATCCTCGACGCCCTCATCACCATCGGAGCTGAAAACAAACCTCACGCACTGGAGTGCCAGCTCTTCGACCTGCCACCTGAGTCCTCGCACGGACTTTCTCTCCAATAAGGCGCTGGCAGAGCCTAGCTCTGCCAGCGCTCCCGCCACACTCGCCAATCTTTCTCCATCGCGTCCGCCATCGCCTGCGCCGCGCCCACCAGCCAGTTCCCTTTTCGTCCGCGCAGATCCTTCAGGATCGCCCTCCGCTTTTCTTCCGTTCCCACATGAATATTCGCCGTCTCTTTCCCCATCGCCTCCAGCAAGCGCAGTTCCCCTCGGCTCGTTCCGAGCGCCTCCAGTTCGATGCGCGAACAATCCGGCGACAGCCGCCGCACGATCCAGTGCCCCCGCATCTGCACATAGGGATCCGGACAGCGCACCGCCCGCCTCAGGATCGCCGCGTACAAAATCTCTGCCGGCGCGCGCTTCGGATCTAGCCAGTGCAAAGCCGATGGCAAGAGCGCCTTCGCCTCCCGGGCCACGCGCCCGCCTTTCCACTCCGCGATCCCCACCAGCCGCGGCCGCCCCAGGCTTCCGAGGCCCGCGACTCGCCGCGCCAGCCGGTACCGTATGCCCCGCTCCGGCAGCAGATGCTCAATCGCCTCGCGCGCGCTCTCTGGTATTTCTCCCTTCACCGTTGGAAGACGATCCATTTTTTGCCAGAACACTACCGGATCCCGCAGCTTGCTCTCCGCGATCGCCCGCAACCACTCATGGTTCTCGCCCAACACAAACGGACGTCCGCCCTCCTCCATGCCTCGCTCGTATGCCGCCAAAATCGCCGCCGCCGACTCTTTCGGCTTCATCGCCAGACGCTCTTCCCGTGTCGCCAGCAACGCGCTCGTCGCCAGCCGCACCAGATCCATCGTGTAGGGATACACACACGCTTCATCAAAATCGTTAACCCCCCACACCAGCCGCCCATCGGTGTCTCGCCAGGTGCCGAAGTTCTCCACGTGCAGATCGCCCACCGACAAAATATGCGGCACTCGCTCCAGTTCCGCACACACCTCGGGCCACACCTGCAACCAGCGATAGAAAGTCGCCCGCAAGAACGGAAAAAGGGCCGCCGCCATCTGCTCGTGCTTGAACCGCAAATCGGGCCCGACAATTCGGAGGTGCAGCCCCAGCCAATTCTCATACTTCTTCGCAGCCTTCACAATGTTCATGGATGTTTACCAACAATAAGACGGTTAGCAACAATAAGAAGATCGTTACACCCTGTCAAGGAAGATAGAATCGGCAGCCTTCTCTCCCTTAACCACCGCCCGCAACTCCTGTTATGATTTGCGGCACCTATGTTCTTGCGCTCTCATCTGCTAGTGTGGGGACGGTCGCCCTCGCCCGTCCAAGCCGAGCGTAGCTCGGCAGATCACAACAACTCTGGATTCTCTATAGCCCTAGCCATTCTCGCCCCGCTCGCAATTTTCACCAGCCTCGGCGCGCTCCCTGCGCCAAAAACGCCGCCAACTCCGGTGTTGCGCACCGTCCGCATGCTCCAGCAATCGATTCCCATGCCCGACGGCGTCCGCCTTTCCGCCACCCTATACATGCCCGACAGCGCCAAGCCCGGAGAAAGATTCCCCGCCCTCCTCGAATATCTTCCCTATCGCAAAGACGACGCCACCGCCGCCCGCGACTATCCCATCCACGCCTGGTTCGCCGCCCGCGGATACGTCAGCGTCCGCGTCGATATCCGCGGCTTCGGCTCCAGCGAAGGCACGCCCACCGACCGCGAATATTCCGAGCAAGAGCAACTCGACGGCGAGCAAGTCATCGCCTGGTTGGCCGCTCAACCCTGGTCCACCGGAAAAGTAGGAATGTTCGGTATCTCATGGGGAGGTTTCAACTCCATCCAGCTCGCCATGCGCCGTCCGCCCGCGCTCAAAGCCATCCTCGCCGTCGATGCCACCGAACAACTCTTCCACGACGACATCCATTACATCGACGGCATGATGCACTTCGACGAGTTCGAACTCAACATGGACCTCGCGCCCTCCATGACCGGCGCCCCCGACTACTCGCTCGACGAAAAAATCCTCGGCCCGCGCTTCGAATCCGCGCCCTGGTCCCTGCTCTATCTCAAGCATCAGCGCGACGGCCAGTTCTGGCACGCTCCCGTTCGCTCGCTCAACGAAATCAAAATTCCCTGCTTCTTAATCGGAGGCTTGCTCGACGGCTACCGCGATTCCATCCCCCGCATGTTCGAGCAAGTTAAAGCCCCGCTGAAAGCCATCATCGGCCCCTGGAATCACACCTTTCCCAACGACGCCGAGCCCGGCCCCCAGATCGAATGGCGAGATCAAGCCCTCCGCTGGTGGGATTACTGGCTCAAGAACCGCAACAATGGAATCATGGAAGAACCCCCGCTAGCCATCTACATGCAGGATTGGCACGCCCCCAATCCCCACCTAAAAACCGTGCCCGGAAAATGGCGCGGCGAAATTGGCTGGCCCCCGAGGAACGTAGCCAACACAACGCTCTATCTCTACGACGCCCACGTCCTCTCCACCGACCCCGCCAAACCCGCCGTCCATCAACTCCGCTACATTCCGAGCGTCGGCGTGGAAGCTGGATTCTGGTGGGGAGAGTTGCTCACCGACCAGCGCCCCGTCGACGCCTTCAGCCTCACCTACGATTCCGCTCCGCTCAAAACAGACCTCACCATCCTCGGCCGCCCCCACGCCCTGCTCCAGGCAAGTTCGTCCGCCCCGCAAGCCGACTGGTTCGCGCGCCTCTCCGACGTAGCTCCCGACGGCACTGTCACCCAAATCACCGGAGCGGGACTCAACGGCGCGCAGCGCGACTCTGCTTCCGAGCCGAAAGACCTAGTGCCCAACCAGACTTACGCGTTCGATATCGAAATGCACTTAGCCACCTGGACCTTCCCCAAAGGCCATCGCATCCGCCTGGCAGTCTCGAACGCGCTCTGGCCCATGGTCTGGCCAACTCCGTATGCGATGACAACCACCCTTCAGCTAGGTGGCGCTACCGGATCGCGCCTGACCGTGCCGCTAGTCCCGCCCTCCATGTACGCCGCGCCCCAATTCGCGCCCTCCGAAACCTCCGAACAACGCAACGACATTCAGTCCGCGGGCTTCCCATGGCCCGGCGATTGGAAAACCGAGCGTGAAGAACTCAATGGAAAAACAAAAGCGACATGGACCGGTCAGTCCGAAGAAACTTACCCCTGGGGAAAAGAAACCGACTTCGAAGGGCTCACTTACGTAGCCGACGACAACCACCCCGAAACCAGCTCCGTCCAAGCCGAAGCTGAAATCGTCATGGCCCTGAAGCAACAAACCCTAACCTGGCAAGGCCACCTAACGCTAACCAGCGACGCCCAACACTTCTACTACAAATACACCCGCCAACTCTTCAAAGACGGCCAGCAGATCAAGCAGAAGACCTGGGAGGAAACGATTCCCAGAGACCATCAATAAAATCCCGTCGCGCCTTTTCCCAGCCCTGAGACGTAGCGCTCGTGTCCCGCCGCATTCCACCGGTTTCTCCGCGCACTCTGCGACTTCAGCCCCCTCTGGACCGCCTCGCAAATCCCCAGATCCTCACCCTGCACCCTGTTCCCCACAGCGACGCTTTGCTCGTTATAAGCGCGCCCAGCTTCGCTCACGTCGCTAAAGTTGAAATCAAAAATCACCCGGCAATGATCCACGTCAATCGGAATCACCAGGTTCGTATCCTGATAACCCGAAGCGGCGCCGTCTCGTCATAACTCGCACAATCTGCTCTACGCTCATCCCATTCATGCTTTCTTCCCCGTAACTTGTACTTTCTCCGACCCAATTGCCCGCCGCAACAATTCCACAAACTGCTCCATCCGCGCTTCTTTCTTCTCCGGAACCGATCCCGTCTTCCGGAACAGTCCTGGATCTAACTCCTCCGTCAGCAGCGCATCCTGAAACCGGTCCATCGTCCACTCCAGGATCGATCCGATCATGTCCACATCCAGGTCCGGCCGCAACTCTCCCCGCTTGACTCCGAAGCTCACAAAGTCGCGCCATCCGTAAGGATCCTCCTTAACCAGAAACCGGTTGATCTCCCTCCGCAGCGCCAGATCCGTCCCGTAGTTACCAATCAGATAAATTCGGTACGACGCCCAGTTATCCCGCACCATGTTCTCCGTGCGCCCCAGCCAGTACCGCAGCATTTCAAACAATCCCCGCTCCCGCACCGCCGCCGGAGCCTCCATATATTTCGGAAACGACTGCACCGCCTTCTTGTACGCCTCGAAGAACAATCCGTCCTTGCTCTTGAAGTGCTGGAACACCGATCCCTTGGCAATGCCTAGCTGCGCCGCAATATCTTCCACCCGCGCCGCGCTATACCCGCGCTCGGCAAAGTGCCGGATCGCCATCTCCACAATTCGCGCCCGCTTCGCTTCCGACCGCGGACGCGGCTTTCCGTCCCGCCTCATCTGCGTCGGCTTCGCCAGACTGCTCGTAATTCCTTCCATGGCCCAACTCCTCCAAATTCTATTGACCCTCGGTCAACGAAAGATACGGGACGGCTAAACCATTTTTCAATCGCTTTTTTTATGGGCTTTCGTTAGTTTCTTCAACCGGGGTCCTTTCTTATTTTGACCAGCAGTCAGCCGCATGTCCAGCCGTCCCTCGCACGTGTAGGGACGGGGCGCAATCGCATGTGTGGTGACGGGCGTCCTCGCTCGTCAACGCCGAGCTCAGCAGCGCTCTTCGGCTGGCGACGACTTTGGCTGAAGCACCGCTGCATTCGAGAAGAGATATGAAGCGCTGGGCTAAGCTGGTTCGCCCCTACCGGGGCTGGATTCTCCCGTGTTTCATTCCACCGGGTTGCCCGAAAACGAGTTCTCACGCACACACTTTCGCCCGTACGCCCCAGACTCCGACTACACGCTAAATAGCCCGCAACAACAAATGCGGGAAGCATCACGCTTCCCGCATTCATTCCAACCGGCCAACCTGTTATTTCTGTGTAAACCGCAATCCCGGCAACGTTTCCGTATGCTCGGACTTCAGCGCGCTCAGCAGGTTCGGATCCAAGTGAACCAATCCTGGACTGACCGCCAGCCCCCAAAATTACCCAATTAGAAATTCCCTCACGAGCTGCCAATCCATATCCCCACCGCAAACACCAAAACTCCGCCCACCACCACCTGAAACGCCGCCGACAGCAGCGGAGTATCCATATACCGATTCCGAATCCACGCAATCGTCGCTAACTCCATCGTCACCACAATCACCGCTGCAACAAACGCCACGTGAAAATCTTTAATCAGGAACGGAAGCGTATGTCCAATCCCGCCCGCCGCCGTCATCAATCCCGTCACCGAACCGCGCAGCACTGGACGCCCGCGCCCGGTCAACGATCCGTCATCCGACAGCGCCTCCGCGAACGCCATCGAGATTCCCGCCCCAATCGATGCCGCCAGCCCCACCAGAAATGCGTCGTTACTGCTCTTCGTCGCAAACGCCGCCGCGAACACCGGAGCCAGCGTCGACACTGACCCATCCATCAGCCCCGCCAGCCCGGGCTGCACAATCTGCAACACAAACAGACGCCGTTGCGCCTCGTCCTCCTTCTTCTCGACATCCGGCGTGATCTCCTGTTCCAGCGCCTCCGCCGTCATCTGGTGCTTGCGCTCGACCTCCTCCAGATCGCCCAGCAGCTTCCGGACCCCCGCATCCGTCACCTGTCCGATCGCTTTCTGATAAAACTGGCGGGTCTCCAGTTCCATGATCTCCGCTTGTTTCCGCACCTCCGAAATTTTCAAAGGACGCGTCAGCCAGAACGGCCTCCGCTGCACAAATCCCTTCACATCCTGCCGCCGGATCAGCGGGATGTGCTCCCCGAAGCGCGCCCGATAAGTTGCGATCAGCGATGCCCGGTGCTCCGACTCCTCCGCTCCCATGTCATCGAACAGCTTCGCCGTCGCCGGATACGTCTCCCGCAGGCCCTCGGCGAAATCCGCATACACCCGTCCATCTTCTTCTTCCAGTGAAACTGCCAGCGCCAGAATTTCGCGCTCCGTCAAATCTTTGAAGTTTCGCGCCATGCGACAAGTTTACTGTGCCGCGCTCCCTGGGAAACAAATGCAGAAAAATAGCCATCAGCTGTCAGCCATCAGCCATCAGTAAGAGCTCCACCTGATGTCTGATAGCCGAAAGCTGATAGCTGAAAGCTCTTACCGCTCTGCCCGGATCGCCTCGATCGCCAAAACCAAAAAACAGCATCAGCAAAAACTCCACTTGATGCCTGACGGCCGAAAGCTGATAGCTGAAAGCTCTTACCGCTCTGCCCGGATCGCCTCGATCGCATCGTGCAGCTCGTGCTCCGCTGCCCGCAGATGCTCTTCCGCCTTCGCGCCATGCCCAGCCATATCGTAGTGGTTCGCTTCGCGGGCGTGGTCCAGCTCTTTGATCGCTTGTTGCACGTGCTTATGGACCGCATCCAGATCGTGCCAGTCACGAACCTTATCGGCAACCGCGATCCCGGCAGCAAACGACAGACATACAGAAAGAACGGCAACTGCAATTGCTTTCGTCATAATTTTTTCCTCTCAAAGTTGTGGATTAAGTTTTCCCGGACACGTACGGGTACCCGCCATTCTCCCCGACCACAAGCCTCCTGTCAAAAGAAACAAGTGCATCCTAGTGTAACGGCAGGTTCGTGGAGCGCAGGTTCCGTGTGGCCCGGACACTCCTGTCCGCGGCCTTTGACTCCCCCCGAATGCGGGTACCCCTCGTCTCGTGGTTTTCCAGAAGTGGGTACCGATGGGCATGTACTAATCGCACGTAATATTTTTGTAATGTGATCTGACATCACCGCGCAGAGTCTCTGCCGGGCACTATCCTCACAAGTATCGAATCTATGGAAACTCACCCCAAGGGAAGTCACGCTCGCATTCTGCTGAGTTCGGTCTTCGGTCCTTATGCGCAAGACGACGAATTTGGCAGCCGGTCCATCAATCCGATGGAGCTCTATCACAACCAGGTCACCCGCGCGCAAGGCAGCTTCTCGTTGCGCATGTTCCATCGCTCCTGGGGCATCATGATGATTCAGGAAAATATTTCGGCGCCCTGCAGCGTGCTGGATTTTCCTACCCGCAAAGCCTTTGCTCGCGAATTGACCACGAACCACTACGACATCGTCGGTATCTCTTCGATCATCGTGAATGTTGGCAAGGTCCGGGAGATGTGCCGCATGGTGCGAGAACTATCGCCGGATTCGGTGATCGTGGTGGGCGGACACGTAGCTGCCATCCCCGGCATTGAGATCATGATCGACGCCGACCACATCGTGCGCGGAGAAGGTATCTCCTGGATGCGCCGCTACCTGGGAGAAGACGAGCACGCGCCGATCCGCCATCCCGCCATTGTTTCCGGTCTGGAGACACGCATCATGGGAATCCGTCTCCCGAATCGGAAGGGCGGGACGGCAGCGACAATTATCCCGTCGGTGGGCTGTCCCATGGGGTGCAACTTCTGTACCACGTCCGCTTTTTTTGGCGGCAAAGGAAAGTTTGTCAACTTTTACGAGACCGGCGATGAACTGTTTGATGTGATGTGCGGGATTGAAGCGGAGCTCAAAGTACATTCCTTCTTTGTGATGGACGAAAACTTCCTGCTTCACCGTACGCGTGCCATGCGCTTGCTGGAGCGCATGAAGCAGGCCGGCAAGAGCTGGGAGCTTTCCGTCTTTGCTTCCGCCAATGCGATTCGAAAATACACCATGCTGGAACTGGTCGAACTCGGCATTTCCTGGGTATGGATGGGTTTGGAATCTCCCAAGTCCAGCTATAGCAAGCTGCAGGGTGAGGACATTCGGCAACTCACGCGGGAACTTCGCGAACACGGGATACGAGTGCAGGGCTCGACCATCGTCGGACTCGAGCACCATACGCCAGACAACATCGTCGAGGAAATCGAATCGGCGATCAGCTACCAGACCGACTTCCACCAGTTCATGCTCTACACGCCGGTTCCGGGCACGCCGCTTTACCAGGAAATGGCCGATCAGGGTCGTCTCCTAACCGACATCGATCCCGCCGATATCCATGGTCAGTTCAAATTTAATTTCCAGCACGCCGCCATCTCCCGTGAGGATTCCAAGAGGTTCCTGGATTGGGCCTTCTGGCGCGATTTCGAGAGTAATGGGCCGAGTCTTTATCGCATGTGCCAGACCATGCTCACGGGCTGGCAACGCTACAAGGACTACCCCGATCCACGCGTCCGTGAGCGGTTTACGCGAGAAGTGAAGAAACTCAGCAGCGCTTACAATGCGGCGCTTTGGGTGATGGAGCGAGAATTCAAGAAAGTCAATCGCAGCGTGAGTGAGCGGATTCACAAGCTGCGCCGCGAAGTCGAGAAGGAATTCCCGGTGATCGCCCGCCTCACGGCCGCATCGCTTGGCCCTATTTTGTTGTGGTCCACACGCCGAGAGGAGAATCGGTTGGCAAAAGGACGCACCTACGAACCCCCTACCTTTGTCGACGCCGCAATTGGGTTTCGGCTTCGTAGCCCTCGTGTGGCGCGGACACTCCGTTCGACTTCCCCCCTCGGCTCCCCCCACCCCATCGCGCCAAAAGCGGGCGCGCTGGGGGCCCCGGTTCGCTCGGGGCTTCGGCAAAACCGGGCAGGCTCTGTCCGCGGCCTTTGACTTTCATGTAGTTTTGTAAACGCATTTCTGACTCAGGACACTGGCTGCGGTTCGTTCAGCGCGATGAGAAATTTCCTGCCACAGTGGGTACACGTCGCCGTGGCAAAGAGGATCATGTTTCCTGGCCAATTGCGGACAGTTTGCTTCTGGCAGTGTGGGCATTGGATCTCATGTCGATTGCAGCCAAGTTCGATAAGATCGCCTTCCGACATGACTTAGTTCCTGTGACGAGCAATGCTTCCGATTCGCGAAAAATGCTCGCGGAGAATGCTCTCGTGACGCTTACGCTATCCGCAAGCTGGCAATCTGTCGGTACGCTGAGGGACTGCCGAACGTGCGCTGGCGCGCACAGCAACTACTCCGCTTCGCCCTGCCATTCCTTGATCTGCAGCACCATGATTCCGTAGCACTCACAGGCTGCTTTTTCCAGCTTTCGCCGGTCGATAATCTTTACGTCCCCGCGACTGTGGGTGATCAGTCCCGCTTTCTGCAACATCCCGGCCGCCACGGTCACGCTGGAGCGGCGGGTTCCCAGCATCTGCGAAAGCAATTCGTGGGTCAACGGCACCGAATTCGATGCGATCCGGTCGGCGCTCATCAACAACCATCGCGCCAATCTCTCATTCACTTCATGCAGACGATTACAGGCGGCAATCTGTGTGACCTGCATGGCCATGACCTGCGAAAACTGCTGTAACCGCCGCTCCAGTTTGGGGCACTGCCGGAGAACCCCCATCAGCGTTTCGCCATCGACTCGAAAGGCCGATCCCGCAATCTGAGCAATGGCCCGCGTGGGCGCAGTGCGAAAGCCCGCAAGCAGCGGCAAACCGATAAAACCTTCCTTGCCAATCAGACCTACTTCCACACTCTTTCCGTCCGGGAAGACGCTCAGAATGGACACTAAACCGCTGTTGCAGAAATAGGCGGACCTGAAAGTATCGCCCGGCTCATGCAGCACGTGGTAAGTCTTAAAACGCACAAATTCCAATTTTGGGAACAGCAGTTCGCATTCTCTAGGGGGCAGGCCGAGCAGGATCTCGTTATGGATCTGGTTGCCGTCACCGTCAGCGATGGGTGGCGTCGGAGAGGACTTCCTAGGCGGACGGGACTTGTTGGCCATAACGGCTGCTTGCGCAGCGCTGCCTGATTTCGCAAGGAACCGCCACCATAAACCGCAGCGGAAGGATGCTAGAAGAGACATTGTACACTACTCTTTTTCGAATGACAAAAGTGTGCGCTAGCGTACAGTGGCTAGTGCTCGTGTGGCGCGAACGCCCTTGCCCGCGGCCTTTGACGATGGGACACAAACCGCCGACCCAGCCTGGTTCTCGCCTCGCGTGATCTGGATCACAGTTTCAGGTTCGCCACTTTTGGTACAGTGTGGTCACGCATGGGCGGATTTTCCATTCTCACCAACCGCAAACGCGCCATCGTCGCTCTGGTGCATTCCGTCGTGTTCCTCCTGATTGCTGTCCGGCAGATGGTGGCCGCCAATCCCGCCGCCGGCATCTGGGTATCGTCCACGGTGTCCCGTGGCACGTGGATTCTCTGCGGAATCTTCGTCATCGTCTCCGCCATTCTTTTGTGGCTGCTCGTCATTTCCCGCGGATGGATGGAAAAATTCTATTTCGGACTCTGCACCGTCAGCGCCACCTCGGGCCTGCTCCGAACCGCGGTTGGCGACCAGGCATTTCACGCCGGCCTCTACATACGGGTGGTCATGCTGGTCAGCGCGGTTCTGGTGGGGTTGCTGATCGTTCGCTCCCACTCCCGCACTGGCTCCCACGTGGAATCGGAGTACGCCGAAGAAGGCAGTTAAATCGCGGCATCGCCCCAGCTCAAGCTAACTAAGGAATTGGTTTCCCTCGTTTGAGGCAATGGTTGACAGTATGCTCATGAACTACCTCAGACCACAAAATACTTTGCCCCCGGATGATGCACGACGATTGCCGATGTACTTTGCTCCGGCTCCAGCAAGAAGCCTGTAGTCAGGCGCACGCCTACGTTTTCTTCTGGCTTCAGCAGGGCGAACAGCTTGGTCTGATCCTCCAGATGCGGACACGCCGGATAGCCAAACGAATACCGCGACCCACGATACTTCTGATGGAAGAGATCGCGAATGTGCGGAGAGTCTTCGGCCGCTATGCCTAACTCTTCCCGCATCTTCTTATGGTGGAATTCGGCCAGCGCCTCGGCTGTCTCCACGCTTAGGCCGTGGAGATAGAGATAGCGCGTATATTCTCCGCCTTCAAACAGGCGCTGCGTCTCGACCGACGCTTTCGGACCGATCGTCACTAGCGACAAGCCAATCACATCCATCTTGCCCGAGGAAGGCGCGGCGAAGAAATCGGAGATACAAAGGCGACGACCCTCCTTCTGCCGGGGGAAGGTGAAGCGGAGGAGTTCCTTTGCTTGCGTTGGGGCGGCCGAGTCGCAAATCGGTGCCGTCCCTGACGGGACTCGACTTTGTTCCACCTTTGTTTCCCGGCACTGACGTGCCGGGCTTTCCTGTGTCGCCGCTTCGCGGCTGGAGCGAGGGCGCCCGTCGCTCCACTGGCTTGGGTCGTACACTACTACATCATTCCCATCGCCCTGCGCCGGAAAATATCCGTACACAACCTTCGGCTCGAACCAGCCCGCCGCCATCACATCCTCTTCCAGCTTCTTCTTGATCGGACGGTACTTCTCCTCCGCCAGCCGCCCGTAATCCTCCTGCGACGCCGTCTTGAGTTGCCATTGGTTCTTGAACAAGGCGGTGTCGTTGATGTAATTGAAAATCTCGCGCAGATCGTAATCCTTCACGACGCGCACGCCCCAGAACGGAGGCTCCGGAATATTTGGCGCATCGGTTACCACCGCGCTGCGCTCCGAAAACACTGGGCCGATCTCTTCATCCACCGCTGCGGCTTTCGCGTATTCCTTCACCGTCCTGCCATCTTTCAGCCGCGCCTCGCGCTTGGGGTCTTCCGACGCGAGATCCTCCATCACGTGCAGCCCCGCGAACGCGTCTTCTCCGTAGAACACGGCATTCGAATACTCGCGCCGCAGATCATCTTCTACATACTTCCGTGTTAGGGCCGCGCCTCCGCAGATCACCGGATACGCCAGCTTCTGCCGTTCCAGTTCCTGGATCACGTACTTCATCTCCAGCGTGGATTTCACCAGCAACCCGCTCAGGCCGATTGCATCCGCGCTGTGCTCCTGCGCCGAGCGGATGATCGCGTCGCCTGCCTGCTTGATTCCCAGGTTCACAACCTTGTATCCGTTGTTCGACAAGATGATGTCCACCAGATTTTTTCCGATGTCGTGCACGTCGCCCTTCACCGTGGCCAGCACGATCGTGCCCTTCTGCTGCGAGCCGGTCTTCTTCTCCATCTTCGGCTCAAGATAGGCTACCGCAGCCTTCATCACTCCCGCGGAATCTAGCACCGACGGCAACTGCATCTTGCGCGCTCCGAACAAGTCGCCCACCGTCTTCATTCCGTCGAGCAGCACCGTGTTGATCAGGTCGAGCGGCTTGTACTCGACCAACGCTTCTTCCAGCAACTCTTCCAGGCTGCGCTTGGTTTTTCCCTCACCCACCGATTTCTCGCCGTTGATGATCGCGTACTTCAGCTTGTCCTCGATCGAGAGCGTTTCCACATGCGCTGTAGTTTGCGCCTGCGCCTTGCCTTTCACGCCCGCGAAATGCTGCATGTAAACCTGCAGCGGATCGCCATTCGAGCGGTCCTGGTAAATCAGCTTGCGCGCCAGTTCCACTTCTTCCGCCGGAATTTTGTACAGCGGATAAATCTTGGTGTAATTGACGATGGCAACGTCGAGCCCGTTTTCGACCGCCTCGTGCAGAAACACCGAGTTCAGAACGCGGCGCGGATACGCGTCCAGTCCGAAGCTTATGTTGCTGACCCCGAGCACCGTCTTCACTTCCGGCAATTCGTCGTGGATGCGCTTCACCGCCTTCAGGGTCTCGATGCCTGCCGAGCGGTATTCTTCCTGCCCCGTCGAAATGGGGAGTGTCAGCGCATCGAAGAGCAAGTCCACGGGACGGATGCCGTACTTTTTCGTCGCGAGATCGAAGATGCGATGCGCGATGGCAACTTTCCTGTCCGCGGTCAGCGCCATGCCCTCTTCATCGATGGTCAGCGCGATCACCCCCGCGCCATAACGCTTCGCCATCGGCAACACTTTCGATGTCCGCTTCTCCCCGTCTTCCAGATTGATCGAATTGATGATGGCTTTGCCCGGGATGCGCTTCAGCGCCTCTTCCACCACGTCGGCTTCGGTGCTGTCGATCAGTATCGGCGCGGGCACGCGGGTTGCGATTCTCTCCAGGATGGCGGAGATGTAGCCCTTCTCGTCTTCGCCCACGATGGCGCAGCACAGGTCGAGCATGTGCGAGCCTTCGTTGGCCAGCTTTTTCGCCAGCGTCAGAATGTCGTCGTATTTTTTGGCTTGCACCAGCTTGCGAAAATGATCCACTCGCGTGGTCGTGTTCATCTCTTCCGCAACAATCAGAGGCTTCGGCTCCAGATCGAGCGGCACCGATGTATAGGCGCTCGAAGCCGCGCCCACCGGCTTCACGTCTCGCTTCGCCGGCTCCACGCCGGAAACCGCGTCCACTACGGCTTTCAGATGTTCGGGAGTGGTGCCGCAACATCCGCCGACGATGCGTACGCCGTAATCCTGCACAAAATGTTTGTGATACTCGGCCAGATCCTTCGGCGTGAGCTTGTACACCGCGTGCCCGCCGACGTTCTGCGGGAGCCCCGCATTGGGCAAAACCGAAATGTATTTGGTGGAGTTCAGCCCCAGATATCGGACTGCCTCATTCATTTCCGCAGGACCGGTCGCGCAGTTCAGACCGATTACGTCAATGTCGTACGGCTCAAGCGTCGTCAGCGCCGCGCCAATTTCGGTCCCGAGCAGCATGGTTCCGGATTCCTGCAGCGTTACTTGAACTTGTACCGGCAAACGCTTGCCCGACTTGCGCATTGCCTCCAGCACCGCGACCGTGGCAATCTTTGCCTGCAGCAGATCCTGGCAGGTCTCGATGAGCAGCACATCGACTCCACCCTCGATCAGCGCTGCCGCCTGTTCTTCGTAGGAAGCTGCCATCGCGTCCCAACCGATGTGGCCGAGCGAGGGCAATTTTGTGGTCGGACCCATTGATCCGGCTACGAACCTTGGTCTGTCTTTGGTTGAGAATTGCTGCGCCACTTCCCGGGCGAGTTGCGCCGCCTTCAGGTTGATCTCACGAACTTTGTCGCGCAGTTCGAACTCGCCTAGAACGAGGCCCGTCCCGCCGAATGTATTCGTCTCTACGATGTCGCAGCCCACGCGGAAAAAGTCGGCGTGAATCTCGCGAATAATGTCGGGACGGCTCAGCACCAGAACTTCGCTGCAATTTTCCTTGCCCCAGTAATCGTCCAGGGTAGGATTGCGCTTCTGGATATTGGTCCCCATGGCGCCGTCATAAATGACGACGCGTTCATTTACGAGTTGGAGAAAGTTGGACATTAGTCGTTGGTCGTTGGTCGTCAGTCGTTAGTCTTCGCGATTCGTCTCTCCTCTTAAATGTAGAGACGGGGCTTGTCCCGTCTCAGTTTGCAGCAGGAGACGCGGCAAGCCGCGTCTCTACGGGAAATCAGACGGCCTTTTGGCTCCTCAAATCGGTGCCCCTTCGCAAATGCGCGCACGACCAACGACTGACCACCAACGACTGCTTTCCATACAACAACGCCGGTCCCTGCGGGACCGGCGTTTCGTAGAAGAATCTTGAAGTTCGCTAGCTCCCCGTCACGCCCGCATCCGTTTCCGATTGCGCAAACACCTGATTGGCTCCCATGTGCGCCGGAGCCGGCGCCAGCATCTGTTCTTTCCGGTAAATCAAATTGCTCGCATTGAAACTTGCCAGCTCAAATCCATGCCCGTGCGTAATCGCATCGGTAGGACAAGCCTCGACACAATACCCGCAAAATATGCATCGATTATAGTCGATGTTGTAGACGCGGGCGTAGCGTTCGGCGCCTGAAACTCTGGTTTCAGCGGTGTTTTCCGCGGCTTCTATGTAGATGCAATTGGCGGGACAGGCAGCGGCGCAGAGGAAGCAGGCTACACATTTTTCCAGGCCGTTTTCGTCGCGCTGCAGGACGTGCATGCCGCGAAAACGTTCCTGAAACTTTGCGCCTTTCAGGGGGCCGGGACCGTCGGGATAGTTCTCGACGATCGATGGCTGGAACATCTCCTTCAGGGTGATGGTCATTCCCTGGGCGATGGCTCCGATGTTTTTGATGACGGACATACTTCGTTAGTATAGCGGATGTTGCGCGGAGCGGCAGCTGTCAGCTCTCAGCTTTTGGCTGTTGGCTTTTGGCTTTTCAACAGACTGGCTACCAAGGACGGGGGGACTTTCGAGGACGTGGAAATCTTTGTTTAATCGTTGAAACTCTAGAGGTGCGCTGCGTTGCGCCGGCGCAAGATGGCGTTTCAATTTATGGCCAGTCGTGGTGTGCGTTCTTCTCTTTTCATTTTCTTCGTTATCTTCTTCGCGGCTTTCGTTTTTCTTTTCGGCGGAGTTTCCAGCGGCGGGTTTTTGGGCAGCGTCCTCGCGCAGGACCCTGGAAGGAAAACAACTTACTCGTCTTCTCAAGAAAGCAGTCAAGAACGCGGTCAAGCGAGAGGCGAAGAACGCGACGGGGATCGTCCTTATCTGCGGGATCGATTGGACTGGAACTGGAACCAGCGGGGGCGGAGCGTGCCGCCTGGGGAATCGGCGGCGGGGCTGCGGTTTCGGGCTTACCAGCAGAAGATGGCGATGCGGGCACAGCGCGCCGCTGCGAATGCGTCTGCGACGGCACAAAAGATGAGAGCGACCGGGACGTTGACCGGATCCGCCTCAACATCCGAACCGGCAGCTTCGGGCTCCACGGTGTGGGTACCGCTGGGACCGGCTCCGCTTGCTTCCGATGCTACGGGAGATGGCGGGCAGGATTACAACTGGGTCTCGGGACGTGCTACTTCGGTACTGATCGATCCTGCGGACAGCACTGGAAACACGGTGCTGCTGGGCGGCGCATATGGCGGGCTTTGGAAATCCACGAACGCGGGCAGTCAGAATTCCAATCCCGCTTGGGTCGTCTGGCAGGCTTTGATTGACGATCAGCCTACGCTGGCGGTGGGCGCGATTGCTTTGCAGCCGGGCAACAGCAACGTGATACTCGTCGGGACTGGCGAAACGAACAGTTCGGGCGATTCTTATTACGGGCTGGGAATTCTGCGTTCCGGGGATGGAGGTGCGACTTGGACGCAGATCAAGGGCACGGGAACGGGAACGGATCAATCGTTTCTGGGAATTGGATTCAGCAAGATTGCTTTCAGCACGGTGAATCCCAAGCTGGTGGTGGCGGCGACGGCTGGAGACAACGGGTTGTACGTTGGCCGGGAAGAGGACGGGAATTCGACGGCACGCGGACTTTACTACTCGCAGGACGGGGGAGTGACGTGGAACCGCGTCATCCTCTCGGACGGTGCGATTCCCTCCTCGGCTGCGGCGGTGGTTTACAACCCGAACCAGGGAGCGAGCGGGACTTTCTACGCTTTTATCCGGCGTCACGGGCTGTACTCCTCGACCGATGGCCAGCATTTCACGCGGCTGACTACGCAACCGACTGCGGGCCTTGCATCCGCGAATTGCCCGGCGGGTTCGAACGCCAGCACTTGCCTGATCTATCGCGGTGAGTTTGCAGTGGTGCCGGGGCGCAACGAGATGTATGTGTGGGTGGTTGACGTACAACCAGACGCCAATGGAAACCCAGTGCCCGCCGACGAAGGGATCTGGCAATCGACGGGCGGAACGAGTTGGACACAGATTCTGGACAACGGCATCACGAACTGCGGGGACAGCGCGTTTGGGCCAAACAGCGGTTGCGGGGTGGAGCAGGGTTATTACAACCTGGAGTTGGCCGCGATCCCCAATGCAGCGGGGACGGACGTTTACGCGGGTGCTATCAATCTCTACAAGTGCACGATTGCTGGGGGCACGACTTGCACGCAAGGCGACTGGATCAATTTAACTCACGTCTACGGGTGCAGCCCGATGGGGGCGCCGGCGCATGTGCATCCGGACCAGCACGGAATCGCGTTCATGGTTGTGGGTGGCACAGCGCCCGGCTACTTCGCGCATGACGGGGGAATCAGCCGGACGCTGGATGGCTATGCCGGTCTGAATACGGGGAGTTGCACGGGGACGAATCAGTTTGACAGCCTGAGCGAGAGCCTGGGCTCGATGACGGAATTCGTTTCGTTCTCGGTACATCCCACCAACGCGGACATTCTGCTCGGGGGAACACAGGATAACGGCTCACCGAAAACCAGCAGCGCGACCAGCAGCAGTACCTGGCAGAATGCGCTGGGCGGAGATGGCGGATTCAATGCTATCAATCCTCGGAATCCCAGCGAGTGGTTCGCGGCGAACTCTTACGTCACGATTGTGAAGTGTGAGTTGGGAACAGCCTGTAACGAGACTGGATTTTCCCAGATCGTCAGCACGGCCAGTCTGGGCGGAGACGAGGGAGCTTTCTATACTCCCTACATTCTGGACCCGCAGAACACCAGTGAAATGCTGGTGGGAACCTGCCGGGTGTGGCGAATCAGCACAAGCGGAACCGCTCCGTTGCAACTCAGCAATGACTTTGACACGTTAGGGACGGGCGTGTGTACGGGCGACGAGATCAACCTGGTGAATGCGCTGGCCGCGGGCGGTCCCAAGGATACGAACAACAATTCGACGGTGGTGTATGCGGTGAGACGGATACGGGCCGCTGAGCGGGGCTTTGAGCGGGCCCCAGGGCGGCGAAGTGTGGGTTACGACCAACGCCGGCGTCACGTTGATGACGAATGTTACACAGAACGCAACCCAGAATGTGAACCCGAACGGGTATGAGATTGCGACGGTCGCGATGGATCAGTCCGATGCGACGGGCAACACGGCGTATGTCGGGATCATGGGATTCAGCACTCCGGCGTACCCAACGTCGCACGTGTGGAAGACTGCGAATGCGGGCGCGCGTTGGACGGACTGGACGGGGACCGGGTTGCCGGATGCTCCGGTGAACGCGTTGCTGGTGGATTCACAAGCGGGGCAGATCTATGCGGGAACAGACGTCGGCGTTTTTGTCAGTTCTACGACGACTGCGAGTTGGACGGAAGTCGGTCCAGCGCCGGGGCTGGGTGTGTCGGGATTTCTGCCGGACGCTCCGGTAACGGCGCTGCAACTTTTTAATTACGAGGGCACGAAAACGCTGGTGGCGTCGACGTACGGGCGGGGCATTTGGAACTACGCGCTGGTGGCGCCGCCGAACTTTGAGATTGCGGTGACAGCGACTCCGAATGCAACGCTGGTGAATCAGAACGTATCGTGGAGCGGAACACTGACGGCGTTGAACGGATACGCGGGGAGCGTAACGTTGACGTGTACGGCGGGACATCCGGGGACGTGCATTACGCCGGCGCCGGTGACGCCGACGCCGGGCGGAACTGCGTTTACGGTGACGCTGGGCAGCGCAACGGCAGGGACGTTCAATTTCACGATTCAGGGAACGGACGGGACGCTGACGAATGCCACACCGACGGAGACGCTGACGGTGACGACTCCGGCGCCGGACTTTACGATTGCGGTGACGGCGGCTCCGAATACGACGGTGGTGAATCAGAACGTCACCTGGAACGGGGCGCTGACGGCGGTGAACGGATATAGCGGGGGCGTGACCCTGACGTGTACGGCGGGCGCTCCTGGGACGTGCGGGATTGCGCCGGCGACGGTGACGCCGACCGCGGGGGGAGCTGGGTTCACGGTGACGCTGGGCAGCGCGAGGGCAGGGGCGTTCAACTTCACAATCCAGGGAACGGACGGGACGCTGACCCATGCCACACCGACGGAGACGCTGACGGTGACGGCGCCGGCTGCGGACTTTACGTGGACGGACACGGGCAACGCTACGGCAACGGTGGAAGCGGGACAGAGCGCCAGCTATACCTTTTCGGCGACTCCGGTGGGGGCCGGGTCGTTCAGCTCGGCGGTGAGTTTTGGCTGCGCGAGCTTGCCGGCGTTGACTAGTTGCGGGTTTAGTCCGGCGTCGATTGCGGCGGGGGCGGGGACGACGACGGTCACGCTGACGATTGCGACGACGGGGCCGAACTTTGGGACGCAGTCGCGGCCGCGGGTGGGGGCCGTGCTGCGCACGGCTTGGACGGCCGGGGGCGGCCGTCCCCACGCGAGCAACCGTCCCCATATTTTGACCTTTTTCACCCTCGCTTGGGTGGTAGGGGGGATTGCTGGGGTCGGGCGAAAGAGACGCGGCAAGCCGCGTCTCTACGGTTGGATCGCGGGCATTTGGCTGGGGCTGGGATTGATGGCGCTGATTTCTTGCGGCGGGGTTGCGGGCGGCGGTGGTACCACGCCGCCACCGGTGACGGTCACGGTGAATCCGGGATTGGCGACTTTGTTTGCGGATGAAGCGGGTAACTCGTGGCCAGCGGGAGTTACTCAACAAAAATTCACGGCGACAGTTAATGCCTCGACTAACCAGAGCGTAACCTGGGCGGTCACGGGCGGGAGTGCGAATGGGACGGTGGACGGGACGGGGCTGTATACGGCTCCGGCGGTGGTGCCGAACCCGGCGACGGTGACGGTGACGGCTACGTCGGCGGCAGCGACGGCGGCGGGATCGGCTTTTGTGACTGTGGCGGCGCCGACGGGGTTGGGGACGTCGCAGATTACGGTGACGGCTACGGCGGTGGGTGGGGCGGCGCACGGGGATGTGGTGACGCTGATTGTGCAGTAAATCTACCGCCGAGACGCTGCCCTGCTGCTGCGCACGGCTTGGACGGCCGGGGCGGACGTCCCTACACGAGCGGGGCGGCGCGGGGCGCGGACTCATGTCTGCGCCTTTTTTCTTGCGTCACATCTTCTTGTTTTTGCGTCACGGTGATGGAGCGCGAGGGTGAGGTAGGATCATCTTCGGCGGGCTGCCGTGCTTTGCACGGCTGGACGGGCGAGGACGCCCGTCGCTCCACAAGATCTACAAACTTATGACTTATGACATTGCGGTGATTGGCGGGGGGATTGTTGGGCTTTCGTTTGCCATGCAGGTGGGCGAGCGGTTTCCGCGGTTGCGGGTGGTGGTTCTGGAGAAAGAGGCGGGAGTGGCTCGGCATCAGACGGGACACAATAGCGGGGTGATCCACAGCGGCGTTTATTACAAGGCGGGATCGCTGAAGGCGCGGTTGTGTGTGGCGGGGGCGCGGGAGATGGTGGAGTTCTGCTCGCGACATGGGATTCCGCATGAGGTGTGCGGGAAATTGATTGTGGCTACTAGCTCGGAGGAAGCGGCGCGACTGGATGAACTGCTGGCGCAGGGTCTGGTGAATGGGTTGGAGGGTTTGCGGTTGCTGGGGCGCGAGGCGATGCTCGAGATCGAGCCGCATGTGGGCGGAGTGCGAGCGCTCGAAGTGCCGTCGACGGGGATCACGGATTATGCGGCGGTGACGGCGAAGTATGCGGAGATCGCGGCGGGAAGCGGGGCGGAGGTGAAGACAAACGCGGGGGTGGTGGGATTCGAGCGTTCGAAGGACGCGGCGGGGGACGCGTTGGTGGTCCGAACGCGAGCGGGAGATTTTACGGCGCGGTATGTGGTGAATTGCGCGGGGCTGTATAGCGATCGGGTGGCGCGGATGGCGGGAGATGATCCGGGAATGATGCTCGTTCCGTTTCGCGGGGAATATTACGATCTGGCGGCGGCGCGCGGGGAGTTGGTGCGGGGGCTGATTTATCCGGTGCCGGATCCGCGGTATCCATTTCTGGGAGTGCACTTCACGCGGCGGATTCAGGGGAATGTGGATGCGGGGCCGAATGCGGTGCTGGCGTTCCGGCGCGAGGGATACCGGTGGAGGGATTTCGATTTGGGCGAGACGATGGAAGTGTTCATGGATGCGGGGTTTCGGGCGATGGCGCGGCGGCACTGGAGAAATGGGCTGGCGGAGTTTCGGCGGTCGCTGCGGAAGCGGGAGTTTGTGTGGTCCTGCCAGCGGTTGGTGCCGGAGGTGCGAATGGAAGATATGACGCCGGGCGGATCGGGAGTGCGGGCGCAGGCGGTGGCGGCGGATGGCGCGCTGGTGGATGATTTCCGGTTTGTGGGGCGAGAACGGTTTTTGCATGTGCTGAATGTGCCTTCTCCGGCGGCGACGGCGTCGTTGCCGATTGGGCGGGAGATATTGAAGATGGTGCCGGAGGAGATTGTGGGTTAGCTGATGGAATTGCTGTCGGCATGGTGTAGTCTGGGGACTTCTTGTTACAGCTGGTTGAATTTTTGTCGGGAGAATTCGCATGGCACAGAGTTTGAGTGGGAAGAAGAAAGTGGCGATTTTGGGCGCGGGGAAGATCGGATCGATTCTGCTGCAGTCTTTCTTGCGGGATGGATTGCTGTCGCCGGGGCAGACTTGGGCAACGGTGGCGCATCCGGAGCGGGCGCGGATGCTGAAGGAGAAGTTGAAGGTGCACGCGGGCACCGACAACTCGGAGGCGGTGAAGGACGCGGACATTATTTTTCTTTGCGTGAAGCCGCAGGTGGTGGCGGACGTGGTGCGGGAAATTCGCGCCCACTTGAATGGGAAGCAGTTGGTGATTTCGGTGGCGGCGTCGGTTCCGACCGAGATGATTGAGCGGGCGATGGAAAAAGAAGTGCCGGTGGTGCGGGCGATGCCGAATACTCCTTGCGTGCTGGGCGCGGGAATGACGGCTCTGTGCAAGGGGAAGTTCGCGACCAAGCAGCATCTGGAAATGGCGACGAAGTTTTTCGATGCGGTGGGGCGGACGGTGGTCGTGGACGAAAAACACATGGACGCGGTCACGGGATTGTCGGCGAGCGGGCCGGCGTATATCTACATCATTCTGGAATCGCTGGCGGAGGCGGGAGTGAAGGTGGGGTTGCCGCGCGATGTGGCAACGCTGCTGGCGGCGCAGACGACGATGGGCGCGGCGCGGGTGGTGCTCGAGACCGGGGATCATCCGGCGCTGTTGAAGGACGCGGTAACTACTCCGGCGGGATGCACGATTGACGGCATCATGGAACTGGAAGAGGGTAAGCTGCGCGTGACGTTGATCAAGGCGGTGGTGAAGGCAGTGCAGCGGGCTAAGGAGTTGGCGTTCTCGTAGGGCGGGTGTCGGCTTGCCGAACGAATCGAAACCCGGTGAAGCGAAGACTGGTGGCGTCCCCGGAACTCTGGTGCCGGAGTAGCTTCCGCCGCTACGCTTTCGGCGAAGCCGGTCCGGTGAGAGTGAACGAGTGGCAAGTCCTCAAGATGAAGATGCGACCGCCGGCCGCGTAAGACCCGAGCCCACTCCGGTGCTGGCCGTCTGGCGGCTCATTTTTCGAAAGGCGCGAAAAGTGGGGCGCCCCGTTTTCTTCTTTGCCAATACTCTAAGAGCGACGCGCGCTATACTTACTCGCCGGAGATGGGGCCACCCCCGCTAGGCTGTGCGGATGCCTGAGTCACCGGAGTTAGACGAAATCTTTCGACAACTGAGGCGGCGAACATGCTAAAGCAAGCGAAGCGGGCCTGCTTGGCGGCAGGAAAGTTCTGTGGGTTATTCGAACTGGCGGGCGATTCCGGCCGGAGGAAGTCCCGGCTGCTCGTGATCGGTTACCACGGCGTGTCCCTCGCGGATGAGCACCAGTGGCGTCCAAGTCTTTTTCTCAGTCCGGAGAACTTCCGCGCGAGGATGGAAACGCTGAAGAAGTGTGGCTGCTCTGTGCTCGATTTAAGCGAGGCGCTGGACTTGCTGTACGGTGGGGCGCTCCCGGAGCGCGCTATTGTGCTCACCTTTGACGACGGGACTTATGACTTCCGCAGAATCGTATGGCCGATTCTCAAAGAGTACGGGTATCCCGCCACTCTGTACTTGACCACCTACTGGGTGACGATGGCGCGCCCCGTGGTACCCGTCATCTGGAGCTATTTGCTTTGGAAAAAGCGCGGCTCGGTTTATCGCGCGCCCAAGTTTCTGGGCGACCGCGCCCAGTTGGACCTCACCACCGATAGCGGTGTGTCAAAAGCACTGGAACAACTGGTCTCGCTTGCGAACGCGGAGAACCTCGATGGGATGCAGAGGGATGCTATCACACAGGAATTGGCCGAGATTCTTGGCGCAGATTACGAGGATATCCGGGCACGGCGAATTCTGCATTTACTGCAGCCGGATGAAGTTCGTGAGCTTGCCAAAGATGGCGTTTCCGTTCAGATGCATATGCATCACCACATCAACCCAGACGAGGAGCACGATTTCAAACGCAATTTGAACGAGAATCGGACTTACATCCAGGATCTGGTCGGCTCATCGCCAGACCATTTTTGTTATCCCAGTGGCCGCTACAAACCGGAATTTTTGCCATGGCTCAGGGAACTTGGCGTGAAATCGGCCACAACCTGTGATCCCGGGCTCGCGTTTGCGAAGACGGACCCGCTGCTCGTGCCCCGCCTTGTGGATACCTCTTATCTTTCCACGTTAGAATTTGAAAGCTGGCTTGTGGGAGTTGGGGAGTTCCTGCCGCGCCGGCCGCGCCGATGAAAGATCTTCCGACACAAATAGCCGAGACCTAAGGAGATCTGCTCCCGCGAATTGCAGAGATCGCTGCTCGCACAAATCGGTGAGAAGCTTGCGTAAGCCTCCGCCATGACCAGCGATTCTGTATCCATCGTTTGCTCCTTTGCTCGCTCCCACGACCGAAAGGCTGATCTAGCTCACGTCAGTTGGGCAATCGCTCAGTTGGGGAGGGAGAAGCTGAGGGTTACATCCGTCTGGAATTGGGCGGGGTGGTCGTGGAGGCGGTAGGGTTCGTAGCGCCAGTTGCGGACGGCTTCGGTGGCGGCGGCGGCTAGGAGTGGGTCTCCGCTGAGGGTGCGGATGTTGGAGACGGAGCCGTCTTCGGCGACGTGGACTTCGAGGACGACGTTGCCGGAGCGGTGGGCGGCTAGGGCTTCGGGGGGATACTGGGGCTCGGTGCGGCTGAGGAGGCGGGTTTCGGCTTTCTCGGGAGACAGCCTGACGCCTTGGAGTGGGGCGATCTTCGTCGTCGCGATCTTAGCTGGTGCGATCCTAGTCGTAGACGATGCTACGATGGAATCGCTGGCTTGCTTGGTGGAATCGGGCTTGGCCTGAGGGTGCTTCGCCAGGTCGGGCTTCGCTTGGTCGGGCTTGGTGGGAGTGGGTTTCATGCGGAAGATGACTTTGCCTTTTTCGTAGACGACTAACTCGTCGGCGGCGGGGGCAGCGGCGGGAGTGGAAGACGTCTGCTTGGAAGCTTTTGCGGACGCTTTTTCCGACGATGATGGATTTGTGCGGTGGGCGGCGGCAGTGGCTGTCGAGCTGCGCTCGGCAGGACAGCCGGGGGCGGCTGTCCCTACGCAAGACTTTGCTGGCGCTTGGGGCTTGCTTGTCTCAGCTTGGATGGGCTGCGTGATCTGGCTGCTGGATGCCGTTTGGGGTGGACGCAACCATCCGATGCGGGAGCCGATGAGGAAGCTGACGGCGATGGTGGCGAGAATGGTTAGAGATCCGAGGACGAGGGTCCAGGCTTCGTAGGGAGGGCGGCGAGCGGGCAGAGGGCCGGCTGCGATGAAATCGGGCGGGATGAGCGTGGCGGCGGGCTTGCGCTGACTGAGTTCGATCGCGGCGTGGCGAACGCGGGTGCACTCCTCGGCGAAACCTTCGAGCAGTTTCTGGTCGGAGTTGGAGAAGGCGGCGGGAGAGGTGGAAAAGACTTCGAGGACTCCGGTGAACTGCGCGTTCTTGTCGTTACTGTCGAAGACGGGGACGATGAGGATGGAGCGGATGCCGCGGCGGCGGGAGATGGCGGGGTCGACGCGTGGGTCGAGCTCGGTATCGACGGAAAGCTGGGGTTGACGGGTTTGCAGACAGGCGCCGGAGAGACCGTCGCGGGGGTTAAGAGGGACGCCGAGATCGGGGGCGAGGTGTCCGGTGGCGGCGCGGCAGACCATTTCATCGCCGCGGGCGAGGGCGAGGGCGGCGGCGCTGGCGCGGGTGGCTTCGGCAGCGCGGGCTACGAGTTCATTGAGGATTAAATCGAGAGCGAGGTCGGATGGAAAACCGGCAAGGAGGTGCTGCTCGAGGAGGCGAGACAGGTCAAGATGCGAATCGTCAGGGCGGAACTCGGACCTCGACATAGGTTGCGGGAACATAGCTTGTTCCGCAGCCTGCAGTGATGTGGGGGGAAGCAGGCTCTAAGGCGAGTTTCCCGCGAAATGAGCGGGAAGTCAATTGGCGGGGAGAGATTTGGTAATTAGGCAATTTTGTAATTTGGGGCGCGGAGAGACCCGCGCTTTTTTGTTTTGCGGCGAAGTTTCCCAGTTTGCAAATTAGGACACTACCGGATTGCGCCTGGAGGTACGCGGGCAGGAGTGCCCGCGCCACACAAGCTTGGCTACTGGCCGGTTTCGGTGAAGACGGCGGGGTTGGCTACTCCGGCGGCGGTGGCGTTGATGGTGACGGTTCCGGCGCTCGGAGGAAGCGTATAGGACTGGGTTGCCGTTCCATTGGTGTCGGTGACGACGGGATTGGAGTCGGAGAAAGTGCCTCCGGCACCGCCGTCGTTAAAGGTAACGGGAACGCCGGAAACGGGATTGGCGTATTGGTCGGTCACGAGCACGGTGAGGGCCTGGGGCAATTGCGTTCCGGCAGTAGCGGACTGATTATTGCCGCTGGTGATGGCGATTTTGGCGGCGGGTCCGGCAACGGAGTACTCGATAAAGGAGACGTTCTTGAAACCGGCGGAACTGCCGGTGACAGTAACGGTGGAGACGGTGGTGGGCAAAAGCAGGTTCGTACTAGCCAAGCCATTGGCGTCGGTGACCACGGAAGCGGGATTGGGAACGGCACCCTTGTTGGCGGTGAAGTTGATGGTGACACCGGGGACGCCGTTGTTGTAGACGTCCCTGGCCTTGGCGACGAGGGGGTTTGCGAGGGTGGAACCGGCGGCGCCGGTCTGGTTCCATCCCCCGTACGAAACGATCTTTACGGCGGTGGCGGCCGCAGCGATGGCAGTAGCGGTGACATTGCCGAAGCCGGTCCCGGAGATGGTCAAGGTGTAGGTGCCAGCTTTTGTCGGAACGGTATAGATAGTGGAGGCCTTGCCCTTGGAGCCGGTGACGGCGGAGGGAGGATTGAATGAGCCGCAGGTGTTGGCGCCGGGTTTGCAGCCATCACTGAAATTGACGGTGGCGCCGAAATCGGGTTGTCCGGATTTATATGGGTTGACGGCCTGGACCTGGATGGGAACGGGCAGCGCGGTGCCAACGGTCGCAGTCTGGGCGTTGCCGCCGATAACGTTGAGGACTTGAAACAGTCCGTAGGCTTCGAGACTATTTTGGGTGGCGACATAGACCTTGCCGTTGATGACGGTCTGCGTGACAAAATGGCCGACGGGCGGCAACGTGTCGCGCTTGTTGGGGGCCTGACTCGTGCTATAGAGCAGTTGAAGAGAACCGGCGTCAAAGGCGAGGAGTTGACCGGCGATGTCCCACAGAATTCCGTTGCTGTTGCCATTGGCGGAAATGGATGGGGAGTGACTGCCGGAATATTCCGCGGCAGTCTGGAAGGTGGGAGTGCCGGGGGGAGTGCCGAGCAATCCGCCGGACAACTGATAAGCCAATAGCGGAGAGGCATTGGGGGCGAAGTACACGGTGTTGTTCCAGTAGGCGGGAGAACCGAACTGGACTTCCTTATTTTCGTTGTTGCTCTCCCCCGGAATCAGAGCGAATTCCTGGAGAACCCCACTATCGTTAGCGGAGTAGATTCCCATGTTGTCGCGATCGAGAACATAGACGAAGCCCTGCTTGCCGCTGGCGACGAGTTCATGGGGATAGGGGCCGTCTTGATCGGGGAGGATGAGAGCTCCGGTGGAACTCAAGTCAAGATCGTTGACGTTGAGGAAGGCGACGGTCCACGGGGTGAAATAATCGGCAAGCGTGAGATCGGGGGCAAGCTTCACCACGCTGTTGCTGTAGGTCTGACCGCCTTGTGGGACATCGTAGCAGGTAGGGCAGGCTTCGGCGGTCTCCACGAAGATGTTGCCGGCTTCATCGGCGGCGAGGCCGTTGCCGGCCTGCCAGATGGAAGTCAATCCGTGGTCGGGCGAGGTGTTGAAGATAGCGAGCGGCGACAGGGTTGATTCCTGGTAGGAGAATACCCAGCCGCTGCTGTCGTTGACATGGCAGCCGTTCGAGCCAAAACCGATGTAAAGGACACCATTAAGCAGTAACAGGCCGGGCCGGTTTCTCTGGTTGAGACTGTTGAAGACTGTGACGTGCCCCTTATTGCTGGTGGTTTGTCCCTGGATCTGAACGGGGGGTTGTAGATCAAGGCCGGTAGTGATATCGAGGGCGTGGAGATTATGCTGGACGGTGCCGTTGACAACCGTCTTCGCCACCAGATACATGGTGGGATTGGGTGTGGTGTTGGGATCGATGACAGGGGTCCCGGCGATGCCCTCCTGCAAGAAACCACCATAATGGCAGGTGAGATATTGTCCGCTGGCGGTTGTGCCCCCGTCGAGCATGCTGGCGTACCAGAGTTGCGTGCCGTTGTCAGCGTCAAAAGCATAGACCGAATCGGCCATCGTGACCACATAGACGACGTTGTGCCTGCCCTGACCGGGAATCTTCACGTTGGGCATATACAAAGGTTGGGCGAGCACGGTGCTCATGGGTGCAACCCCAGGGTCAACGGGGACGTTGAAGAGCTGACCGAAAGAGCTCTGGTTGACGTTGGCGGGGGTGAGCAGAGTTTCGTTGGTGTTGGCGCCGTCGCGGACGTTATCACCACGGCTGGTTGAAAAGGGCAGCTGCGCGAACGAAGACGACAGCAAAGCGATGCAGACGACGAGCAGGGTCAGGCAGAGTGTGCGGACCGGTGTCGCACTGCGCGTCCAATGATTCATGGACCGGGAAGACGCAGCGGAACGGATTCTCTCAACATCGTGTGACAAAAAGTGGCGCATCGTCCAGTTCCCTCCAAAATACAACCGCCAGGAGTTCACCCGGGCAAATAGTACTTGGAACACCGAAGAAAGGACTTATTAGGTGAGCAAGATACTATAACACTTAGGGAATTTTATACACCGGAAGACGATGGAATCACAAACAAATTTTTGCGTACGCGCAAAGCCTTGCACATTTTGTGCCTTTTTTATTCAAGGGAGTCAGCCCTTTCATAGCCTGGCCGAATTCTTCGACGAGGGTTTGGTGAGGGTTGCAATGCTCTCGCCGTTCAGGTCGACGTCGACGGGAAGCCCGGTGCCGTAGGAGGCGCCGGCGGAGCTAGCTCGAGATGCGCTAGAAGGCAGTGGTGAGGCGCATGGCTACGCTCCGCGATGGTCCGATGGCGTTGCCAGAGAAAAGACCACCGAAGTCGATGACATTAAGAATGTTGGTCAGGTTCTGTCCGTCGATTTGAAACCGCATATTCATACGCTCCGACTTATAAACATCCGCGCCGGCCGAGGCGTTGACCTGAAATACAGGATAGATGCGCCCGCGGGCAAAGTTGATTCGATCGATCACCAGCTGACCGTATTCGGCGAGCGCCTGTTGTTGGGTACCATCGAACTCGAATGGCAACCCGGTGTCGTATTGAATTCCGCCTGCGATCCAGAAGCGCGGTTTGACCTGGTAGCGAAGGCGTCCGCGAACCGTGTTGCGCTGGTCCTGCGAATCCGGAAAATGGCCGCTGGTTGGCAATCGCTGAGCGTCATCACCTAAAAATAAGCCGCCCGTCACCGGATACCACGCTTGGCCGACGGTATAGGAATAGCTCAAAAAACCTGAAAAGCGGTGCCAGTCAGGAAGGTCGATTTTTGCTTCCGCGCCATAGATGACGGCTTTTTGGAATGCAATCGGGAAGCTGATGGCTGTGTTCTCGATCTGATCGTCGTCCGCATAGTTGGCCACGACGCGCCGGAAGTAGTTTGCATCCAGTTTGATCTTGCCGTGGAACACCTTCGTCAATCCCGCTTCGTAGTAGTTTCCTTCGGAAGGTTCCACCGGCAACCGGAGGAAACTCTGTGGGTCGATGGACTCAACTGCGACGGAACTCGAAAGCAGGATGTTCTCAAAAGATGGGGTCTGGAAAACTCGGTCATAGGAAAAATGCACGACGAGGTCGGCGGACGGGAAATAGCGCGAAATCGCAAGGCGTGGGTCCACCGCTTGCCGGTTCAACAAAAGCTGATAGTGATCCCAGCGCAGGCCCGCGTTGATTGTCCAGTTTTTTAGGCGGATCTGGTCCTGCACGAATGCGGATTGCTCGAGGTCGGGCCGGTTTCCGAGAAAGCTGAAGTCACTCGGAGTTGGATCGGTGATGTGGTAACGGAAGTTTTCGTTCAGAAATATGTTGTCCAACTCGAAGCCAAATTTCCACTCGTTCCGGCCATGATTGATGGTTGCGGTTCCCTTGAAGTATGCTTCGCGGAAGAAATTTTGCTGGAAGACCTCGATGGGATCCGAATCTGCGTTGGAGTTAAAACCAATCGCGTTGTCGCGGACCATCGTCCGAAAATCAGCGACCGCATTGGACGAAAATGTGTGTTGGTAAGAGGCGATTCCCATCGTCTCAATGTTATCCGCCGTCTGGGCCTGGCCCGCGGCTTGCTGCACCTGCTCATTCGGAATATCGTAGCGCGACAACTCATGGCGAACGATGAAGTGCAAGCGATCTTTCGACGTTAAGTCGCGATCATAATTGAGGGAAAAATCGCCCAGCGTGCCCGTATTTGTATAGTTTTGCGGAACCACGGGATTCAGATAGTGATCCGTCATGCTGCCACTGGCGCTGACGCCGAATGTATTCTTGCCCCAGGCATACTGCCCCTGTGCGGCGACACCGGCCGAATCAAAGCTGCCGCCGGAAAGCACTAGCTGGCCGTGGAGACCTGGCTGTGAATCCTGCAGCGTGTTCACCTCGACCACGCCCCCCATTTTTCGCCCATATTCCGCCGGAATGCCCGCGGTATAGATGCTCAACGATTGCACGTCGTCCGCGTCAATCGCTGGTCCGAAGCTGGGCGAGCGATTGTCGGTCAGCGGGATGCCATCGACCACAAACTGGGTCTGATACTCCGAACCACGCGGATGCAGGACGGCATTGCCTTCGTATAGCCAGCCGGGCTGCGAATTCACCAAATCCTGCAAGGAACGACCGGGAATCGAGCTCAGGCGGTTCTGGATTTGGTCGGAGCCAATCTGATTAACGGCGCCAGGCTGATCGGGATTGATCAATGTTTTGTCCGCACTCACGGTTACCGACTGATTCACCGTAGGCAGTATGAGTTGGATAGTGTATTCGGTTGGAATTGAGGAATGAATATCGACAGATTCGGATATCTGCGCAAAGCCAGGCTGCTTGATTTCAAGCTGATAGATACCGTAAGGCAGGCGCTGCACGTCCAGGCGGCCCTGATCGCTGGTTGCCGGAGTACTTCGATACTGATTCGCCTGGCTGATGATCTGAACCGTGGTTCTAACGCCAAGACCGTCCGGATCGGTTACTCTAAGGCGCAACTCGCCGCTATTGCTCTGGCAGAAGAGCGGCATCGCGCAAAAGAAAAAAATAGCTGCAGATCTCGTCATGAAGAGTCGGCCTTTGTAGTTTAGCTGTTGTCCGGGGAGGGGTCGACAGGCGTTTCCCGCCGCGATGGTTACCCTGGGGAGGAGTAACGGCGCCATCGAAATCGGTTTGGACGGGCGGGGGCGCCCGTCCCCACCCGAGCCCGTTCGAACCTTGGGGCGGTGATGGCGGTCACTATTTTTTGTGAGATTCGAATTCCCATTCCTGGGCTCGGTGGATGCGGCGATGACGATGGAGAGGCTGTCAGGGCTGGAAAGGCTGCTACAGTAAGAAAGTGCACACCGACGAGCCGGAGGTGCAAATAAAAATTCAAGGAGAGAAGGCTCGCTATGCGCATCGCGGTGGTCGGTTCCGGGTACGTAGGGTTGGTGACGGGAACGTGTTTTGCGGATCTGGGACACGAGGTTGTCCTGGTTGATAACGACGAGAAGAAACTCGCGGCACTGAGGAACGGCGAGGTGCCGATTCATGAACGATTTCTGCCCGAGTTGCTGGCGCGGCACCGGGGACAGCGCATCAAGTTTTCCGGCGACCTACAGGCGGCCACGCGGGAGAGCGAGGTAGTGTTCATCGCGGTCGGGACACCGCCGACCGAAAGCGGGGACGCGGATCTGTCGTATGTGGAATCGGTGGCACGGGAAATCTCCGGGGGCGTGGACGAGTACAAGGTGGTGGTGGAAAAGAGCACGGTTCCGGTGTATACGAGCCAGTGGATCCGCACCATCATCGTGAGGAACGGGGCCGATCCGTCGCTGTTCGATGTGGCTTCGAATCCGGAATTTCTGCGCGAAGGGACGGGGGTTACAGATTTTCTCTATCCCGACCGCATCGTGGTGGGAGTCGAGAGCGCGCGGGCCGCGGAGGTCATGCGCCAGCTCTATGGGCCGCTGACGAGCGGATGGTACTACGGGCGCGGAGATGCGATCCCGCGTCCGGAAGCGGCCACAGCCAAAGCGGCGCCGCGGTTGATCGTCACCAGCACAAAGAGCGCGGAACTGATCAAGCACGCCTCCAACGCATTTCTGGCGATGAAGATTTCTTTTATCAATGCGGTGGCGTCGATCTGCGAATCGGTGGGAGCGAATGTGCAGCAGGTGTGCGACGGGATCGGGACGGATTCGCGGATCGGGCCGCGATTTATGAATCCGGGGATCGGGTACGGAGGGTCCTGCTTTCCGAAGGACCTGATGGCGTTCCGGGCAGTCGCGAAGGAAAGCGGATACGACTTCCGGCTGCTGGAAGAAGTGATTCGAATCAACGAAGATCAGCGGCACCGGTTCTTGCGCAAGGTGCGGAGCGTGCTGTGGACTTTCCGCGGCAAGCGACTGGGGGTGCTGGGGTTGGCGTTCAAGGGCGGGACTGACGATATTCGGGAGTCTCCGGCAGTGCTGCTGGTGCAGGAACTGCTGCGCGAGGGCTGTCACGTTTGCGCCTACGATCCCGCGGCGATGGAGCGGGCGAAAGAGGTGATGAAATCGGGCGTCGAGTTCGCGGCGGACGCGTATGAGGCGGCGACGGGCGCGGATGCGCTGCTGATCCTGACGGAGTGGGAAGAATTCGCATCGCTTGATCTGGAGCGTCTGCGCACGCTGGTGAAGTATCCGATCGTGTTGGATGGACGAAATCTGTATGATCCAGCGGTGATGGTGGAGCACGGATTCTCTTATTACAGTGTGGGGCGTCCGGCGGCGTTGACGGAGGAGTTGCCGGCGGCAACGCTTCCGAAGAAAAAGGAGCGCGCCTGAATCCATGAACACGCAAGCCGTGAACACGCGAAGAGCGCTGGTGACTGGAGGGGCAGGCTTTCTGGGATCGCATCTGTGCGATGGGCTGCTGGGCGAGGGCTATACGGTGGTGGCGGCGGACAATCTGCTGACTGGACGGCTGGCGAACATTGAGCATCTGCGGAACGATTCGCGATTTGAGTTTGTGGAGAAAGATGTCTGCCAGCCCGGCGAGTGGGGCGCATTGGATTATGTGTTTCACTTCGCGAGTCCGGCGAGCCCGGTGGACTATACCGAACACGGGATCGCAACGCTGCGGGTGGGATCGTATGGGACGTTTGAAGCGCTCGAAACAGCACTGCGGTGCGGTGCGAAGTTCATGATGGCATCGACATCGGAGTGCTACGGAGATCCGGCGGTGCATCCGCAGACCGAGACGTATTGGGGGAATGTGAATCCGATCGGGCCGCGGTCGGTGTACGACGAGGCGAAGCGGTTTTCCGAAGCCGTGACCATGGCGTATCACCGCTATCACCGGGTGGACACGCGGATTCTGCGCATCTTCAATACGTACGGTCCGCGGATGCAGATCAACGACGGCCGGGTGATTCCGAATTTCATGTGGCAGGCGCTGCGGGGAGAAAATCTTACGGTGTATGGCGACGGCAGCCAGACGCGCAGCTTCTGTTACGTGAGCGATGAGGTGGATGGGATTCTGCGGCTGGCGCGATCACCGGAGCATGAGCCAGTGAATATTGGGAATCCGACGGAGTTCACGATTCTGGAATGCGCGCGGAAAGTGATTGCGACGACGGGGTCGGCAAGCCAGATCAAGTTCGAAGCGCTGCCGCAGGACGATCCGAAGCAGCGCTGTCCGGATATTTCGAAAGCGAAGCGGCTGCTCGGATGGGCGCCGAAAGTGGAGCTGGCGAGCGGGCTGAAGCTTTCGCTGGAATATTTTCGCCGGGCGGTGGCGGGGAAAGATCAGCCGGCTTAGCGGGGTTGTTCGTCCAGGGACGGGCCGGTGGCGAGAACTGCAAGCAGGCGCAGAATTTCTTCGCGCTCGGCGGAATCGCGGAACATGAAGCGCACGCCCATGCCGAAACCGGGATGGGCGGTCAGCACCTGCCCCCTGATTCTCAATTTCGTGTCGGCGGTGCGGACCAGAATCTCCACGCCCGACTGCCCGGAGAGTGGGGTTGGCATTTCGACGTAGCAACCGCCCTCGCTGATGTCGGACAGGGTGCAGCGATTGGGTACGCTGGTGCCGAGACGGTAAACTTCCGCTCCGAGTTTGCAGGCCAAACGCAGCTCTCCGCGGCGGTTGCCGGCATTGGAGACGAGGGTGGAATCATTGGTCTCGGGCCTTTTCTTGCGCAAGGGGCGAGATTGGGCCGCGAACGCCTCGGTCGCAGAAAAATTGCTCGCCGAGAGCTGGGCGGGAAGTCCGGTTGCCGGGTGGGCATTATTCTGCTGCAGCCAAGTCTGAATGAGCCGGCGCGAAGACTGAGGCACGTCGAGGAAACGAATGCCGGTGCGGCCGCTGGCGTCCTGCCAGGCCACCTCACCCGACAAGCGGACCAGTTGCTGCTGGCCGGGAAGCGCGAACTCGAAATAAACCTTGCATGCGGGCGGAATTCGGTTGGGCGTGTGGATCGAAGTTCCGCCCTCGCTGAGGTCAGTCAAAACGGTGTTGAGTTCGGGCGCTCCGGGATAGGCGACGTTGGCGGTCGAACTGACGGGCGTGCGGGGCATGCGGCGGCGTTCGCGGCGCATGAGGCCGCGGGCGGCGCGGAGGCTGATGCGCGTGCGCTCAGAAGAGAGCGGGCGATACAGAACAAAATTGGCGCCGAGCCCGAACACCGGGCGGGCGTTGAACTCGCCATCGACAACAGCAATCAGCATGCTGGCGCGGTTCTTGGCGGACTGACGCAAGCGCACCAGGAATTCTTCGGAACTCCGGTCGGCGCGATAGTCGAGGACAACGGCGTCGAAACGCTGGCTGTCGAGCAGTTCCAATCCGCGGGAAATCGAAGGCGTATGCTCGGCCGCCATCCCCATCTCGGCCAGGATGAGCATGAGCAGGCTGGCTGAGTCCTGGTCCGGGCACACCACGAGGGCGCGTAGATCCATAGTGACATCATGGTAAGAGAGGATCGGGGCCAACGACAAGTTACCTGTGTCACGGTGGGGTGCGATTTAAAGTTTCTTTCGTATGTTCTTGTCCTTCGTAGTTTCTTCCGGCTTTTGAGAACGCGCGGCAGGTCACAACTTTAGTCATCTTTCGCTTTCTGTTGGCGGGTGATAGGCTGACAGGACGTTCGTGGGATTTTCTTTGAGCGCAGGCCTTCATTAGCAGACTCAATTCCGAGCCTGCGGCGGGGCGCGGTGAAGAAAGAGTGCGCTTTCGCAAACGAGCGACGCATAGCACGATCGTAACTCTCCTGCAATTACCTTACGAAAAGACAGTGTACGAAGGGCCGGTGTACCCCGGTACTTTGACGTACTACGGGGCAGTTCCTAACATCGAGTTAGTCAGGCAGGGTCGGGACGACGATCCGCAAAGGGTCGCGGGCGATACCGGGCTGGCCAATTCCAATTGCGCGAACTTGTTTTGACGATTTTGTTTCACGGAGCGGAGAGCCGCAGGTGCGGCAAATGCGTATGAGAAGCCTGGAAACAAATGCGAAGCATCGCAGGCATCGGGCGAGCGGCTTCAGCTTGATCGAGATGATGATAGTGGTGGTGATTTCCATCATCATCGCGGCGGTCTCGATCATCGGTTTCGTGCCGGTGATGAATCAGCAGCGCGTGACCAATGCGTATAACACGACGCTGGCGGCGATGCGTCAGGCGCGCGACATCGCGGTGGCGCAGCGGACTTCGTACTCGGTGACTTTTTCAAACGCGGCCATACCGAACACGATCATAGTGGCGCCGGCGCTGTACACGGGGGTGTCGACATTTCAGGGCGACATGCCCACCTTGACCTATCAATTGCCGACGGATGTGACGTTCCAGACGAATGCAGCGATCTCCTCCACGGCGGCTCCCGACAGCGGCGCGGGGGCGAGCTTCGGCACGGGGGCGAACGCGATTGACTTTGGCTACACGGCAACAAGCAACACCGGGGGACTAAACATAATTTACTTTTGCCCGGACGGTTCGGCGCAGACTGCGTCGTGCAATGAAACAGTGGGTGGAACCGTGTATTCGACAGCGGGAGGGTATTCGCTCAACTGGGATGACGGTGTGGTGTACCTCGCGCGCACGGGAGATGTGCTGAGTTCGCGGGCGATAACGCTGTGGGGCGGAACGGGGCGCATTCACGGATGGCGGCTCTACCCCAATGGAGGAGGCTATCAATGGATACGGCAATGATGGGGCGCGGCGGCAACACTCGCGCGCGAAAGCAAGCGGAGAGCGGATTCTCGCTGCTCGAAGTCATGATCTCGATGGTCATCCTGACGGTGGGACTGGTGAGCCTGCTGGGTGTATTCGGGCTGGCCATGGCTTCGACGCAGACCTCGCAGCAGGACATGATCGCCAAGCAACTGGCGAACGAGGCCTACGAGAGCATCGTGACCGCGCGCAACTCGTCGCAGCTTAGCTGGAGCCAAATCAATAATGCAGGCACCTGCGGCAGCGGCGTCAACCCCTCCAGCGGCGGTATCTTCCTGAGTGGGACGACCCCGATCTACAGCTCGGGAGCGGACGGAATCGTTGGGACGTGCGACGACATGGTTGCGGGCGAACAAACTCTTAGAGAACCGGGACCCGATGGGAACTATGGGGATGCGGACGATGTGATGGTCCCTTTGACTGCCTATCAGCGCACAATTCTGATCTCGGCGGTGGACGACGCGGACGGCAACCCGGTGGCTTCGATACGAAACGTGACGATCACCGTGCAGTACACGACTCCCCAGATGAAACAGCAAAGAACCTACACCCTGAATTCGTACATTTCGCAGTACCAGTAAGTAAAGGTGAGTTATGGGCGATCGATCGACAAAGCGCGAGCGTGGATTCAGCCTGCTGGAAATGGTTATCGCCCTGGCCCTGGGAACGATTGTGACGGGGGCGGCGGTGCAGCTTTACAGCCAGGGGGTTGGCGCGACCTGGACGGTTTCGCAGCGGGCAGAGCTGCAGCAGGATTTCCGGGCCGCCTCCAACATTCTGACGCGGGACCTCAGCCTGGCCGGGGCGGGCCTGTCTGACAATGCGGCGATCCAACTGGCGACTTCCGCGACCATTCCGAGGTATGGCTGCGATCAGACAGGGGCGTGCTACCTCGGCAGCGCCAACAACGCCGCGGGGACGTATCCCTTGCAGAGCAACGGCGCGCCCTATCTTTATGGGCTGCTCCCGGGATTCGAAGCCGGGCCGACGCTCACCTCCAATCCGCAAGCCACCGATACGGTCACGGTGGTCTATACGGACAATAGTTTTCTTTTGAACTGCTACGCGGCGACCGTCACGAACGCGACGACCGTGACCTTCGCGCTGCCTGTGGCGCCCACGCCTTGGCCGACGGGTTGTGTGTTCCCGAGCGGCGTGACCACGCCGCAACTCTTAAACGATACGGTGGTTGGGCTGACGGCTGGCGATGTGATTTTGATCAGTGCCACCCTCAACTCCTCCCAAGCGGTGGCCGAAGTCACGGGCGCCCCCACTGCGACGGGCGCAACCACTTTCACCGTTCCCTTCGCCAGCGGCGATGTGCTGAAGATGAACCAGACGACAGGCACCAACAACCTGGCCAGTGTGACTACGGGCACTCAAGTAACGGCACAGCGTCTTATGGTGATCACCTACTACCTCGACAACACTCCCAGCCCGCCGCGACTGATGCGGCAGATCAGCGGACACTCCCCGATGCCGGTGGCGGAAAATATCGTTTACATGAAGTTCGGCTATGACATGTTCAACGACAACACCAGTTTGCCGGCGGTAAACCAGTGCAAACCCGGCGACAACACTACTTCCTGCAATCTCCTTAACGGTTCGACTGGTTCGGCTGGACTCCTGCCCAACCAGATCACCAAGATCGACATTCTGCACATGGCGATGGACAGCACGGTGAAGGGCGCGCAGGGCGGTTATCAGGGATTGGATTTAGAGACATCGGTAAGCGCGCGGAACCTGACGTACAACGACAACTATAACAATAATTAGCGGCGGAGATGGCGAAGAGGCGAAAGAAGAGGAGCAATACGATGGGGAACGGCACCATGGGGGGTTACGGTATGAATAGCGCGAGACTGCACACCAAAGGATTCACGCTGATAACGTCGTTGCTGCTGCTGCTGCTGCTGTCGGGGATGGCGATCGGACTGCTGATGATGGTCAACTCGGAAAACAGAGTGGGCGGATCCGACATGCAGAATGACGTCGCCTATCACGCCGCCGAGGGTGGGATCGAAAAGATGGCCTCGGACCTGGCCGGGGTGTTGCAGAACGCGCAGGCCACCACTGCCTCCGAAATCTGCGGCGTGGGCGGACCAGCGTTCGGCGGCTCGGCCGCCAACGAGCCGGCGCTGCCGGGGGTCACCTGGACGGAATATCAGGTGACGCCGGGTGCGCTGGGGTCGAATTGCCCCAACTCGATTCCGAAACCGTCAACGGGAAGCGACTGGAACCAAATCAGTACCGGACCGAACGCGGGCTTGTGGGCGCAGGTCATCCCGATCAGCATGCAGGCGACGGCAGCCATGCCGGGCGGGCAGGAAGTAAGCATGATGCGGAGCGCGCAGATCGCGCTGATTCCGGTGTTCCAGTTCGGGGTATTTTGCGAAGGCGATTGCGACTTCTTCAGCACCCCCACTCTCGATTTTAACGGACGCGTTCACGCCAACGGCAATCTGTATCTGGGCGTGGGGGGCGGCAACACGCTGACGTTCCATCACAAACTTGAGGCCTATGGGAACGTAGTGGAGGATTATCTTACGAACGGGGTGACAGTTAGCGACGGCAACGACACCGGCGATGTGTACATTCCGACCAACGACCCGGGTTGCCTCGCTCCGGTGGCGCCGAAAACGGCTGCGAACTATCCGCCAACGGGGCTGTCGAGTTGCGTGCTCAAGGATACGAACGGCGGCTCTACTTACGGAGATGGCAGCGTGACCGGTAAGGGGAGTGGTTTGGCGCAGTCGGGGTCGAGCTATAACACCAGTATTTGGAATACTTTTTCCGGTACCACCACTAACCACGAGATCGTCAACGGGAATTATTATGTCAATGGAGCTACCACGCCTCCGGGGACGGGCGCCCGGAAACTGTCGATGCCCTTCGTCAGCGGAACCAACTTTTCTTACGAACTTATCCGCCGGCCACCGGCGGGCGAGGACCCCACGACGGCGCTGTCCTCATCGCGCGAATACAACATGGCGCAGATTCACGTGCTGCTGACCGACGATCCGGCGGAATTGCCGGGCGGAGCTTCGGATAAGAACAACGTCCGGTTGGCGAACGTAACCCAAACGACGGGCAATACGACGGTAACGCCGTGGGGAGTTACGATTCCTCAAGCCAACTATAACACCGCGTTGTTCGGGACATCTGCGGGCAACACCTATAACCTGTACTTTGCCTCCGCGTCGAATGCGGTCCCCATTCCGTCCACTTGCTCGACGGCCTCGGGCAGTCCCCCAACCCCAGCCTGTACACCAGACTGGCCCTACGCACCCGGGACGTTTGCAGCCTGGTCTGCCACGCAGGGGCTCCAGCCAGCAGGCGCTCCGAGCTTGTGGAGCTACGGCACTCCGACGATCAGCATTTGTCCGCCGGCAAGTCCGGCGCCAGCGCCAGCCAGCGTGCCTGCCGGCTGCCCTACGGCGGGCAGCGTATTATATCCGTACTATGCTCTTCCCATCCCCGATACACCCGTCGTCGGTAGCGCCCTAACGAACTACCCCCAGCAGGCCAGCTCCAATGCATGGAGCCTAATCGATGGCTACCTGCGGGTGGAATACAAGGACTCTTCAGGCAACTGGCACCCGGTAACCAATGAATGGCTGCAGCTGGGATTTGCGCGGGGCGTGACGCCGCCTACGCAATCGGAAGCGGGTACCCCTGCGGCTGGGACTCCTACCCCGATTCCGAACCCGATCAATCCGCACGCAATTCTACTGCTACAAGAACCGGCTGACCGCTCCATTGTCGGGAGTGCTACGCTTGCTGCAGAACCTACAGCGGTATCAGGAGTCTGGGCGGTCTCCAAAGCGACTGCCCCGACCTGTAGCACGCACACGGGGAGTGGGAGTAGTGCGGTTTGCACAGCGTGGACCGCGGGCAGCCCGGCGGTGCCGACACTTGCGGCGGATTCGGGAGTATCGGGAGGCCAGTGGGTGTTTGGCGTAACCCCTACCGCTCCCTCGGTGACCACACCACAGAGCCTCACCCAGTTCAACTGGTATCCCATCAACTTCTACGATGCGCGCGAAGGCGAGGCTCGGGACGTGGACCAGGGCAACAATAGCTGTACGACTAACGGGGTGATGAATGCCGTTGAAATCGATGTGGGCAACCTGCAGCAATGGCTCCAGGGAAACATCGGCACGACTGGCGCCAACAAAGTGGATTATGCCACGCAGAATGGATACGTGCTGTATTTTTCGGACCGGCGCGGCATGCTGCTGAATCCGAACCTTACTTCTTCGCACCCTGCGAACACTAAGAGCGGAGACTCGGGCCTGGAGGATGTGGTGAACTCCTCCAGTCAAGTCGGCACACCCAGCGGAACGCTGGAACCGACTTTTTGGGGCTCGTCCTATTCTCCTGCGGGTACCCTTTTATCTCCCGAGGATGTCAATGAGAACGGAGTGCTGGACAACTGGGGCACGGCGGACCTGGGATTGGGCTTCTGGAACAGCGCGACGGTGAACCTGAATGCCAAAATCGTCGCGGCCACCCCCAACAATCCTTACAGTCCGCGCATCACCAGTTGCAGCACCACGGGGCGCAAGAACTGGGTCAGCGGGGCGCGCCACGTTTTGAAACTGGTGGATGGTTCGCTTGGCAACCTACCGATAACCCCGGTTGGAACTCAAGAAACAATTGGCGGCACCACCAAAACGTACTACGGCGGATTCACGGTGGCATCGGAGAATCCGGTGTACATCCAGGGCGACTACAACAGTGTTACGAACCCCACACTCGACACGTTCTTTTCGAACCAGCAGAATACGGCACCGGCGAAAGACGAAACTGGGTACGTTCCAGCCGCGGTCATTGCCGACGCGGTCACGCTTCTCTCCAATAATTGGGACGACAGGGTAAGCATGCTTGGCATCCCCACCCAAACTGATATTACCTATACTGTCGCTAACACGGGCCCTCATGCAGGCAATCGTGAAGCCAGCACTACCAGCTACCGGGTGGCGGTCGCTGGAGGGAAGAACCTGCCCTTCCCGTTCCCGTCATGGGCGAACACGAACCCGGACTACTCCTTCGGCACCGATGGAGGAACAGGTAACTTCCTGCGCTTCCTGGAAGACTGGCTGACCCCGCCAGGCGGTCAACAAACCCTGAATTACGGAGGCTCGCTGGTGAGCTTGTACTACTCAACCTATGGCACCGGGATCTTCAAGTGCTGTGAGTACTCGGTGTATGCTCCGCCGAATCGTAACTATGTTTTCGACGTGGACTTCACCCTTCAGGGAGGCGTAGGCCTGCCGCCCGGAACGCCGCTGTTCCGCGACGTGGAAACCCTGGGCTACCGGCAAATGTTTACGACACGCGACTCGTCGTCCAACCAGTAAACGCAGCAGTCAACGAACCTGCTGAACGAACCACCGAACCCCGATCCGCGAGGATCGGGGTTTTTGTCGGTCTAGAGAATTGTTAGGTCGTCAGTCGTCGTCGTTGGTCGTTGGCAAGCGAGAGCGTTTCTGTCCATAGTCTTCCCGAATGAGCAGCCCGCGTCGAATCGCGAACGACTGACGACTAACGACTAACGACCGTCGACTGCGTGGTTGTCCCTTCCGCCTTTGAGTTCAGCGGGGCTTGCGGAGAGGTGGGATCGGTTCGCTTCCCTTTCGGGCAGCGGCTTCGGGCGGCGGGGCACTGACAGCCAGATCGGAAGACCAGCAATCGGCAAGAATCTTCCATGTGCCGGCGGGCTGTCGCACGAGGACGACCAGGTATTTTCCTCGCTCTTCGCGGCGCTTACCCATGGCGACGGGCACGAGCATTTTGCAACGGCCGAGATCGAGAGCGATCTCTCCCAGCACTTCCACGCGCAGCGATTCCATCTCGACGTCGCCCAATCCGGCTTCGAGCAGCGAGATAAGAAATTCCCGGATCGCAGGCAGGCTGCGAACCAGCGGAACGCTGGAGCGGATGAGAGTAGCATCGGCGGCGTAGAGTTCGAGCAGGTCGTCGATGTGCTTGGTGTTGCAGGCCTGCGCCCAGTCCTGGACAACCTGGCGGGCGCTGGCTTCGGCGCGGCCGCCGGTCGAGGTGCCCGGCGAACCGGGAGCACGGCCGCGAGGAGCAGAGGGCTCGGACTCGGCAGCGGGCGCGCCGGATGCCGTCCCCTGGCCGGGGACGAGGTGATGATAGTGGTGGTGAAAGTGATGTTGGCCGGCACCGGCTCGATATTGAGCAGTGGCATCGCCGGCGACAGGCTGGGTGGGGATTCCGCACCACACACAAAAGCGAGCTCCCGCCGGCAGCGCACCTCCGCAAGCTGAGCAGGCGTTGCCAGGTTCGTCCACGTCACCGGCCGCCGCCATGTCCTGCGCGGCCGCGCTGCCCGACATGCGGTGGATCGCTTCTACGGCCGCAGCCACGGCCTCGGCATTGGGCTTCGGCCAGCGAAAGTTGCCGGTGAGCCGTTGAAAAAACTCTTCGATCTCCTTGCCTTCGACGGGCTGGTCCTTCCGCTCGTCCTGCTCTCGATCGGGAGGATTCGGATTGTCTTTGGTCACGGCAACCTCATCGCTGACATTGTAGGAGAATTCGCGCATTAGCGGATGCTGAATCTTACACGCGCCTCGGAATCGGTGGGAACGCCGTTGCAGAGTGCGGGACGATAACGCCAGAAGCGGACTGCGCGCAGCACAATCTGGTCTTCGTCGGCGCCGCCGCTATCAAGGACGAAAGCGCTATGCACGTGCCCGTCGGATCCAACAATGAAGCTGACGCGCACGTGGAGATCGTCATCTTGAACGCGCAGCAGCGGGTCCGGGGTGAGCAAGGCTTCCGGCGGGCGGACGTTTCCACATTTCGGCATGGCCAGCGGCTGCGACACGGGAGAGAACTCGGAAATGTGCGCGGGCACACGGCGCAGGGTCTTTTCCAGTTGCGTGAGCGGGGGCCGGGGCGCAATGACGGTCAACGGGGACGTTACTGCGCACCAGGCGAAAAAGCCGCTGAGGCCCGCCAGCGACACGGTCGCCGCGAGCGCCTTCCTCCTCGTCGTTTTCGTGCTCAGCCAGAGACCCTGCATTCATGGCGGAGAGGGCAATTCGTCTTCCAGGCTTAGCGAAAGTTAGCATCTTTTCCGTCAATAACTTAGCCTCACTTCCCTGCCAACTTTTTCACCGCTTGTGCAAGCGGTTGCAAATGAGTCGAACAGAACCGCAACCGGCGGAGGAGCGTGGAGGCGCAAGTCTTGCGCTTCGTAAGTGCGTGCGAAAACATTTTGCAGGTGCCAGCTCAGGATTTCGGAAGGAAGGGATAGTTCAATTCTTACAACTACATCGAGTGCCAGTTCAGGACCGGAAGCACTAAAGTTACAAAGATCCAGGCCTTGGCGATCGGGCGGCAGGTCGCCGTCAATTCCATCGGCGCCGATGGCTTCTATTTCCGGGTACTGGTGCCGTTTCACTTCCACAGCCTCCGCCCTTGGTACCCTCTTTGCGCTCCCGCGCTTTCAGTTTGTAGCCACCGCGCTTACGGCGATCTATAGCCTGGGTCGTCGGACTTCTACCACCCCTCGGATGAGGCTATGGGCGGCCCGTCTGGACGCGGGAATGGCTATCCCCGAGTCATCATTCTCGTGTCATCATCCCTGTGCCATCATCCTCGTGCCATCCAGGCTTTATGTAATCCCCATTCGGCAGCAATAAATTATTCACAGAACCGGTGAGTTAGTAATACAATGGCGGACGGTAGTTACCCGAGGGGGTATTGATGACAAATATTGCTAAGGCAATCGTCCGGCTCCGCGAGGAACGCCGGGATGCGCAAAACCAAGTCCAAAAGCTTGGGGAAGCTATTTCGGTTCTGGAAAAGCTTACCCGAAGCTCGGGCACAACAGTGCACGCCGGGGCGCCACACCGCGCCAAGCGGGTGCTCTCCGCGGCAGGGCGCCGGAGAATTTCTCTGGCCCAGAAAGCACGTTGGGCCAAGATCAGACAGATAAGGAAAGCAGCCTAGACGTCGGGCGGGCCGCAGGCTAGCGAAGTACCGCTCGCGAGACTGCAGCCCGCCGGATTTCTGCCTGGCAACCTGGCCTTACACTTCGCTTGATCTTGTTTTGGTCTTTATCTTCCTTCGGCCGCTTCGACCCGCGGAAAAGCCCAGACAACTTAGCCACCTAGCCATGTCCTCCGCTGAGCTCGCGCACGATGCTGCCGACAAATGCCTTGGCGTCTCCAAACAGCATCAGGGTGTTATCGAGATAGTAGAGCGGGTTATCAATGCCAGCGAAGCCAGGATTCATGCTGCGTTTGATGACCATCACGGTATGAGCTTTGTCAACGTCGAGGATAGGCATCCCGTAGATGGGGCTGGAAGCATCGGAGCGGGCGGCAGGGTTGGTAACGTCGTTGGCGCCAATCACCAGGGCGACATCGGTCTGCGGGAAGTCACTGTTGATCTCGTCCATCTCAATCAGGCGGTCGTAGGGAATATCGGCTTCGGCCAGCAGCACATTCATGTGGCCCGGCATGCGTCCGGCAACGGGGTGAATGGCGAAGCGCACGTCCACGCCGCGCTTAGTCAGAGCATCGTAAAGTTCGCGCACTTTGTGCTGCGCCTGGGCCACTGCCATGCCGTATCCGGGAACCACGATGACCCGGTTCGCGGCGGAAAGGATGGCTGCGGCTTCTTCCGCGGTCGCGCTGCGAACGGGTCGCGCTTCTTCTCCCGCAGCGGCCGAAGTTTGTACCTGACCAAAGGCGCCGAACAAAACGTTGGTGAAGGAGCGGTTCATGGCCTTCGACATGATGATGGAGAGGATGAGGCCCGACGATCCGTCGAGCGCGCCGGCGATGATGAGCAGCTTGCTGTCGAGGACAAAGCCCATGGCCGCCGCCGACAGACCGGCATAGCCGTTCAACAACGAAATAACGGTCGGCATGTCCGCGCCGCCGATGGGGATGATCAACAACACGCCGAACGCCAGCGCGATCAGGATCATGAACGGAAACAGCGACCGGGCCTCCGGATGCAGTACCAGAGTTATGGCGATCGCCACGGCGCCGGCGAGCAGCAAAAAATTGACGAGGTTCTGGCCTTTGTAAGTCAGCGGCCGCTGCGGCAGAATTTCCTGCAGCTTGCCGGCAGCCATCAAGCTCCCGGTGACGGTCAACCCGCCGAGAATGACCTCGAGGGACAGCACGGTCATCATGAAGCGCGAAATATCGGGTGCGCGCAGGTAAAACTCGGCCGAGCCGACCAGCGTCACGCAGAGTGCGCCAAAGGCATGACTGAGCGCGGTTCGCTGCGGAACCGCTGTCATCGCCACTCGCCCGAGCGGAACGCCGATGATGGTGCCGAGCACAAGCCCAATGGCGATCAGCCGGTAGTCCACAATGCCGTGGCGCAGCAGCGTGCCGCAGATCGCCAGCAGCATGCCGATTTCGCCCGCCCAGATGCCGTGGCGGGCCGTGGTCGGCGAGCTCATCCACTTCAGCGAGAGGATGAACAGCACGCTCGCGATGAGATATACAAGCTCGATGATGACTTGGCCTCCTGCGAGTTCGGTTGTCATTGTTTGGCCACCGACTTGGCCGCCGGTTTGGCCGCGGGACGGCTGGATTTGAACATCTTCAACATGCGGTCCGTGATCAGGAAGCCGCCAACGATGTTGCTGGTGGCGGCGATCACGGCGATGAATCCGAAAACGGCAGCGAGCGTGCTCTTGTGCTCGCCAACGAGCACGATCGCACCCACAACCGCGATCGCATCCAAGGCGTTGGTGAGCGACATCAACGGAGTGTGCAGCAATGGCGAGACCCGCCGGATGACTTCAAATCCGATGAATCCAGCGAGCACAAAAATAAAGAGTGCGTTGATCAGGTTCGAACTACTGTTCATCTTTCCTCCGTAGAAGCCCTCGCATAATGACCCGAAGGAGCAAACTTCGGATCCCTCAGGGGCTAAAGCCCGCGTCTTTATTGGCTCTGGGCGGCACGGCTGAAGCCGTGCTCTACCCAAAACAATAGTCAGCCTTGTTTGACCAGCGCGGGCAAAGCAAAAAACTCGTGGACCCGGGCGTTCACAACCTCGCCACCGCGGGTGAGCAGAGTCTCGCGAACAATCTCATCTTCGAGGTTCAGATTCAACTTTTGATCTTTGATCAGATGAGTCAGGAACGCGGTGATGTTGCGGGCGTACATCATGCTCGCGTGATAAGGCACGCCGCTGGCCAGGTTGATCGCTCCGATAATGGTCACACCATGCTTGACGACGGTCTTGCCGGTTTCGGTGATTTCACAGTTGCCGCCACGTTCGGAGGCCAGATCGAGGATTACCGAACCCGGCGCCATTCCCTTCACCATGTCTTCGGTTACCAGGAGCGGCGATTTTTTTCCCGGAATCACAGCCGCGGTAATCACCACATCGCTTTCCTGCACTACTTTTCCGAGCAACTCGCGCTGACGGCGGTAGAAGTCTTCATCCTGCGCACGGGCATATCCGCGAGCGTCCTGCGCATCTTTCGCCTCGATGGGAAGCTCGACAAAACGTCCGCCGAGACTCTGCACCTGCTCCTTCGCCGCGGGCCTTAAATCGTAAGCCGAAATCACGGCGCCCAGGCGGCGCGCGGTGGCGATCGCCTGCAGTCCGGCAACACCGGCGCCGATCACGAACACGCGGGCGGGCGTAATGGTTCCAGCCGCGGTGGTGAGCATGGGAAAGAAGCGCGGGTGGGAGTTGGCTGCCACCAGCACCGCCTTGTATCCGCAAACGGTTCCCATCGAGGAGAGCGCGTCCATGCTTTGGGCGCGGGTGGAGCGGGGCATCAACTCCACGGAAAACGCGGTGACGCCAGCGTGCGCGATCTCCTGCACGATGTCCGACGAACCGAACGGACGCAGAAATCCGACGAGGATCTGATCGCGGCGAAAAAGCGGCACATCCTGTTTCCCCGTCACGTCGTTGGAACCGTAGCAAAGAATCTGCACGACAACGTCAGCGGCAGCAAACACCGCAGCGCGGTCGGCGACGATCTTCGCGCCCTTGTCGGCATACTGGGAATCGGGATAGCCGGCTTCGATTCCAGCGCCGGACTGTATGTGGACTTCGAAACCCGCTTTGGTCAACGTCGGGAGAACTGTCGGCACGAGCGCAACCCGCCGCTCGCCCGGATAACTTTCCTTCGGAACACCGATAATCACGAGGCCCTGCCTGTCTAGCGATTCTGTGTCGCGATTGAGAAGATCGGGGCCGCCCGGCTCGCATCAAGCCTGCTTTTGCGGGCGACTTCCAAGGAACGGGAGGATTCTAGTTGAGCGGATGGGCGCGCGCAAATGGCTTCCTGTGATGGTAGTGGGCTAATTCCGTGTCGCTGAGCCGCGAGCTGCGAGCTGAGAGCTTCGAGCAACCCGGATGCCCCGCAGCTCGCAGCTCGTAGCTCGCAGCTTATTTACCTCACAGCGAGAGGCTCAGTTGGAGGCCGTCGCCATCACTCGATACCGTAATGTCAGCGCAGTTTTGAACGATCCAATCGGTGCCGGCGTCTTCGAGGTCGCGGCGAATCATCGTTGTGAGGAATGCAATCACTCTGGCGCCAGCGGCCTTTCCCGCGCGAATTCCAGCAGGCACATCTTCTACCACGATGCAATCGGAGGCGGCAAACCCGAGCTTGGCCACCGCCTTCAGGTAGGGCTCGGGATCCGGCTTGCCGATCTTCACGTCGCTCGAGGTAATCATGGCCTTGGGGATGGGCAGGCCCGCGGCCCGCAAACGCACCTCGGCCAGCGGCCGCGTACATGAGGTCGCAATGGTCCAGCGTTCCGGAGGCAGGCTGTTCAGGAGTTGCCGAGCGCCCGGCAGCAGGACCACACCATCGAGGTCCTCCATTTCCCTGCGTTCGACGTCGCGATCTTCGCGGTCAATGTCCGCGTTGGGCAGAAGCTCGCGGATTGTGGTTCGACTCGGGCGCCCGTGCGCCATGCGAACCACTGTCTCTGGATCAAAGCCATGTTCAACCGCCCACCGATGCCACACCCGCGCGACCGCAGGAGTGGAATCAAGGAGCACGCCGTCCAAGTCAAACAACAGGGCACTGCAGCGGATCGCGATCATTGCATCTAATTTACATTGCCCGGGAGATATGAACTTGAGTACCTTGACCGGTGAGTTGAGCGAGCGCTGCGTCTACGAACTGGTCTACGGCATGACGCGATGGACATTAAAGAAAAAGTGCAGACGCTAGCTTATCGGGCCATTGACGATTAGGGTCGCCTCCAGCTCGCGACTTAGTTCGGGCTTGAAGATTACGCCTTGACTGGTGCGGCTGTTCATCACGACGCGGATCGGTTCTGCAAACTGCAAGTGGCGGACACAGCCCCGCTCTTCCACGGCCGGTTGTTCCGTCAACCACTGCCAATCGACTGAGCCTTCGCCGGCGTCTGGATTCACGGTGAAGTAACCGATCTGAAAGGCAGTGAGATTCTGGAAGAAATGGCTGCCCTGCGATGGGGTGACGCGGAAATCGCGGAATCCGGCCTCAACAATCACGCGCGCGCCGGAGATTTCGTCCCATTCGACCGGAATGCCCAGCCAGGGTTCGGTCGATCCCCAGCGCCCAAACCCGATCAGCAGATAGGGCCGGTTCTCCTCATTGAGCAGGCGATTGAACTGAGCGACCGCCTTGGCTACTTCCTGGCTGCGGCTGCGCTCGAAGCGCTGCGAATCGACCACCACGACATCGTGCAGATTCTCGATAAGGCCGTTGCCCAGAACTTTGCTGCTCCGGCAGATCAAGTGCTCGGGTTGCACATCGTCCAGGGCTAAGTCCTCGCTGTCGCGCGCCAGCGTCAGTGGCCGGATCTGCAGGAAACCAAACTCCGACACGTGACCAGCGTGCTGGGGCAGACGCACGGCAAATTCGATCTCCACGGGATTGCCCAACGCATCCTCACCTGCCCGAACCAGGACATCGAGAATCTCAGCCAGCGGGAAGGTGCCGTGCTTGAGCATGGGGGCAAAGGTCACGATACGTGCTCCCGTCCGGCTCACTCCATCGTAGACAGCGTGGTTGTCCTTGGAGTAGGTTGAGGCCACCGCCCGCAGTGTGCCGTCGCTCTCGGCGGCGTCCAGGCTGAACCGCCTCTCGTGCCAATGCCCCGGACGGCCGTCCGCAGCACCATGCAACTCCAAAGCCCAGAATTCCGTCTGCGAGTTGGCCAGTATGTCTTCGACTGAAGAAAACTGCACCAGGTTACGGGGATAGCGCGGGCAGAAATTCAAACACTTCCCTCCATCCACTACCGCCCGGCCCAGGCCTAGAGCGACGGCCGCGATGCCATCCTCGAAGGTCATGGGCGACACGGGATAAAAATTGTGCGAGCGCACGACTCCGGAGAAATCCGGATAGAAGCGCTGCCCGTGGGGTGTGCCCACAACCTGCTGGAGAATCACCGCCATTTTTTCCTCTTCCAGACGGTAGGGCGTAGCCCGCACGTAGGACTTGGCATGGCGGCTGAACGTGGAGGCGTAGACGCGCCGGATGGCCTCGCTCAGCGCCGTCAGCCGCTCTTCCGGATTTGCTTGCTGGTTGCCCAGCATAAAGGTTTCATACACGCCGGTGAAAGGCTGGTATTGCGAATCCTCCAGCAGGCTGGAGGAGCGCACCGCCAACGGATGGTTCACTCCGGCCAGGAACGATTGCAGGTCTCCGTTGAGGGAGGTGGATAGCGGTGCGGCCAGAAACTTCCGCTGCACTTCAGCGTCATCTTCGCATTGCAAGGCAAAGTCCAGGAGGTTGTTCTCGGCTACGAATTGATCGAACACATCCGTCGCCAGGACGACGGCTGGAGGCACCGAGATGCGAACGCCAGGAAAGCGGCGGGTCATACGGCTCTTGCGCAAAAGGTGGCGCACAAAAGCTAGGCCGCGAGCCTTGCCACCCAGCGACCCGGAGCCGATCCGCAGAAAATTTGACTCCGAAGGCTTGAACGTATCGGCGCGGAAGTCGCCGATCAGCACCTCGCTCTGTTCGCGGCGGTACTGGTGGATCGATTCGATCAGATCGCGCCGTAAATGTTCCGGGCCGGCAAAATCCGAAACTTTTCGCGGGCGGAGCTTGGCCGCCAGCGCAAACTCGGTGCGTGCCATCAGCCAATGGGAGAAGTGGTTGCTCTGCGCGTGAAAGACGATGCTTTCCGCCGGAACCGTTTCCAATTGCTCTTCCAGTTCGTTCAAGTCTTTCGCCCGTCCGACTTCGCTCGAATCCGGCAAACGAAACACGAAGTCGCCAAACCCAAATTGCTCGGTCAGTATCCGGCGCAAGTCTTTCAGCAGCGTGGGCGAACGTTTGCGCAGAAACGAATAGCCCGCGGCTTGCGCCCGCGGGCGGAACTCGGTGCGGCTGGTTTGCAACACTACGGGCACGTCCGGCACCAGGCTCTTCACCATGCGCGCCAGTTCAAAGCCCGCCTCAGGACTCAGCTTGCCCTCCCAAGGAAACTCCACGTCCGATACCAGGCCGAACAGATAATTGCGATACTCCTGCACCAGCCTGGCCGCGTCTTCGAAGTTCGAGCTCAGCAGAATTCTCGGCCGCGCCTGCATGCGCACCAGCTTGTGCGCCACGTTGAAGCCTTCCTGAATCACGCGCCGCGATTGCTTGATCAGCTCGGTATAGATCACGGGCAGGAACGACGAGTAATAGCGGATGTTGTCTTCCACCACCAGCAGCACCGGCACGCCGATGGCCCGCGTGTCGTGCAGGACGTTGCGCTTATCCTCGATGTACTTGACGATCGCGATCAGGATGCGGACATTGCCCTGCCACAGAAAAACGCGTTCGATCTCGGTGACTGGATTCCGCGCCACGAAATTCTTGATCTCACGATAGTCATAGGCCAGCACCACGACGGGAACATCCAGCCCGGCCCGCTTCACCTCGCGCGCCAACTGCGCAGCGTTCATGTCGCCGACCGCAAGGTTGGTCACGATCAGATTGAATTGCGGCTGAGAGCTGGCCAGCTCAAGCGCTTCCGCGCAACTGGAGACGTGCGTAATTCCTGGGATCTGCCGGAGGTTGAGTTCGAGCGATTCGTCGATGAGCAACTCGTTGAGCCGGCCATCCTCGCGGAGAATGAAAGAATCGTAGAGGCTGGACACGAGAAGAATGTTCTGCACTTTGAACGGCATCAGATTTTCGAAGCCTTCAAAGCGCTCTTCGGCGTCCAGAATCGACTCGGCGATGCGGCGGACGCTCATGAAGGATATCCTAGTCCAGGTTCGATAGCAGCCCGTGGTCGAAGTGCGATTCGTATTAGGGCATCGCCTTCAGACGCTGGATCTCGGAATTCAAATTCACCACAGGCTCCTAGAGCAAGAGATGCGGGATGGAATGCATCCGCCCAGCATCTCGCTTCGCTCTCTTAGTTCCCGACCCTGCCTTACACCAGCCCCTGATCCAGCATGGCATTGGCAGAAGCACTACGCGGCCGAAATCGACGGCTGGAAAGAGAAGAAAAGCGCCGGAACAAAACAGGGTTCCAGCGCCTCGACCTCAAAGTTGGTCGGAACTGGTCGGAAGTTTTCAACCAGGTCTTCTGTAGGTCGTTGCATCTATGGTGAGCGCGGCAGGAATCGAACCTGCGACCCACGCCTTAAAAGGGCGTTGCTCTACCAACTGAGCTACGCGCCCACACCCTTTTCAATCTAACACATTTTCTGCGCGCATTTGCCCGGCAGGCGTTTCTCAGAAGCCAATGCGCTGGTGATGGGATCGCATGCTCGCTCGACTGGATGCGGCCTCCATCCAGCACCCAGCGGGCCGTGACGTTGCCAGCGCAAAAGCGATACACTCTCCATTTATGCTGCGTTCCCGCTTCTTCTGGGCAACACTTGCGTTCGCTGTCTGGACGATTCTGTCGCCGGCGCTTGTCCACGCGAAGAAGAAAAAGCAGTTGCCCTCCCTGCGCTGGACCGCTGGCGCGCCCGGTTGCACGTTCGAACGCGGCGATGATGGACGCTACCGCTGGACGATGACCGGGCACGACCTCGCTATCACGCTCATCGTGGATTCGCAGGAACTGACAAAGAGCCGCCGCCGCTTCTATCATCTCCTCGGCGTGTACGTGAGTGTGACTTACACCGGCCAGGATAAATTTGAGTTTCCGGCGGTCCTGCGGGTTGACTTCGTTCGTCATCACGACGTTCTTGAGGGCTACATGGACCCCACGGAACTCTCCAACAGATTGCAGAACGACATCGACACGCTGGTGTTCGAAACCGAACGCCAGATCAAGAAGAATCCCAAAATCACCGAAGAAAAAACGGGTTACTTGAGAGAATACGAAAAGGAAGCGGCCGAGTTCATAGAGTTCGTGGGCACGCAAAGCCTCGATCCCGCCGGGGTGACGCTGAACCCGGGCAATCCCGAAGCTCACGGCTGGGTCTTCTTCGCGACCAGCAACAAGTGGATCGGCCCGTGGAAGGCCCGTGAGGATTTTATTCTCGGGGTCTGGATGAAAGACAAGGTCTGGCAATTTCCCTTCTCGCTGCCACCGACGGAAGGCGACCTGATCCTGCGGAAGCCGCCCGATTAAGATACCTTTCCCAGGCTGCGCGTAGGGACAGCCACCCCGGCTGTCCAGCCGAGCGAAGCTCGGCGGCGTCTTAGCGCGCGAGGTTGAGTGGCCGCGAGCCCGCCAGACAATTGTGTTACAGTTTCGTGCTCATGGAAATTGCCCCGAAATCAGCGCCAGCGGCCAATAAAACCGCAGTTGTGTTCTACTGCCCGGTCTGCGCCGTGGAAGTCGGCGATCCGCTGACCTGGGGCGATTGCTCAGCCGTCATCTGCCGCCGCTGCGGGACGCCGCTGGAATCTTCCGATGAACTGGCCATGGGATAAAGCCGTCGTTGGTCGTTAGTCGTTGGCGGGCAATAAGTCGTTGGTCGTCGGTCGTTAGTGGTTGGCGGGCAATGACCTTTCAGCTCCGTGCATTCCGGCCAGCAACCGGAGTCAAACCCCGAACGACCAACGACCAGCGACCAACGACTTGATCTGCGGATGAAGAACTGACCGACTATTGAATGAACACCGAAGCCGAAACATCCGGTCAACAGCCAAGTCTCGTCCGTGGACTTAGTTTGCTCGACTCCGTGCTGCTGCTGGTGAGCGGCATCATCGGCTCTTCTATTTTTCTTACCGCCAAAGATATTGCTGGGCCTTTGCCGAATCCGAAGTTGTTTTTCCTGGTGTGGGTCCTCGGTGGAGTGATTTCGTTGTGCGCTTGCGTCGCATTCGCCGAACTCGGCTCCATGTTTCCCGACTCCGGCGGACAATACATTTACCTTCGCGAAGCTTACGGCGACCTGGTTGCGTTTCTTTACGGCTGGATGTTGTTCACAGTCGCGAATGGCGGCACCATCGCAGCACTCTCCGTCGCGTCCGCAGCCTACATGGGGAACATCATTCCTGCCATTTCACAGCAGCACGTGATTTTCTCGTTGGCAGGCATGCCGTTCACACGCGCGCACGCGGTCGGGCTGGTGCTGATCGCCATCCTCACCTACGTCAACGTTTTCGGACTACGCTGGGGCGCGCTCCTCCAGAATGTCTCCACCTGGACCAAGTTCACCGCCATGGCCGTCTTCGTTGTCCTGGGATTCGCCATCGGCAAGGGACATTGGTCGAACTTCAGTGCGCAGGCGCCGGGCGGTTTGAGTATGGGACTGAGTCCAGGACAATTGATCTCCGCTCTTGGCGTCGGCTTGATCGCCGTGTTCTGGGCCTACGACGGCTGGGTCTACATCACGTGGGTCGCCGGCGAAGTCAAAAACCCGCGGCGCAATATACCGCTGGCTATGGTTCTAGGCGTGCTCGCGGTGGGCGCGATTTATCTCGCCATGAACATGACGTACGTTTACGCGCTGCCACTGAATGAAGTCGCAAAGTACGAAACCATTGCCTACGCCGCAGCGACAAAACTTTTTTCGCCCGCGGCCGCTGTCTGGCTGTCGGCGATGATCGCGATTTCGTGTTTCAGCGCGGCGGCGACTTGCACCCTATCGGGCGCGCGCGTCTACCTCGCCATGGCACACGACGGCGTTTTCTTCCGCCGCATGGCCGTCATCCATCCCAAGTGGCGCACGCCCGCCTTCAGCCTGATCGGCCAAGGCATCTGGGCCGCGGTGCTCACCATGAGCGGACGCTACGACCAGCTTTACACCTACGTCATCTTTGGCATGGTGCTCTCGTACACGCTCACCGTTATCGGCCTGTTTGTTTTGCGCTGGAAAAAGCCCGATGTTCCGCGCCCCTATCGCTGCACCGGATACCCGTGGCTGCCCGCCATCTACGTTCTGGTCGGGGTTGCCTGGACGCTTAACACCATCATCCAGCGGCCAGCCGAAGCGTTCTGGGGCTCCACGATTGTGCTGATCGGAGTTCCGGGGTATCTGTATTGGAAGCGCAAGAGCCGCGCCAAACTCGCCGCCTGAAATTCGCCTTGCCGCACCTCTGTGGTGAAAGCACCTACACCGGCACTGCCGTCTTCCGCTTCGGATTAAAGAACGGTAACGACACGACCGTCGCCGTCGTCTTCATCCGTTGCGCTTCGATCGTCAACTCCATTTGCAGCTTGGTGCCAGGCTTCGAATACTCGGTACCCAAGCTGGCCAGCGCAATCAGTTTCTTCAGCAACGGAGAGAACGCAGTCGTCGTTGCCTTGCCCACCTGCTTGTCGTTGGAATTGGCATAGACGGGTACCGCAACGCGCGACGCCTGGCTGGGCGCTGCCGGAGAGAGTCCGAACTTGTCGAACTGCTCTTCCACTTCCACCCAATCCACTTCCAGTCCAACTAACTGTCGCGCCACGCCCTGTTTGTGATCTTGCGCCAGCGCGCGCTTGCCGATGAAGTTCTCTTTATCGAGATGCACCATCTTCCCGAAGCCGAGCTCATACGGCGAATACTTCTGCGACGGAATCAACGCCTTTTTCGAGCTGATGTAATCGACCTCGATCAGCAGCAGTCCTGCCTCTACGCGCGACACATCCAGCGCCAGCATTCCGGCGGCGTGAATATCGAACTGCTTGCCCGTGTCCATCAGCGCGTCCCAAACCGTGACGGCGTCATTCCCGTCATGTCCGTTATTCAGTGGAATCCATATTTCGTAGCCGAGGTCGCCGGTGTATCCGGTGCGCGAAATATCCACCGGCACGCCGGCAATCTTGCCCATCGTTTTTCGGAAATACTTCAGATTCGTAATGTCGGCCTCCGCGACCGTCTTCAGAAGTTTCGCGGAGGCCGGCCCCTGCAGCGCCAGAGCCGCCGTTTGCTCGGAGATGTCCTCGATCTGAACGTCCATGTTCAGGCCGTTCTGCCGGAACCAGCGCAGGCTCGGATCGGCGGCCGTCCAGCGATATTTATTTTCTTCGAGGCGCGTAATCGTACCGTCGTCGATGACCTTTCCGTCCTCATCGCACCAACAGGCGTAAATAACCTGGCCCACGGCGACTTTGTTGATGTCGCGCGTGATCACGCGGTTCACCAGTTTGGTCGCATCCTTGCCGGTGATCAGATACTTATAGAGCGGCGAAATATCAATCAGCGCGCACGCATTACGGATCGCGTTGTACTCGTGCTCGTGGTGCACTTCGTACACACTGACCGTGTAGTATCCCGACCACTCGCGGTAATTCAGACTGTGGCAGAGGGCGAAGGTTCTCTCGTGAAATGCAGTTCCAATGGGCAAGGCGACCTCGTGCGACGTTTCGGTTTCCCCTGTGAGACCCTGTGTCCTCTGTGGCTAAGAGAACGCCTTTACCACAGAGGAACACAGGGGAAATCCTGAAGAAACTCCGACGCCGGATTATATGCACCTCAACACTCCTGCGGCAAGCGCTGGAAATCCGTTGACCATGAGTCAGCAATCACGCGTAAGTAGAGACAAAACGATAGTTTCTCGATAGAATGGCGAGTCATTTTCCGCGGAAGTTCCCGGTCAAATCTGGATCAATCCATGCCTGCAGTTTCGAGCGGTACGAAGTACGACATAATCGTGGTTGGCGGAGGCCACAACGGCCTTACCAACGCCGCCTATCTGGCGAAAGCGGGAAAGAAAGTGCTCGTGCTTGAGCGTCGCCACGTCCTCGGCGGCTCGGCTTGCACGGAAGAAGTCTTTCCCGGCTTCAAGTTTTCCGTGTGCTCCTATGTCGTCTCGCTGCTGCGGCCCGAGATCATTCGCGACCTCGAGCTTCCCCGCCACGGACTTGAAATCCTGCCGCTCGACGGCACTTTCACTCCCATGCCGAACGGCGACCATCTGTGGCGAGTGAACGATCACGGCAAGACTCATCGCGAAATTGCGCGCCACTCCCGCGTTGACGCCGAAGCCTACGATGAATTCGGCAAGGCCATGCAGGCGATGTGCCGCTTCGTAAAGCCAATCCTCAGCATGATCCCGCCCGACCCGGCGACGCTGAATCCGAAAGAACTGATGAAGCTGCTCTTCATCGGACGCCGCTTCCAGGGCATGTCGAGCGAGGACAAGTACAACCAGGTCCAGCTCATGACCACGAGCGCCATCGATTTTCTCGATCAGTGGTTTGAGACGGATGTGCTCAAGGCAACCATGTCGGCCTCGGGCATTATCGGAACTTTCCTCGGCGTGCGCTCACCCGGCACCGCCTACGTTCTGCTGCACCACTACATGGGAGAGATTGACGGCGCCTTCCGTGCCTGGGGATTCGCGCGCGGTGGCACCGGCGCCATCTCGAACGCGATTGCCGACGCGGCTCGCGAGGCCGGAGCCGAAATCCGCACCGACGCCCCGATTGCCCGCATCATGGTCAAGAACGGACACGCCACCGGCGTTGTGCTCGGTAACGGCGACGAAATTTATGCCGACGTTGTTTCTTCCAGCGTCGATCCGCGGCTCACGTTCACGAAGATGATCGAGCCCGGCAATCTGCCCGATGAATTCATGGACGGAGTGAAGCGCTACAAGTTCCGCGGGTCTTCAGGCAAGGTGAACATGGCGCTCGACGGGTTGCCGAATTTCAAATGCATGCCAGGCGTCGGCGCGCACCTGCGCGGCGCCATGTCGATCTCGCCCAGCGTCGAGTACATGGAGAAAGCTTACGACGACGCGAAATACGGCCACTGGTCTTCGCACCCGTACATCGACATGGTGATTCCGACCCTCACCGATACGTCGCTCGCGCCGCCGGGCAAACATATCCTCTCCTGCTTCGTGCAATATGCGCCCTACAAGCTGGCGCCCGGTCTCCACTGGGACACGGAAAAAGAAAAATTCGGCGACAACGTCGTCAACACCATCGCCGAATACGCTCCGAACATAAAAGACATCATCCTGCACCGCCAGGTCGTCACGCCGCTCGATCTAGAACGCGAATGGGGATTGACTGAAGGCAACATCTTCCAGGGCGAACTCTCGCTCGAACAATTGTTTTTCCTGCGCCCGGTTGCAGGATGGGCGCAATTCCGCTCGCCGATCAAGAACTTATACATGTGCGGATCGGCCACGCATCCCGGCGGCGGCATCATGGGCGCGCCTGGACGTCTGGCGGCGCTCGAAATTCTGAAAGACGGGAAGGCGGCCTGATGGCGGCGGAGAATCTCGCGGAGAAGCGCATAGCCGAAACGCACGATGTCATCATCGTCGGCGGCGGACACAACGGCCTGGTCGCCGCCTTCTATCTCGCCAAAGCCGGATTCAAACCGCTGGTGCTCGAACGCCGCGCCCAGGTGGGCGGCGCGGCCATCACCGAAGAATTTCATCCCGGCTTCCATTGCTCCACGCTCGCGCACAACACTGGCCCGCTCCGCGCCGACATCGTACGCGACATGCAATTGGAGCGGCACGGCCTCAAGCTGACGACTCCCGATGTAAGCACCGTCTCCCTGCTGCCCGATGGGCGGTCTCTCGTCCTCTACTCCGACGCAAAAAAGGCCGCGCAGGAGATCGCGCGGTGGTCGCAGAAAGATGCTGCGTCCTACGTTGACTTCGGCACCGCGCTCCGCAAGATCGGCAAGGTCATCGGCGAAGCCCTCTTGCTCACGCCGCCGAACATTGACAACCCCAGCAGCGGCGATCTCTGGGGAATGCTGAAGACGGGCCGGTCGATCCGAAATCTCGGGAAGAAAGACATGTACCGGGCGCTGCGCTGGGGACCGATGGCCGCCGCCGATCTGGTCGCTGAGTTCTTCGACACCGAACCGCTGCGCGCCACCATCGCCGCCCGCGGCATCTTCGGAACATTCCTGGGCCCGTGGTCGGCTGGCAGTGCCCTCGTGTTGCTGCTGCGCGCCGCTGCCGATCCATTTTCCAATCGGGCTCCCAATCCATCTCCCGCCGGAAGCGTTCAGTTCCCTGCCGGTGGCGCCGGCGGCATCACTCTGGCCATGGCTGCCGCGGCAAAACAGGCGGGCGCGGAAATTCGCACCGGCGCTGACATCGCCGAGATTCGCGTGAAGGATGGCGTCGCCACTGGGGTCGTGCTCACCTCGGGTGAAGAAATTTCCGCGCGAGCCGTCGTCTCGAACGCCGACCCCAAGCGGACGTTCATGCGCCTGGTCGATCCCGCGCACCTCACCCCAGACTTCTTACAGAAAATCACGAACTACCGCTCCATGGGGACGGTCGCGAAAATCAATCTCGCAATCTCCGCGCTGCCGGAATTTACCGCGCTTAAGACAAAGGGTAACGGCAACTTGCTCCAGGGCCGCATCCAGATCAGTCCGGAGATCGATTACCTCGAGCGCGCCTTCGACGAATCGAAGTACGGCAACTTCTCACGTAAGCCGTACCTTGAAGTTACGTTTCCGTCTCTTTCGGATCCGTCGCTCGCCCCGGCCGGCCAGCACGTGATGTCCATCTACATGCAGTACGCGCCGTACAAGCTGAAAAACAGCGATTGGGAGAGTCAGCGCACCGCACTCGGCGAAACCGTGGTGAAGACGGTCGCGCAGTACGCACCGAATCTGCCGCAGACCATCCTGCGCCACCAAATCATCACCCCCAAGGATCTCGAAGAAACGTACGGCCTCACTGGAGGCCATATCTTCCACGGCGAACTTGCGCTCGATCAGTTCTTCACGATGCGTCCCCTGCTCGACTGGGCGCGTTATCAGACGCCGATCGAGCGCCTGTATTTGTGCGGCAGTGGAACGCATCCGGGGACCGGGCTCACGGGCGGCTCCGGAGCCAACGCCGCGCGGGAGATTGCGAAGGCGCTCAAGAAGTAACCGCTGCACTGGGTCAGTTTTTCCTCTGCGGCCCCCTGTCCTCTGTGTTTGAAACAATGCCTTTATCACACGGGATCCAGATGAACTAAAGGGGGCGCTGGTAAAATCCGAAGTTGGCTATGCACACCTCCGCCATCCTTCTCGTCTCCTGCCCCGACCGCAAAGGGATTGTGGCCACGGTTGCCGACTTCATCTATCGCCACAACGGCAACATCCTTTTTGCCGATGAGCACGGGGACGAGGAATCGAATCTCTTCCTCTTGCGGGTCGAGTTCGATGCGGCAGATCTTGATTTTGACTCTTCCCAGTTTTCCGAGCGCTTTGCTTCCATCGCCCGCGACTTCCGGATGGACTGGCGACTCGCCCACTCCACCGAACGACCCCGCATCGCCATCTTCGTTTCGAAGAATGACCACTGCCTGCAGGACCTGCTCTACCGCCATCAGAGCGGCGAACTCCGCTGCGAAATCCCACTGATCGTTTCTAACCATCCCGATAACCAGCGTATCGCCGACTTCTACCGCGTCCCCTATTTCGTCGTACCGGTCACGAAAGAAAACAAGCGGGAAGCGGAGCAGAAACAACTCGCACTCATCCGCGAACACAAATGCAGTCTCGTGGTCCTCGCTCGCTATATGCAAGTGCTCTCGGACGATTTCATCGCGACCCTAGGCTCCGAGAACCTCATCAACATTCACCACTCTTTCCTGCCCGCGTTCGTCGGCTCCAAGCCCTACCACCAGGCGTTTCAACGCGGCGTAAAGCTGATCGGCGCCACCGCTCACTACGTTACTCAAGTACTCGACGATGGCCCCATCATCGAACAGGATGTCGTCCGCATCTACCACCGCGACACCATCGACGAACTGGTTCAGAAGGGCCGCGACATCGAAAGAGTCGTCCTGTCGCGCGCCGTCCGCTGGCACGTGGAAAACCGCATCCTGCTGTATGGGAACAAAACCGTGGTCTTCCAATAGCCCTACAAAGGCACCTGATTCCCGTAGACACGCGGCCTGCCGCGTCGCCTGGCACAGAGTGAGACGGGGCAAGCCCCGTCTCTACATGCGGGTAGGAGTGCAATCACTTCCGTAACCAGGTAACCAATTGCGCTGCGGTTCCCTTTCGGTTTTACTAAAGACGGCCCCCATTTGGAAAATTTACTGCGCGATCTCGAAGGAGCTGACTTTGGTTGAGGATCCCAAATGGGAGCTGGCGTTGCTGGCCACCGTGCAGGGCTTTTACCAAAGGCTGCTGAGTGACCAACTCGGCGGCGAGCTGCCCGCGCCCGCCGAACTCGGGCCTGACGTCATCAGCCACGCCAACGACGTGCGCTCCACCCTGGACTCCATGCACCTCTGGATCCAGCTCCTCGACATGGCGATTACTCCCGCCATGCTGCGACTTGGGGTGCAATCCGACCTTGATCCCGAGGTTGCCGAAGCGCTGCTGCGCTACTTCGCGCGCCACCGCGACGATTCCGGCGCCAATCGCGACAAAACCGATCTGGTCGCCACCTTTCTGTTTCGCCATCCCCGTGTACCTGGCCAGTGGGAGCAGCGTGGCTACGGCCTCGATGGATCGATTCCTCTGTCTCCGTTTGAAATTGCGCTGCTGGAAATCCTCTCCGAGTCCGACGTACCCGTACTCCCGGAAAATCATGTGCAACTGCTGCGCGAATTCAGCCCCTTGCTCGACCAGGCAAACCGCTTCCAGGACTTCAGCGCGCTCATGGACTCCGGCATCATCCAGCGTGTTCGGGAATTGAAATCCTCGCTCGGCGAATCGATTTATCATCCCGGAGTGCTGGCCACTCTCGCACCTTACAATGCCGCATTCGGCGATCGTTTCCATACGCTGTTCGCCGCCGCCACGCAAGAAATCAAGGATTTCGCCAAGCGCCTTGAAGAACTCGGCGGCAGCATCCTCAGTACAGTCGACGGCGTCGAAGTCACCGTCGAGCACGTCGCGGCCCTGAACCAGGAAGCCTTGCTGAAAGTCGACTACAGCGCGGCGCTAGAAAAATTCCGCCGCGTCTCCCGGCTGAGAAAAGAATTGGAGCGCCGGCCGCCTATCCGGCGCGCCAACTCAGACTTCGCGCCTTCCTCCCACGCAGTGGGCGCTGGCAGCACGGCTGCTGCTCCGGCGCTCGCTCCCAAGTATGTTCCCGCCGCCATCACACCGCAGGCGCTGTCGGTCGAAGAAGCGAAGTTGCGGAGAGTGGAAGAATCGATCCGCGTCTTTGTGCGCGTCGCCGATCCCAAGTTCCGCCAGATCGTGCCCATGCGCTATTTCAACCTGATGCTCAGTCCCGCCGAGATTGAGGCCTACACCGCCGACTATCTCGAACAAGCGGGCCCGCGGGCGGACGCTGCCCGAATGCTGCTCCGCGTCGTCGCTGTAACCGCCCGCATCACCACCGAGATGGAGGAGCTCAAGCGCTCGCAGAATGCCCGCTCCATGTGGAAGCTGCACGCCGATTCTTTGGTAATCCTGATCGACCTTGCCAAGCGTCTCGCTGAAGCCGTAGACCGGCTCGCCTTGGTCATCGGCCAGCAGCCGGAGACGCAGGCAAACAGCGAGCCTCTCCGCAGTTCGCTCGAAAAGCTGCGCGAGCGCACCACTGAGGCCGCAAAGCTCATCGGCGAAGCGTAACCACAAATAAAAAAGGACAGGCTGTTCACCCGGCCCTTATTCTCGAACCCAGTTCAAAGCCGCCGCTAGCGCTTAGTGAATATCAAACTGCTCCTGGTGCAGCGCCGGATCCGACTTCACGATGATCGTCTTCTTGGTGAGCTCTTCCATCTCATTCAGCAGTTGCGCGTTGTTCGCCTTCAGCGCTTTCGCAACCTCCGGGTTCACTCGCAACATCACGTCGCTGTGCTCCAGATGCTTCGAGATCTTGCGCATCTCGACATACACCTCGTTGCAGATGGTATTTACCGCTTTCACGAAGCCCGTGGCCTGGCAATAAGGACACGGCGATCCAATCGTGCGTTCCAGCGACTGCTTCACCCGTTTGCGGGTGATCGCCACCAGACCGAAATCGTTGAACTGCAGCACCTTCGACGGCGCCCGATCGAGGCGCAACGCCTCTTCCAGCGCCTGCATCACTTTCTGCCGGTTGCGCCGCTCGTCCATGTCGATGAAGTCGATGATGATGATGCCGCCCAGATCGCGCAGCCGCACCTGCCGCACGATTTCCTTGATCGCATCCACGTTTGTCTTCACGATTGTATCTTCCAGACGAGCCGTCTTGCCGACGTACTTGCCCGTGTTCACGTCGATCGCGACCAGCGCCTCGGTCTGATTGATTACGATGTACCCACCGCTCTTCAGCCAGACTTTCGACTTCAACGCCTTGTTGATTTCCTCGTTTAACCCGAACTGATCGTAGAGCGGCGTCTCCTTCGTGTAGAGCTTGACGCGCTTGACCAGAGCCGGCTGGAAGCGATTCGCAAATCGCACAATGCGCTCGTATTCCTGCTCCGTGTCGACCCAGATGACGGAAAACTCCGAGCTCACCTGATCGCGCAGCACCCGCTCCACCACATTCAGGTCGTGATAGATCAGCGCCGGAGACTTGCTGCTATCGGAGCGCGACTTGATCTCGCTCCAAAGGTTTTTCAGAAAGCGGATATCCGCTCGCAGTTCCTCGTCCGAAGCGCCCGCGGCCGCGGTCCGCACAATGAAACCGCCGCCGCCGTTTTCGCGCTCGCTCTGGATGATCCGCTTCAGCCGCTGCCGTTCTTCTTCTGACGCGATCTTGCGCGACACACCCGTGTGGTTCACTGTCGGCATGAAGACCAGGAAGCGTCCAGGCAGCGCAATGTGACTGGTGATGCGCGCCCCCTTCTTCCCGATCGGCTCCTTTGCAATCTGGATCATCACTTCCTGCCCTTCCTTGAGCAGTTCGCTGATCTGCGGCACCACCTGGTTCTCGCGACTGCGGAAGCGCCGTCCACCGCGCCGTCCGCGCCCTCGATCAAACCCGCGCTCCGGCACACGACGCTGCGTCCGCTGCAACAACCTCGCCTCGGGTGCGGGACCGCGAACTTCCGCGCTCGCATCCAACGTACCCTCGCCGATCGCCTCGGCCTCCAGCAGCGCCTCAGCTTCGGCTTGCGCCTCTTCGAGTTCCAGTTCCTCCGCTTCTCGCTCTTCGTCTTCCAGTACGGCTTCGGGAACTGCTTCGCCGTTCGCTACCGGCTCGCCGCCGGCTGCCAGCCCCGGAGCAATCTCTCCAACCCCGGATCCCGACAACTCTCCACCGGCCGCCCGCGTCTCTTCTTCCAGTTCCTCGAAGCCCTCGTCGTCTCCCGGCTCTTCCCCGTAGGACGTGAGGTCGGCTTCTTCTTCCTCGATCTCCTGTTCCTCCACGTCGCCATGCGTAACATCGTGTGGGACCTGCGGAGCGGCCGCGAAGCCTCCTTTGTGCTGCGTCTCGGGAGCCGTGGTCACCGGCGCCGAGTAAGTTCCGAGCACGGATTGCACTTGGTCGCGGACTTGCCAATCTTCCGCCGCTGGCGCGGCGCTTGCAGCGGTCCCGTGCACCTCTTCGTAAACTTCCGCGTCCGGCACGTGCTCATGCTGTTCGTGAAGTGGCTCGGCAACCGCCGCCGCGAAGATCGGCTCATCTTCAGGAAAATTCGCTATGATCGACGCCGGCGCCGGCCGCTCCCCCGGTGCAACCTCCACCGGCAAAGCCGGACTTTGATTCTGACCCTGTCGCTGATACTTCGAGATCGATTCGCCGGGCAGCAGGATCGGTTGATATCCCGGGGGCGGCCCGTAATCATAGTCGCGGCCGGCACGAGCGGTCGGCGCGGGCCGCTGAGATCGCGAGTCCGACCCGCTGCGTCCCGGACGGTCGCCGCGGTTAAAGCGGTCGTTCTGTGTTTCGCTGCCGGTCTCACTGCGTACTTCGCTGCGTGGTTCGCTTCGAACCTCGCCGCGGTCTGCACTCGGCCCGCGCCCGCCTCGGTCTCCTGTTTCTCCACGACGTCCGCGACGACGACGGCGTCCGCGAAAGTCTCGCGAAATGCCCGCTGCGTTGCCCGGCGCTTCCGAAGGAGTCGCTTCCGGCTCTTCCCCCTCGCCCGCTGCGCTTCCGGCTTCGGCAAACTGCCCGTCACTATTAATCGCCGGACCGCCCGCTTCCAAACCGGGTCGCGGACGCGCCTCCGTCACCGGACGATTCGCCGGGATCGCTTCATCCAGGTCCTCGTCCTGCTGTTCCAGATCCATGAAATCGGAGACGTAAAGAAACGCGTCGCGTTCCAGCCCAATGTCCACAAAGGCCGACTGCATGCCTGGCAGCACGCGCGTCACTCGGCCCTTATAAATCGAGCCCGCTAAGGTGTATTCGTTTTCTCGTTCGAGGTAAATTTCTGCTAGCTGATCGTCTTCCGTGATCCCCACTTTAGTTTCGTGGGGGGTGGTCGATACAAACAATTCCTTGTTCATCGCTACTCCGGTCTTCACCGGACCAGAAGCGCAACGCGGACCAAGGGATCGATAGCGTTCAGCGCCGCTCCGGGTCGGAGCGGGCGCGGTCCCGGACTTCTTCCCGGGGCCTACACTGCAGTGAATTGTTCGTACTCGTCTGCACTGATCGCGTTAAGCCTTTCGTCAGGTCTGTGGCCACTCTCTCGCGTTCCGCTGAGGGGGCCGTTCCCCGCCTGACTGGCTTCAATCCTGTCCGGCTTCCACTTCGCCGGCATTCTGCCCTCCTTTTTCGCGAGGGCCTTCGTAATCTTGTTTCGTGCTGAATCTTGTTTCCTGGCGCCCATTTTCGTTGTTGACAAGGGCGCCCCAACTTCTGCCGACCGTCTCAGTTCACGAAGCGGCGCATCCGGACGTTCATTACCATCCCCAGCGCCAAAAACATGAAAAGAACGGAAGACCCACCGTAACTCATGAGCGGCAGAGGTATTCCCGTGACTGGCATAAAGCCAACCACCATGCCGACATTGACCAGAATGTGAAAGCTAAGCACGGCCACCACACCCATCACCAGAAATGCCCCAGCGCGGTCGGGCGCCGTTTGTGCATTCTGGGTCAACCGCATCAGCACTATAAAGTATAACAGCAGAACCGCCAGAGCTCCTACAAACCCGTGTTCCTCGGCAAACGCCGCAAAAATGAAGTCGGTCTGCGGCACCGGCAGAAACGCCAGATGCGTCTGCGATCCCTGACTGCTCCCCCAGATCCCGCCCGACCCCACCGCAATCAGCGATTGATTCACTTGATACCCGGAGCCCTGCCGATCCGCATCCGGGTTGATAAAACTCGTCAACCGTTCCTTTTGGTACGACTTCAACACCTTCATCCATGCCACTGGAACCAGCAACCCCGCGATCATCACCACGATCAGCGCCTGCTTCCAGCGCAACCCGCCCAGAAACAAGCCCATGATCGCCACTGGCAGATACGTCAGCGCCGTCCCCAGGTCCGGTTGCGCCAACACCATCAGCATCGGGAAACCGACGATCGCGCCCGCCTTCAGAAAGTCCGGCCACGACAGTTCCCGCTCATGCAAATCCGCGAAGTACTTCGCCACCGCCAGAATCAGGATCAGCTTGACCCACTCCGACGGCTGAAAATGCCCGCCCCCTGGCATCTTGATCCAGCGCCGCGCGCCCAGATATTTCTGCCCGAAGAGAATCACCGCGATCAGCGACGCCAGCGCTGCGATATACATCCAGTGGATTTGTTCAAGCAGGGCTTGATAGTTGAGCAGGCTGACCAGGAACATCGCGCCCAAGCCCGCCAGAATCCAGTAGATTTGCTTGATGTGGGCTCCGGCAAATTTCGTGTGCTCGGTCGCACTGTGAATCTGCAGCACGCCCAGCGCGCAGATTACCAGCACGAAGCCCATCAGGACCCAGTCGAAATCTCGGTAGGAAACGTAGCGCGACATGAATTCAGTCGCCCACCTCAGAACTCATCGAGAAGAACTGATAACAACAACTTGACCGCAACAAAATCACTGGCAGGGATTCGTCGGGCACGCCGGACTCACCGGGGGTTTCCTGCCGTGTCCATATCCAGATCGCAGCCCCGCCCACGGCAGCCAATCCGCCGATGATCACCGGCGTCGAACTCATGATTCCCCCACCTGCCGCCGTCGCTGCCCCAGCTCCGCGCCGGCGCTTCTTCTTTTTCTCCGTATCGGCCGTGTCGTCGCGCGTCGTCTGCTGCCCCTGCGTCACGGTTGTCGTCCCCTTGTCGTCTTGCACCGTCACGTCGCCCTTGTTGGCCGCGATCTGCACGCGCCCATCCAGGTCGGTCACCTGAAACTCAGTCCACGAATTGGAAGCTGGCTTCACCGTCACATCGCCGGCGCGCGCCGCCATTCCGCGCGAAGTCGTCACGCGCACTGCGCCATGCTCAAGCTCCACTGACGGGCCCACAAATTTCACCAGTGAGTCCGCCAGCACCATGACGTTCGATCCGTTCGATTGAATACTGGCCGTCGAATCGGGTCGCGTCTGCAACATGTCTCCCGAGAACACGGCTGCCGACTTCGGCACCTCGCTCCCGTTCAACCAGGCCGCACCGTTCGTATACAACATGGCCGACGCCGTCTCTCCCGCCAGCATGATTTGCGCCGGAAAAAGGATCGCCAGCAAACAGCACACGGCAGACCGAAACGCTGACTGTGACATGGGGTCGGATCACTCCTGCATTTCTGGGTTTTTTCTATGGTAAGCCTGTAAAGGGTTACAGGTCAATGCGCTTGTTCCCTTCTGTACACTCCTGAATCACTACCGCCGGCGCGACTGCATCCACGGCGTTCCACCTCTGCTCGCTCAAAGCAGGCTCCAGAGCCGGTTCCACCAACAGGATTCCCCATAAGCATCTCGCCATTCACACCTTCGACTTTCACATCCATCCAGCGGTTCGCCTCATGATGCCCGGAAATTTTCACCTTCAGGTAATTGTCCGTCAGCGCCTCGGTGAATTCCGCTCCTCCCGATTGCAGCGTGATCGCTTCGACCACCGTGCCCACCAGCGAACGCATAAACGCCGCTTTCTTCCCCGATGCAATCTCGCGCAGCACGCGGTTTCTTTCCCGAGCCACTGCTACCGGGACCTGCCCAGGCTGCTCCGCCGCTGGCGTTCCCGGACGCGCCGAATATGTGAACAGGTGCAGATAGGTAAACGGCAATTCTTCGACCATGCGCCGCGTCTCGCCAAACTCCGCTTCCGTCTCGCCCGGAAATCCCACCATCACATCGGCGCCGATCGCCGCATTGGGCATGGCCGCTCGAATCTTCAAAATTTTTTCCCGGTAGTGCCACGGCCGGTACTTGCGATGCATGCGCCGCAACACCGCATCGCTCCCCGACTGCATCGGCACGTGCGCATGCTTGGCGATCCGCCGAGACGCCGCCACCAGCCCGATCAGTTGATCACTCCAATCCATCGGCTCGACCGAACTGATCCGCAATTTCTCCAGAGACGTCCGCTGGAGGATGGCGTGAATCAGAGCTTCCAGTCGTTGGTCGCTGGTCGTTGGTCGTTCGCGGTTCGACTCCGGCTGCTCGCTTGAGGAAATCGTGGATATCAAAGGCTCTTGCTCGCCAACGACCAACGACCAGCGACCAACGACTTCCTTTAGGTCCCTTCCCCACCGCCCCAAGTTAATCCCCGATATCACCACTTCGCGATAGCCCGCCTCGACCAGCGTTTGCACTTCCGCGATGACGCGCTCCCTCGGCAGCGAACGGCTCTTTCCCCGAACATACGGAATCACGCAGAACGAGCAGCGGTTGTCGCATCCATCCTGCACCTTCAGGTTCGGACGCGTGCGCTCGTTTGCCGCTTCAAATACCGGAGCCGCCAGCAACTCGGTATGCGCAAAAATATCCCCCACAATCACATTGGCGGATTGCTCCCCGGAAAGTTGATCTTTAGAAAGTTGCCCCAGAGAAAGTTGCCCCAGCGGCACGAAACCGGAATTTGCAGAAGAAAAACCAGCAGGGGGAAAAGAAGAAGTCGCAATCTCCGCCGCTTGGTGCTTGTGCGAATTACCCACGACCCACGTCACACCCGGCAGCGCTGCCAGCTCTTCCGGCGCCCGCTGCGCATAGCAGCCTGTCACCAGAATGCGGCAATCCGGATTCACTCGCTGCAGTCGCCGTATCGATGCGCGCGCATCTTTATCCGCGCCCTCGGTCACCGTGCAGGTATTCAGCACAACAATTTCGGCGTCGCGAGCGGCCCCGGCGCGCTCCAGTCCGCGCTCCAGAAATTGCCGTTCCAGTGCCGCCCCATCCGCTTGCGTGGCGCGGCAGCCAAAATTCTCTATGTAGAAGCGAGCCACGCTCCTATACTAAACGAGTGGATGCTGCGGCTGAAGCTCCCGGTGATGGCTGCGCGCCGATTCCGCAGTGCACTGCATCTCAACTTCCCCTTAAGAGGTGCACATGAAACGCCGCATTCTTCTTGTCGACGACGATCTCGCCGTCCTGCTGACCCTCAAAGCTGTTCTCGAACTCCACGGATTTGAAGTCGAAACCGCCGGCAGTTCCGCCGAGGCCTTTGCCTGCATGGAGTCCAGCGTTTACCAGATGGTGATCAGCGACTTGCGCATGGAAACCGAAGAGGCCGGACTGGAAGTCATCCGCACCGCGCGTCGCCAGGCTTATGATCCCGCGACCGCTCTGCTCACCGCCTATCCACCATCCGGCGAACATTGGGACGGGAAACATCGGGACGGAGAAGATTGGAGGGGAGAAAACTCCGACTCGTTGCTCATCAAACCGCTCGGCACCGGCGATCTTCTGCGTCAGGTGGAAGCCCTGCTCATCCGCCACGCCGACAAGCAACTCCGCCAGCGCAACCCCGCCTCCAAGGCGCAAGAAGCCAACCACCACGCAGGATGAGCATCCCGCTGGCCCCGCTTCCCTCAACGTTCAGAGAATAATCAGGCGCTCGCGGCCTGCCGCCCGTGCTGATAACACTCGCGGCACAGAACCGGCCGTCCTTGCGTCGGCCGGAACGGCACCGTGGTCTCTTTTCCGCACTGCGAGCAGTTCGTCCGGGTCTCCGTCTTCGCGTACGAGTGCCCGCGCGACGGTCCGTGCGATGTAGCTCCACCGACTGCTACTCGCTTGCCTTTGCAGTTCTTGCAGCGTTTGGGTTCGTTCTTGAACTGCTTGTCGTGGAAAAACAACTGTTCACCGGCTGTGAACACGAAATCCGTGCCACAATCGATGCACTTCAAAACCTTGTCCTGGTATTCCATTGAAGAGGCGCTCCCAGCGCGTCCCTGCTCTGCACGGGAGACCCGAATAGGGAAGGATCCGGTTCACATCGTGGGCAGGAGATTTACATCCCCCTCATGCTGACCCCTTGGATTCGGCCCGCCATACGGTGTGCACCGCATGGTTACTGATTTACTGACCTACCGGGAAAACTCGAACCATCTTCGATCCGAACAATTTTCGACCCGAACAATTTTCCAGTGCGAGGAACGGGCCGCCCTCAACAACGAACGGCCCGTCTTCACTTAGTCCTGTTCCTTGCGTGCCTTCTTGCGGCTGCGCTTGCGAGCCAGCGCTTCTTTTACTCGCTTCCTCTCGCCGGGCTTCAGGTAAAACGAGTGACGCTTTACTTCCTTGATAATGTCCTCGGTTTGCACCTTCCGCTTGAACCGCCGCAGCGCGTTTTCGAGGGATTCACCCTCTTGAAGTCGAACTTCCGCCAAAGACAACACCCCCCCACTCGTCCTAACCGGACTCGTTAGTTATGGCAAGCATTGCACCCCTAAGTCAAGTGGAATGTGCAGAAATCTTCATTCCACCTCAGAAATTCAGCCGCATCGACAATTGCATCTGTCGCGGAGCATATGCGCTCATCGGCTTCATGAGGCTTGTAGGTTGCTGATAATAAGCCGGATAGTAAGTTCCGGGTTGCGTGTACTTGATGAACTGTCCCGCCGAATTATAGAAGCCGTTGTCGCTCAGGTCGTCCCTCTGATTGTCGCGATTAAACAGATTGAACGACTCCGCGGTCAACTCCAGATGATACCGTCCGCCCAGATTCATCTTCCTTCCGAGCCGCAGATCCATGCTCGCGTAGTCCGGACCGATAAATGCATTGCGTCCATACCCCGACAATCGGTCATTGCTCGTGTTCCCGTCCTGATTCGGATCGCCCGACACCGTCGCGTTCGCCGGCCGTCCGCTGCCATACGTCATGATCCCCGAGATTTTCCAGTGATCGAACATCGCTGCCAAGACTTTCTGTCCCCCCGCAAACGGATTCGGCTCCTCGATCGCGGAAATCGACAGCCGCTGCCGCTGATCCGTCACACTCGATGCCTTCTCACTCTTCGTCGAGTACGAATTCTGCACTGCCGGCTGTCCCAGCGCCGGCGCATCCTGTCCGTTGTCGATCGCGTGCGCCCACGTATACGCCAGCCGGAAATCCATGCCCCTCGACATCCGCTTGCGCAGCGACACCGTCATGCCGTTATAAACGCTCGAAGCCGCGCTCTCCAACTGATCGATTGCCCCCAGTTGCGAGATCGGGCGCTCCAAGGGATTGATACACGGCGGATACGGACAACTGATGGCGTAACTCGTCTGCCAGGTCGCGAACGACTCCACGTTATAAAACTCATTTTGAACAAGACTGCCGGTCGGATCGTAGATCGGATAACTATAATAAGTCGGCACCGGCAAATTCACATCTCGCGCCCGAATCATGTCCACACCATGCACAAACAGGTAAGACAGTGTCCCCGTGAACCCGTCAGCCAGTTCCCGCTCCAGAGTTAGACTTGCCTGCTGCACCCGGGGCGTCTTAAAGTCCGGCGCAAATGCCGAAACCTCGCTGCTCGCATACGGTTGCCACGCAGCCGGCAGCGTGCACGAGACCGGCCCCCGCGGGCAGTTCACCGCCGCATTCGGATACGTCGGAAACACCGGATGCTGGGTGGAATCCGCATTATCGAGCGAAAGAAAGTTGTCGCTCAGCCCATTGTTATTGATCACCGCCGACTGATAAATCCCCGGAATACGGGTATAGAAAATTCCAAATCCCGCCCGCACCATCACCGGCCGGTCGTTGCCGAACGCATACCCAATTCCCACCCGCGGCGCAAAATTCGTCCCGTTCAGCGGCATCTTCCCCGCCTGCGGCCACAGCGGATTACTCGCCATTCCCTTCTTCGAAAACGTCTGCAGGTCGTAGCGCGCTCCCATGCTCAAGCTGAGATGCGGCGTCAATCGCGCCGTGTCCTGCACGAACGCCGCGTAGTCGTTGCTGTCGGGATGCGACACCGGATTCCCGAAATTCTGCATGTAATATCGCGGCAAGTTGGCAGGCGGTCCAGTCCAGCTACCGGCATCCCAATCCCAGCTAGGCATGATTGTGTGCGCATACGCCCGCAACGGCGTTAAATACAGTCCCCCGTGCATCGGCTCAAACGTAAACGGATTCACCGAAATGTCGTCGAAGTGATACTCCCCGCTGTACAGCGACGGAAAATAGTCGTAGTCCCAGGTCCGCATCCCGTCGGCCCCGATCTTCCACTCGTTTCGCCCGCGGCTCAGGCTTAGAGTCTCCGCCACATGCAGCCGGTGTTCCCGTGTTTGCCGCGGCAATGTCGACGATTGCCCTAAATCGTCCATCCAACCGTAGATGCTCGTCCGCACCCCCGTCGTGTTTGGAAACGACTGTTCCAGGTCGCGCGAAAACTGTACACGCAAGTGACTCGTCAGTCGCGGCGTAATGCTGCCCGACAAACTCAGCGACGCGCTTTCCGTCGCCACGTCCTCTTCCCCATTCCCGCTCATCGCATAATTCGTGATCGGACTCCCCGAATCAAAAGAAACGTTGTTCGCGCCGTAAGACCGGGATGTGCTCAGCCGCGCCGAAAGATACTGATGCGGCGTCAGCACCCGGTCCAGCTTCAAAGATCCCGTTTCCCCCAACAACTTCGCAGGAAATGGCCCACCATTCTTCGAAAGCTGCGCTGCCGCCGGCAACACGGTTGGCTCAACACAGGGCGGCCCACCCTCACTGGAAGGAGGACAACCAGGCACGATTGCCTCATCACAGGCCGACCCACCAATCGCGGGATCGCAGACCTCGTAGTCCAGCGGTAAGACCGCGCCTAGCTGCGGCGTCACCACGCTCGAACCGTTCTCGAACTGCACCACCCTGGGCACATCGAAAATGTGCTGGTCATAACTCGCAAACAAGAACGTCTTGCTGCGCTGGATCGGACCCCCATCGTCGCTCCAAACTGGTGCTGCACATTGCTCGGATTGAAACTCATAAATGGCGGCGCCGCTCCGCCCAGCGAACTGTCGCGCAAGTAATAGAAAGTGCTCCCGTGCCACTGATTAGTGCCCGACTTGGTTACCACATTCACCACCGCCCCCCCAGCCCGTCCCGACTCCGCCCCATAACCGCTCGACTGCACGCGGAACTCCTGCACCATCTCATTCGAAAACTGGTAAGGCGCGCGATACCGCCCCGTAGCCTGCGCAAAGAACCCGTTATTGTTGTCCCCTCCATCCACCAGGAAGCTCGTGTTGTATCCGCGAATCCCGCCATAAGAAAGATCCCCGTTCGATCCCGACGTCAACCCTCGCGGATCCTGCGTCACTCCCGGCGACAGCAGCAACAGATCCGTGAACCGCCGCCCGTTCAGCGGCAGATCCTTGATCTCCCGCTCATCCACCAGCGCCGACACCGAACTCGGATTCATCTCCATCCGCGGAGCCTCCGACACCGTGATCGTTTCCTTCGGCCCCGCCACCCTCAACTTAAACGTCAACTCCGCCGCCGCTCCTATCTCCACCCGAATCACCGGCGAAATCTCCGGCGACATCCCTTCCGCCTCCGCCCGCGCCGAATACTGCCCCGGCGGCAGCAGGTCCACCGCGAATCGTCCCGCCGAATCCGTGGCCGAGTGGTAGCGGAGCCCCGTCTCCACCCGGATCGCCACGATATCTGCGTTCGTAATCGCCGCTCCCTGCGCGTCCAATACCACGCCCCGCAACGCGCCCGTGGACGCATCCTGCCCCCAGGCCCCGGAAGCAATAAAGATGAGTTGAAAGAGAAATACCCAGAAGACAACTACCCGAAAAACATTGCGAATCGTAACCAGAAATGGCTCACAGCGGCGAAACATACCCATCCCCTCGTGTCCGAGACTTCGGAATCGGAGGGGATTCCGGAAACCCTACGAATCTATATACCAAAGTGCGTCGCGCTCGAATGTGACGCACGCACCGGCAATATGTTCAGTTTTGTATCACTCGTTAGTCGTCAGTCGTTGGTCGTGCGGGGACGGGCGCCCTTGCCCGTCCAAGCCGAGCGCAGCTCGGCAGCTGCCTGCGGTCACAGCAACTCTGGATTCGTTAGGGTCGGTTAGGCCTCAATCGTTCGCCAGCGTGGTTGCCAACGACCAACGACTGCGCCCACTCCCGATCACCCACTCAATGTGCCGGAGCCGCTGCCGGAGCCGCCGGCTTCGTGCCAAAGTCCACCTTCGGCGTCGCTCGCGAAGCTTCCGAAGCCTGGAAGTACGCCGGATTCTGCTTGTAGCCCGCAAACCCCGCATACAGATTGTTCGGGAACTGCAGCAGATAAGTGTTGTAATCCTGCAGCGTGTCGTTATACCGCTTGCGCTCGACGGCGATCCGGTTCTCCGTCCCCGCCAGCTCATCCTGCAGGCGCAGAAAATTTTCATTCGACTTCAACTGCGGATAATTCTCCACAATCAACAGCAGCCGCCCCAGCGCGCCATCCAACTGCCCATTCGCGGCAATCTTATCGGACGGAGTCTGAGCCGAAAGCAGCGCCGACCGCGCCTTGGCGATGTCCCCAAACACCGTCACTTCCTGCTGCGCATATCCCTTCACCGTTTCCACCAGGTTCGGAATCAAATCCGCGCGCCGCTGCAGCACGATGTCCACCTGCGACCACGCCGCCTTCACCGCCTGATCCTTCGCCACCAGTTGATTGCGCACTCCTACGTACTGTCCAAACAGCGCCAGCACGATCACTACCAGCACCACCAGTACAATCAAGCCCTTGCTCATATCACTCTCCTGAATACAAAGTTAATCGCAACCCTACGCCGCCGGATCCAACATCTTGTCCACCGCCGCCGTCACCTGTTCCACCAGCTTCAGATAGCGCGCAAAGATTTCATCCACCTTCTCCGCCTTCCGATCCTTCTTCCGCTCCCGGATATCAAGCAACTCACCAAACACGGTCGAGTCGACTCCCAGCTTACCCGCCAGCGCCGCCGCCGCTTCCCTCTTCGATCCCGCTCCCGCATCCCCCAGCGCAATCAGCGCATGACGGAATAAAGTCCCAAACGCCGGCAGCGACCGCAGCAACAGCTCCCACTTCGCCTCCGCGTTCCCCGCCGCCATCAGCAACCGCTGCCGCAGCAGGATCGTCTTCTCCCGCAGCTCATACTCCACCTGCGCCCGATGTAAACGCATCGGAATCTCCAGCGTCTGCAGAACGTCTTCTCCCCACAGCACTCGATAGTGCCGCCGCATGTCCAGAAATTCGATGGAGAATACATCCGCCGACCGTCGCATCTCTTCCGCACTCATCAGCAGCGGCACCCGATGCTTCTGCCTTCCCCACCATTCGATCGCCGGAGCCAGCGCCTCAATCGAAGCGAAAGAAGTCTCGCGCAGCACGCACAACAGATTCACGTCAGAGTAGTCGGCAACATAATCTCCCGCCGCCACCGACCCATAAAGAATCGCCGCCAGCAGATTCGTCCCCGCCACCGCCCGCATCCGTTCGACAAACTCGTCAATCAGTTTTTCCGGACCCATTCCGCGCCTCTCACTCCCTACCAACTGCCACCCGCCCCGCCACCACCCGTACTCCCACCGCCAAACCCACCAAACCCACCTCCACCAAACCCACCGCCCCCAAATCCGCCTCCACCAAATCCACCACCCCGGCCGCCGCCGAGCCCTCCTCCGCCGCTAAATCCCATCAGCAGCCCGAGCAAGAATCCCAGACCGCCCCCGCCGCCACCCCGACCACCACCGCCTCCCCGAAATAGCGCTCGCACAATGGGCAGCACAATAAAGAG
>Ga0208034_1000075_pt1 | contig 102641 bp, 78 predicted proteins | sample June2015DPH_8_10_FD_184699 | JGI IMG/M metagenome (GOLD analysis project Ga0208034, IMG submission 184699) | Peatland microbial communities from SPRUCE experiment site at the Marcell Experimental Forest, Minnesota, USA - June2015DPH_8_100... | ecosystem: Environmental > Terrestrial > Soil >... | reverse complement strand
CACTTTCCTCTCTTTCTCAAGGAATGCGAATGGCGTTTCAACAACCCAAACCCGGAAGATCAACTACTACAGTTGAATCAATGGGTTAAGCAACACCTTCGTTAGTTATCTAGGACAGCCCCAAGAAAAAAAATAAAAAAATTTTGGCTGAAAAATCGATGTTAACGCCTTTGGAATCAACAAAACGGCCTCAAAATCCTCGCGAAATATCGAACAATTTTCAGGGTTTTTTGAAGGCACGGCCTCGGTTTTCTTCGAGTTTTCTTCGCCAGTGCTTCAGGTCCGAGCGCCATGCCGCCATCGATTCGGGAACAGGGTTTTTCCTGTCCCGAAGCCTATTGCTCGGAGTAGGTAAAGGCCGCGGGAGGCACGTCGGCGAGCGGCACACCCGGGCCTTCCCACATCAACCGTGGAGAGCCATCGGTTGCAGTGTTGAGCGCTTCGACGTGGACGGTGTGCAGCCCCGCGCGCAGACCGAGAGAACCCCGATCGTAGCGTAGCGCATTGCCGGGCGAGCCGCAGACAAGCCCGAACGGCGGTCCGGTCTTCGCCACTTCCATGCCATCGATGACCAGGCGCGCGCCGTCGCGGTCGATGAGGTGGAAGGTGTAGCCTCCGTCGGCGGGAATGCTAATGAATCCATCCCAAACTGTTGCGTATTGCGCGATTCCTTGCGTGCTGGCCGAAAGATCGGGCGAGGCGCTGGTTAGTGCTGGCGCCAATGTGGAGAAATCGGGCAGCTCGGTCCATGAGCCGGAGTAGACCTTCCAAACCAACCCCGGCGCGGTTGGCGTAGAGGGCTTCGTCGCGTCGTGCCCCGGCCCCGCCGCATCGTGCCATCGCTCGACGGCGACCAGTCCCTGCGCCGCCCAGTCCTGGTGGCCGGCATCGTCCGTAACGTGTAGTAGAACGCGAAAGCGGCCAGCGCCATTGCGGCCGTCGAGTTCGGTTCCCAGCGCATCGGGAAAACGATGGCGCACCTGCCGGCGATGCGAAGTGGTTCCATCGCCAAACAGCCATGTGTAGTGCGCGCCGGGCACGGACCGCGCCGTGAGCGTTACCGTTTGCCGCGGCGAGATAACCGGCGGGTCGACGCTGAAGGCCGCTACCAAAGCAGGTGCAGGCGCGAAGGCCGGCTCGTGGGCCCCCGCGGATACAACGAGCGGCATCTGCGCGTCGCTGGTCATGCGCGTCTGGCCGTACTTCACGTTGTCGAAGGTCACGTTGCTTACGTCGCCAGTGATTGTGGATGCGGCGAGCGGCGGCTGATCGAGCGCCCAGATATCGCGAAAAGTGAATCCGTGGAGGGCGGGCTGCTCCTGCTCCATCTGCACCAGCGAATACCAGTTGTCGAGGAGAAGATTCTCGAAGGTCACTCCTGAGTGGTCGCCGCCGGCGCCGTTTGCTCCCCAGAATCCAAGCAGGCCGAAGGTCTGTCCGCAGGAGCCGATGCCGGCGTGCAGAATGTCGGAGTCGCGGAGGGTGAAGTTGCGCGAGTTGAAGATCTTTTGCGGCCATCCCATGCGCACGACGTTCGAGATGCTGGTGGAGAACTCGCTGTTTTTGACAAGTATGTCGTTGACGTCGGCGCCGGGGCGCACGAGGTCGGCCTGGGTGTATCCGTCCCAATTGCCTTCCATCGCAAGGTCGTCGTCGGAGGAACGAAAGAACGAGTTGTCGACGACGGTATCGCCGCCGCCGAGCCAGTCCATGCCGTCCTGGTTGGCGTTTGCGGGGTTGCCGCCGACGACGCGCAGGTCGTTGAAGCGGAAGCCGGTCGAGTCCTTCATCTGGATGGACCATGTGCGGGAGCGAATGATGCAGGTGAGCCCATCAATCTCAACGTTGTGCGCCTGGTTGGCGACGATGCAGTGCCAGTCGGGCTTTTGCATCCAGCCGGTGTCGCCGTTCGGGTCCTGCGGGCCGTCATAAACAATAGTGCCCCGGCCCAGCACCTCCACGTTCTGCACCTGCCACAGGTTCAGGCTGCCGAAGATGAATGCGCCGGGCGCGAGGTAGATGGTGTCGCCGCTTTTGGGATTGAGGCTTTCGTGATGCGCTCCCGCGGGCACGATGGTGACGTTGGGCCCACTCGGCGGAGGCGGAGGCGGCGAGCCAGCAAAAAGAAAAAGCATGCGCGCGTCGTTGAGAAAGTCGCCGGGCCTCGAAATGGCGAGCTTGGCGGGGCCGGACAGGCGAAAGCGGATGGTCTGCGGCTCGCTTGGGTCGTGCGTGGCTCGCAGGCCCAGCCGCCAAGGCTCGATGTCGACTCCGCGATCCCAGAAATGCGGATCGGCGGCGGTGATGGAAATGTCGGCTGGGCCGGTGGCATCAAAGCTCAGGAATTCGTAGTTGGAGGCCGCGTGAGCGACGTCAACCCGCTGGTTGTTGACGGTGACGGCGAAGAAACTATTGCGCATTTCCGGCGGGACGGGCGCGGCCCGCACCTGCGCGGCAGAGCGCGCAAAGCCTGACAGCGCAAGGAGAGCGGCGAGCAACGCGCGAAAACCCGGCAGCAAGCGAGACCCTCGCAGAAGATTCTGGAAACCAGACCACTGTAGCACCCGGACGCGAGAGCTGGTCCGGGACTATGCCAGCCACCTCAAAGACCCGATGGCGAAGGTGCCGGCGCCGACCCAGTGGTCCGGATGGGAAGCGTACTTCGACGTCATGGAATATGAGGACGATCGCTCGGTCGACGTTCGCTGATGCTGGCATAGAGCGGCGTTATGAACAAAACGTCATGCAGAATCAATGTGATGACAGGGAGGAACAGACGCGCTGACCAGTTTCCAAATATAATCTGTAAGGTTCTCCGCCTACGCCACGCATTCAGGAACATTGCATCAGGCTGCGAGTGAACCGCACACCGAAACCGGCTTGCGCATGAATGAAGAACTGATTCTCGTGACTGGCGCGACGGGCTTCCTGGGCACGAGAGTGGTCAGTGAGTTGCTGATCCGCCATCCGCGCGCTAGGCTGGCACTGCTGATCCGCCCCAATCGGAGCCAGACGGCCGGGCAGCGGGCGGCATCGATCATTCCGCCACTGGACCAATCCCGCGTCGAAGTGCATTCCGGGGACGTGATGGAACAGAATTGCGGCCTCGATGCGGCCGCATGGCAGGGGCTGTGCGCGGAGACATCGCGCGTGATTCACTGCGCCGCAACCGTGCGTTTCGATCACACGCTTGAGCGGGCGCGGCGCATGAACGTAGAAGGCACGCGGCGGGTGCTGGATTTCGCCGCAGAGATGCGTTCATTGCGGAGTTTTGCATATGTCGGCACCGCATATGTGGCAGGCGAGCGAGAAGGACTGATTCGCGAGAGCGAACTGGACGTTGGGCAGCGCTTCCGCAATACCTACGAACAAACCAAGGCTGAGGCCGAGGCGCTGGTACGCTCGCGCATGGGCTCACTACCCTGCGTCATCCTACGTCCAAGCATCATCGTGGGGGATTCGCAGACGGGCGTCACTTCAAGCTTCAAGATGATGTACTGGCCGCTCAAGATTTATGCCCGGCGGCTTTGGCGAACGGTTCCCGGATTCTCCGACGCGGTACTGGACATCGTACCCGTGGATTACGTGGCAAAGGCAGTCGTGCAGCTCCTCTTCGACGAGAACGCACTGAGCACCACCTTTCATTTGTGCGCCGGACCGCGCGCCAGCGCAACCATTGAAGAGATTGCGCGGCGCGCGACCGAGTACTTCAAGGTTCGCGAGCCCCGCTATGTCGATCCGAAGATCTTCTTTGCCGCGGTCCGGCCATTGCTTTTTCTCGCGCTGTGGGGGCGCAAGCGGCGGGTGCTGATTGACGGCCGCGCTTATCGCGATTACTTCACTATGCGCATGCAATTCGACACAACCAACGCAGAGCGGCTGCTGGGTCCGGCGGGCATCGTTCCGCCGCCGGTGATGGACTATCTTGACCGCCTGCTTCACTATTGCGTGGCTAGCGACTGGGGCCGCAGGGAAATTCCCGCACAATGAACCTCATCCGCCGCTTTCGGCTCTCTCGAGACCGCAGCATCACCGTTGCGAATCTGGTCGACGAACTCCTGCGGCGAAAGGGAGAGTGCAAAATCTCCGTCGACGAGACCGGGCCCTTTCATCTGTCGGAGCTTCACGCGACGATTTGCGCGAAGGATTCGTTTCTGCGCCGGTCCATCGGGCTCCAGCGCGGCGAACTGGTCGCCATCTATCGCACCAACGATCGCGAGTGCTTCCACTGGTTCCTGGCGATCATCCGCGCCGGCGGCATTGCCGTACCGCTCAATCCGATGCTTTCGCTGAGCGAGGTGAAAAGGATTCTTGCCGAGAGCGGAACAAAGATCCTGGTGACCGATAAAGCGGTTTTTGAACGCAGCATCGGGGATCGCAGCGCGCTGCACTTGCGCGCTTGGATTCAGTCCGACGACGAGCCCGAGACGATGGAAGGATTTGTGCGTCTTGAGCCGAGCGGCGCGCCATTGCCTCCCGTGGCTGTCGATCCGGCGGCGACCGTTGCAGTCTTTCATACCTCAGGTACAAGCGGATTTCCGAAGGGAGCGGCTCTCTCGAGCAGGGCCTTGCTCGGAGCGCGCGCATCAACGGTATTTGCGGGAGTGTTTCTGGGCGCGAAGGACCTCGCGCTTGTGGCGCTGCCCTGGTCGCACATCATGGCCGTAAGCATCGCTCTATACGGCCTCATGGCTGGGATCCCCGGATGCTTTCTTGAACATTTCGACGTGGAAGAAGCCCTTGGGCTTGTGGAACGGTACGGGGTTACGGCGTTTGTGGGCGTGCCCGCCATGCTGACGAGGCTGATGAACAGCAATCCCGAGCCGGCACGGCTCAAAAGCGTGCGCGTGTGGCTGTGGGCCAGCGACTACCTGCCCGACGATGTGCGCGAACGCCTGCGGGAATTCGGCGCGCTGATGCGGCTGGCGGGCGGGTGGCGGGTTCCGCCGGTACTGTTGAACGGCTACGGCATGGTCGAGCTGGGCGGCCTGGCCATGATGGGCATCGAGCTACCGTTTTTGCCCGGCAGCGGCCAGCTTTGCTTTCCTGTGCCGCCGTTTCACATTCGCGTGGCCGATGAAAACGGCAGGCGGGTTCGCAAGGGAGTGACTGGCGAATGTCAGATTCGCCGCCGCGGTCTGACGCCCCACTACTGGAAAGACAAGAATAGAAGCGACGGACTGTTGACGCAGGATGGCTGGCTGCGCACCGGTGACCTGGCGATAAGCAACAGGCTTGGCCTTATCCGGCTGGTGGGCCGCGCGAAGGACGTGATCAAGTCAGGCGGCTACTCGGTTTACGTGCGCGAGCTGGAAGAGGCTATTCTGTCTCATCCCGCGGTGGCACGCGCCATCGCTTTCGGCCTGCCACACAAGGAAAAGGGTGAAATTCCGGCCGCTGCAGTCGAGCTGCAACCGGGATCGCCGGCCGGTGAAAGCGACCTGCTCGAGTGGTGCCGTGAACATCTGGCGGCTTACAAAGCGCCGCGCCGCATCTGGATCCTGGATGACGGAGGCCTGCCGCAGACTCATAACGGCAAGGTTTTGCGGCGCGTCCTGCGCGAGCGATTCTCCGGTGAGATCGGCTAGACCAGTTCTCCGGCTTATCGTTGGCATTTCCTGCGCCGCGCATTGTGGCTTTTTCCTGAGGGTGGAAACCACTCAGCCTTTCCGGCTTCGCCGCACATCAACCGGAGCACCGTTTTATTCGTGGTAAAGCGCATCGACAGGTGAAAGCTTCCCTGCGCGCCATGCCGGAACGATTCCCGCGATCAATCCCGACAGCAGAGCGATGACCATGGCTTCCAAGATCAGCGGCCAGCGTATGGAGTCTGAAACGAAGGTTGCGGTCTGCGGCAGGGATGCCAAAATGTGCAGTGACAGCCATCCCAGAGCGATACCGGCGACTCCCCCTCCCAAACCCAAAGCGGCCGACTCAAGCTCGATGAGCGCCAGAATCTGCCGTTTCTTCCAACCCAGGGCTCGTAGCGTGCCGATCTCCTGCGTACGCTCGAAGACACTCATCACCATGGTGTTGGCGATGCCCAGAATGCCAATGAGGAGGGCAAGGGAAGAAGTACCCCACGCGGAGGCGTGGGCGAGCTTTACGAACTGGTTATCGCTGGCGCGCTGTAACGCGGGAATAGCCCGGAGCCCCGGCAGTGCGGACTCGATCTGGGCTTGCGCGGCCTTCACATAGCGATCCCACGATTCGCCGCGCGGAGCCGGCTTCAAACGCACATCGATGGTTGAGACTTTGCCCTCGACGCTGCTCAACAGTTGCAGCTGATCGAGCGGCATGATGACGGCGTCGGCCTCAAGCGAAGAGGGGCTGTGATACACCCCGGTGACTTTGAATTGCGTGCCCTGAATCTCCAACGTGTCACCGGGCTGCTTTTTCAAATCCTGCGCCAGGATGTCGCCCAGCATCACCTCAGGCTGGCCGTCGTGAAAACGCGCCCCTGAAAGAATCTGCAGCGCATCGAGCTGAAATGCCCCAGCCTGCCACCCGAAGATCAATGCGTTTACGTCCGGGGTCAAATCCATTTCGTCAAAGATCACGGGCGAGGCTTGCGCTATAAAAGGGAGGGCTTTGAGCTTGTCCGTTGCCGACTCATCGAGCGATGTATTCAGAAACGTGCCTCGAATGACGGCGATGTCGATGCCGCTGCTGGAGTAAATCTGCATCCACTGTTGCTCAAACGACCGGGAGAAACCCACCAGGCCGACAAAGGCGCCCACGGCCATACTGATTCCGCCCAGTGTCAGCAGGGTTCTCAGCCGGCGGCGGTGCAGGTTATTCCAGACAAATCCCGTAAGAGAGAGTGCATTGGCCATCGAGTCGGACCGGGTCCTTTAAAGCGCAAATCGGTGAAAAGGGAACGTCCAGCGATGCTGGGAGCGTCCTACTCCCCCGTCAAGAAGAATATGAGGTTCCAGGAGGCGTTGCAATCTGCTGCCGCCTTTTAGATGCCTTCGCCCATGGTGACATAGACGCGCATTCGCTCGAGTTCGACGCGGTATGCGGAGCGTTCGGCCTCTTCCTCGGCGAAGGGTTTGGCGCATGGTTCGCTCGCGCCTAGCCGCCCTTCCAGCTCCTCCACGCGGGCCGAGAGCGCGATGAGCGCGTCGGAAAGCGGGTCCTTGATGTCGTGCGGATCGGTGATGAGCACGCGCTCGCCGTTGCGGTAGACGATGTGGGCGGGCACGCCGACGACGGTAGAGTTGGGCGGCACATCGGTGAGGACGACGGAGCCGGCGCCGACACGCGAGTTTTCGCCTATCGTCACATTGCCCAGGATGTTGGCGTTGTTGCCGATGAAGACGCGATCGCAGATGGTGGGATGGCGCTTGCCGTGGCCTTTGCCTGTACCGCCCAGCGTGACGCCCTGGTACATGGTTACGTCGCTACCCACGATGGCCGTCTCGCCGATGACGACGCCGGTTGCGTGGTCGATGAAAAGACGCCGGCCGATGAGCGCGCCGGGATGGATGTCGACTCCGGTGTAGAAGCGGGCGATCTGCGAGAGGATGCGCGCCAGAAGACGCAGGCCGTGACGCCAGAGCCAGTGAGACACGCGATGAAGCCACACCGCCCAAAGACCCGGGTAGCAGAGCAGAACCTCAAGGCGGGTGCGCGCAGCCGGATCGCGCTCCATGACGGAGTCGATTTCTTCGCGCATTCGAGCGAAAAGAGACATAGGAAACAAGGGAACAAGGGAGCGAGGAACCAATCACCGGCAAACGGGCGGTTGGAGTGCTTAGAGCGGTTCCGCAGTTGATATAGCCGTTTCAAGCCTCGGTGCATGGTGGATTTTTCTTAAGGAAAAATCCACCTGGCGCCAATGGCGTCAGGACTCAGTAGCCGCGGAACCGCTTTAGCCTCTTGTTCCCCGCCTTTCTTACGCCGTGACCGCAATTGGCTCGGGCTGCAAAGCCAGCGCCTGCTGGCGCAGCGGCTCGAAGAGGATGCTCGACAGATAACGCTCGCCAAAGTCGGGCAGCACGACCACAATGAGCTTGCCTTTGTTCTCGGGCCGCGCGGCCACTTTAAGCGCCGCAGCCACCGCTGCGCCGGAGCTGATGCCAACGTAGAGGCCCTCCTCACGCGCCAGGCGACGAGCCATCTCGACTGACTCGTCGTTAGTCACCTGCACGACTTCGTCGATCTGCCTGGTGTCAAGGATGCTGGGAATGAAGCCCGCGCCGAGGCCTTGAATCTTGTGCGGGCCGGGCTTGCCGCCGGAGAGCACAGCGCTATCCGCCGGCTCAACGGCGATGGCCTTAAACGAGGCCTTCTTGGGCTTGATGTAATTCGAGACGCCGGTGATGGTGCCGCCGGTGCCGACACCGGAGATGAGGATGTCAACGGCGCCGTCGGTGTCGTCCCAAATCTCGGGACCCGTGGTCTTCAGGTGGATGGCGGGATTGGCGGGGTTGTCGAATTGCTGCGGCATAAAGCCGTTGGGCGTCTTCTCCAGGATCTCGTTGGCCTTGGCGATGGCGCCTTTCATGCCGTTGGGGCCGGGCGTGAGCACGATCTCGGCGCCATAGGCCAATAGTGTGACGCGGCGCTCAAGGCTCATGGTCTCAGGCATGGTGAGGATGAGCCTGTAGCCTTTCACCGCGGCCACAAACGCCAGCGCGATCCCGGTGTTGCCGCTGGTGGGCTCGATGAGAACGGTCTTGCCCGGCGTGATCTTTCCCGCCTTTTCGGCGGCGTCGATCATCGCGAAGCCGATGCGATCTTTCACGCTCGACGCCGGATTCTGGCTTTCCAGCTTGGCGACGACGGTTGCGGGCAGTCCGGCTGCCACGCGATTCAGCCGCACAAGAGGGGTGTGGCCGATCAGTTCAGTTACGTTCGCTGCAATGCGCGCCATAATGATCTCCTTTTCCCGGGGCCTTGGACCCCGATAGCTCATGAAACGGATTCTTGAGGATGGTGCAGCTTGTCGGGGAGGAGAATCGCGCGCGATCAGGCGCACACCAGCATCGTAGCCGCACCAGGACGGTGTTAGCGACATCGATGCATAGAAACAGGGTAGACCGAGGGCGCGCAAAATGGCAAGGGAAAGCCAATAAGTTCATGGAATTTGAAGGTTTGAGTCGATAAGCTAGCTCAGAGTCTGAGATTTGCGAAAGGCGCCCAAGAACATGCCTGCCATCAACATCCCGAATCGTTACATAAAGCTGATTTCGAATCTGCCTGAGATGGAGGTCAGTTTCGGCGCCGGTGGCATCCGACTCTTCACTTGCGAAGAATTGGAGAAGGGGCAGGTTGGTTACTCCGTTGATCTAAATGGTACGTCGCTTTGCGGAGAGGCAAAGGGTGACTGGAAATCAAGCTGGCTCGTAATCGGATCCGACACGGGCGTCGGTGATCCAATCTTCGTAGACACCGCTGATCCTAAATTGACCGTTTTGAGCGCAATACACGGCGAGGGAGCATGGGATCCCAAGCCCATCGCTATTTCCATTGAGGCCTTTGGCAAGATTCTTTTTGAATTCCGGCGAATCGCAGAGGACCGGAGCAATCCGGTCGAGTCAGAGAGCAATCCGATCACAGCAGCGGAACGAAATACGTTCCTATCGCGCGTGGGGGAAATTAACGAAAGAAAGATTGAGTCGGAATTTTGGAACGAATTGTTTGCTTACGTGTGCGATTGATTGCCAGGCCTGGTCCCAATCAAGTTCGAAAAGCTGCTCTTCAGCCGGTATTTCTCAACCCCGCCGCGATTCCGTTGATGGTGGCCGCGATGGCGCGGTTGACTTCGGGCGTGTCTTCGCCGGCGCGTTTGCGGCGCAGCATGTCCACCTGGATGAGGTGCATGGGATCGACGTAGGGATTGCGAAGCTTGATGGAGTGGGCGAGGACCTGGTTGGTCTGGAGCAGTTCCGTTTGCCGCGTTACGGCAAGGACAGCGCGCACGGTGCGATGGAATTCTGCTTCGAACATGTCGTAGATGCGCTCGCGAAGCTTTTCGTCGGTAACCAGCGTGGAGTAGAGCCGCGCGGTGCCGAGGTCCGCTTTGCCCAGCGCCATTTCAACGTTGCGCAGCAGGTCGATGAAGAGCGGGAATTCCCTGGCCATGGTCTGAAGGAGCTCGACTGCGCCCGGCCGCGCCAGATGCTGATCGATGGCGAAGCCCACGCCGAACCACGCTGGCACCAGCAGCCGCGATTGCGTCCAGCCGAAGACCCAGGGAATGGCGCGCAGATCGGAGAGCCGGGGCGAATCGTTGCGGCGCGCGGGGCGCGAACCGATCTTGGCGTTCTCAAGCTCGCCGGCAGGCGTCCCTTGCTCGAAGTACGTGATGACGCCGGGATCTTCGAGAATGTGCTTGCGGTAAAAACCGAAGGCCAGGGTTGAAAGCTCGTCGAGCGCGGCCTCCCACACCGGCTTGAGCACTCCGGTGAAGTGGCCTTCGGGGTCGCGCGCATTGGGGCGCGCCAGCGCATCGAGCGAGGCGGCGATCATCAACTCGAGATTGCGCTCGGCCAGCACCTCGTCGGCATATTTGAAGTTGAGAACCTCGCCTTGTTCGGTGAGGCGCATCTGGCCGTCGAAGGCATCGAATGGCTGCGCGAAGATGGCGCGGTGCGTTGGCCCTCCGCCGCGGCCTACCGTGCCGCCGCGACCGTGGAAGATACGAAGCTTGATGCCGGCCTCGCGCGCGACAACATGCAGATCGCGATGCGCGCGGAAGATCTCCCACGTCGAAGTAAGCATGCCGCCATCCTTGTTCGAATCGGAGTAGCCGAGCATGATCTCCTGCCAGTTGCCCCACGATTCGAGCAGCTTGCGATAGTCGGGGCGGCTCCATAACTCCCGGCACACGGCAGGCGCATTGCGCAGATCCTCGATCGATTCAAAAAGCGGCACCGGCATCAGACCGGGATCAAGGCCAGGGCCATCGCCTGCGCCTTCCACTATCACCCCGCCGAGGCGTGCCAAACGGATCACAGCAAGCACATCTTCGACGGACGACGCGCCGCTGATCACATACTGGCGAATGGCTTCAGGCGAGCAACCCTGCTTGACTTCGGCAACAACGCGGAAAGTCTCGAACACATTGGCCGTTTCGCTGGAGAGCCCGCTTTGCAGTGCGGGCGCAATGGTGTCGCTGATGGCTTCACGCAACGCTGCGGCATGCACGCGCGCATGCTGGCGAATGTCGAGCGTGTGTAGATGCAGGCCGAAGGTGCGGACCTGCAGGATGAGCGGATCGATGAGCGTGCGTGCAATGCGGATTCCGCCGTTCGCGGCCAGCGAAGCGCGCAGCGTTTCCAGGTCATCAAGAAAATCCTGGACCGAGCAGTAGGCAGGGAGCGCCTGGATGAGTTTGTCCTGGGTGCGGGCAAGCGTGTAAGGCGTGACCGGAAGTGCAGCAGATGCATGCGCTTCGTTCGCCTTCTCCAGCGTCTGCTGGATGCGCGCCTTGAGACAGATGACGAAACGGCGATAATGCTCGAATTCGTATTGCGAGCCGAAGACCTGAGCCTCCGGCGTGTGAACTTGCGCTACGTAAGCGCGAAGGCGCTCGAGCAGCGCCTCGCTCACCGGCTTTTGCTGTGCACTCGTAGTGAGCAAATCGATGATCGCGTCGAGCTGGCGCTGGTAGTGGATTAGCGCATGACCGCGGGCCAATTGAAGTGCGGTACGCGTGAGATCGGGCGTAACGAAGGGATTGCCGTCGCGGTCTCCGCCGATCCACGAGCCGAAATGCAGAACGAGCGGCAGATCGAGGGGCTCGATTTCGAGTCCGTACGCGGCGCGCAAGGCCGAGGAGATCTCCCGGTAGAGCTCGGGCAGAGTCGCAAAGATGGAGACGTCGTAGTAGTCGAGCCCCATCTTGATTTCGTCGAAGACGGTGGGCCGGCGTGAGCGCACTTCATCGGTCTGCCACAGGCCCGTGATCTCTGCCAGCACAAGCTCTTCGAGCCGCGCCAGATCCTGCTCGGGAAGCGGGATGCGATCAAGCGCCTCGAGGAATTCGCCGATCCGGCGCCGCTTGAACATGACGGTACGGCGCGCCGCCTCGGTGGGGTGTGCCGTGAAAACGGGCATGACGAGCACGCGGCGGAGCCAGTTCAAAGCTTCTTCCCCGCTGATACCCACGCGGCGCATCTCGCTGAGTGTGCCTTCGAGCGAACCGCGCTGCCGGCCGGCCTGACCGCTCAAACGCAGCGCAACCCGGCGGCGCTTGCGATGGTTCGTCTCTGCCAGATTGATGAGTTCGAAGTAAAACGCGAACGCGCGAGTAAGCAGGATGGCGCGCTCGACGGGCAACGAGTGCACCAGCGTCATCGCGGCGGAGTCCTGTCGCGCGGCTTCATCGGTCTGGCCCCTCGCGTCGGCGTCGCGGCGCCGGATGGTGCCCTGCCTCAGAGCCTCAACCTGCGCAAACAGCTCGTCGCCTGCCTGTTCACGCAGGACCGCGCCGAGCAGCGTGCCCAGCGAACGCACGTCGCGGCGAAGCGGAGCCTCCTTCAGGTCGCCGCTTTGCGCTTCGAGCTCGGCCAGCCGCTGGGACCAGCTCTCGGGATTCCACAAAAGAGCCATCGTGATTTGATTATGCACGACCGAATCAGGACGTCTGTCGCAGAGAAGCGTCTTCCGCCTTGCAGGGCCGATAGCGCACAATGGCTGCATGCCAAAACTCGGAAGAGTCTTCCCCTTTGCAATTTCTTGCGTTTTTGTCATTGCCCAGTTCGCATACGGCCAGGCCGGAACCGCTCCAGCTGCCCAGCCAACAGCTCCACATCCCGCGCGTCCGCTGATGCCCACTCGCGATCCACATGCGCTTGGGTACGTCGCCGCAACGGAGTTATCGGATGGCGCAGTTCCTGATCCGAATCAGCACGGCAACTTCATCATCGGTCCCACCCACACTCCGGCGCCTGAGCCAGCGGACCCGGCTCGCCTGCTCGACGGAACGGTCGTCGAATTCACGATGAATTCGGAAGACAGTAGGTATTTCCACGGAATCGCGCGCAACCCGGACTCCCATGGAACGCCAGATCCCGCAAATCCGGCGCGGCTTAACGGAATTGAAACTCATCCGTCACCGAACGTCCGCAAGGTCGCCGTCTACGTGCCAAAGGCCTACGTGCCTGGCAGTATAGCGCCGTTCATCGTTGGTGCGGACGGCCCCGACCGCATGCTCTTCGCCGCGCTCGATGCCTTGATTGCGGAACGCAAGCTGCCGCCGATTGTTGCAATTTCCATCGGCAACGGAGGGAGCGACGCACAGGGAAGCGAGAGGGGCCTCGAATATGACACCATGTCGGGCCGCTACGCGGAGTTTGTGGAGAACGAAGTTCTGCCCGCAGTGGAGAGCCACGCGCATGTTCGGCTCACCCACGACCCAAACGGACGGGCGACAATGGGCGCGAGTTCCGGCGGCTCCTGCGCGCTGGCCATGGCTTGGTACCACCCGGAGTGGTATCACCGTGTTCTTACCTATTCCGGTACTTTCGTGAACCAGCAGTGGCCGTGGAATCCGCTCACCCCTCACGGAGCCTGGGAGTTCCATGAGAAGCTCATTCCGCATAGCGCGCGCAAGCCGATCCGCATGTGGCTGGAGGTCGGCGACCGCGATCTCTTCAACCCCAATGTGATGCGTGACGACATGCACGACTGGGTGTTGGCCAACGAGCGCATGGCCCAGGTGCTCGCCCAAGAACATTACCCGTATCAGTTTATTTTTGCCCGCAACGCCGGCCACGTAGAGCGCAGCGTGCGCGAGCAGACGCTGCCCGAAGCGCTGGAGTACATTTGGCAGGGTTACCGGCCGAAATAGCCTCTACCGAGCGCGAACAATCGACGGTCAACGGCTCGCAGGCAATCAAACTGCAACCCCGCTCATGCGCCTTCCAGCTGCGTCATCAACTCTTCCCATTCGGCCGTGAACACTGCGAGTTGCGAGCGAAGTTCCGCAGCGAGGGCAGTGAGGCGTAGCGTTTCGGCTGCAGAAACGTAGACAGCCAGTTGCTCTTCGGTGTGCGCGATCGAGCCTTCAATACGAGGGATCTCTTCTTCGAGAAACGCGCACCGCTCTTCCAATTGCTTCTGCTTGATGGGATTCAGGCGGCGGGAACGGGGGTTGGAGGTATGGGCAATGCGGTCCCGGCCATCCGGCGCATCCGAGCCTCCTTCGATGATGATCGTAGTTCCGATTGATGCGGGTTTTTCGTTTTGCTGGGCCAGCGCCTGTGTGGGTACCGGTGCGGCCAGCCCCTCTTTGCGCCGCAGATAATCCTCGTAGTTCCCCTCGTATGCAGTGATGGCGCCGTTTTCGATTTCGAGCACACGCGTGGCCAGGCGATCGATGAAATAGCGGTCGTGCGAAACAAAAATCACTGTGCCGCCGTAGTTGGCGAGCGCCTCGAGCAGCACGTCCTTGGCGCGCATGTCGAGATGGTTGGTGGGCTCGTCGAGCAGCAGGAAGTTTGACGGGGACACGAGGATGCGGGCGAGAGCGTAGCGGTTGCGCTCGCCGCCGGAGAGCACGCCGAGCGGCTTGAAGACGTCGTCGCCAGAGAACAGGAAACAGCCGAGCAGGGAGCGCAGCGTGACCTCGGGAATGCGCAGTGCCGCCCGGCTGATGTCGTCGAGCATGCGCGCCTCGGCGTCGAGCACTTTGTACTGATCCTGCGCGAAGTATTCGGCAACCACGTTGTGGCCGAGGCGGATTGACCCGGCCGTAGGCACCTCCGCGCCTGTGAGCAGTTTGATGAGCGTGGACTTGCCGGCTCCGTTCACCCCGACCAGCGCCACGCGGTCGCCACGTTCGATGGTGAACCGCGCGCCCGAAAACACATGTTTCGATCCGTAATTTTTTGCCAGGTCCTCTGCCTCGGCCACGATGCGGCCAGACGGCGGCGGCTGGGGAAACTTGAAGTGGATGACCCGCTCTTGCTCGGGAACCTCGATGCGCTCGATCTTTTCGAGCTCCTTGATACGCGACTGCACCTGCTTCGCTTTCGTCGCCTGGTATCGAAAGCGATTAATGAACGCCTCAAGATGCTCGATGCGGTCGCGCTGGTCGCGATAGGTGGCCATGAGTTGTTCGCGCCGCTCGTCCTTCTGCTTGAGGTATTTCGTGTAGTTGCCCTGGTAGATGGTCAGGCGTTTGTTCCAGATTTCGGCCGTACGGTCGGTGGTCACGTCGAGAAAGTAGCGGTCATGTGAGATGAGGATGTAGCCGAAGGGATAGCTCTTCAGGTAGTCCTCGAGCCAGTTGCGAGTTTCGAGATCGAGATGGTTTGTAGGTTCGTCGAGGAGAAGCAGGTTGGGTTTGGCGAGCAGCAGCTTGGCCAATGCGATTCGCATCTGCCAGCCGCCGCTGAACTCTTCCATCCGCCGCGGCCAATCCTCCTTGCCAAAGCCAAGGCCCGTGAGGACACTACCCACCTGCGAGTCGAGCGCGTAGCCGTCGAGCGCGTGAAAGCGATCCTGCAGGAGCGAGTAACGCTCGGCCGTAGATTGGTACTCGGCGCTTTCGTGATCGAACTCCGCCATCTGCCCTGCCAGGCGCTCGATTTCGCGCTGCATTTCGTGGAGCTCGTCGAAAACGGTCAGACATTCGTCGAAGACAGTGCGCCCGGCAAGTTGCAGGCCTTCCTGCGGCAGGTAGCCGATGCTGATTCCGCGTGTCTGCTCGAATGCGCCGTAGTCGAGCGTCTCTAGGCCAGCGAGAATCTTCATCACGGTGGATTTGCCGGTGCCGTTGGCGCCCACAAGCGCCGTTTTCTCGTTGTTGCGGATCAGCCAATCTGCCTCGAGAAACAGGACACGAGGCCCGAATCGTTTGCCGGCATGTTGAAGCGCAAGCATGAAAATCCATTTTCGCAGAGAGTGAGGTTCAGAGAGCGTGGCGGCTGGCAGAATTCGTCACAGCGCAGCGTGCGGGCGATCCGGTAGGCTGTTCGCGGCGGACTTTTCAATGCCATATGAAGAGGGGGCAGAGATGCTTGGGAAGAAAAGGGGGATCGCCGTGGGAGCGCTGGGCGTGGCGCTGGGTGGGGCGGTTGCAGCCGTGGAATGCGCGGCACTGGATCACGATGGGAAGTTGAGGCTCAATCAGATCCAGGTGATCGGGACGCACAACAGCTATCACGCAGGCATTCCACCGAGTGAAGCGAAGCTTTGGCAGGCGAGGAATCCTGAGGCCTTCAAGGGCCTCTATTACCGGCATGAATCGCTCACAACGCAGCTCGACAGCGGAGTGCGGCAAATTGAGCTGGACATCTTTACCGACAGTATGGGCGGGAGGTTCGCTCATCCCGCGGGGCCACGCATGGTGGCCGAGGCAAAATTGCCGCCCGATCCGCAGTTCGATCCAGATGGCGTGATGCTGAAGTCAGGCTTCAAAGTGATGCACGTGCAGGATATCGATTATCTCAGCGTGTGTCAGCCGTTTACCGCCTGCCTCAAAGAGGTGCGGAAATGGTCGCGCGCGCATCCACATCACATCCCCATTTTCATTCTGGTTGAGACGAAGCAGAGTTCGAAGGAAGGGCCGATGGACCTGACGCCAGCCGAACCATTCACTCCGGCTGTGTTCGATGCGCTCGATGCCGAGATTCGTTCCGTGTTCGAGCCGGGCCAGTTGATCACGCCGGACGATGTGCGTGGGCACTACGAAACGCTGAATCAGGCTGTGCTCGCGGGCAATTGGCCTACGCTCAAGAGAGCGCGCGGCAAAGTCATGTTCCTGATGGACCAGCGTTGGGCAGGGCCGGTGTATGGCGAAGGGCACCCATCGCTTCGCGACCTGATCTTGTTCACGAACGCCGTGCCTGGCGAGCCGGACGCCGCATTCACCGAGTGCAATGACGGTCCTGCGGACGAGATTGCGAAACTCGTGAAGCAGGGCTACCTCGTCCGCACCCGGACCGATGACAGCACACGCGAGGCGCGGGTGAACGATACGCGGCGACGCGATGCGATGATGGCGAGCGGCGCACAAATCCTGAGCACGGATTATCCCGCGAGCGAGCCGGCGCGCTGGGAGGGCCACTACTCGGTGAGCCTGCCCGGCAACGTGGCGGCGCGATGCAATCCGGTGAATGCACCGGCGGGATGCATCACAAAAGAGTAGAGTGCCGGAACGCCCCTCAGAGATTCACTCTCGTCGGCCAAGGCGATTATGATCAATAAGCGCAAAAGCAGCGAGGCCTACGCGGCGCGCAAAGTGTGCAGTGCCAGAAAGCGACCTGGAGGAGAAATGGCGACGGGTTTAACGCAACGGCGAGAATTCCTGAAGCAAGCCGGATTGGTGGGAACGCTGGGCTCGGCGGCGATGATGGCCGGCTTGCCCGAGAGCGCGATGGCCTTCGGCGGCGGAGCAGCGACGATCGTAGAAGATGCGGTTCTGCCCGCCCAAGCTGAGGACGCGCCCAAGTATCACATCAAGTTCGCCGTGTGCGGCATGAGTCACGACCATATCAACGGCATGATCGGCGCTGTGCAACGGGGCGGCGGCGAGTTGGTAGCTGCGTGGGGCGGCGAGCAGGACAAGCTTGCGCAGTTCCGAAAGCGGTATCCCAATGTGAAGATCGTTTCGACGCAGGACGAGATTCTCGACGATCCGTCGGTGCAACTCGTTCTTACTTCGCAGATTGCAAGCGAGCGCGCAGGGATCGCTGTTCGCGCCATGAAGCGCGGTAAGGATGTTCTTTCAGACAAGCCGGGACTGACCACCCTCGAACAACTGGCGGAGGTCCGCAAAACCATCGCAGAAACGAAGCGGATCTACGTGATTCTTTACAGCGAACTGCTTGAAGTGAAGGCGGCCGTCTACGCAGGCGAGTTGGTGCGGCAGGGCGCGATCGGCAAAGTGATCCAGACCATCAATATCGCTCCACACCAGATCTTTCAGCATGCAGGAGATGCCGGCGGCGGCGGGGGACGGCCCGACTGGTTCTGGAACCCGGACCAATACGGCGGCATTCTCTGCGACATCGGCTCGCACCAAGTGGACCAGTTCCTGTTTTATACGGGGTCGACAGATGCGGAAGTTGTGGAGTCGCAGATCGCGAATGTGCGTCATCCGCAGCACCCCCGATTCCAGGACTTTGGCGACATGGCGCTGCGCGGCAATCGCGGATTCGGCTACGTGCGCCTGGACTGGTTCACGCCCGACGGTGTGGGAACGTGGGGCGACGGCCGGCTCTTCATCCTGGGCACCGACGGCTACATGGAAGTGCGCAAATACACCAATATTGCGGTCAGCCACCAGGGCAACAATCTGTTTGTGGTGGACAGCAAACAGGCGCGCTACATCGACTGCAACGCCATGCCGCTGCTCTTCGGGCCGCAGTTCGTGGCCGATATCGTAAATCGCACGCATACAGCGCAGAACGAGCATGAAGCACTGCTTGCGGCGGAGCTCGTGATCAAAGCACAGAAGAACGCGAGATTCGTAACACTCGAGAGCTGAAGCGCGGGGCGACGCAACGTGGTGTTTTCTTTTGCAGCCGATGTGGCGCAGGCGGCCAGCAATCAGAAGACGCGCACGCGCAGGCCCACGCTTCCGCTCAGAGTCGTCATCGTGCCGACGGTGAACTGAATCTCAAAAGAGGAATGAATATTTATTGTGGCGCCAATCCACTCAGATCCATATCGAGAGCGGTCTTCGCCGTGTCTGCTGATTCAGCCCGCTTTACGAACGATCGCCGCGGCGCATTGCCGCCGGAGGGCTGGCGAAACTGTGGCCCAACCCGGCCATCTTGGGGTGACAATCAATTGACAATGAATAGACGATCCGGAGACACACCCCAAAACGCGTCTCGATATGTTGATCTTTATGCAGAATTCGAGATTGCGATCTTCATCGTGCCGTTTGCAATATCTGGTGACAGCCGCAACGTGCGTTCTGAGCCTGCTTTCGGCTGCGCATTCGGCCGCGGCGCAGAACATTCCGTTGCTTTCCGGCGGCGTCGGGTTCTTCACCAACACCAACGGCGGAAGCACAAGCTACCAACCGCACATTGAGCCGCTGATTGCGGCGCCCATCGGCAAGCCGCTGCTTTTCGAGTCGCGCGGAATCCTTTTTGAGAATTTCTCGCCGAACGGGAATGGCCAATCGGGCTACAACCACAGCCACTTAGCGAGTCTGATCTACATGCAGGGCGACTTCATCGCCGCCAAACATCTGACCGTCGTGGTTGGCGATTACCTGCTTCCGTTCAACACATACAACGATCGCCTTTCGGAAATCTGGATCTCGAACTTCCAGGATTTTCCTTTGATTGCAGGCCTGGGCACCATGAATTCAGGCTCTGGTATCGGTGGGATGCTCAGCGGCTCCGCCGCTTCGAGCAGCAAATACTCGATCAGCTACAATGCGTGGTTTTCGGCGCGCAGCGGGAACTACTATTTCAATTCGTTGCGCTCCTCGGGCGGACGGGTGTACCTTTACCTGCCGGAGAACCGCCTCGAGATCGGGGCTTCGTTCGATCGCAGACTACAAAGCACGCAGGAAAACTTTGTTGGGGCGCACGTGTGGTGGGAGCCGAGAGACACCGGCCTTCGCCTGCGCTCGGAGTACAGCCACGGTGAGCACGCGCAGGGCTATTGGATCGAAGGCGACTACCGGCTGAAGGCCTTCGGCAGTTACGACAGTTGGATTGGCCGCATGGAGCCGGTATTCCGCATGCAGCAGACCTTTCGTATCGATAATCTGGCGAGCGATAGCGTTCCGGGGGTGAACACTCAACGCGCCGATTTTGGATTCGATTACAACCTGCCGCACAATACGCGCATCCTCACCAGCTATGCCCGTCAATTCTCCTCGACTGGAGACGTGAACGTGTGGGAGACCGGGATCGTCTACCGCTTCCTGTTCCCTACATGGAAAGGCAAGTAGTCCGAGACATCTCAGGCTCGGGCGCGGCCGCCGCGTGGGAGATCTGTTGCTGAGCTAGCGCATTGAGCTTGTCGACCGTTGCACCAACTCAGCTGCCGCGTCCCCTTTCAGTTCCTCAATCAGCCGGCCCTGCTCTACGCGATACAGACGATGGGCGAACGCGCGCATGGACGTGCGATGCGTTGCAAGCAGAACAGCCGCTCCCGAAGCGTTCAGGTTCTGAAGCACCTCGCGTTCGGTTTTTTCGTCCAATGCTGAAGTCGCCTCATCGAGGAGCAGCAGGCGCGGCCTGCGAAGAATGCTTCGCGCCAAGCCGAGCCTTTGCCGTTGCCCTCCGGAGAAAAGCGCTCCATTATCCCCGACAGCTGTTTCCAGCCCCCGGGGTTGCGCTCTCACAAAGTCGTCGAGCCTTGCGACTGCAAGGGCTCTCATCAGCTCGTCATCATTCGTCTCACGCAGCCCGAAGAGCAGATTGTTGCGGATTGAGTCGTCGAGGAGCGCAATCTCCTGCGGCACATACGCGATGTTGGATCCATCGACACGAACCACTCCCGACGCGGGCTGAAGGACGCCGGCTATCAAATTCAGCAGGGAACTCTTGCCAATCCCAGAAGCCCCGCAGAGGATGACAGTTTCTCCGGCGCGCAAAGAAAGATTGACATCGCGCAGGATCGGCCCTCCGCTGCGAAATGAGAAGCTGAGCCGATGGATTTCCAACGCCCATCCCGGCGGCGGCGGGCTGGTCAGCAGCAAGGGGGCCCGGTACAACTGGCACTCGTTCAATCGCTCGGCAACGATTCTCACGTTCTGCCGGGAGCTCTCCAACTGGCCGGCGATCAAGGACATCTGGCTCACGAGGGGAAGAAGGCGGCGCGAAAGCACAAAATAGAACGCCAGAAGCGAGAGCAGGCGGCCCGTGTCGCCGTGCTGCAATTCGACCGCGACGATCAACCCGAGGAAAAGCAGCATTGTGCCTTGATCGGCAATGATTCGCCCTATCTGCGGAAGAAACACAGTACGGCGGCTGCTTTGGGCCAGGCGGCTCGCCTGCAATTGAATTCTGTCCTGGAAGAACGCGTAGTTCCGGTAGGTGCGAATTTCCTTGCCCGACATGAGGAAGTCCGCCAGGAGTCTCTCAAGGCTTCTCACCGACTCTTCGCGGTCGGAGGCGGCTTGAGATATCTTTCCCCGGATAAGGAAGCGATGCAAACAGTAAAACGCGGCGAGAGCGATTGCGAAGGCGGCGGCAGCCGGCAAACTCTGCCAGGCGATCGCCGCCGTCATAACCGCTAGGGTGGCCGCGCCGGCGATGAATTCAATCGATCGATGATAGAAATCCGCGGCTTCACGCGACGTATGGAGCGCTTGACTGCCTAGCTCGCTTCGGTTGTGCTCAACAAACCGGCTCCATTCCATTTCGCTGTAACCCCGAGTGAGCCGGAGAAGAAAGTCGACGTAGAGGTTTTGGATAGAACGGAAAACCGAGCGCGACGAAGCAAGGTCAACGAAGGCGCGAAGAGCGATCAGGGTGGTGGCGAGGAAAGCCGCCGCAAGCGCTGTTGCCGGCATCCACCATAGATGCAGCGACGGCGCGCGCCTTTGTAAAAGCATGAAGAGCAGGTACATTGCGGCCGCGAGCGCGAGATCGAAAAAGCCAAGCGCGATTCTGCTTAAAGTGAGCAGCGCAAATTGGATCCGCTGCCGCAGATCGAGAAGATTCTTCACTCTCGGCCGCTTGCCTGATGCTATGGCACCGGCTCCGGCTGCCGTGTTTCGAGGAGTGCGCATCTGCGGCTTACCTTTGAGTTCAGGCTAGCGGTGCTCGGCGCCGTAAGTTGTCAGTAGCCGGTCCTCAGAATGTCAGCATTTTGTTATCGATACTCGTCCACCGGACTGGCGCGTGCGGCCAATCGACCGCGCTGCCGGCGCTCAATCTACGTCATCGTGCCTCGTCGATGAACCGAGACAATTTTTTGACAACCTTCAGACGTGCCTGTGACACGCCAGGTGCGACCGCCTCCTAGCCTGTATTCAAGCGGCATCCTTCGGGACGCGCTGCAGGCTGGCTCGAATCTTCGCAACAAACCGATGGCTCCGCGATCGTCGAGATTTCCGAGCCGCATTTCGATTGCTAACGAGGAGCGATCATGATTGGCGTAAAACTGACACTGATGGGCTGCGCGGTAATGATTGCAGCGACGCTGTTGGGCCAGGCAACGAATGCGCCGCAGCAGGATCAGTCGCACAAGACTTCGCACCAAGCTCGCCCAGTCGTCGAAAATCGCGGGCAGCAGGTATTCGACCAGAATTGCGCGCGTTGCCACAATTCGCCGGAAGGGTTCTCGTCCAATATCTCGGCCACCATCGCGAAGCACATGCGCGTGCGCGCCGGACTCAGCGATGCGGACTACAAGGCGCTCCTTCATTTCCTGAACCCGTAACCGGCGCGGCCCGTCTCAGGTTGCTGCCTCTGCCTTTCCGGTTCGTTTCATTCCGGCACCAACAACACAAGGAGTTTGCATGAAAGCGAAGTTTCTGGCGCTGTTCCTTTTTGCAGGGTTGCTGGCCATAATGCATGCGTCGCCGGCTTTCGCGCAAGGCGAACCGCAGCGCATTGAAATTACGGCCAAACGATTTGGCTATACGCCCAATGAGATCACGGTTAAGGTGGGGAAGCCCGTCCTCCTGGTGCTGAAGAGCCTCGATGTTGCGCACGGACTTCGGGTTCGCGATCTTGGGATCGATATGAAGGTCAAGGCCGGCCAGACTTCGCAGGTTGAATTTACGCCGAGCAAGGTGGGAGATTTCGTCGGCCATTGTTCTGTGTTTTGCGGGTCGGGACACGGCTCCATGACCTTCAAACTCCACGTGGTGTCGTAGGCATGCGGAGGACTTGTCTCGGGTTCGCGATCGTCCTCCTGGCTGGACTGGCGGGGTGCAAGGCCAAGCCCCCAGGAAAATTGGAGACGAAGGCCGTAAACTTCGCCAAGCATCATTTCTTGATCGGCAACAAGAAAGAAAAGGACCCGCTACCCGACAATGCGGACACTCGGGCGGACGGCAAGGAGGCATTTTCTCACTATTGTGTTGCCTGCCACGGAATGGACGGCCAGAATACGGGCGTACCGTTCGCCGGCCATATTTCGCCGCCGATTCCATCGCTCGCTTCGAACGACGTCCAGAGCTACACGGATGGGCAATTGAAATGGATCCTCGACAACGGCATCTGGCCTTCGGGGATGCCCGGCTCCAAGGGAACTCTCAGCGATGACGAGCTCTGGTCCATCATCCGCTATATTCGTCATCTTCCGCCTGCGGGAAGCCAGGGAATTCCGCAGATGTATACGCAATAGCAGAGTGAGCGATGACTTCTGACGCAGTCAGGCTCGAGGCTCAACCGTTCGACAACGCGGCGGCGGGTGTTTTGCCCGGGGCCGTGGGATTCTTCTTCGCTTTTCGCTCTTTCATCATGGTCCTGTCCGTCCGTCTGCTTGGGGCGGATCCCCGAACCGGAACTGGCATCAGTCTTTCTCTTGATTACATTCTCTTGCTCATCATCGTGTTTTCAACTCTCGGAGCCGTGCGCTATCCGTTCGGACAAATGATGCGACTCGCGACCGTACGGTGGGCTGTGTTCTTCCTCGGATTTACCGGCTTGAGCCTGCTCTGGAGCAGTTCCGCGTCATTGTCTACATCGATTGCCTATTGGTGCGCGATGGCCGCAGATGTCGCGATCGTTTCGCTTCTGCTGCGGGAAGGTCCGCCTATGGATGTCTCCGCATCACTCATGAAAGGCTACGTTTGGGGTGCGTGTGCGGTGGCTCTAATCGCATGGCTCATGCCCGCGCAGTCAGACCTCCGACTCGGCGATGAGGAGCTCCTGGGCGCAAATCAAATCGGCTATATCTGTGGCTTCGGTTTCTTTTTCGCGCTCTATCTCATCCGGGCAAAGAAGGAAGCGTTTGTTGTCAAGTCTGTGATCCTTGGCGTCACCCTGCTTCGCAGCCTCAGCAAAACCACGATTCTGGCTGTGCTCGTCGGAGGAGGATTTCTGCTGGTTAGCGACAAGTCGATCAGCCGGCGGAGCAAGATGTTGATCACAATCCTGGCCCTGATCATTGTTGCCGCGTCGTGGGGCCTGCTGGCATCTTACTTCGACATTTACACCAACGCGGGCAATCAGTCGGAGACGTTAACCGGCCGGATCGGTATTTGGGCGTATTTCTTTGCGGAGGCTTTGCAGCAACCGTGGATTGGCGATGGTTTCGATTCCGTATGGAAGGTTGTGCCGCCTTTTGGCTCCGATCAGTTTGAAGCGGCCCACGCCCACAACGAACTGCTGCAGCAGTTCTACGCATACGGATTGGTTGGGATCGGTATGTTCGCAGGAATCTACGTTAGTTTCTTTCGGCACGTTCGCATGCTCTCGAGAGGCCCTCTCCGATCGTTCCTCCTCGCCTTTTTGATATTCGTACTGGTTCGTGGCGGTGCAGACACCGAGCGATTCGATCTTTCGCTCCCTTTATGGTCGATCGTCCTGTTGAGCATGTTGATCGAATATGAACGCCTGCTCCGCCAAGAGCTTACGAGCACTCCGCCTGAAGCGCAAACCGGTCTTCTCGGCTCATAAGGAGCCGATCCCCACGAGTGAAGGAGGAAATTGTCATCCCATTGTAATTTTTGGCAACTTTCTACCGGAATTGTCTGCGGATCGTCGAAAATACAAACAGAAAGGACGACAATCATGGTTCCAGCCGTGGAAGTGGCAACAGAGACGCTCGGGGGGCCTGTGCTGCCGGTGAATTTGGGCACCATCCTCATCATCGAGGATGATCCCCGCATGCAGCGAACGCTTCAGAGGACTTTCGCTCAGGAACACTACACCGCCGCGATCGCCGGCGACGGCCAGACAGGACTGGATCTGTTTCGCAGCGAACATCCGCTTGCCGTTGTGCTCGACCTGATATTGCCCAATATCTCAGGCCGGGAGTTATGCCGGATATTCAAGCAGCTTTCCGCCGAGACGCCAATCATTGTGCTGAGCGCAGTGAGCGAAGTTGCGGACAAGGTGCTGCTGCTTGAGCTGGGCGCGGATGACTACGTCACAAAGCCTTTCAGCCCGAGAGAACTTACAGCCAGGGTCCAGGCGGCTATTCGCAGGCAACGCAAACCCGTTCCGCAGTCGGTGTACAGGTTTGGCGATTGCGAAGTTGACTTCAAGAAGATGACGATTCTGCGTAGCGGCAAGCCGGTAGTGCTAACGGCCCACGAGTTCAAGCTTCTGAAGTTCTTCACGGAGAATGCCGAGCGGGTGCTCACGCGCGACGTGCTGCTGAATGAGGTTTGGGGTTACAACTTCTATCCGACCACCCGGACCGTCGACAATCAGATCATGAAGCTGCGCCAGAAACTCGAGCCCGATCCCGCAAATCCGAAGCATTTGCTTACGATTTACGGCGCAGGGTATAAATTTGTCCCATGAAGCCCTTCCCTTTCCTCCCCCAGCGAATCAAGTCATCACAGGGGTAGCACGCGTGCGCGAAAAGCAAGGCGTAAGAACGCATGTTCTTCTCGTCGTGGCCATGGCCGTGATTGTTGCGGTTGTGACCGGGCTGAGCCTCCTGTTGATTCGTCACCAGCTTCGGATTCAAGTCACCGGCGAGCTGTCTCTCGATCTCACTCACTCGGTGGTCGCCTTCGAGAATCTGCAAGCCGAAAGGATGGCGACACTCGAGCGTGAAAACGCCCTTCTGGCCGAGCTGCCGACACTGAAGGCGCTGATGACGAGTGGAGACGACCTGACGATTCAAGACGGGGCGGCGGAATTCTGGCACCTGAGCGGCACGGACTTGTTTGTGCTCGCCGACCCAACTGGTCGCGTGGTGGCGGCCTACACGCAAAACGGCTCCGCCGGCGAAACTCTGCGGCGGGGAATCAAAGCTCTGCTTACTTCGCCGGATAAGCGCTATCTCATTGACGGCAACTCCCTGTATGCATGTGCCTGGCAGCCTCTCTACTTTGGCAGCGACCAGGAAGGGACTTTGCTTGGATACGTCGTGAGCGGAGTTCCCATTGAACGCACCGTGCGCGAAATCAGCCAACCCACGGGCGTGGAAGCAACGTTCTTCAGCGACGGCCAAATCCTGGCAAGCACGCTCGACCCTGCGGCGCAACCGACACTGGCGCGGCAAATCACGTCACTCGAAGGAACCGCGCGCGCGCCAGTGAGAGTGAATCTTGGTGATACGCCGTTTCTCTCCGCCAAAGAGGACCTTTCGGCAGCAGCGACCTCTCCCCTGCAATTGATCGTTCTCAAGTCATTCGAGCCCGCGGAGCGTTCGATGAGCCAGATTGTCCGGATGGTGCTTTTTGTCGCTCTGCTCGCGCTCGCATCCGGGACCATGCTGATGATTGTCGTTTCGCGGCTCGTGACACGCCCTCTCGAGGAGCTTTCGAAGAGCGTCAGAGCATTCGGTCTTGGCGACGTAGAGCATCGCGTGCCGCGCTACGGCACTCAGGAAGTGCGCCAGTTAAGCCGCTCATTCACCAGGATGCGAAGCGAAATTCAAAAGGCTAACCAGGCCGTGCTCGAATCGGAACGCCTGGCCACGATCGGCCGCATGGCAAGTTCGGTCTCGCATGATTTGCGGCACTATCTGGCCGCGATCTACGCCAACGCGGAGTTTCTTGCGTCGGACCGCTTTTCACCGAAGGAGCGCGCAGACATCTTTGCAGAGATCCGCGCAGCGGTAGGCGGAACAACGGAAATGCTGGAATCGCTGCTCATCTTCAGCCGGACCGGCGCCAGCATCAGAAGGCACCCTGAGCTGATGTCGACACTGGTTGAGCGCGCAACTGCGCTGGTCCACACGCATCCCGATGCCGAGGGCGTAACACTCGTAACCTACCTTGGCGAACCTTCAGAGACCGCGGTTGCGGTTGATGGCAAGCAGATTGAACGAGCCATTTCAAACCTTATTCCAATGCCTGCCAATCGGCCAAATCCATGGGGCCGGCAGCTCGGGTTGAAATCACTCTGGAGCCGCAGAAAGAGAAAATACTCGTCAACGTCATCGATAACGGCCAGGGAGTTCCGAACAACATTCGCAAAAGCCTGTTTGAACCTTTTGTGAGCGAGGGCAAGCATAAGGGCACGGGACTGGGCCTGACCCTTGCTCATTGCATTGCTCTCGAACATGGAGGAGAAGTTGTTCTGCTGAGCAGCCGCCCTGGCGAAACGATTTTCCAGATGAAGGTGGCGCGCGGAACTCCGGAGCCGGATGAGGAAGAAGCGCCGGAGTCTGAGCGTCAAGAGCAGGTGACCTCAGATGAAAATGTTCGAACATAGTCGAAACCGGCGCTCCTGCGCCAGCCATTGCGCAGCGCACGGAGCCGTGCTTGTCCTGGCGATTTTCATTGGATCTTCAGCCAGCTTTGCCTTTGCGCAACCAGCCGATCAGGAGAGCGTATCGCAGCAAATCGAGAAACTGACCACTGCAATGGCACGTACGCAGGCGCAATTGGAACAGTCGCAGCACGAACTGGATGAAATGCGCAAAGAGCTGGGTGAACTCGAACAAAAGTTGGCACAGGGTGGCAACGCCGCTGCCCCCGCGCCGCAACCGGAATCGGGTCAGGCGCCGTCCTCCCGCGAGTCAGCAAGTGCCACTGAAAGTACCGCCACAGAGATCGAGGGTCTTCGCGAACGCCAGGCCGTTCAGGAATCGGAGATTGCCACGCACGAGCAGGCAAAGGTTGAAAGCGAATCGAAATACCCGGTAAAAGTGACCGGCATGTTGCTTATGAATGGATTTGTGAACACCAGCGCAGTGGATATGGCCGCCGCACCCACGGTCGCTCTCGCGGGTCCCGGCAGCGTGGGCGCCTCGATGCAACAGACAACTCTGGGCCTTGATGCGCAGGGTCCACGCCTATGGGGCGCACGCAGTTTTGCCGATCTCCGGCTCGATTTTTGGGGCAGCTCCGCACCCGCAGGTTCAGCGGCGAGTTATTCCGGTTACGCGAGCAATGCGTCAGGATTGGTGCGGCTCCGCACGGCACACGCTGGCCTCAACTGGGACAAGACGCAGGTTTACTTCGCGCTCGATCGACCGATTATCAGTCCTGAAACGCCCACTTCGCTCACAGCCGTGGCCGAGCCCCCGCTTGCCTGGTCAGGAAACCTCTGGACCTGGAATCCCCAGGCGGGCATCACGCAGGAAATCTTGTCCACCGGTCCTCTCGGCGTCGAGTTGCAGGCGGCTTTGATCGACGCTGGCGACGCACCGCTGACACCAGTGACCTTACCGGGTGGTTCGGTGACGCCGACGCCTCCAAACAGTGGGGAGCAGAGTTCCCGGCCGGGCGTGGAGGCCCGTATCGCCATGATTGGGTCAGGGCGGGATGACCGTCGTAGTCATTTTGGGATTGGAGGGTATTTTGCGCCGCATACGAGCGTCCTCGGGCGCAGCTATGATTCCTGGGCAGCGACCCTCGACACGCGGCTGAATTTGTTTGCAGGGCTCCAACTCTCGGGGAGCGCCTATCGCGGACTGGGGCTCGGCGGCCTCGGAGGCGGAGCCTACAAGGACTTCGCCTTCAGCCCAGATCCGGATACAGGCGGCTACTACTTCCGAGCCCTTGACGATGCCGGCGGTTGGGCGCAACTCAAAGAGAAAGTGAGCGAGCGCCTGGAATTCAATGCCGCCTTCGGGATGGATAATGTCTTTGCGAAACCGCTGCGGCGCTACTATTCGTCAACCGGATCGGAAATTCAGAACCTGGCCAGAAACCGCACATTTACAGGGAACGTCATTTATGCTCCGAGCGCGTATTTGCTCTTTTCGCTGGAATATCGGCGCCTGGAAAGTGCTCCTGTGGTCGGGCTGCCAACCTGGGGCAACGTGTTCGGCTTGGGCGCGGGGTACAAGTTTTGATGAAGCGGTGGAAACGGACGACCTGGCTGCTCTGCGCCGCCCTTGTGGCGCCGGGAGCGTTGTGTGCGCAAGACCGTACGGCATCGAAATCCGCGGGCGAGCTGCGGCTTCATATTGCTTCTACTTTGCCGGGAAGTCATCGCGGAGTTCCAGCCGTGGCTTGGCTGGCGCCCTCGCCGGGATCGCCCGCTTTGCCGTTTGCCCCCAGCGGCCACTACACGCTCCTGCAAAAGAACCGCACCTTTATTCCTCATTTGCAGGTGATCCCGGTCGGTGCCGTGGTTCAGTTCCCGAACGCCGATCCGTTTTTTCACAATGTGTTTTCCCTGTTCGAAGGCAAGAAATTCGATCTCGGCCTGTACGAAGCGGGCTCGAGTAAGTCGGTGACGTTTCCGCGCGAAGGTGTTTCATATATCTTCTGCAACATTCATCCGGAGATGAGCGCCGTAATCGTTGCACTTTCAACACCGCTGTACTCGATTGCCAATGCCGACAATTCATTCGCGCTTCACGACATTCCACCGGGCGACTACCGGCTGCACCTTTGGATCGAAGGCGTGCCCCAGTCGTATCTCGCCGGCCTGAGCCGTTCGGTGCATATCTCATCCCGTGTTCTCGATCTGGGAACCATCAGCGCTCCCATCGCACGCCACGCGAACATGACCCACATGAATAAATTCGGCAATGCCTACGACCGGGAATCCCAGACCTCTTACTGAAACACCTCGGGTCAGCCGCGCGGATGCGCCTTCCCGTTCATCTCGGACGTCCACAGGTGGCCGCAATCTCGCGGCAAGGCTCCCGGCGTCCGGCATGGATGAAGTTCATAGATTGCCCGATCTTTTTTGTGACAATCCAATGACAGCGCACTGACAACTCCCCATATCAAACTCGCTAGAGTCTCGATAGTTCATGGCCGAGGAGCGCGCCCACGGGCAGCACCGCTTTGCAGCAATCGCTTCTCACGCCATGCGGAGGGTTCGGCAGTGCAGAACACAGCTCAGGCGCATCGGGCAGTGGTTTGCGGCGCAGGTGGATTCATCGGCGGCCACTTGGTGAAGGGGCTACTGAGCCGTGGCGTACAGGTCATCCGCGCGATCGACACCAAGCCAATCGCGGAATGGCACCAGGTGACCGATGGCGTCGAGAATCTCTCGCTCGATCTCAAAGACAAGACCAAGTGCCTGCGCGCCGTTCGCGGCGCCAATCACGTGTACCAGCTCGCCGCGGATATGGGCGGCATGGGATTCATCGAGAACAACAAGGCGCTTTGCATGTTGAACGTTCTGACCAGCACAAACACGCTGCTCGCTGCGATGGAATCCGGCGTGAGCAGGTTCTTTTACGCGTCGTCCGCATGCGTATACAACGGCGAAAAGCAGACTAACCCCGATGTGATTGCTCTCAAGGAATCGGACGCCTATCCCGCAATGCCCGAGGACGGATATGGGTGGGAGAAGCTGTTCAGCGAAAGAATGTGCCGTCATTTCGAAGAGGATTTCGGGCTGACCTGCCGCGTGGCTCGATACCACAATGTGTATGGCCCACACGGAACCTGGTCCGGCGGCAGAGAGAAGGCGCCCGCCGCGATTTGCCGAAAGGTGATTGAAGCCAAAATGACGGGCCGTCATGAAATCAGCATCTGGGGCGACGGCCAGCAAACGCGCAGCTTCATGTATATCGACGACTGCATTGCGGGCACGCAGATGATCATGAATAGCGACGTCGATGAACCCATCAATCTCGGCTCCAGTGAGCTGGTCACGATCAATCAACTGGTCGATATCGTCGAAGAGATTGCCGCAGTGCGGCTGAAGCGGACCTACGATCTAAGCGCTCCCAAAGGCGTAAATGGCCGCAACAGCGACAATTCCATGATTCTGGAACGGCTCGGCTGGGAACCCTCTATCCGGCTGCGCGATGGAATGGAGAGAACCTATCGCTGGATCGAGTGGCAGATGCGGAAAGAGAGTACAGGCAGAAATGTGGCTGTTGCGAAACACCCGCGGTCTGATGAGCAACGCGCTTCTCTCGTGGCGGAGATTGAGATCATCGCATGAATACAGGCTCGCATTTCGCCGATATTCCGAGCGCGATTGAGGAGATCCGGGCCGGCCGCATGATTGTGGTTGTCGACGACGAAGATCGCGAAAATGAGGGCGACCTGACCATCGCCGCGGACAAGATTACGCCCGAAGCGGTGAATTTCATGGCCAGGTACGGGCGCGGGCTGATTTGTCTCGCCATGACCCCGGAGCGGTTGAACGAACTTTGCCTTCGCCCAATGACCGCGCACAATACGGCGCCCCTCGGCACAGCCTTTACAGAGTCGATTGACTCGCTCGGCCACGGCGTTACGACCGGAATCTCTGCGCATGATCGCGCCGAGACCATCCGCTGCACGATTGATCGTTCCACTCGGCCCTCTGATTTGGCTCGTCCCGGCCATGTGTTTCCGCTGCGCGCAAGAGAGGGCGGTGTTCTGCGGCGGGCAGGACAGACCGAGGCGGCCGTGGATATGACTCGCCTGGCCGGCATGACTCCGGCGGGAGTGATTTGCGAGATCATGAACGACGATGGCACCATGGCGCGCGTGCCCGACCTGGTTGCCTTTTGCGGCGAGCACAACCTGCAGATGATTACAATCGCGGATTTGATCCGGTACCGGTTGGCGCACGACGAAGATGAAGATCGCGACATCCGCGCGATCCCGGCTGCTGCGTTCAACACCAAAGTTGAGGCTCTGCTGGCGGCAGACTGAAGGCCGCGCTCCTTGACATCGCGCGAAAAGAATTTGCTCTCGCAAACAATCAGATCAGCTGGCTCAGAATTCTCGCATACCTCGCTCGTGCTGCGGGCGGCTCAGCATGCATTGAGAGTTCTTCTAGCTCGATTTTCGAGGGTCTGAGATTGAGGGGAAGGCCCTTCCAGTAATACTTCAGCTCGTCTGTGCGCCAGCCGCAGTATGTCTTTTCCCAGGACTTGCCCGATTCGCCGGCAAAAGCGAGGTTCGCGGGATTGAGCGCACGGCTATAGTCCTGAAATCTGCAATCGATTGAAATTCGCAATTGCTTCGAGAGATTCGGCGCTGCCGCGTGAACCGTGAGACTGTGGAAGATTAACACGTCGCCGGCGCCGATCCGGCCACCAACCCACTCACCGCCGGCGGCTGCGCTGGCTGGAATCTCAGGTACGTGCAGGTTCTCGTCCTCATGATTTTGAAAACCATGGAGGTGCGAACCCTCCATCACCTGGAGAGGGCCCACATCGACGGGGCAATCGTGCAGCGGAATCCAGGCTGTGAAGCACTCTGGATCTCCGCCCATGAAGCGGTAATCCTGATGCGCATGAACCGTCAGCTCCTTGCAATGCGGGAAGATGAGCCGCCCAATCGGCTTGGGGTGGACTAGAAGCCGATCGCCGACGACCATCTTCATCAACCGCTGCAGCGACGGGTGATGCGGCAATGCGTGAAACGCCGCCAGACCGAAGACTTGCTGGTAGGTTCGCTTAAACCTTGGATCGGGATCGCCGCATGCGGCCGTGATATCCGCCATGCGATCGAGCGGATCATACTTCGGCAGCAACCAGCCCGCAGCGAAAAGAACGGCTGCAACCTCGCTGAGCACCTGATGGACGATGCGAGCCGGCAAAGCCTCCCGGACGAGGATGTAACCTCGCTCGCGAAGCTCAGTTTGAAATTGGTCCCGGGTAAGGTCGCAAGCTTTGAATTCACGAAATGCCTTCATGGGAACATTCCTTCTGGGATGGAGTTCGCGGAATTCTGCACAAAGGCACCATAGCCGCTCAAGCCGGCTCATGTGTCCCGGCCCCGTCTCGCCCTTGTCATTCGATTGTCAATTCAACAAATTGTTCCAGGAAACATGGGCTTAAACGAGTGGCTCTTCCGGCAAAGGGACAAGCTGAACAAAGCTGTGACAATCGCCTGACACGGACATGACAAACCCACGATGGACGCGGGCTACCCTTTCAATCGGGCCAACTGTAAACGGCGGCGAATCGACCTGCGACCACACTCATTTGCCCCGGATCGAGCCCAGCAGCCTTTGCTTATGGAATTGTCGACGCCGGCACTTTCTCATCGATCCATCGTCGAAACGAAACGACTTCCGGGCGAGCTTGCGATCCGCCGGACGGTGCTCAAGGCCTTCTGCGATCCCTTCCCCAAGGAATGCCTGCAGCTTCAATCGCTCTCGCAGAGCCAATGGCGGCATCTATTGCGCTGGCTCGATATCAGCGGCTTGGCGTTGTATTTCTTTTATCGGCTTCTCGAATCACAGCACGGTCACCTGCTGCCCGCGCCGGTATTTGATCGCCTGGAGCAGAACCTGAAAGACAATGCTGCGCGAACGCGCGGCATGATTGCCGAATCTATTGCAATCCAGCAGGAGTTTCAGGCGGCGAAGCTTCACTACGCAATCTTGAAAGGCCTTTCGTTCTGGCCAAATTCAGTGCCGAGCGCTGACCTGCGGTCGCAGTTCGATCTCGATTTCCTTGTTGCGAAAGAGGACCTTTCTGAAGCGCAAAGGATCCTGGAGCGCAGAGGGTACCGTCTGTACGAGTCAAGGAGAACCGGCTGGGAGTACAAGCTCAATGAAAGACCCGGCCTCGGGCTGAAAGATCTGTACAAGCATACGGGATCATGGATGGTTGAGCTGCATATCGAAGCTGGCGCGTCACCGCGCGGGCCCTTACTGGAGCGCGTGGAGTGGCGCGACATCTACGGGCTCGCCATGCCCGTGCTTTCGCCCGTCGATCTGCTCTTGCGGCAGGGCCTCCACGCCTACAAGCACATATGCAGCCAATTCGCGCGCGCGGCATTCCTGGTGGAGTTTCGGCGCCACGTGTTGTTCCGCTCCGGCGACTATGCCTTCTGGGACGGGTTTTTTCCCGCGGCAAGCGACAATCCGCGCGCTTCCCTTGAACTTGGTATCATCACGCAGCTCATCTCGCGCGTGATGGGCGAGTTCGCGCCGGAATCCCTGACAAGCTGGACAGTACGGCGCCTGCCGCCATCTGTGAGATTGTGGGTGGAACTTTACGGCCATCGCGTGGTCTTGGGAAGCTATCCTGGTAGCAAACTTTACCTGCTGCTGCAAACGGAGCTTCAGATCGCAGATGCTCCGCTGGACCGGCCCCTTTGGCAGTTTCTTATTCCTCTGCGTCTGCCCCCGCCGGTGATTCGGCCGTTTCCTAACGAGACGTTTTCAGTCCGGCTTGCCCGGTATCGTATGCGCGTGGGTCTCCTTGTGGGCCGTCTGCGGTTCTGTATCGTTGAAGGCCTCCGATTCGTATGGGAACTGCGCCGTTGGCGACGCCATTTGAATCGGATTGCATAAATGATGCTGCCATTGAGCTCCGCCGCCCTCGCGTTCGATGCCATCGCACCGGATTTCGACGTGCGGTTCGGCGCCTGGGCCAGCGTTGCCGCGCAACGCCGCGCGGTTCGGGCAGCGCTTCTGCGCCAATTTCCAGCCGCAGGCAGAATCCTCGAGCTCGGCGGGGGCACAGGCGAAGACGCTGCATACCTTGCAAGGCTCGGCTTCAAAGTCCACTTGACCGATCCTTCGCCTGCGATGGTTTCGGTTGCAGACTCAAAACTCGCCGCGCTCGGGTCTCGGGCCCAGGTAGTGGCAGCTGAAGAGATGAACATGTTCGCTGATGCTTATCTTGCTCGAGGCGGACAATCATTTGACGGCGCTTTCTCCAATTTCGCTCCCCTCAATTGTGTTCTCGACCTGACGCCTGCGGCGCGTGGTCTGGCGCGCCTGCTCAGGCCCGGAGCGCTGGCGATGCTTGTGCTATTCGGCACCTTTTGTCCCGGCGAAATGGCGGCGGAGATCTTGCGTGGGCGTCCGCGCTCGGTGCTGCGGCGCTTCCAGCGCAAACGCATTTCGGCACGGCTTGCGGGCCGCACATTCGATATCGTCTACCACCGCGGTGCCGCGATTCAGCTGGCTTTCTCGCCCTGGTTTGAGCTGGAGAAACGACTTGGGATTGGCATCGCCGTCCCGCCCAGCGCTGCTGAGCCGTGGATCAGCCGTCACCCGAGCTTGCTTGTCGCAATGGAGGCGATCGATCAAACCGTTTCGCGCCCGCTCGCCTTTCTGGGCGATCACATCCTTTACCAGTTCCGCCGGACCAGTGCGGAATAGCTGCTCGCAGCCGATCGTTTCGTTTATTTGTGCAGATCGGAAACATGCATTCGCACCAGTGCGCGGCAATCCCGCCATCAGATCAACTGCCTCGATTCCATCGAACAATGGAATGACGATCGCAAGACATTCTGGAGACAACGATTTGCAGCCAGGAGGATACGTTCGTTATGTGAACGGATTGTTGGTGTTCGACGGTAACAGGAATGAGCGGAGCGCCCTTAAAAGTGACAACTCTAAAGCCAGTTGCCGAATTGACCTTCCCAACGCGATGGGCGACATTTCGCTTGCTCGCATTCGAAAGCTTCCATATAGACCGGAAATCCGGGAAGAGATGCTGCGATACAGCTCTTGCGCTTGTCCTCGGCGATATACACAACAGCCCTCCCCTTGTTCGAATTCATTCGCAATGTGTCACTGGCGACGTGCTTCATTCACTCCGATGTGACTGTCACGACCAACTTCATCTTGCCCTTCGCACAATTGTGGCCGAACGCGGGGGGATTCTTCTTTATGAGCAACAGGAGGGGCGCGGAATCGGCCTTTTAGAAAAACTGCGCGCCTACGAACTCCAAGACCGTGGCTTCGACACCGTTGAAGCGAATCTCCAACTGGGCCATGCGATCGACTCTCGCGATTATGCGCTCGCCGTGGCGATTCTCCAGTCCCTTGAGGTTCACTCCATCCGTCTGATGTCCAACAATCCCGACAAGATCATGGCCGTTTCATCTGCCGGAATCCGCATCGTCGAGAGAGTCGGAGCGGATGTCCCCGCTAGCCCTCATTCTGCTCACTACATTGCTACAAAGCGCGAAAAGCTCGGACATCTTTCGAATGCAGCCGCTGTCTCCCCCGGTTTCGAGTCTCGTGAAGCAGAGGGCGCTTTTCCCGGGAAGCTGTGCTCTGAAGCAAACGGCAGTCGCGCTGAAGCCCGCGCGAATCTCTGAGGTGCCCCGTGGCCGACGTACTGGTAACGCATTCCTATCACCTTCCGTACGATCCGAAGCAGCTGCAGAAGATGCAGCCGTATATGCCGCTCGCTACGCTCTATGCCGCCACTGCCCTGCGGCAGGTGGGTATTTCTGTTGCGGCTTTCGATTCCATGCTGAAAGATCCGATTTCCTGGTTTCCTGAAACACTCGCGATGCACACGCCCGCGATTGTTGCGGTTTATGAGGACGACTTCAATTTCCTCTCAAAGATGTGCCTCACGCGAATGAGGGAAGTGGCCTGGGAAATAGCAGCTGCAGCACGCGCCATCGGCGCCGTTACCATCGTCCACGGGTCCGACTCAACCGACAATCCGCAGCTCTTCCTCGAACATGGATTCGATTTTGTGTGCTGTGGAGAAGCGGAACAAACTCTGGTTGGACTTTGTAGGTCAATTCTTCGAAGAGAAGCGATCCCGGACCTCGATGGCCTTGTACGGTTTGATCATGAAGGTCAAATCGTTCGTAGCCCGCAACGCCTCGCCAAAAATCCGAATTGGCCTGAACTCTCCTTTCCCGCCCGCGATCTTATCGACTTTGAGCCGTACCGCGAAGCGTGGATGAACGCGCACGGCTATTTCTCAATCAATATGGTGGCAAGCCGCGGATGTCCATACCGCTGCAACTGGTGTGCGAAGCCAATCTCGGGAAACAAGTTTCATTTGCGCCCGGCCGCGTCAGTGGCGGAAGAGATGCGGCTGCTCAAAGTCCGCGAAGGAGCCCACCACGTTTGGTTCGGCGACGATATCTTTGCGCTGGATCACGAATGGGCGTGCCAGTTTGCTGACGAGGTGGAAAAGCGCGATGCCGCGATTCCCTTCAAGATTCAGTCGCGCGCCAATCTCATGACGAATCAAACGGTTCGATATCTCAAGACGGCCGGATGCGCCGAGGTCTGGATGGGAGTCGAATCCGGATCGCAGACCGTGCTTGACGCGATGGACAAGGGCCTGAGCATTGAGTCTGTCGTCAGCGCTCGCGCGCGCCTGAAGGAAGCTGGAATCCGTGCCTGCTACTTCCTGCAGTTCGGTTACCCGGGAGAAGGCTGGCGCGAATTGCAGGAAACCATCCGCCTTGTTCGTGAGACGCGGCCCGACGACATTGGAATCTCGTTCTCCTATCCGTTACCCGGCACGGTGTTTTATGAGCACGTGCGCCAGCAACTGGGGCACAAGCGCAATTGGACGGATAGCGACGACCTTTGCATCATGTTCCGCGCGGCCTACAAAACCGACTTCTATCGCGCCGTGCGCGATGCCTTGCATGCCGAAGTGGAATCGTGGAGCGCACCCGGCGACGATGGCAAAACGGCGAGCCTGATCGAAGCACATTGGAATCGGGTGAACGATTTGGAACCGATCTGCCGCGATGGAGACGGTTCAACACCATTTGGGAATCCGACCGCTTACAGTTCATCCACCTTTGTGCCAGCCGAGCAATTGATGGCTGCGGAGAATGTCTAAATGCAGGCGGCGACCGGGAATGCGCCGCATCGAGCGAGACCGCTGGGCGGCGCGGCCCGTGGCTCTGCGCCACTTGAATTGCGCCTGCGTTGTCCCAGGTGCAGCGCGGAGATCGCCGAGCTTGACTGCCCCCGATGCTGGTATCGGCTTCGTGAGCTGAATGGAATCGTCCATGCTCTTCCATCGGAGCGGACTGATCACTTTGCGCGTTTCATTCAGGACTACGAACAAATACGGGCTGAAGAAGGCCGCGGCAGCGTGAGCGATGCCTTCTATCTTGGCCTGCCATACCGAGACCTATCGGGCAGAAACGGCGACCAGTGGCGAATGCGCGCCTGCACGTTCGACTACCTGATGACGCGTATCCTCACGCCCTGCGTCCGGCGCGGCGCCCGGATTCTGGATCTCGGCGCGGGAAACGGCTGGATGAGTTATCGTTTCGCGCTCGCCGGCTTCCGGCCTGTTGCCGTTGACTTGCTCACAAACGATCGCGACGGCCTTGGCGCCGCGAAACACTATGAGTCCTATCTATCCCAGCTCTTTCCGCGCTTTCAGGCGGAGCTTGCGCGCCTGCCCTTCCATGACGAACAATTTGACGCGGTCCTGTTCAATGCGTCGTTCCATTACGCGGAGGATGCCGAGGCCACCCTGCGCGAGGCCCTGCGATGTGTGTGCCGCGGCGGCATCGTCGTCATCAGCGACACTCCGTGGTACTCCAGCGAGGAGAGCGGCAAGGAAATGGTGGCTGAACGCCACGCCCGCTTCCTCAAGCAGTACAAAACCGCTTCAGCCTCAATTGAGAGTATTGAGTTCCTGACGGATTCGCGTTTGGAAAACCTTGAAGAGACCCTCTCGATCCGTTGGACGATTCATGCTCCGGGTTATGGATTGCGGTGGGCCTTGCGTCCATTTCTCGCCCAGATGCGCAATAAGAGAGAACCTGCACGGTTTCGCATCTACGTCACTCAAAGAGCGGCGCGATGAATACGCCGGCAAGCATCTCAAATCGAATGCGCGGAGAGTCAATACTCCTTCAAGGCCTGCGCTACGCCGTTGGGCCTGAAGAAAGCGCTCACGGCTCCATTGAAATCTCTGGTGGCAGAATTGGCCACATCCTGAACGGAGCGGTTTGCCGGAGGGCCGCCGGCTCTACCCGGCGCCAGATCGATCTGACCGGCTACTTCGTCCTTCCCGGCCTCATCAATGCGCACGACCATCTCGAATTCGCAATCCATCCGCGCTTGGGCGACCCACCTTACCTCAATTACGTGGAGTGGGGCGAAGACATTCACGACAAGTTCCCCGACGTGATTGCTCGATACCGGGCAGTGCCCATTGGCTTGCGCCTTAGGTGGGGTGGAATCCGAAACCTGCTTTGCGGCGTGACGACTGTGTGTCACCACGATCCGCTTTGGCCGGAGTTGCAGCGGAGTGACTTTCCGGTTCGCGTTGTCGACGAGTACGGTTGGGCGCACTCATTATCTACGGGCGGCGACTTGCGCCGTGCTCGCGCGGCCACACCTCCCGCGCGAGCGTTCATCGTGCATGCATGCGAAGGAGTTGATGAGCGATCGCGCGGCGAGGTTTGGGAGCTGGATAGGCTCGGAGTCCTCGATCCAGCCACTGTGCTCGTTCATGGACTGGCACTCGAGCCTGAAGGTGTCGAATTGGTCAAACAGCGGCGAGCGTCACTCATTGTTTGCCCGTCTTCAAACCAATTTCTTTTTCTTAAACTGCCCGACATCCCTTTGCTGCGTGAAATTCGGCTTCTTGCTCTTGGGAGCGATTCTCCTCTCACCGCAGCTGGAGACTTGCTCGACGAGATTCGTTTCTGTATTTCGTCCTGCGGAATCGTGGCGCGTGACGTTTATCGCATGGTGACAACAGATGCAGCCAGGGTTCTGAAACTGGATCATGTAGAAGGCTCAATTGAACAGTCTGGCGTGGGAGATGTGATTGCAGTTCGCGATACCGGCCTGGAGGCCGCGGAGATTCTTCCATCCCTTGCGATGAGCGACGTGCAGCTAGTTATAATCGGTGGCCGAGTGCAGCTCGTTTCAGATGCACTGCGCGACAGGGTGCCGGCATCGATGCTTCATGGGCTTGAGCCTATGGCAGTCGGCGGGATGCTTCGTTGGCTGCGTGCTCCCGTTGAGGAAATGGTGCGGAGGACGAAGGCTGCGCTGGACGCGGATCAGGTGCGGCTCGGCGGCAGGGCAATCGAGGTTCCTGTGTCGATTGAGGCAGAACATGTTCTCTGATGCCGCAAGAAACTGGCACTTTGGGGTCCTGTCGTTTACAGGCTCGGGACACCTGAATCCTTTCATAGCGCTTTCCCTGGAGTTGAAGCGCCGTGGGCATAGAGTCACCTTCATTGAGAAACCAAAGATTCAAGAGCGAGTGCTCGAGGCCGGATTGGAATTCTTTCCGATTTCGGGCAAGAAGCCGTCGACACAAAGAACGCCGCCCAATCATTCATCGAGTCCGTGGTCAGAGCTCTCGGCGCTTCGGTTCAACTTGAACCGCGTGATTTGTGATGTTGAGATGTTTCTCGAGGAGATTCCTGCTGCGGTTGCCAAAACAGGGGTGAATGCGCTCCTCGTTAACGAGCTTGCCTGGACAGGACCTACCGTCGCCCAGCTGCTCGGCTTGCCTTATTTCATCATCTCCACTTCTGTTCCCTACAACCTTGGCTGGGGCACGTCGACCCGTTTCTCCAGGTACCTCCCCTCGCCGAACATTGTTTCCTGCTTGAGCCGTTCCCTGCTCGAGCTCTCAGCCCTGCGCATGCGCGGGCCGGTCCTTTGGGCGCTGAATGGTTGGAGAAGGCGAGCCGGATTAGGGCCGGTTCGCGAAATTCAAAAGATTCACCCCCATCTGGCGCAAATCACCCAGATACCAGAGTGGCTTGACCTTCCACAAACGAAGCTTCCCGGGAACTTCTACTATGCCGGACCGTTCGAGAGCAGCGATTCAAGACCGCACGTACCGTTCCCCTGGGATGAGCTTGATGGCCGGCCTGTGATTTACGCAACTTTGGGAACCACTCGAAACGTTCAGCCCGTCGTCTTTCGCTTGATTGCAGAGGCGTGCAGCGACCTTAACCTGCAGCTGGTGATTTCTCTGGGCAATCGCTTTGAACCGATGCTGCTCGACGGCCTCTCCGGACGCCCCGTCGTTACAAGGTATGCGCCCCAACTCCAGCTGTTGAAGATTGCCCAGGCCGTTATTACCCACGGCGGGTCAAACACCGTGCTTGAAACGCTGGCCGAGGGCAAACCGATGATCGTCATTCCAAACGTGTACGATCAGCCCGCAATGGCGGCGCGCCTGGAACGCTTGCATGTCGCCAGGATCCTGCCGTTGAAACGGCTCGACGCAAGGGGACTTCGAAGCGCGCTCGAAGCTGTCCTCGATGATCCGAATTATGGCGCCGCAGCGATGCGCATTCAGACCCGCATGCAGGCGTCTTCCGGAAGAGCGCGCGCAGCAGACATTATCGAGGAGGCACTTGATCGGTATCTCGACCACGCCCGCCTCACATCGCACTCCGAACGGTTCCAACTGAACAACGGCTCTCGCCATCCTTGCATCGAAACAGCCTCAAAGCTCTCGAGTTAATGAGTCGAGTGCTTCGATTGCCTCACTGAGGCCGGAGTATTGCAGCTCGTAAGCAGGAGTACTCCAAAACCGCTTGAGGATCTTTTCATGCTTGGCGCGGATCTCGCCCGAAGAGTAGAGCTGGCGGCATAGGCGATACGTCGCAGTTCCATCAGGCAAGCGAATCAAGCGGCAAGCGGCGCCTTCCATCCTCGCAAGAAAGACAATGGAATGAATATCCGCTTGCTCGGACGGGTGCGGCACAGAGAGCTCGCACACCGGAACCTCGATCGAGGGCTTGCCCTCCATGCGCGGAGATAGCCTGCGCCCCACCAGTTCCGGGAAAATCTCCGTTGCGGTAGGACGGAAGCGAACACGGTGGCAGTGGCCAATCACTCGCGGTTCGTCGGAGTTGTTCACCAGATAGCTGGTGTCATCAGACGTATACGCGAATCCGGCCCTTGCGCACGCATAGGCGAGCGTCGACTTGCCTGCTCCGGAATCACCGCATAGAAGAATCCCTCTCCCGTTTCTGCTCACGCACGCAGCATGGATGTCGGTGACTGCCGATGCTCCGAGCAGTAGATACACCGTTTTTTCGAGAAAGTTATTGCGGAAGTAAAGCCTGTTCGATAACGCTGACTGCGTCAACCAGACAAAACTTATCCCAGCACGCATATCGATGAGCGCCTGGTTGTCACGGTTGGCAACGAGCGAGTAGAGATGGTTGTATTGACGCCGCGCCGGCTCTTCAAGCCTCGCAGTGCTCGCTCCATGACTCACGCCAATGCGAATTTGCAGCGGCGTGATTTCCCGGGGAAAGCGAATGTGGCCAAAACTCTCTTCCGCGGCCTCCAGAACGGCTGTCTCGTTCGTAATGATTTCAACTGAATAGCCGAGAGGATAGTACGTGCGGTGCAGCGGCAGGTCCATCTCGCTGAGGGGCGCGCTCTGCGGCCCGCTCTGCCGGCGAGCGTGATCCGACCGAAGGTCCACCTCCGGAGACGATTCCCTGTCCATGACGACGATGCGCGCCATCACTGTCCTCTTCCTCGCGGAAACGATAATTGGCCAGCCTGGTCGATTCGTCGCTTTCCAGCTCGTCGAAGGATTCGAAGTGACGTCGAAAGCTTCATTCCCTACGAACGATATCAGTCTGCGCGCGACGGAATGTCAGGCAATTGTTTGCATCTTGTCAACGATTGGATAAAGCGATCGGCGCCGTCCCCTCAATTTCCGGCCTGCGGCGGCTCTCGCCGGATCTCGCATTCGCTTCAATATCAGCATGAGTTGGCATCGACACCGCGCAGCCAACAATGGAATGACAATTCTCTGACGAACGCATGACACGCACAATCTCCCGATTCCAGTACGGTCGACTTGTAAGAGCATCTCGATATGCTGTGCTTCCCCGCGATCACAGACCGAATGAAGCCCCGGCGCGCGCGCTTGTCAGCCGCCCTCGCCGGCGCGGCGGCGTCCATGTCGATTCTCTGGCTCGTCAGTGGAATTGTTGCCCATGGCCAGGGAACATTTGCGGGACCTTCCAATCAGGGTGCGCCACTCTCTTCGTCGGCTGAGCCCGTGGGCCCGCTAACGTCCGCGTCAAATGATGCAGATAATACCGAAGCACCTCTCGGATCTGCGCCGGCCTCGGCTCTTTCCGCCGACCAGATTGTCAGCATTCTTGAACAGAATCCGGACCTGGCAGCGGAGCTGAAATCCCAGTTGGCGGATCGCATGGCGCAGCAGGGCGTCCAGGTCGACCCCGCGGACATTTCCGATCAAGCGCTCTACCAACAAATCGCTACAAACGCGAGACTGCGCGAAAGCATAACGGCCGTGCTGCAGGCTCGTGGAGATGTTACCGGCTTTGACCTTTCCGGCGGAGGTCAGAACGCCGAAGGTGGGCCGGCGCCCGGCTCACCATCCTCGGAACAGGGTTCACTTCCCGTCAGCGGCAACTCCGGCAGAGGAACAACTGAACAAGGTTTTGAGGGCAAAGGTCAAACGAATTCCCCGGCGGGTTCTCCATTCTCAATGGGTGGCGACCTTGGCCGGCAGAGTGGAAAAGCGGGTCCAAGGAGCCAGGAAAGGGCAAATACTTCAACCGATGTTCCGATCGTTGTTCACCAGCCGGCGCCGCTCGATCTCCCATCGATGCACGATCTATACGAACAGATTCCCGATGGGACGCAAAAGCTGGAGCGCTTTGGCTCAGACGTCTTCGTGGATCGCGCATCTGCGGCGGCTGCACGCGGAATCTCGCCGCTGAGTACGCCGCTCGATGTGCCACTGGGGCCGGACTATGTTGTCGGCTCCGGAGACAAGCTCACGATCGATCTTTGGGGAGGGACGACCCAGAGCATCACTCGAACGGTGGATCGCGATGGACGCATCTTTCTGCCGGATGCCGGCGCGCTACAGGTTGCGGGACTCAGACTGGACCAGACGCAGATTCAGATTGCGAACGCGCTGAAAGAACAGTACAGGAATGCGCAGGTCACTGTGACCGTTTCAGGTTTGCGCTCGGTGCGGGTGTATGTGGTTGGCGACGTGCAGCGTCCAGGCGGATACGACATCAGTTCCCTGGCAACACCGTTGAGCGCGCTATCTGCTGCGGGTGGTCCAACAGCTGTCGGCTCGCTTCGCTTCCTGCGGCACTACCGCGGCAATCAACTCGTAGAAGACATCGATCTCTACGACTTCCTTCTTCATGGCATTCGCAGCGCCGCCGCCCGATTTGAAAGTGGCGATACGTTGCTTGTGCCGCCCGCCGGTCCTCAAGTCGCCATCTCGGGCGCAATCAAGCGTCAGGCAATTTATGAACTAGAACCCGGCAATGTCAAGCTCGCGACCGTCATCGATGATGCCGGCGGCTTTACCGCCGCAGCCTCGATGAATCACATCAGGGTGGAACGCATCGATGTCAATCACCAGCGTGTGACGGTCACTCTGCCCGAAGGCGGAAACAACTCCGGGTCGCCGCAGGATGCGATTGCGGCGTTCGAGGTAAAGGACGGCGACAGAATTCGCGTTGAGCCCATCCTTCCGTACAGCCAGCGCGCGCTTTATCTGGTGGGTCACGTTGTGCGTCCTGGTCGAATGGCCTACACCGACGGCATGCGACTAAGCGATGTGCTTCACAGTTATCGCGACTTGCTTCCTGAACCTGCCGATCACGGAGAGATCGTTCGGCTCGTTCCTCCCGACCTCCACGCGGAAACGATCGACTTCAACGTCCCCGAACTACTGATCGGGAATGCGAATGTCGACCTTCAGCCTTTCGACACGATCCGCGTCTTCGGCCGCTATCAGGTGGACGCGCCTACGGTGGCAATCCGCGGCGAGATTCAGCGCCCGGGAACCTATCCCATGTCGCGGGGCATGACGGCGGCACAACTCGTGCGGCTTGCAGGGGGTTTCAAACGCGATGCGCTCGTCGAAAGCGCCGACCTGACCAGTTATTCGGTAAATAACGGAAACCAAGTCACTGAGACCCTCGCCGCCGTGCGCATCGGCGCGGCGGTCGACGGAAGCGATCCCGGTGCGGATGTCGCACTCAAGCCCGGCGACATTCTCGCCGTTCATCAGATCACCAACTGGTCCGACATTGGCGAGTCGGTGACGATCCTCGGCGAAGTCAAGTACCCCGGCAGCTACGGATTTAACGAGGGTGAGCGCCTTAGCTCTGTCCTGCGGCGGGCGGGCGGCATTCTGCCTACCGCTTACGCGATGGGCGCTGTGCTGGTGCGTTCGCAGGTCAAGGAGCTTGAGCAGAACAGCCGCGATGAACTCATTCGCCAGATTGAAACCAGCTCGGCAGCCGCGAGGCTCTCGCCCAGCCTTTCAGCCTCGAGTTCTTCGGGAGCGCTGCAGTTGATCAAGGAACAGCAGAATCAGGTGATTGCCGACCTGCGGAGTCATCCGCCGACGGGGCGGTTGGTGATTCACATATCCCCTGACATCGATAGCTGGGCGAACACGCCGGCCGATATTGAGATGCGCCGCGACGACGAGCTCACAATCCCCAAGCGTCCCGGGTTCGTGCTCGTCACCGGTCAGGTGTACAACTCGACCGCGCTCACGTTTGCGCCCGGCAAAACCGCAGCCTGGTATTTGGGCCGCGCCGGCGGCACCAACGCTACCGCGAATCGGAAAGAGATCTTCATCATCCGCGCCAACGGTTCCGTCGTCGGCAGGCACTCTGAACAGCTTTTCGCGGGAAGCGTGCTTTCAACCAAGCTGAACCCCGGCGACGTTGTAGTCGTGCCGCAGAAGATCATCGGCGGCTCACTGCTGTTGAGAAATCTGCTCACAACGGGACAGCTCGCCGCCTCGATTGCAGTTAATACGGGCGTGGCGTTTGCCACGCTTTAGGAGGATGACGAATGACGCCAAATGCCTCCTACACAATGCTCAATCGCGACACGCTGCACCGCGTGACCGTGCCCTCGCGCTGGACTCTGCACCTCCGCCTGCTTTGGGAACGTCGCAGACTGCTGGTGCGCGCAACTGCAATCTCGTTCGCCGTCAGCCTCGGGATCGCATTTCTGATTCCAAAACAGTACAAGTCCACCGCCAGCATCATGCCGCCCGACCAGCCGAATACGAGCGCCATGATGCTTGCCGCCATGGCCGGGCATCTCGGAAACCTCGGCACCCTGGGAACCCTCGCCGGTGGCCTCACCGGAGCACGCTCATCTTCTGAGCTGTTCATTGACCTGCTGCGCAGCGGGACTGTGAGTGGACATCTGATTGACCGCTTCAATTTGCAGCAGGAGTATCACAAGCGCTACCGCGTCGACACTGCCAAGCGCCTCGCACATCTAACGAGAATCGCCGAGGACAAAAAGAGCGGCGTGATCACGATAGAGGTGGAAGACACCAGTCGCGAACGCGCGCGCGATCTGGCGCAGGGTTATCTCGATGAGCTGAACCAGCTCGTCACTCGAACCAATACCTCAGCGGCGCATCGCGAACGCGTCTTCATTGAGCAGCGCCTCCATTCGGTCCAAGCGGACCTCGAAGATGCTGAGTTGCGGTTGAGCCACTTCTCCAGCACGAACGGCGCCATCGATCTCAAGGAGCAGACGCACGCCATGGTTGACGCGGGCGCGCGCGTCCAGGCGGAGCTCGTTGTCGAACAGTCGGGCCTTCAGTCGCTTCGCCAGGTTTATGGTGACGGCAATGTGCGCGTCCGTGAATCTGAAGCGCGCATCGCAAGCCTTCAGGCCCAGTTGGCCAAGATGATCGGCCCGTCCTCCCCACCGGCTGCCGACGGCATGCGAGATGCATCAATGAACACGAGTGCGGACGATCAAAACAAACTTTATCCGCCGCTTCGTCAGCTCCCGGGCCTGGCCGTTTCATACACCGATCTTTACCGCCGTGTCCAGGTGCAGGAAGCCGTGTTCCAACTTTTGACGCAGCAGTACGAAACGGCTCGTATTGAAGAAGCCAAGGACACTCCGGCGGTGATGGTGATCGATCCTCCGGCGCTCCCCGAGAAAAAGTCGTTCCCGCCCCGCTTGCTTCTAGCCTTGGTGCTGACCTTTCTTTCGTTTGCCGCGACATCGTTCCTGATTCTTGCGCGCCACTACTGGTCGGCCATAGCGCCTGCCGATCCGCGCAAGGAGCTCGCACACGAAATCCTTCCGGTTCTGCGCCGCAGGATTCGTTCTGTGTTCAAGGTCAGACGGAGTGCCGCATGAGGAAGCACCTGACCAATGCCGGCTACGGGGTGTTGGACTACGTCTCGTATCCCGCCGCGATGTTGCTCGTGGCGCCCGTCGTTCTGCACAGGCTCGGTGCCGCGGAGTACGGCTTGTGGATGATTGCGGCCGCTGTGATCAGCGCGGGCGGGATCATTGCCTCCGGCTTCTGCGACGCCTCCATCCAGCGAATCGCTCACCTGCGGGGAATCGGTGACGTGAGTTTAATGGTGCACACCGTCCAAAGCATGTTGGCCCTGAACATTGTGCTCGGCCTCATTCTCGCCATCGCAACCTGGACGGCCGCGCCATACGCCGCGGCCCATATTGCCGTCTCTCAGCTTATGACGCCATCGGAATGTGTGATCTCACTGCGCGTTGCGGGTGCGGCGATCCTCATCCGGGCGATTGAGAGTGTCGCCGTAGGCGCACAGCGCGCATTCGAGCTGTATCGCGGCACCGTCGAGATCAGCACGGCAATGCGGCTAGTTACGGTCGGTTCTGCAGCTGTCCTCGCTCTCTTGCATCAACGAACTGTCAGCATTCTCATCATGACCGCCGCCGTCCTTGCATTGGGAACATACCTGCAGTTCTCCCGGCTTAGTGGGTTGATGGGCAACGCTCGTTTGTTGCCTGTATTTCACCCGGACGAGACGAGATTTCTATTCCGGCAAGGCTTTTTCGTCTGGTTGCAGGCTCTGGGCGGCGTTGTCTTCGGGCAATTTGACCGGATTCTTCTCGGCGTGTCGCTAGGCGCTCTTGCCGTCACTCCCTATTCCTTGTGCGTGCAATTTGCGCATCCGATCTATGGCCTCACCGCCTCAGGCCTCAACTTCCTTTTCCCCTATTTCTCCCATCGCGCTACCAGCCTCTCAAGCGCAGGACTGATGCGGACATTCGTCAAGGCGTTGCTTTCGAACGTTGCCTTGGTTCTTTGCGGCGCGGGACTGCTGCTTGTCTTCGGCAATCGCCTCATTCGCGTTTGGGCCGGGCCGGTGGTTGCGCAGAGTGCAGCCGATATTCTCCCTCCCATCGTCATCGGCTCCGCACTTATGGGACTCAGCGTTACCGGAATTTACGCGATGCAGGCGCTCGGAGAATTTCGGTCCGTCGCTCTTATCACTCTCGCCGGCCGGGTCGCAATGTTGCTGTTGATGATCGAATTGCTGCGCCACAACGGCTTGCAAGGGCTCGCGCTATCTCGTTTGTGCTACGGTTCGATCGCGCTTCTCGTCTATCTGCCCCTGATGCGGCGTTTGAGTCTCGGGGCAAAGAATTCGATATCCGGCTCGTCGCAGACGATTCCGGTCGCGGCAAGGGAGGGATCGCTGCCATGAAGGTTCTCATCGCCGCGGCTTCTTTCGCGTCGAACATCTCTGGCGTTCAACGTCACGCGCTGAATCTTGCGCGATGCCTCTTGTTGCTGCCGGAGATTTCAGAGCTGCACTTAGTCGTGGCGCCGTGGCAGCGCGCCTTTGTCGATGCTGCTGGATTGCCTGCCGATCGCCGGCTACGAATCCAGTCTGCCGACATCAGACCCGGCTCGCTTAGTCGCAATCTCTGGTCTTACCGCCACCTCCCGGAGCTGGCTGCTCAACTTCGCGTCGATCTTGTCCATCTCTCGTTTCCCACGCCGCTGAAGGCTTCAGCATTCAACTGTCCCACCGTCGTTACGCTTCACGACATGTATCCTTACGAGATTCCGATGAACTTCGGCTTTCCGAAGTTCGTCTTCAACCGCACCGTTCTTTGCCAGTGCCTTCGCGCGGTGAACGCCATTGCATGCGTTTCTGAGGCGACGCGACTGCGCCTGAAGCAGTACACGGCGCCTGCGATTTGGCGAAAGGCGATTCATATTCCCAATTGTGTCGAGACGCCGCCAGTTCCTTCCGGCCAACCTCCAATTCCGGATTGGGATGGCGAGCCATTCCTGCTTTGCGTCGCTCAACACCGGCGAAACAAGAATATAACTACACTGATTCGCGCTTTTGACCGGCTCCGGCGCTTCGGATGGATCAAGGCAGGCTGGAAACTGCTGGTTGTTGGTATTCGCGGACCCGAGACCTCAAGACTCCACCGCCTTGTTCGGGCCCATGGACTCGACGGGAGTGTTCGCTTTCTCGAGGGGCTCTCGGAGCCGGATATGCAGTGGTGCTACCGGAACTGCGAAGTGCTGGTCGCACCATCGCTCACTGAAGGCTTTGGTTTGCCTGTGGCAGAGGGCCTCCTCGCAGGTTGCAGGGTTGTTTGTTCAGACATCCCCGCGCATCGGGAGATCGCGGAGGGCCAATGCCGGTTTGTGAACTTGCGCGACAAGCCTGCTGAAACGCTTGCGGCCGTCGTTGCGGATGCCTTCAATCAACCTAAGCGTCGTCCGATCCTTCTTCCCAGGTTTTCCGCTCCCGTGCTCGCTCCGCAATACCTTTCCATTTATTCCCGGCTCATTCACTCCGCGGCGCCTGAGCAGGCAACGACGGCAGCCAGCTCAATCGGCCTGTTGGCGTCGGAGAGGCAGCCTCTATGAACTCGCGACACAGCCAACTCGGTCTTGAAAGACGGGAGAAATAAACATGGCGGCGCCCGACTTCGTTGCCTCGAATCTCTACGTAGAGACAATCGCGCCTCTGCGCAAAGAGCGCCGGGCCGTTTCGATGGAAGTCGTCAAGAGCATGATGGTCTTCGTAGAGACCGCGGCAGATTTTGCCGTCTGCATGGCAGGCCTGCTTGCTGCATACACTCTCGGCGAGCTTGTTTCCGCCGGCTCGATTGCGCAGCACTCGGCTCTCCATGTCGTTCCGCTTTCAGCGGCATTTGCGCTGGTGGTGGTCTTCCTGCTGCATCGCGACGGCACTTACCAAAGAGATAGCGGTCTGATGCAAATTCGCGAGACGGAGCGCGCTCTTCGCGCTTCTGCGCAGGCACTGTTACTGTTTTTTGTGATCGGCTTCCTGCTTGGCATCGGCGATTCTCTTCTGGCTTCGGCAATCGCTCTTGTCGTGGTTCCGGCTCTGATGATCCTCGAAAAGCAAATTCTCTTCTCAATTGCGAACAGGTTGCGTCGCAACCACAAGACCAGTGAGCGCGTTGTCGTCTACGGCTCCGAGGACGCCGGCAGGCATGTCGTTTCAACTTTGCTGCATTCCCCGCGGCTTGCACTTCATCCAGTCGCAGTCATCGGTAATTCGCATCTCCCGGCTCAACGCACCATCGCCGAGATGGGATATCGGGGGCGGAGGCGAATTCCCGTCCATTCGGGACCGCTGACGCCGGCACTCCTCAAGTCGCTCCGCTGCGATCTTCTCCTGCTTGCAACGCTCGATATTTCTGCAGATGAGGTCGCGGCCGCCAGGGAAGCCGCGGAGCAAGTTGGAGCCAATGTGGCGTTGCTTCGCGGGCCGGAAACCGGCTCACAGCAAAGCGCCAATGCGATGGAACTTGATGGCTTGGTGTTTTCCACCTCTGCCGTGCGTCCTATGTCTTGGATCTATCCGCTCACAAAGCGCGTTGTCGATCTGGTTGTGTCTTCAGCACTCTTGATTTTGCTTGCTCCGATCCTCATCCTGATCGCGATTTTGGTTCGCCTGGACTCTCCCGGCCCCGCGCTCTTTGTTCAAAAGCGAGTTGGCCAGGGCGGCGAGCGTTTCGACATGTTCAAATTTCGTTCCATGCATGACGGAGCTCCAAAGTACGCTCCATCCCCAACATCATCCAGCGACCCGCGGATTACTCGAATCGGCCGGTATCTGCGGCGCGCAAGTCTGGATGAATTGCCGCAACTCGTCAACGTCCTCATGGGAACGATGTCTCTCGTTGGACCCCGGCCCGAAATGCCCTTCATTGTGGAAGGCTACGACGCGCGCCAACGGCAGCGGCTGCAGGTCACTCCGGGAATAACCGGGCTCTGGCAACTGAGCGCCGATCGCGCATATCCGATTCACGAGAACGCCGCGTACGACTTGTACTACATCCGCAATCGCAGTGTTTCGTTGGACCTTTCCATTCTCATTCACACACTGTTCTTTGCTGTGCGCGGAGGAATATGACCTGCTCATCCTCCCCCACGATTGCCCCGCAGCGGGAATCATTCATCCGAGTTCGAAGCGGTTCCGTTCCCGCTCAGGCCGCCGCATTTCGCCATGCAGCCGGCCACGAACATGCCGACGTCCTTGGAGTCAACGTCTCCGCCATCGATATGGGCCTTGCTGTCAAGCTGGCCGATGAGTGGATTGCTTCCGGTCATCCCGGTTACATCTGTGTCACGGGAGTGCATGGTGTGATGGAAGCGCAGCGCGATCCCGCGTTACTCCGGATCCTGAACGATTCGGTCATCAATTTGCCCGACGGAATGCCCATGACCTGGGTGGGCCGCCTTCAGGGTTTCCGGAAGATGGATCGCGTATTCGGGCCCGACTTTATGTCCGCCATGTGCCGGCGTTCATCCAAACGAGGCTACCGGATTTTTCTCTATGGCGGGAAGCCCGGAGTCGCGAAAACGTTGAGCGACGCACTCCAAGGCGACTTCCCGGGCTTGCAAGTGGTTGGAACCTACACGCCGCCATTCAGAACCCTCAGCCCGAAGGAAGAAGAAGACCTTGTGATTCGGGTTCACAGATCGAAAGCGCACATTCTTTGGGTTGGACTGAGCACGCCGAAGCAAGAGCGATTCATGGATCATATGGTCGATCGTCTTCAGGTTCCCCTTCTCGTTGGCGTGGGCGCAGCATTCGATTTCCATACTGGACATATTCGCGATTGCTCTCCATGGATCAAGCGTGCCGGACTGCAGTGGCTACACAGGCTCATCCAGGACCCGAAACGGTTATGGCGGCGATATCTCATCAATAATTCCGCATTTCTTTGGCGTATTACGTGGAGTGCCCTGCGAAATCTCCACGCGGAAAGCAAGGGTTCGCGCACCCACACGGCGTGATTTCTTCACTCATCGACACTGCAATCACAACAGGCCGATCTTGATGCTGCCGGCCGGCCGCAACATGTGCCGCCAACCTCGCATGCTGGCCGCGCATTGGACATCGAGTGTACGCTTCCCTTCGTTATCGTTCCTGCGCCACCACTGATCAGCCTCTTCACGCTGCCGCCGCAGTCCGGGCAAACCGTGATGGGCGCATCCGACATCTTTTGGCGCCGCTCGAAATGGTGGCTGCACGTTGCGCACTCGTACTCATAGGCCGGCATTGTTACACCTCTCTGGAGCTGATTCTGTTTCAAATTGTACGAAGGCCCGGCAAATCGTTCCAATGTAGCCGGCCTTTTGGACGAAGCAGAATCGAGATCATTGTGCATCGGAACTCGATCACCGGGCGGTTCTAACCACAATGGCGCCCAGAATTTTTGGCCAGGCGCCCCGCCGTGGTTACTGCCACAAGGGTCTGCTCGAACCCCGGGCCGTCAAAAAAACTCTTCGTCCCCTGTAACGAATTCGCCTGATGATGGCTTTCCTCCTATGAACACACCTCAAAAGGAAAGCAACAACAATGAAATTTCACGTCCAAAAGGCTCGATGGCTGGTGCTTCTGTGCGCCATGGCAGCTCTGGGCGCCGCCGCGCAGGAGCCACTGACTCTCCGGCAGGCGATCCAACAGGCCCTGGGCGCGAACCCCGAAGCCAAGGAGGCAACTGCGGAGACGCAGGAAGCGAAAACCAACGCGCTGCTTGCACGCACGCAACTGCTTCCGCAACTCAACTTTACTGAAGACATTTCCCGCGGCGACGATCCCGTCTACGTCTTTGGTTCCAAGTTGCGGCAACAGGCGTTTACCCAGGCCGATTTTGCCGTGAACGCGCTGAACCGGCCCCGGCCCATCGGCGATTTTGCCTCGCGGTTCTCCGGATCCTGGTCGGCCTTTGACTCCTTCAAAACACAAAAGAACATTCATAGCGCCGACCTGATGAAGAAGAGCGCGGACTCCTCGGCGCATGCTGTGAACCAGAAGATAGTGCTCGACGTGGTTGAGGCCTACCAGTCCGTGCTCTATGCCAGGCGTCAAATTGAGATCGCGCAGCATGAACAGGAGACCGCCGAAGCCCTGCTGAGTTCAGTCAGCGATCACGTGAATGCCGGGCTCGCAGTGGATTCGGACCGCATGTCGGCAGAGGTGAACGTGGCCGCGCGCAAGCAGGAGCTGATCGCCGCCCAAGGTGAGCTGGAGATGGCGTGGGCCCAGCTGCGAGCGGCCATGGGTGCTCCCGATCTAAAGGAGACCGAGCTGCAGCCCATCACGCCGCATGGCTTTCCGCAACTGGCGCTCGATCAGGAGTTGCAGACAGCCTTCAAAACGCGATCCGACTTCGCGGCGCTCACCCAGGCGCAGTCGGCAGAGGCAGAGGCTGTCAGTATAGCCAAAGTTGGTTTTGGTCCGCGTATTAACGCCTACGGCAACTGGGAACAGGACCGCCCGACCTTTGCCGGTTCGGGCGGCAACAACTGGGTTGCCGGCGTGCAAATCAACATCGACATCGCTCCCTTCAGCAAGCGCGCGCAACTCCAACATGAAGTCGCGGCGAGAGATCGGGTGGATGCGCAGGTCGCTTCTTACCGGCAGCAGGTGGGGCTCCAGGTCACGCAAGCGCAAATTCAACGGCAGACCGCACAACTATCGCTCCAAACCGCGCAGGCCGCCGTCGATCAGTCAACCGAGAGTTTGCGCATTCTGAGAAATCGCTACGGCGCCGGACTCGCCACCATCACCGATCTGCTGCGTGCGGAAGACGCGGAGCGGCAGAGCCAAACCAGCTACTGGCATGCCGTGTATGGCAACGCCGTGGCCTACGCTCAACTGCTTTTCGCAACCGGAACGTTGACGCCCGATGCGGCGGAGGAATTGCAATGAAGCTTATGCTGTTTGGGTGTTTTCTTGCTGTAGCCTCGGTGATGGTGGCGGGCTGCCACTCGGGCGTGGCGGCAAACACTGCGCCCCCCGAAACCGTTAGAGCACAGGTGGTGGAGAGCCAGTCGCGGCAGATTCCGGTGAACATCCGTGCCGTTGGGACACTCCACGCCCGCGAAACGGCTGTGCTTTCCGCGCAGGTCGTAGGCCACATTCAACAGGTCCTTGTGCATGAGGGAGACAAAGTCTCAGCTGGGCAGACTCTGGTCATCCTCGATGATGCCACGCTCCGCGCATCGGCAGACCAGGTTGACGCTGCTGTAGCCGCTGCCGAAAATCAGCAGGCGGCTGCGCAGACCAATTCCGATCTTGCGGCCAGCACACTCGCCCGCTACAAGCAACTGCAGGAACAGAAAAGCGTGAGCCCTCAGGAGATGGACGAAGTGGCCAGGCGTGCTCAGGCTTCGGCCGCACAGGTGGCCGCTCTCACTGCTGAGAAAAATGCGGCGAAAGCGCAGGCGACTGGAGCACATGCCATGTTGCAGTACACGCGCATCCGCTCTCCGTTTGCCGGAATAATCACTGCGCGCACGGTGGATCCCGGATCACTGGCGGCTCCCGGAGTGCCCCTGCTGCAAATCGACCGTGACGGGCCACTGCAGTTGCAATCAACGGTCGATGAGTCGGCTATCGCGGCTCTTCAGATCGGAATGAGCCTTCCCGTAAGCGTGGACGGCGCACTCAATGCTGCCACGTCCGGCACAGTCGCAGAGATTGTTCCGGCTGCGGACCCCTCAAGCCACACATTTCTCGTCAAGATCTCGCTCCCGCCATCGAAGCAACTGCGCGCCGGCATGTATGGAACTGCAGAAATCCCTTCCGGTACGCGCCAGGCAATCGTCGTGGCGGCTTCAGCTATCGTTACTCGTGGTTCATTGCCCTGCGCTTATGTTCTCGACAGCAACGGCGTCGCGCAACTTCGCTACGTCACAACTGGAGTGACCCAGGGAAGCCTGGTGGAAATCCTGTCGGGAATTTCAGCCGGCGAAAAGCTCGTTGACAATCCAGCCGATCGCGATCTCGCAGGAAAGCGCATCGAGGCCCGCAACGAGGTCCAGCCATGAAGCAGAACTCTGGCATGGCCGGCCTCGGTCTCGCCGGCCGCCTAGCCCACACATTCCTGAATTCGAAGCTGACGCCGCTCTTCGTCGTCGCCTCGCTGGCACTTGGCGCTTTCGCGGTCGCCATCATTCCGCGCGAAGAGGAGCCGCAGATTCTGGTTCCCATGCTCGACATCACCACCGCCATGCCTGGAGCATCGCCGGCCGAGGTCGAGCAGCGCGTCACCTTGCCCATCGAGAGCCTGGTGCATCAGATTTCGGGTGTCGAGTACGTCTACTCCACATCCAGTCCCGGCCAGAGCCTGGTCATCGTGCGTTTTCTCGTGGGTACTCCGCAGGAAGACGCGCTGATCAAGGTCTACAGCAAGCTTTATTCGAACTTCGACCGCCTGCCGCTGGGTGTTTCGCAACCCATCATAAAGGCCCGTTCCATCGACGATGTGCCCATCCTCTCACTCACGCTCTGGGGTGAGCACTACAACGCGTTCCAGCTTCGAGCCATTGCCGACGAGATCCAGTACAACATCAACCAGATCTCCGATGTCTCTGAAACAAGCGTTATTGGCGGACTGCCGCGGACCATGCGCGTGGTCCTGAGCACGGCAAAACTCAATGCCTACGGCCTGTCGCCCATGACCATTGTCCAGCGGCTGCAGGCAGCGAACGCGGGTCTGCAGGCGGGAAGCTTCGCTGAGAACAACAGTGAAATTCAGGTGGACGCAGGCAACCTGTTCACGAGCAGGATGGATCTCGAATCCGTTGTCGTGTCGGTCGATCACGACCGGCCCGTTTTCCTGCGCGACGTGGCCGATCAGATCATTGACGGGCCCGCGGAACCGTCGGACTATGTCGTATTCGGAACAACGAACTCCGCCGCAGGTGCGGGCCGAGCCCCGGCGCAATATCCCGCTGTGACCATCACTGTGGCCAAGCGCAAGGGCACCAACGCCACCGACATCGCCAACGCTGTCCTCAAGCGCGTGCACGAGATGCGGGGAGTCACCATTCCCAACGACGTCACCGTGACCACCACGCGCAATTATGGCGAGACCGCGAAGGCGAAGTCGGATGAATTGCTCGAACACCTGTTCCTGGCCACGCTTTCCGTCACATTCCTGGTCGCGTTGTTCCTGGGCTGGCGTGAATCGGGCGTGGTCCTGCTGGCCATTCCTGTCACGCTCGCCCTCACCATGTCGGTCTTTTATCTCCTTGGCTACACCATCAACCGCGTCACCCTCTTCGCGCTTATCTTCAGCATCGGAATTCTCGTGGACGATGCCATTGTCGTTGTCGAGAACATGGTGCGTCACTTCCGATTGCCTGAAAATCAAAACCGATCATGCAGCGATGTCACCATCGAGGCGGTCGCCGAGGTTGGAAATCCCACAATTCTAGCCACCTTTGCTGTCATCGCCGCCGTATTACCCATGGCTTTTGTGCGCGGCCTGATGGGCCCTTACATGCGGCCCATACCTGTCGGAGCCTCCGCCGCCATGCTCTTCTCCCTGATGGTGGCGTTTGTTGTGTCGCCATGGGCCGCCATGCGTCTGCTTGGCAAGCATCTCGGCGGCGCCAGGATTCTCGAGCCCGAGCATGAGAACTGGAGGACGCGGCTTTATCGCAAAGTCATGTCGCCGCTCATCGCGTCCGGCCGCAACCGGCTTTTCTTCTTCATTGGCGTTGCGGTGCTGCTCCTTGCCTCCGCTTCCCTCGTCCCGTTGGGGTGGGTGCGGGTCAAGATGCTTCCCTTCGACAACAAGAGCGAGTTCCAGGTGGTGATCAACATGCCCGACGGCACTCCGCTGGAACAGACTGCGCGCGTTGCGCAGGCGCTGGGCAATGAGTTGGCAAAGCAACCGGACGTGCTCAATTACCAGGAATATGCCGGCACTTCCGGCCCCTACAACTTCAACGGGCTTGTGCGCCACTACTATATGCGCCGCATGCCGAACCAGGCCGACATCCAGGTGAATCTTGTGCCGCCCAAGGACCGGCACGATCAGAGCCATGCAATTGCCAGGCGGCTGCGGCCTTTGCTCACGGCAATTGGCAATCAGTATGGCGCGCGTATTCAAGTCAGCGAAGTTCCTCCCGGGCCACCCGTGATTCAAACCCTCGTCGCGGAGGTCTACGGCCCCGATCTCGACGGCCAGACCCGCGTCGCTCAGCAGATCAAGTCGATCTTCCAGCACACTCCTGGCGTTGTCGACACCGATTGGTACGTCGAAGATCCGGAGCCGCGCCTGGCTATTCGCGTGGATGAGGTAAAAGCCGCGCAGGACGGCATTGCGGTGGCCGATGTGGCGCACTCACTGGCACTGGCCTCCTCGGGAATGCAGGTGGGGCTGGTACACGATGGAAACTCGCGCGAACCGATTCCCACCGTTGTCGAGCTCGATCGTCCTGACCGCTCCTCCGAACAGGCTCTCGAAAACATCCACCTTTGCACAGCCGACGGCTCCATGGTCTCGCTGCGCGAGCTTGTCACCATCGACCACGAGAATATACAGCGCAGCATCTACCACAAGAATCTGAAGCGCGTTGTGTACGTGACCGGCGACGTGGCCGGGGCCGAAGAGAGCCCTGTGTACGCCATACTTGCAATGAACAAGGACCTCGATCATCTGACCCTTCCGGCCGGGTACACACTAGCGCGCTACAACGCCGTTCAGCCGGAATCCACCGATCACTACTCGATGAAGTGGGATGGCGAGTGGCACATCACGATTGAAGTCTTTCGTGATCTCGGCCTGGCATTCGCCGCCGTGCTCATCCTTATGTATGTGCTCGTGGTTGGCTGGTTCCGCTCGTTCATTGTGCCGCTCATTATCATGGCGCCCATTCCCCTCACGCTGGTGGGCATTCTTCCCGCGCATGCGATCTTGGGCGCTTTCTTTACTGCCACATCAATGATCGGCTTCATCGCCGGAGCCGGCATCATCGTGCGCAACTCCGTCATCCTTGTCGATTTCATTGAGCTCTGCCGGCGTCAGGGAGTTCCGCTGGCCCAGGCTGTCATCGATGCCGGGGCTATCCGCTTCCGTCCCATGTTGCTTACCGCGGCAGCCGTTGTCGTGGGCGCCAGTGTGATTCTTACCGATCCCATCTTTCAGGGCCTTGCTGTATCGCTCATCGCCGGGGCCGTAGCCTCCACGTTCCTGTCTTGGCCGACGATCCCGATTCTTTACTACATGATTCACTCGCGCAATGGATCGCGAATCACGTGTGAACCGGAGGTTCACGAAGGAGTAATCCAATGACCGTTGAACGTGGACTGCGCCTGATGGCAGGCGTAATTGTTCTCATTTCTCTTGCGCTCGCCCATTACCTGTCGCTGTACTGGCTTTGGTTGACTGTCTTCGTAGGCCTCAACCTGCTCCAGTCAGCCTTCACCAACTGGTGCCCGGCCATGGCGATCTTGCGCGCACTGGGCCTGAAGGACGCAGGCGGCGCGGCCAACTGAGCTGCGCATGCACTCAAAAAGCCTTGACCTATCACAGGACCAATCCAGGATCACGGCGCATCCATCGGCTGATGGATGAGGTTTACCGTGAGATGTATCAGTTGGAGGCGCGCCATCCCGGAGCGGAGATGGGACTTGCCCTCGCTCTTCTGCGCGCCCATGTTGCAGCCGATTTTTCATCAGAGAAATCCATGGATTGGGATTGGCTGAAAAACGTGTCGCCAATCTGTCTGAAGATGATTGAAGATTCGCTTAATCGTAGCGGTACGGTTGCATCCTTGCCGCGGAGTTCCCCTGCGTCCGCTCCGAATTGCTGACGCGGCGCCGTTATTCTCAGGCCCGCGCGGCCAAATATACTGGTCACGTAGCTTATTTGCCATGCGACCTGAGCTGATAAAAGCCTCGGATTTGTTGCAACGTAATACACCCGAGGCTTTGGCCGAGGCAATCGGATTACTGCAAAACACTGTCTATTCCTTCAGCATGAAGATGTGCGGCCACCGCGAAGACGCCGAGGATACTTCGCAGGAGGTGCTCTTCCGCTCGCTCAAACATCTGCCCAAGCTTCAGAATCCGTCGGCCCTTGCGGCTTGGCTTTACACCGTCACCCGCAATCGCTGCCATCGCATGCGGAGTTCCTTCGATGCGTCGTCGGCGCGCAAAGTGTCGCTCGACGAGCTGATTCCAGATCAGGCCGAACTCAGCCAGCTGTTGTTCGACACAGCCAAATCTCCTGAGGGCAAGCTGTTGCGCGCGGAAGAACGCCAACTGTTGCACCGTGCCATTCTGCGAATCCCAACGCAATTGCGCATCGTTCTCGTCCTCCACGATATGGAGGAGCTTGATACAGAATTGGTGGCGCGGATTCTCGATCTGAGGCCGGGCACTGTGCGCGTCCGCCTGCACCGGGCGCGCTTGGCCTTGCGGAAGGAAATGGCCCTCATCCTAACGGGCGCGCAAACCGGCGCCTCGGCTCCGCCGAAAAGAAAAGCATCGCCCCGGAAAGCCCGAGACGTCACCCGGCGTCCCAGGGAATGCCGCGAACTCTTCGCCAGTTTGTCAGAGTATCTGGATGAAAGGGTCAATTCGGAAACCTGCGACAAGATGAGCGCGCATATCGAAGCCTGCCCAGCCTGCGTAGCGTTTCTGCGCGACCTGCGCGCCGCCATCGCTCGCTGCCGGTCGCTGGAGAGCCCTTGCGATCTTGCTGTTACCTCTCGCCTTCAGGCCGTGCTTACCAGGGAATATCTCCGCATGATGGGAATGGCCTCTTCAGCGGAAGACGCTACTCGTGTGTAGTGCATCCTCGAGTCGAGTTTTTCGCTCCATCGCAGTTTGCGAAAGGTAGCGGACTGTACCATTGAATTGAAACACCAGGACTAACGCCAACGCTCAATACGCAATCGGATCGGGAAAGGAAACGTTGTGACATCGTCAGGAGAGAAGAAGCTGAATAAGTACAGTTCTCGCGTTACCGGGGAGAAATCGCAGGGAGCCTCGCAGGCCATGCTCTACGCGACAGGCCTGAGAGAACCCGATATTCAATTGCCGCAGGTCGGAATCGCGAGCGTTTGGTTTGAGGGCAATCCGTGCAATATGCACCTGCTTGCTCTCAGCGAGAAAGTCAAGCAAGGCGTCCATGCCGCTGGCATGGTTGGCATGCGCTTTAACACCATCGGCGTGAGCGACGGAATCTCAATGGGGACCGATGGCATGAGCTTCTCTCTTCAATCGCGGGACCTCATTGCAGATTCCATTGAGACCGTGATGGCCGCGCAGTGGTACGACGCGAACATTTCAATCCCCGGTTGCGACAAGAACATGCCAGGTTGCGTAATGGCCATGGGGCGGCTCAATCGTCCGAGCCTGATGATCTATGGCGGAACGATTCGGGCCGGACATCACAACGGCGAAAAACTCGACGTCGTTTCCGCATTCCAGAGTTACGGCCAGTTCATTGCTCATTCCATCAGCGACGACGAGCGCCAGGCCATTGTTCGGCACGCGTGCCCCGGCGCCGGCGCCTGCGGCGGCATGTACACGGCAAACACGATGGCTTCAGCGATTGAAGCATTGGGGATGTCGCTTCCATACAGTTCCTCGACACCGGCTGAGGATCCTGGAAAGCTGGATGAGTGCCTGCGTGCCGGCTCGGCGATTCGTGTTTTGCTCGAACGCGATATCAAACCGCGGGACATCATGACTCGCCAGGCCTTCGAAAATGCCATTACCGTAGTCTGTGCGCTGGGTGGATCCACAAATGCAGTGCTCCATTTGATAGCAATGGCGCGATCCGTCGACGTGCCGCTCGCAATCGACGACTTCCAGACGATCAGCAATCGCACTCCGCTTCTCGCCGACTTCAAACCCAGCGGCCAATATGTGATGGAAGACCTGCACCAGGTGGGCGGTCTTCCCGCTGTCTGCAAACTGCTTCTCGATGCAGGTCTTCTTCATGGGGACTGCTTGACGGTAACCGGCAAGTCCATGCGCGAAAACCTCCAGAATCTGCCGGGCCTCAAATCAGGACAGAAAATTGTTCGTCCGCTGTCCAATCCGATCAAAGCAACAGGCCATCTTCAGATTCTCAAGGGCAATCTCGCGCCGGAAGGCGCCGTCGCCAAGATTACCGGTAAAGAAGGCCTTCGCTTCGCCGGACCGTCAAAGGTGTTCGACTCCGAAGAGCTGATGCTCACGGCGCTTGAAGAAGGAAAAATTCTGAAGGGAGATGTCGTCGTAATTCGTTACGAAGGACCAAAGGGCGGACCTGGAATGCCCGAGATGCTCACGCCCACCTCAGCCATTGTTGGAGCCGGCCTCGGAAAAGATGTCGCGCTCATCACCGACGGACGTTTCTCCGGCGGCTCACATGGCTTCATTGTCGGACACGTCACGCCCGAGGCCCAGGTTGGCGGACCCATTGCTTTGCTCAAAGACGGCGATCCGATCGTGATCGACGCAGAGAAGAACGAGATCACCGTTCAACTCCCCGACGGCGAACTTAAACGCCGCGGACAGCAATGGAAGGTGCCCCCTTACAAATCGACCCGCGGAACTCTTGCCAAGTACATTCGTGCGGTCCAGAGCGCCAGCCTCGGCTGCGTCACAGACGAGTAAGTGATCTCCTATCGACAACGGACGTCGTGGCCGTGCTGAGCATTCGCAACACCGCTTGATTGCGGTTCATCTTGCTTGATGAACAGACTTGAGCGATACGCCGGAAAAGCATATTCGATTGGCTGATAAAGGTGCCGTTAAGAAGCGGAGCAGTCCTCGCCCGCGAAAGCTATGATCCGAGGCGCAAGCCGCAGAGGCCCGGGCGGAAACTATGGCCTTTTATCGCACAGTGCCCAGTGCGGGCGCAAAAGAAGACCCGCACAAAGGCGGGTTGATTTCGACCGAATTCGCGTTTCCCTGATTGCTACGCGCTTGAATGTTAAAGCACTGCTGCCCTCCGCTTCATAGCGGCCGCTGTTCTTATCAGCGGTCGCACCAAATGCCCCGATATCGGGTGGACCGGTCTCGTGTACGCCGTTCCGCCCGGCAGCCGACAGAGCGTCCGAGCCCCACGTCGATCACGCATTCTGAATCATCGGCGCTGTAGCGGTCGAGGGTGCAGCCGTCCACACCGCAACTGGAAATCCGAGTTCGTTAGTAGGCATTCCTACTCATGAACCCGCCCCATATGGTCATCAGAATAATCCTGATGTCGAACAGTAGGCTCCAATGCTGCAGATAATAGAGGTCGTATCGAACTCGTTTTCGAATGGACGCATCACCGCGTGAATGCTTCACCTGTGCCCACCCGGTAATTCCAACGTTCAGATGGTGCCGAGTCTGGTAAAGAGCAATGTCCTGGCCGAATTTCTTTGCAAAATGAGGGCGCTCCGGTCTTGGGCCCACCACGCTCATGTCGCCTTTGAGAACATTGAAGAACTGGGGAAGTTCATCAAGGCTCGTTCTGCGCAGAAAGGTCCCGATACGCGTTCGCCGGGGATCGTTTTCGGAGGTCCATCGCGTGTCCGCTTCTGCTGAGGAGGAGACTCGCATGGTTCGGAATTTATACATGGTGAACAGTTGACCGTTCTTTCCCACTCGCTTCTGCTTGAAGAAGATTGGACCGCGGGAGGTTAGTTTGATGATCAATGCGATCACCATCATCGGAATCGCAAGCATCAGCAGAACGCCACTGGAGAAGAAGATTTCGAATCCGCGCTTGATCAGAAAATATCCGACCGACGATGTCGGGCTTGGATCGAGGTCGAGCAGTTGAAGGCGGCCAACTTGAACCACGCGCTCCTGTACCTCATTCCGAAGCCCGCGTTTACTATGACTCGAATAGGCTTGCAAAGCACTTGGAGTTTGGCAATGTAGCGCTGGAGCTCGCCATATTGGTCCGGTGGAACCGCAATCAGGATGTTGTCGGCCCCGAGTTTTTCGATAACTTCGAGATCGCTGAGCTGAAAGACCGGGGCGCCGGACACACGAACTTCCTCTCCGGCGCACTGGATGTAACCGACGCCCCGGCAGGGGACGAATTCATTGCGTTGAACCCGTACGGCCGTCCTCGCAGCGAAGCGCCCTGCGCCCAAGATGACGACTCTTATTTCCGGCTGGTGTCCTGCGAATTCCCTCAGCAAAAGGCGAAACAACGTACGCACTGAAACAGTTAGAACCAGTAAAATGAACGCGCTCGCGATCACGAAAATCCGAGAGTAAAAAAACTGATGAACAAAGAATAGTGCCACGAAATTCACAACATATGTCATCGTGCAGGCGGAAAAAGACGCGCGCAGGCCAGTGTTTTCGGCGCTGATCTTCGCCATGCTCGTCACTTCCTGCCACTCCGCCACGATTGACCACACCAATGTGGTGAATAATGCCAGATAGAGATATTCTGCCGACGTAAATCCCGGCTTTACCCTGAACCAATGAACGCTGATGTAGGCGGCGAGAACGAACGAGATGAACGGCAACACGAAGTTGGCGGCTCGCAGCACTACCTGATATCGACGGACTTGCAGAATCATTGGGGCCCTTTCTTACGCCGCACAACAACAAAATCGCGCGGATCCGGGATATCCGGAAGGGTTGGCGTCACCGCAATAAGCAGCTGCGGCAACGGCTTGATTAGTGCGCGTGTCTATGCCGATTCTTGCTACTTGGAATTAGAAATCTCAAATGGTAATGCCACTGGATTTCCAGGCGCCGGGAATCAACGTCGTCGTCACTATCTAGTCGCACTACCTATCAACAGGTGCAATCCTTAAGACCGGGATTCGGTGCAGTTGCCGGAGCAGACTACGCAGCTCTAAGCACTGTCACGAATCCGCTCGCCGTCGCCAACGGCTGTGGGCGGGTCCATGTGCTGGCAACGGCCCTCTTCCGTGCGGATTGGGATTCGCGGCCGGCTGCAAACTCGCAGTCAAAACAAGTTCCTGGGGAAGGAGCGCAAGCCGGAATACGCGCCCTCTGCCAGCGTGCGTTCTCTCGTTCTAACAAAGCGGTACAACAACCATTTGACGTTGCTCGGCGACAGCACAAAGACGGTTCGCACGAGAGCAGTGATGACAGCAAATGGGAAGGAAATGAATCCGCATCCACACATTTGCCGCCTGGCCGGCCATTCGCAGGTCGTAAGATAGTCGATTCCGCCCCGGCGTTTTCGTTGGCTGCTCGTCGAAGTGACGTCCACAAGAGACATCTGGCACGCCGCAAACCGTGCGCCGCTCACGGCCAGGCGCACATAAAGCTCGTAGTCTTCCTGCATTATGAATGCAACTGTCGTAGCCACCGACTTGCATAGCCGGTTCGCGACGAAAAACAATCGTAGGGTGGCTGATGATATTGTGCCACTTGAGCTTCTTCACGATTTCGTCATGTTTTTCGGGGATTTTGTTGACCCGCCCCAGCGGCACTCCATCTTCTCCGCATTCGCGGTGCCAGGATGCAAGCACATCGATTTCCGGATGCTCCTTAAGATATGTCCATTGGATTTCGAGGCGCCGCCGATCGGAAACGTCGTCACTATCCATGCGGGCGACCCACGAACCGGAGCGATACTCCAGTCCGACGTTTAATGCATTTGCAAGCCCGTCGTTCCTGGCGAGTTTGATCACCTTAACGGGCGCCCCCATGTAGCCATTGGAAGAAACGCGCGTGATGACAGCTTCTTGAAGAGCATCCACCGGCCCGTCCACAACCAGGACCACTTCTGCAGGCGCAAGCGTCTGACCGCGCACACTATCGAGCGCCCGCTGAAGGCATCTATGATCTTCCCCGTGGTATGTAGTGATTAACAGACTGATTGGCGCAATTTTACTCATACGAACTTCCGGAACTTCAATCACGACGGACTTCCTACTCAGCCGGAAACGGTCTCACGGCTCGCGGGCCGCGACAGGTCAAGTCGAAGATAAGCAGCGGCCACAGCCGTGGGAGAGTAGGGTGTGAGATCAATCGGCGCGCGCGCAGAGCCCAAGGCGCGGCTGAGCGCAGCATATAGAGTGGCGCGCTCGAGCGGAAGTGGGGCCAGTTGAACCTGGCTACCGATCAAGTCCGGCGCGATTTCAAGTCCGCCGCCGCAGGCCGGCATCACAACACTACAGCCTTGACTAAGTGCTTCCAGGTATGAGATACCGAACTGCTCCGTTTCATTGGCCGAGATCAAAACAGCGGTCTCTCGAAGACGCTCTCGAAGCACGTAGTCACTAACGGTGCCGACCAGTTCAACACGAGGATGCCCCGCGGCAACCTGTTCGATCCGATCGCGATCGGGCCCCCGTCCCAATTACACATGCGCGCAACTCCGGGTGCGCTTCGAGGAAATCCAGTACAGCTGGAAGGAACAAGGGGACGTTCTTGACTGGTGCCAGTCGGCCCGCATACGTGATCCAGGTTCGCGGCCTAGCCGACCCGTTCGGCGGCTCCAGAAAGATACTCTTTGCCGGATTCCGAATGACATGCGCGCGAAGATTGAAGACTGTTTGAAAATGGGCCGCAGCATATTCCGAGACTGTCACGAAAAGCGAGCGTGGACACCTCGACGCAAGCCTGTCGGCACAGAGATGGCCGAGGAATTTGGCTCGCCCGATCTGACCTAATGGAATGGACCCGCCTCATAGAGGTGAGTTGGTAGGCTCGCTACGAGGAGGACGAACCATGACGAAGGCAACGACGATTGGGCTGGATATTGCGAAGCAGGTCTTTCAAGTACACGGAGCTGACAAGGCGGGGCGAGCGGTTCTGCGCCGGAAGTTGAGACGGAGTGAAGTATCTCGATTCTTCTCTGAGCAGCCTCCGTGCCTGGTAGGGATCGAGGCCAGCGGCAGCGCGCACTACTGGGCGCGCGTGCTTGGTGGTTTGGGACATTCAGTTCGACTGATGGCGCCTCAGTTCGTCAAGCCGTATGTGAAGTCGCAGAAGAACGATGCCAACGATGCCGAAGCGATCTGCGAAGCCGTGACGCGGCCGACCATGCGGTTTGTGCCCCAGAAGTCCATCGAACAGCAGGACCTGCAGTGCCTGCATCGGGTTCGCAGCCGGTTGGTTGCGAATCGCACTCAACTCATCAACCAGATCCGTGGCCTGCTGGCCGAGTACGGAGTTGTGTTGCCACAGCACCCCGGGCAAGTGCGCCGCGGCCTGCCAGCAGTGCTGGAAGACGCCGAGAGCCAACTGACGGGCTTTGGCCGGGAGTTGTTTCAGAACCTCTACGAGGAACTGGCGCAACTGGACGAGAAGATCGGCGATGCTGACGCCCGGATTCAGACCGCATTTCAGAGCACTCCAGATTGCCGACGGATTGCCGCTGTCGAAGGTGTGGGGCCATTGATCGCGACGGCCATTGTCGCGGCCATCAGTAACGGGCACGCTTTTGAAAATGGACGGCAGTTCTCAGCCTGGCTGGGCCTGATCCCTCGACAGAACTCCAGCGGCGGCAAGAGCCGGCTCCTGGGCATCAGCAAGCGCGGCGACCCATACCTGAGAACTCTGCTGATTCATGGAGCGCGGTCCGTCGTCTATCGAGCAAAAGCGAAGACGGACAAGCGAAGTCTTTGGATCAACGACAAGCAGCAGCGACTCGGAACTTCCAAGGCCTGCGTGGCCGTGGCCAACAAAAACGCACGCATCATCTGGTCGCTGATCGCGCGCGAGCAGGAGTACCAGCGCGCAGCATAGACCAGAGTCAGGAACCACATAAGAGCTTTTCCAACGAGATGCTTGAGCCGCCATCGATGGCGCAACTGGTGAGACCAGCTTCTTCAGAACCTGACGGGGGCAGGGCCATTCAAGGCCGATGACCTGATAAGGAGAAGAAGCGCAGATTCCATTATGGCCAGTGTGGAGTGCCTCTCCTCACAACAACAGGCCGGATATATGTGCGCGTCTCTATCCCGCCATTCCATCGAAGAAAGCTCTTGCATACGAGGCGGGTCCATATATGCACCCGGGAAGCCATGCGCTACGGAAATGCTTCGGGCCGCAAATGGCGCGGCGAAAATTGCTGAGGTGCTCAGGATCATAATGACGCTCGGATCGCAGAGCTCACGCCAGCGCCTGGGAAGTGTGCCAGGAGAAATGACCTCGGCAGAGATACCCAGCTCCGCAAATCCCTCTTTGAGAGCATTCGCAAACAAGCCTACCCCGCCCAGCTCGTGCCCGCCGGTAATCAGAACCTTCCTCGGTGTTTTGCAGCGCACCTGATGGTTCCTTGCCATTGCCCGTTTCTCCTCAATCCCTCGTGGGACCTTGGCAGCTCAGGTCGCTTAGGGAATCTTCTGGATTTCGTCGGGAACCCCGATGACGAATAACTCGCGCCGGATTTCCGACTACCACAGCTAGAGATGGAATATCGCGGGTTACAACGCTACCAACTCCGATGACAGCTCCGTCTCCTATGTTCACTCCGGGCAGAATGACAATATTCGCTCCGATCCACACGTCGTTTCCGACCCTGACGGGCCTTCTTTCTCTGGTTCCTTGAGAATGGATGGGAACGTTTGGATCTTCGAACTCATGGTTGGTCGTAAGAATTGTGACATTTTGGCCCATCAGTACGTCGTCGCCAATCTTCACGTCACGGTTGAGATAGGCGTTGAGCCCGAGCTCGGAGTGGTCTCCTATTTCAATCGCACACCCTGATCCGAAGAAGACATTCTTACGAACAACGATTTTCTTGCCGCACCGGAGGAAGATTCGCTCACATAGCTTTCGCCGCAATCCGTTTCCAAAATATCCAAAGACAAACGGCGGCTGAGGAAGCTTCGCAGCCAGCGCATAGTAGAGCACGATTGCCGCCTTCTTGACGATGGACTGCATCGGAATTCGACTCCGCTAGCGGTGGGTTTTCGATTCGCGTCCGCGGCTAGCGGAGAAAGGCTTGCCTTTGCACATCGCGGGACGTATCCAATAATCGAGCGGTGAGCACACACCATGCTTCCGCCACAACGTTTCCCTGGAATCGGTGAACGGACGCGGATGCGTTACTCGCGAAATACTCCAACCGCGCCGGGTTGTTCCCCATGAATTGCAGGGTTGCCGACAGTTCCTCTACGTCCCCTGCATGAAAAAGCATTCCATTCATTCCGGGGACAACGATATCGTGCAACCCGTCAACGTTCGACGCCAGCACCGGCCGGCCAATGCTCAGCGCCTCCAGTGCGACCATCGGCAGCGCCTCGTATCGCGAGGGCATGATCAAGCAGGAACAACTTCGCAAAAGCGCATATGGATCGTCATTCGGAGGCAGCAGTTCCACCCGGCCCTGGAGGTGGTGCGCCTGAACGAGCGCCGACAGAAGCGGATCCGAGTCAACGTCTGGCCCAACGATGCGAAAGTGCCACCCCTCCATTTTCGTAACCGCCAAAGGTTGCAAAAACAGATCGAATCCCTTTTGCTGCGTTTTTGCGCGGCCCATCAGCAGCCCCGTCCGCGGTATCGCCTCTCGATAGGGAGCCGGCCTTGCCTCAGCCGGAAGCACGTTGGGATCACCGCCACATTGAAGTGGCCTTGAGAACGCAATTCCTCCGCAATTGCATCTGTCAGCGCGACTACTGTCTTGGAGCGCGAAAAGACGGAAAGTAGGCGATGGAAGAGTTTTCCATGAGGGAAGCCCGCCACCGGAAAATGACGCTGCAGAATGAAGGGCACTCCATCCATGGATCGAAATGGATAGAGCAACCCAAGCGCAGTCCCATGGTCAATCACTGCCAACGGCTTGTGATGCTGCACAAGACCCCGGAGAATTCGCGCTTCACGCAAGGCCCACGCAGCCCTAAGAGGCCAAGCCGTCATTCCGAATTGTTCCGGCTCCGGATTCGCGATCTCCTCAACAAGAACCCGATCATCGAGCGGGAAGACGGCCTCCCCTCGAGGTGTGTTCGCCGCCAGAACAACTTCATGCCCCGCTCCCACGAGGGCGTTGGACAGTTCGGTGATGGCTCGCTGAATGCCGGCGCGCTGGTGAAGATCGTAAAAGTGCAGAAGAAACTTCATGTGGAAGACCGCGCAATCTCCACAAGAATCATCTGTTCCGGACGGTTCAGAAATAGAACCCGGAGCTGAAAAGCAGAACTGTGAGGTCGGCAAAATACGGAATCAGAAGAAACATCTGAAGAGGTCGGGGCGTTTTAGCCTGCAATAGAGCGAACAATAGTACAACCGAATACATTTGGAAGGACCGGCCGGCAAATACGACGTAATAGGACAAGGGTAAGAAGAGCAAAGTAAGAATCAGCAACCGGTCGATGATATTGCTGCCCGAGTGTGGGCCGTGAATGTTCCGCAGCTTCCACGCAAGCAGCACGGCAAGCATGTAGTAATACTTTAGCGGCGTATGAGCGGCTGGGAGGGTTTGATCCCACCATCCGACATAGGTGCCGTATCCCGCGAGGGTCGCGAGCGGGCCTGCGAATCTGAGAATCAGGAATATGCCGGCAGCACTGACGATCCCGGCAACGAGAAGACCGTGCTTTCGACCCTGCAAGACCCTCCACAACCCCAGCAGAAGAACCCCTCCTGCAGCGCCCTTGTGCACAAAGGAGGCAACTGTCCCGGACAGAAATAGTAGCGGAAGGCTTCCAGAAACCGCTGCCGGCACGATCAATGCCAGTGCGGTTCCGTATCGCGTCTGGTTGAATAGGAACCAAAGGACATCCATGTTAGTCATTTGTCAAGAGAAGGCACGAGATGTCAGGGCGCGCTCGGGAGAGCGCGCATTCCGCGGATCAGGATCGTCTGGTGCGCATGAGTGCCTCACGGCTGGTGGCCCCTGCATTCCAGCAGGACCGGACATCCATTTGCTGCCTCGGGCTCGAAAGAGCCTTTGCAGATGATTGAGTTTGTGTTCTCTGCCAGTCTCGAAACAATTCGGAGAGAGCCTCCGGAGGGAAACTCCTTCGCTCAGTCGCCAACCCGCGAGACCTGGCAGCCTGCGCTTCGATAGATCCCGATGTTTTTGTTCTTTCCTTATCAGGAAAGGTTTTTACGCTGCCTCGGTCGGCATCAATTCTCCTGCAGGCACAAAATCCTTCTGCCTGCGCTCGACCGCCATCATGTAGCCGACCATCTTCCTCGCCACTGCAAGTGTCGCCCGGTTGGGATTACCTCTCTGCAACTCGCGCTCTCGGATCATCGCCAGTTCCGGCGACTCTCTCGGCGCCAGCTTGGCTGCTTCGATCAACACTCTCTGGATGTGCTTGTTGCGCTGTTTCGATAGCGGCATGCGCATCACCTTGTCGGCTGAACTCTTCTCATCGGCGCACAGGCCGCAGTAACTGATGGCCTGCTTGTTGGAACTGAACCGCGTGTAATCGCCGATTTCCAGCGCCCAAGTCAGGGCCGTGATAGAACCGACTCCTGGCACGGTTCGCAACCGCCGCAGCCGTTCCCTGAGCAGCGGGTCTCGCTCCAGCGAACTGATCAGGTCGTACTCCAGCTTCCCGGAGCGGCGGATCATTCCGCGGCTCAGGTTCAGCAGCGGCCGTACAGCCTGGCTGATATCTTCGTTCGTAGACATCAGTTCACCAAAATAGCCCACCTTGTGCAGCCGCTGCTTGTTGTAGCTCACTCCGGTCTCCATCAACAGGCCGGAAACCCGGTTCTTCATCTGCACCATCTGCTTCACCACGAGGTTGCGGTACCGCAGGACTCGGCGTCTGTCGCGGATCTCGGTGGAAGCCATATGGCACTCGGGCAGGAAGTCACAGCGCAGGCAGTCGGCAATCTTGCCGGCATCGATTCGGTCGTTCTTCTTCTTGGCTGCTGCGATCGCTCGCAACATCAGAGGATGAGCGACCTTCACCTTCTCGGCGTGAGGAAGCAGATGATCGTAGATCCAGCCCTTGAAGATCATCGCTTCCATGGCCATCATCCGCGGTTGCGGTAAGGTCTTGGTCCAGGCATCCAACTCGCGCCGGGTGGATCCGATCTTGCCTTCCCGGTGCACATGACCAGCCACATCCTTCACGCAGTAGCTGATCGTTTTCTTGTGAACGTCAAGTCCGATGTAGTACATATCGTCTCTGAGGAGCCTCCGAGGTAGTTCTCTGAATCAGCTTCAACGCTGAGTTCAGCTTTTCGCAACACCTCGCGCTCCTCACTGACTAAACATTCAAACAATCCGACAGTAACCGCCTATGCGGCTCCCTGGAGGCCGGTCTATTTGAGGTCGAAAGTAGCGTGCGGGGGCGAACTTCCGATCCCGGCTGAATGTGAGATTGGCCTGAGTCATCAGCCTCGCCTTTCTCCCCGGCGAATTGTTAGATGACGACAACGGATTGTCCTATTGGCACACGGCGGGCCGCCGTCGTGCTCACTAACCTATGGGAGGCGCCATGAAGACTTACGCCGCTCACTATGTCAGCTTTTGCCACTCTTCTTGACGGCCTCTCGTTCACCGAGTGCCCGCGCTGGCGCGACGGCCGCATCTACTTCACCGACCGCTATACCCGCCGAGTGCTCGCCGTCTCGGTTGACGGCACAGTGGAAACTTATGCACGTACCCCGGGCTTTCCCGCCGGGCTCGGATTTCTTCCCGACGGCCGGCTCCTTATCACCTCCATGCGCGATCACAAGATCCTGCGCCGCGAGAATGATGGCTCCATCGTGGAGCACGCCGACTTGACCGCGCTCGCGCCCGGCGAACTCAACGACATGCTCGTCGATCATGAAGGCCGCGCCTGGGTGGGCAACTTCGGCTTTGACCTCTTCGCGGGTGCGCCTGCCTGCCCCACTGTGCTCATCTCCGTCGCGCCCCGCGGCGCTGCCGCCATTGCCGCCGATGGGCTAGTCTTCCCCAACGGCACTGTGCTCACTCCCGACGGCCGCACTCTGATCGTCGCCGAGACGTTCGCGAACCGTCTCAGCGCTTTCACTGTCTCCGATGGCTCATTGACCGATCACCGCATCTGGGCGGCTTTCGGCGATCCCCCGGCATCGGCGGACGTTGGCAGGATTATCAAGGAGGCTGACGTTGTGCCCGACGGCATCTGCCTCGATGCCGAGGGGGCTGTCTGGGTCGCAGACGTCCTTAAGCAGCGCCTGATTCGCGTCGCTGCGGGCGGCGCTATTCTCGATGAACTCAAGACCAACGGTCTGTGCGCATTCGCCTGCATGCTGGGCGGCGACGACGGCCGGACGCTATTCGCCTGCGCCGCTCCCACTTTCGACGAAACCGAAGCCGCGGCGCACCATCGCTCCTGCATCCTTATGACCCGGGTTGCTGTGCCCCACGCCGGGCTGCCCTGAGCTGCGCAGGGAATCGCGCCGCTCCGCCATGGCGTTCTCCGATTCGACCGATTGCGGAGTCTGTTCCGAAAGTCCAGCGGACTCAACTAATGCCAACCCGCATTGCGGAGGACACGGCGCACTTTTTTCGGAGAGATTGAAAGGCGTTCGGCCACGCGCGCGATTTTTTTCTTCGCGCATCCACACCTTGGGAATCACGATCTCGGCAAACTCTTCGGCAATCTACTGAAACGTCTTGTCGCCGAGCATGCCTTCTGACCACGCGCGCAAGGTATCGTTGATGTCGGCGGAAGCGCATTCACGAATCAAGGAGGAGAATCTGCCCGAAATTCCCCAAGGGCGGATCACAGAATTCGGTTTCGAGCGAAACATTGAAGTCGCGTTACGCTATATGTAATCGTGGCTGCGCGGCAACGGCTGTGTCCCCATCTACAACCTGATGGAAGACGCCGCCACGGCCGAAATCTGCCGTGCCCAATTGTGGCAGTGGATTCGCTACGGCGCCAAGCTGGACGATGGCCACACCGTGACTTCCGTGCTTTTTCAAAGGCTGCTCGCCAAGACCCTGGAATCAATCAGGAACTCAGCCGGCATCGACGCTTTCGAAACCAGCCGATTCATGCGGGCCGCTGAGATCGTAAGTCAGCTCAGCGAGGGGGAATTCTACGAATTCCTGACCACGAGGGCATCTGAGGATCTGGCCTGAAGCAAACTGAGTCAATCCCCGTACAACTCCGAGACCTTCGCCGACAACCGTGCTTCCACCTTTGCTGAAGTCTCCGGTCGCCGGAGCACCCCGTGCAAATCCATGCCGAGTTTGCCCACTGGCCCCGCATCTAATCGGTGACCGCCTCTCCCCTCACTTGGAACTCGGCAAGAGCCGCCCCTTCGCGCTTTTGCCCAAAAAACTTAGAGCGTGCGAGACATGCGGGCATGCCAGCTTTTCTTTCGAGGTCGCGGGTGTCCGTAAATGACATGAAAATGTCCGCTCAGGACCTGTCGTGTCCTGCATTTGTTTTCTTACGATTGCCCATTGTTTTCTGCGGCCGGATTCGGAGAGGCCAGATTTGAACAGGAGGAAACAGATGCGTTGCTCCCAACAAATGCAACCCGCTCGCAAACAAATTGTCTCGCCCTTCCCCTGGGTGTTCGTTGCGTTCGTCTCATGCGCACTCTTTGCAGCCTGCGGGCTGCTAAGCGCGCAGACAGGTGCAACAGGCGCCATCACCGGTACGGTCGCGGACCCCACCGGCGCAATGGTGGTGGGTGCTCAGGTCAAGGTTACGAATGTCGCCACGGGTGAAACGCGTACCTTGCAATCCAACGACCACGGACTGTATGTTGCCTCCTTGCTTCAGCCAGGGCAATACACGGTCGTGGTCACGAAACAGGGGTTTAAGGCAGCCTCGTCGACTGACGTGCAGGTGATCGTGGCGGAGACAGCGGCACTGAACATACGAATGGAACCGGGCGCGGTGACCGAAACGATTACCGTGGCTACTACAAACGTGCAGTTGCAGACCGAATCGAGTGAATTGGGGCGCGTGACGGACTCCGAGATGGTTGAGAACCTGCCTCTGGTTTCGCGTAACTACACGCAGATCATCGGCTTGAACCCGGGCGTGGCGCAAGAGTCCAACGACGCCAGGGGCCTCGGCAGAGGCGGCGGCGCCCTGGCGGCGATGCCCGGGAGTGGAAGCATCATGGCCCAGGGAGCCACCGCGGTCGACAACAACTTCGAGATGAACGGCCTCTCGGTCAACGACATGGAGAGTTCCATGTTTTATTCGGCGGGAATCCCTGTTCCCAATCCCGACACCATCCAGGAATTCAAGGTGCAGACGGCCCAGTATGATGCCACCACGGGGCGCGATGCCGGGGCCGATGTCGATCTCATGACCAGAGGCGGCACCAACGAATACCACGCAACGGCGTGGGAGTATTTCCGGAACGAAGATCTCAATGCCAATGACTGGTTTACGAAGACCGTAGGCTCGCCGCGAGGGGTTCTGCGGCAGAATCAATATGGTTTTACCGCCGGCGGTCCAGTGGTCAGGAACAAGTTCATGATGTTTGGTTCCTGGCAGGGCACAAAGCAGTCCAATGGCATCGATCCGTCGAGCCATAAGATTGACCAACTCCCTCCCCTTACCAACGACCGGTCGGCAGCGGGATTGGGAAAGATTTGGGCCGGCCAGTCCGGCTACCTCGGCGCGTGGGCTGGCACGATCGCCGCCGATGGCTCAAATATCGCTCCTCAGGCCTTGGCGCTGTTTAACGTTAAGCTGCCCAACGGTCAATACCTGATTCCGAATCCGCAGACGATCGACACCTCCAAACCGCTTGAGCTTCAGGGCACTGCATCCCTGAGCAAGCCCGGCTCTTACAATGAAAACCAATGGATGGTGAACGCCGATTACCTGCGGAGCGACCGCGACAAGATCACACTTCGCTATTTCGGTGAGTCCGGCCTCATGGATCAGACCGTTTTATACAACACCTACGGAAATGACCTGTTTATCCCCACCCGATTCGATGTGGCCTCGATCGGAGACTCCTTCACCCTGAGCCCCAACATGGTGAACCAATTCGTGGCCGGTTTCCATCGGTCGGTCTTCAACATGTACTACAACAATGCGTTCACCTTCTCGAGCCTGGGTATGACCGTTCCGGCCGAGGAAAACGCGTACCCCCTTATCGACATTGCCTACGATGGCTTCGCGACGGGAACAACTTCGGCGACGTCCTTCGGGGAGGATGAGTACAACATCACCGACACTTTGTCCTGGACCAAGGGAAAGCACCAGTTCACCTTCGGCGGCGCCTACGACTACGGCCGCGACGATATGTCGAAGTTCCATTTCGAGGCCTATTTGATTCCGCTCACCTGGACGGATTTTCTGCTGGGGCAGAGTAACATCTATGGGACTGGATGGAGCAACATCTACGAGTCGTTGCAGGGCCTCGGGAACTTCGCGCGCGACTGGCGATACAAGGAAGGCGATGCCTTCGCTCAAGACGACTTCAAAGTAACCAACCGTCTCACGTTCAACCTGGGCGTGCGCTGGGAGCACATCGGTGACCTCGGGGTTGCCAATGGGATGGCGGGCAACGTGGATTTGGCCAACGTGAACCCCACTCCACCTGTGGGTGGCAGTCTGGCCGGCTACGTGGTTGGGTCCAATTACAACGGCCCCAAGCCTCCCCTCGCCGGAGTGGAACAGGGGAAGAACACATTCGGGTTCAATGGCCAGAACCAGAATGTATGGAATCCGCGTCTCGGCTTTGCCTGGTTGTTGCCCGGCTCGGACTGGTTCGTCCTTCGCGGGGGCGCAGGCGTCTATCACACCACCACCCAGGGCCAGATGAATCTGCAATTGTGCGCATCGGCTCCCTTCGGTCAGTGGAGTTTCACGGAAGGAACGGGGAACGCAGCTGCAAGCGATGCCAATCCCATGCCGAACCCTGGGGCCTTCCCGCAATGGATCCCTTATAAAGGTTCAGTCGATAGCAATGGTGTAGCCAATGGCAACGTCGACACCGGATACACCTTGGGTTCTTTTGCTATGGACTGGCGTCCTCCCACAACCTATCACTTTAGCCTTGGCCTGCAATCCAAACTGCCGGGCGGCGCCGTCCTTGACGTCACGTATGCCGGGGCACGCGACTTGCACCTGATCATGGGCGCCTCGATGAACACGGCGCCTCTGGCCTCTCCGTCACATCCGATTCGTGGCCAGACCACAAATACGGTTGCGAACGTCAACATTCGCAAACCATATCTGGGGTGGGCACCGAACTCGATGTGGCAATGGCGGATGGGCAACGAGGCCTGGTACAACGCTTTGCAGTCATCGCTCTCGCAGCAATGGAAACATAAATTGCAGTACCAGGCTTCGTTTACTTGGGCGCGATTGCTGTCGCCCGTCCCCGACTTTTCCACTGGGACCAACGTCACCGGACCATCCGGCGATCAGGTCAATCTGCGCGCTGGATACGGACCGGATCAAAATATCCGGCCGGTGCGGTTTGTCCTGTCCGCGTACTATGCTCTCCCCAGCCCGGCGAAATCCCATCATTTGCTGGCAGACACCCTGGGTGGGTGGAGCCTTTCAACCGCAACCCTGATCCAGGACGGCCGTCAGGTGAGCATCGGCTATACCAACACCAACAACGTTTACGGCGAAAACACCGATCGGGCGAGCTTCGCCGCGGGTTGCACCGCGAAGAATCTACCGACTTCGGGATCGGTCGGCAGAAGAAGAAACGGCTACGTCAACAGCAAATGCCTCACGACCCCGGCAGTGATCGGTGACGACGGTATTGCCACGGGCTATGGAAACACCCCCAACGGCGTGCTGCGGGGGGTTGACCAGGTCAATGCCGACATTTCGCTCGCCAAGACCTTCCAGGCGCGTTGGCCGAGGGAAGGCGCCAACGCAACCTTCCGGGCCGACTTCTTCAATGCTTTCAACCACCCCAACTTTGCGGATCCGAACTTGGCCTACACTGGTCCGACAGGCTCTGCTTTTGGGACCATCACTGGGATGAGCACTAACCCGAGAATCATTCAATTCTCAATCAAGCTCGGGTTCTAATACGAATTGGGAGTTCCCCCGGCTCTGCCGGGGGTAATCACAGCTATCACACCAATTGCTCCTCCTGCCCAGCGTAGGCGCCGGAAATGACATCGCCATCAGGTTTGTACTCCATCCTCGCACCGAAAGCACACTGGAATCGTCTCAACCTCCCGCTCGCGGGCAGTGTGCCGGCCTTTCTGTCCATGCTGCTTCTTCTGCCCTTCGTCGCTGCCGCCGCCTTGGCTGCCGGTGCGCCAGCCCGTCCGCCCGTCACAGGGCCCGTTGTTCAAATAGCAACCGGCCAGTTGCGCGGAACCGTGCAGGGCACCACCGCCGTCTTCCTCGGAATCCCCTTTGCTGCTCCGCCGGTGGGCGCCCTGCGCTGGCGCGAGCCGCAGTCTCCAATTGCCTGGTCCGGCGTGCGCGACGCCACTAAGCCTGGCAGTTCGTGCGTCCAGAATCCGGCAGGCATCGGCACCTTCATTCAGCCGCTGGCTGCCGCCTACGGAAAAACCTACAACATCGTACCGGTTTCCATTTCTGAGGATTGTCTTTTCCTTAACGTCTGGGCGCCCAACTGGCCGGTTAAAGCTCCCTTGCCCGTTATGGTCTGGGTTCACGGCGGCAGTAACCGCATCGGAAGCGGCGCGGAAGATAGCTACGACGGCGCCGCGCTCGCAGCTCACGGCGTTCTCGTCGTCACAATCAACTATCGCCTCGGCCCCCTCGGCTTTTTCTCCCATCCCGAGCTTGCCGCCGAGTCGCCGCACCACAGTACGGGCAACTACGGCCTTCTCGATCAGATAGCCGCACTCCGTTGGGTGCGGCAGAACATTGTGCAATTCGGCGGCGATCCCAGCAACGTCACCATCTTTGGCGAGTCCGCCGGCTCCGTTGATGTAACCACTCTCATGGCCTCACCTCTCAGCGCCAATCTCTTCCGCCGTGTAATCGCGGAGAGCGGCCCATCATTTGGGCTGGCCCGGGAACGCAGCGCTTCCGAGATGACGCCACTCGCATTGGCCGTCGGAGCCGCCGCCGGTGGTAAGCCCGGTGCTCAACTTGAGGCTCTCAGAAAGCTGCCTGCCACGCAGATTGCCGAAATCGAGAACCGTCTCATTGCTACTCAGTTCCCAGGCTACAATCCCAACGCGCCCGTCACCGACGGCTGGGTCCTGCCGCAATCGCCGGCCAAGGCGTACGCCTCAGGCGCCATCCAGAAAGTCGACCTCCTCGTCGGGTTGAACGCCAGAGAATGGGCTGCATTCCGCGTTGTTGCCGAAGCAGCCCGGAAGAAGTCAGGCCAGCCCGCTCCGAAGCCCGAATTTGGCAAGCAGTTCACGCTATTTCAGGATGCGGCGCGCCCTCTCTACGGAAGTTGGACAGACATCACCGTGTCCGCTTACATGGCGAAAATCATTCTCCACGGAACGCCCGCGGTCGATCAGTCCACCGACGATATCATCATGGCCTGCCCCATGGGCGCTGAAGCCGCGCTCGTAACCAGCGCCGGCCAGCATGCCTTCGTCTATCGCTTCGAGCGTTCTGTGCCCGGCCCAGGCGAGTCAGACCTTGGCGCATTCCATGCGCTTGAACTGCCTTACGTCTTCGACACCTTTCAAGTCCGAACTTTCAATTGGCTGCCTTTCACGGCAACTGACCACAAGCTATCGAATGTGATTCAGACTTACTGGACTAACTTTGCCAAGACAGGCGATCCCAATGGTCCGGGCCTTCCTTATTGGGATGCATGGACCACCGCCCAGGAGCCATTCATCGTCTTCGGAGAGAACGGCGACGCCTCGCCGCAGCAGAACTTTTCGCCGATGTTCTGCCATCTCTCTCCAGACCGGCTGAAGGATCAACTCGGCAGTCAATAATCCTTCAGCCGGCCGGCTTTGTGCTCACCGTCTATTTCTCAACATCGACCCGGACCAGAAGTTTGCCGAAATTCTTGCCGGCGAGCATTCCAATGAACGCCTGCGGCGCGTTCTCCAGGCCATCAATGATGTCTTCGCGATATTTGACTCTTCCTTCCGCGATCCACTTGGCGACGTCACGGAGAAAGTCCGCGTAATACTCTTTCGTGAAGTCGTAATTGATGAACCCCCGCACAAGAATGCGCTGATTGAGAATCTGCCGCATGGTCGCGGCTAGAAGATCTCGAGCTTCAGTCTCTCCGCCTCCATCGTATTGCGCCACCAACCCGCTCACGGGGACTCTCGCGAATTGATTCAGTAGGGGAAGAACGGCCTGCCACACTGCGCCTCCGACATTTTCAAAATACACATCGATCCCTTGTGGGCAGGCGGCTGCAAGGTCGGCAGGAAGATCCGGTGAGCGATGATCCACCGCGGCATCGAAGTGCAGTCCCTCTTTCAGATAGGCACATTTCTCACTACCGCCTGCAATCCCCACGGCCCGCGCACCGTCGATTCTGGCCATTTGCCCGACAAGGGAGCCGACCGGCCCGCTGGCTGCCGCGACCACGACGGTTTCGCCTTTTGCGGGCCTACCGATCGCTTTCATCCCCGCATAGGCGGTAAAGCCAGGCATGCCAAGAACACCTAATTGTGTTGTTACCGGAAGCGCGCCCGGGGCGATCCTCCGTACTCCTTCTCCTCGCGAGACCGCGTGCGTTCGCCATCCGGTATGGGCGAGCACAACCTCTCCCTTTGAATAATCAGCATGGTTTGAGGCCATGATTGTGCTGATGGTTTCTCCCGGCATGACTTCACCGATTCTCCGTGGCTCGGCATAGGACTTTCTGTCATCCATCCTTCCGCGCATATACGGATCCAGCGAAAGATAGTTCACCTTCATCAGGAATTCGCCCGGGCCTGGTTCAGGAAGCGCGAACTTCTCCAGGCGAAAATCGTCCGGCGTTACCTTGGTCTGCGGCCGGGCGGCAAGAACGATCTGAATTCCTTTTTCCTGGGTCATAGGATTCTCTTTCCTTTGCGAGGCTCGATGCGGAACGCCTAAGCAGAAAGGTGGACAAAAACGAAAGGACGCGAAGCTGCGATCTCGGTCTGCCGCTGCGCGTCCAGGGGTTCAGTGCGCCGGCGCTTGGCGCGAAAGCGCGGGAGCCGCGACGCCGACGGCGCCTATCCAGGGCTGATTGCCGGCACGCCGCTCGCGCTGCATGACTTCTTCGTACAGCGCAAACATGCCGGGCATCAGATCCGTCGCGACTTCGGGCTTTTCCGCGAAATGCATGTAGCTCTTGTTGGAGGCAAACCTCGGCCAGTCCGGTTGCCCCTCAGCCTTGGGAACGCCGGTGCGCGCAAAGGACGTCCAATAAGCGATCATCGCGTCCGAAAAGGCTTCCTCTTTGGGGCCCTCCGGCAGCGGCCAGTTCGGCGGCAATACTGCGCTCTTGCCGACATGGCCAAAGGTATAGGGCATTTCGCTGCCATGGAAAGCGTGAAACCCCCGCGCCTCCGCTGCGGGATAACCATGATCGAAGAAATAGAGATAGGAAGGCATGCCCGCTTCCGCCTCGTCGCGAACAATCCGTTGGGCGCTCCAGCCGAAGGTCGCATCGCGGCTTGCCGCCAACATGCTGCCCTTGATGTCGCTGCTCGGATACAGCCGGAGGAATTCCGCCGCCAGATCGCCATAGCGTTTGTGGATTTCGGCTTCATAGATGTCGCTCGAATCCGGCAAATTCTGCGGAAGGAATCCCATCAGCACCGGATAAATCTCGTTGCGATTGAAGCCCATCAGAACGGGCACCAGCGCCTCTTCCTTGCGATCGAAGGTATCGACGATCTGACGCGATAGCGCCCAGCCATCGACGGTAGGTCCGCCTCTAAAGCCGGAATGTTCTGTCACGGTCTTGGCATCTATTGCCCGCAGCGCTTTGAGGTCTGCCGCGTCAAGCGCCTTTTCAAAAGCCGTTCCATTCTCTTCGGCAGAAGGCATCCCATGGCTCGGCTGCTTCAATTCCGGAGCGGATTGGATACCGAGGCTTTCGGCAATGACCTTTTGAAACAGACCGCGCGCCAGCGGGCTCACCATCAAGAGGGCCATGCTCACGCCGCCAGCGGACTCACCATCGATGGTCACGTTGCCGGGATCGCCGCCGAATGCGGCGATGTTCTTCTTCACCCATTTGAGCGCTTCGATTTGATCCAGGAGACCGTAATTGCCGGAAACTTTGTGTGGCGATTCCTCGCTCAGCTCCGACAACGAGAACCAGCCGAGCGAACCGAGCCGGTAGTTGATCGATACGAAGACGACGCCGTGCTCCGCGAAGTGCGTGCCCTCATACTGCGGCTCCCAGCTGCCGCCTCTGACGAATCCGCCGCCATGAATCCAGACGATGACGGGCGCCTTCTTCGCGTGCGGCGGCGTCCACACGTTCAGGAACAGACAATCCTCGCTGAGCTTCGGAGGATGAACGTTAAAGAGACTTTGCGGTGAGTAAGACGTTTCAAAGCAGCTTGCGCCGAATTCGCTCGCGTCGCGCACGCCCTTCCATGGTCCCGCGGCAACTGGAGCGGTCCAACGCTTATCGCCGATCGGCGGTTCAGCGTAGGGAATGCCTTTGAAAGACCGCACGCCATGCGCATCGACCTGACCGGTCAGCGTGCCTTGTGGTTCGGTAATCTTTGTCTGATTTTGCGCGGCCAGTACCGCAGCTGCCGAACCGAACAGAATTGCGGTGGCTAGTGAGATCCTCATCATTGCTGTCGACATTGTTTTCTCCATGGCTGTGAGAAGTGCTAACTCAGCGGCCTATCGCCTTCGCCTGCCGAGCTGAAGTCGCCGTCGACTCTCATCGGTATTCAGCTGTGGACTACCGTGACTGTTTACATTGCGCCTGCTGAGCTGGGAGTTTGGGCGAGTATAAGCCGACATTCCAATTCCAGGCGATGTCCCCGGCCGCGCGGCGCCGGCAAACGGTTTCTTCGTTGAACTCGTACATTCCTGGCAAGAGATGATCGGCCGGCTGTGGAGCTTCCTCGAATGCCATGTAGGAGCCTGTCGTTCCGAACAGCGGCCAATCCGGCTCGTGCGCGGCCTGCGGCCGGCCTGTGCGGGCAAAGCTGGCCCAATAACCGGTCATCGCGTCGGAAAGTGCCATCTCCTGCGCCGCTGCCGGAATCTTGGGCCAAAGCGGCGGCGTGGAATCGGACGTGCCGAACACATACGGCAACTCGCTTGCGTGGAATCCATGCAGACCTGCGGTGTCGGCGGCTGGGTAGCCGTGGTCAAAGAAGTAAAGGAAAGACGGCTGCCCCAGCGCGGCCTGCTTCCTGACCAGTCTCTGCGCTGTCCAGCCGTACAGCGCGTCTCGCGTCGTGGCCAAGATGCTCTCCTCCAAGTTGGTGCTGGGGTAGAGCTGCAGAAATTCGTCGGCCAGGTCGCCATAGCGGTCGCGAATAGTGGCTTCGTACGCGGCAGCGCTCGCGGCAGGAGGCGGGGCAAGGATCCTTAACGAGCGGATCTCGCCACTGTTGAAGCCGGCGAGCAGCGGCACGGGCGCTTGTTCGCCCCTGTCGAACACATCCACCAGTTGGCGCGGCAGCACGTGTCCGTCAATCGTGCCCCAGGGTGCATACCCGGCCGCCGGCGCGGCGAGACTCAGCGTGCCCGCATCCATCGCTCTCATCGCTGCGATATCCGGCGCATGAAGGGCCGCGGCGAGCTTTACGCCGCTTTCCTCGGCAGATGGTGAGCCGAAGGCGGTCTTCTTCAACTCCGGAGTGGAGATCATGTATGCGCTTTCTGCAATTGCCTTGGCGAACAGACCCCGAGCAGCGGGCGCAGCCATCAAGTACATGACGCTAAGTCCGCCCGAAGATTCGCCGGCGATGGTCACGTTTGAAGGATCTCCGCCGAAGGCGCTTATGTTGTGCCGAACCCATGTGAGCCCCTCGATCAGATCGAGCAATGCGTAATTGCCGGATACTCCGATAGGCGACTCTTTGCTCAGCTCTGGATGCGCCAGCCAGCCGAGGACACCCAGGCGAAAATTGAGGGAGACGACAACGATGCCCTGGCCGGCAAGCTTTGCGCCGTCATACAAAGAGTCCCTGCTCGACCCCGTAGTGAGAGCACCTCCGTGTATCCAGAAAAAGACGGGGGCGTTGCGTGCTCCGGTGGGAGTCCAGATATTCAGCGTCAGGCAGTCCTCGCTCATAGGAACCGGAATCCAGGAGTAGATGCTCTTACCCGGGTTTTGAGGCTGGAAGCACGCGGGTCCGAAGTCAATTGTTTGTTTGACGCCGGCCCACCGCGGCATCGGGCTGGGCGGTCTCCAGCGCCGCGAGCCTACCGGCGGCAACGCATAAGGGATGCCCCTGAAAACGCGCAGATCGCCATCCAACTGCCCCTCGACCGCGCCGGCAGGTGCCTTAACGATCGGACCGTTCTTGCTATCGGATGGAGCTGACATTGTTTGACTCTGTTGAGCGAAGTTCGAAGGCGCCAAAACAATACAGGCGGCCGCGGCGATCGAGACAAGCAATCGAGGAAGTAAGGTCATCATACTTTTTCTCCGACGTTACGGTTTTCGTTTCGAAGCACGCGCGCCAACGCCAGGAACAGCAATACAGCCACAACATAGAACGACGCGAGCAGGTAAAGTGCGATCTGCAACGAATGATGGGGATGGCCTGCGTGGAAAAAATCGCTGGCCGCGCCGACAAAGGTGGGGCCAAGGCCGAGGCCGATCAGATTCATGATCAGCAGAAGCAGTGCGCCTGACATGACGCGCTGGTCTGGCCGAACTTCCTCCTGCACCAGGGTGACTGCCGATGTCAGATAGAAATAATTCAGGAACATCGTGCCGGTGAGGAAGAGCAATGCGAGACGCCAGGATGGAGCCCAGACAAATGCGAGATAAAACGGGAGGGCAAGAGTAAGTGAGGCGGCGGGCACCAGGCCATAGGCCTGTTTCGTGCGCCGCGTGAACCGGTCTATCGCCCGCCCGGAGGCGAGCATGCTCCCGCCCATTCCGATTGCGACGACCAACGCGTAATAGACGGCGACCTGCTTCAGCGTCATCCCTTTTTCACGCATGAGAAAAAGGACAGCGAAGTTGATCAGACCGTATGTGACGAATTGTGTGGCGCCGCTGGCCAGTGCGGCGAGCATGAGAGAAGGCCGCGAAATGAACATCGCCAAAGTCTGCCGAAACCCTGTTTTGCTCGCGGTCACCTGGTCCGAAATGCGATCCAGGCCGCCGCGACGGGGCTCAGGCACCAGAAAGAGAATGCCGATCACTGCGAAAAGACCCACGGAGCCGAGCCAGACAAATGCATAGCGCCAACTGAAAGCAGCAGCGATGGAAGCGCCGAAGGCGATTCCTAATGCTGAGCCAATCGGCGGTCCGATGTTGTAAAGGCCCAACGCCCTACCGCGACGGCCCGGCGGAAAATAGTCGGAGATGATCGAGTAAGAAGGTGGAACGCCACCGGCCTCGCCAAAGCCGACCGTCATGTACGCGATGGCGAATTGCAAGTAGCTGCCCGCCCCGCCGCACAACATGGTTGCCGCACTCCAAATCGAACACGCCGCAGCGAGAACCTTCGACCTGCTCGTCTTGTCCGCCAGCCACCCCACCGGAATCGAGATGCAGCAGTAGAAGAGCGCAAAATAGAGGCCGCCAATCCGTCCCAGCTGACCGTCCGAGACGTGCAGGCTGTCCTGGATTGGCTTCGCAAGAATGCCCGGCAGCTGCCGCGACAGGAAGTTCAGGACATACACCAGGATCAGCATGCCAAGCGCAATCCAGGCGCGCGAGCCGGGTTGGGTGGGGCGTGGGGCAGGTTGCGGCTTTGACGGTTCACCGGCCCTCCCATCGGGCCCAATCGGCGATCCGGATGTGTGCGCTGCCATGCTCACCTGCCCTTCCTCAGAGAACTTCAAACAGGGCCGCCGCGCCCATGCCGCCGCCCACGCACATGGTCACGACGGCGTATCGGACTCCCCGTCGACGCCCTTCAATCAACGCATGCGCGGCCAGGCGGTTACCGGACATGCCGTAAGGATGGCCGATGGATATGGCGCCGCCGTCGACGTTGAAGCGATCATTGGGAATACCGAGCCGGTCGCGGCAATAAACCACTTGCACCGCGAAGGCTTCGTTCAGTTCCCAGAGCCCGATGTCGTCCATATTGAGATCAAAGCGTTTCAGGAGTTTGGGGACAGCGAAAATCGGCCCAATTCCCATCTCGTCAGGCTCTGTGCCAACAACGGCCATGCCACAATAGCGGCCAAGTGGCTCAAGGCCGCGGGCGGCGGCCAGGTTTGCCTCCATCACCACGCAGGCCGAGGCGCCATCGGATAGCTGGCTCGCGTTGCCTGCGGTAATAAAACCGTTTTGCCGCACCGGCTTGAGCGAGGCCAGGCCTTCCATGGTCGTGTCAGGCCGGTTGCCTTCGTCGCGGGTCAGCACCACCTCCTCCATGGAGGTCCCGCCGGTGGTCTTGTCGGTCACCGACTTGATCGTCGTTACAGGGATGATTTCCGCATCGAAGCGGCCGGCTGCCTGAGCTTCGGCCGTTCGGCGCTGCGACTGAAACGCGTACTCGTCCTGCTGTTCGCGCGAAATGCCGTACCGGCGAGCAACAACCTCCGCCGTGTCAATCATCGGCATGTAAATGTCCCGATGACGAGCAAGTAGCTCCGGGTCGGAACCGAGACGGAGTTCGGCCGTCTGCACCAGCGAGATGGAATCCATGCCACCGGCCACGGCGACGTCCATTCGGTCCATGACGACCTGTTTCGAAGCCATCGAGATGCTCATGAGGCCCGACGAACACTGTCTGTCAACGGTCTGCCCGGCAACTGAGGTCGGCAACCCCGCGGTCAAGGCGGCGGTCCGCCCGATCGTATGCTGCAGGCCCTGGGGCAACGCCGACCCGACAATGCAATCCTCGATCTCATCGGGCTCAACTTTTGCGCGCGCGACGGCGGCGCGAATGGCGTGAGCGGCCAGGGTTGGGGCAGGGGTCGCGTTGAACGCACCCTTGTATGCGCGGCCGATCGGTGTCCGCGCAACGGAAACAATAACTGCATCACGGCTCATGTCACGCACCCTTCGTTTCCGGCGAGACATAGCCTGCCTTTTTCAACTCGACCTCACTTTGCCCAAAACTATAGACTGGCGTCATTTCATCGTGCCGGTCCACAAACTTCGCCCATCCAGCCACAAGCTCCTCTCTCCTTCTGCCCGTTGGCGAGAGAGACATTGGGCCAAGTCCTCACGTTCTTTACCGGAGTCACGGTCTAGAAATAATTGCCGTCCACGCCGATCGCCTGCCCCGTGATATTTCGTCCCGCCGGCGAACACAGGAAGAGACACGTAAGCGCTACGTCGTCCGCATTCACCATCCGGTGCAGCGAGATCCTCTTCAGGTATTCCTCCCGCATCGCCGTCTCTTCGACGCCTTCTAGCTTGGCGCGAGCACTGATTACGCCATCCATCCTTGGTCCTTCCACAATGCCGGGCAGCACTGCGTTCACCCTGATGTTGTCAGGGCCGAGTTCGATGGCAAGCGATTTAGCGATTCCCACGATGGCCCATTTTGTCGCCACGTACGGCGTGCGCCATGGAATGCCCATACGGCCGGCAACAGATGAAATGCAGACAATATTGGCGGCCTTGGATGCCCGCAGCATGGGTACAGCCTGGTGCAGGCAGCGGTACTGTCCGTTCAGATTCACATCGATTGTGCGTTTCCATTCTTGTTCTGAAATCTTCTCCACTCCAGCGGTCGGGCCCGCGATGCCCGCGCAATTAATCAAGACATCGAGGCCGTCGAATTTGGCACGCTGAGTCTCGAAAAGCGCTGCGACCTGTGTTTCATCGGCCACATCGGCATGGGTTGCCTGACAGGAAGGAAGGCGCTTCTGAAATGCGGACAAGGCTGCGTCGTCAATATCGCAGACGTGGATTTTAGCGCCCGTTTCCGCGAATGCGGACGCAATGGCGGCTCCAATACCGGATCCCCCTGCCGTCACCAAAACCCGCAATCCCTGTGGGGGATAAAGTTGATCCTGGAAGGTCATTCTTGATTCACCTCTCATTGAACTTGTTCTTGGATGACGGGATACCACCCATTGCAATCAGACGAAATGGACGTTCTCCGGGCCTTTCAATTGCAGTATCTCCCTGACTTCCGCTGGGGTGGCGATTTCAAAGGAGAGTTCTTCAAGAATACGGCGAATCTTCCTCACCTGCTCGGCGTTACTCGTCGCCTTGACACCCGGGCCGAGATAGAGGTTATCTTCGAGCCCCACTCGCACATTTGCGCCCATAATGGCTCCCATGGTTAGAAGTGACATCTGGTGCCGTCCTGCGCCCAACATCGATAGGTGATAGTGATCTCGTCCGAATAAACGGTCCGCCGTTGACCGCATTACGAAAAGACTTTCCGGTTCTGGACCGATCCCGCCGAGAATTCCGAAAACAGCCTGAATAAAGAGCGGCGGCTTGATGATGCTGCGATCGACGAAGTAAGCGAGATTGTAAAGGTGCCCGACGTCGTAGCATTCCAGTTCGAATCGAGTGCCGCTTTCTCCAACATTGCCGAGGATGTATTCAATGTCGGCGAAGGTATTCTTGAAGACGCCCGACTTCATGCCCTCGATCTTCGGCTTCTCCCAGTCAAAACGCCAATTCGTGATCCGCTCGGCTACGGGATGAATGGAAAAGTTCATGGATCCCATGTTCAGCGAACACATCTCCGGTTGGGCCTGTCTGGCATAAGCAAGCCGTTGCTCGATCGCCATGTCGGAACTGCCGCCAGTCGTGATGTTGATGATCGCGCTTGTGCGTTCTGCCAGAACAGGACAAATCTTCTGGAAGTCTGCCGGATCTCCCGATGGCCTGCCGTCCTCCGCTTTCCTGGCGTGGAGATGGAGAATCGCGGCCCCGGCCTCGGCGGCCTCAACCGCACTGTCGACGATCTGGGATGGAGTGACGGGAAGATACTCCGACATGGTTGGAGTGTGGACAGAACCGGTAATAGCACAGGAAATGATGACTTTTCGACTGTTTTTGGCCATCTTCGCTCTCGATGGAATGACTAGGATCAATGACCGAACGATGATAAGAAGTTGAAGGCGGAACTCGACAGGTTCCGAGCGGACATTTTTATGTCGTTTTCGGACCCGCAGCAGGGGTTTTGCCGGCCAATGACGGCCTGGGCTCAGGGTCGATAGCGCGCCGGAGTGCTGCCGGTCCATCTGCGGAATGCATGACGAAAGTTCGTTGCCTCGCTGAATCCCACAAGCTCCGAAATGTCCTCGATACTCAGCTTCGTGGAACGGAGATACTCGCTTGCGAGGTTGCAGCGGACATCGTCGAGAATTTGAGTAAAAGACGTGCCCTCGGCGTGGAGCTTTCGATTGAGCGTCCGTACGGTGGTGGCGATCTGCCGGGCTACTTCTTCCATGCTCGGTGAATGCCCAGGTGTAGACGCAATGATCTGATAGACCTCACCGGCGACACCGGTCGATGTCTTCACCTCACCGAGAATGCGATCGCAGGTGTCTCGCAGGATCTTCGAAGTAAGACCGTGCGCCAGGCGCGGCTTGGCGGACAAAATCGATTTCGGATAGATGAGTTGAGACATCGGCTGACCGAACCGCACCGGACAACGGAGATAGCGCTTGTAAAGCTGGGTGTGGTCCGGGGCGGAATACGAAAGCTCGGCGCGAATAGGCAGATAAGAGTCGCTTTCAAGCACGCCTCTCAGATGCGTCGCGAGCTGGGTCAGCTGTTGCTCCATGAGAAAGCGCAACAATGAGTCGGGATGCGTGACCGCTCCATTCATTGGGAAAATCCAGGATGCGTAATCACCCTCTTCGCGCCACGACATGGGAAGAAGCGGTGTTGCAAGCCGATGGTATTTGACAGCCACCTGGAAATACTCGCGAATCGTAGGACTGCTTACCAGCGCGAATCCATACATTCCATATGCAGACAGTGGAATTTGACTGCCTGTACGAAAAGGGGTCTCGGCAGTTTTCGACAGCTGGAGAGCATTGTGGCAGACCGTAATGTACTGGCGCACAGAGGTCAGAGTCTCAGGATTCGCAAGACTCTCCGGCAATAAGCCTGTACCTGACAGGCTCGCCTCAGGCGCAATTCCCTGCTCCCCGAGAACTTCAACAAGGGCTGCTACCTTGTAGGGCGCGTACCGTTTTTCGTTCCAAAGAGGTAATTCCATGACCCCAAAATCCTGTCCGAAAAGAACACTCTTATGTCCGAATTAAACCTGTGCAGCTCAATTGTGCATCATTAGCATTCCGGTTTGGAAGTGGGTTCTTTGCGGGCCTTTTCGGCTCAGATCGGAATCCTATGTCAGAGTTCGTTATCACAGCAGCGAAGCGCACGGCAATCGGAGGATTTCAGGGGACTCTAAAAGACAGTTCAGCGATTGACCTGGGCGTTATCGCAACCCAGGCGATTTTGCCCGGCCTTCCCGCCGAAGATATCGCAGATGTGATCGTCGGCAATGTTCTGCAGGCGGGCAACGGCATGAATCCTGGCCGTCAGATCGCTCTCAAATCCGGTCTTCCTGATCAGGTGACTGCGCAGACCATTAATCGTGTTTGCGGCAGTGGTCTGCAGGCAGTCGTATCGGCCGTCCAAGGTCTGCAATGTGGAGACGGCAAGTTATACCTCGCTGGTGGCACTGAAAGCATGTCGCGAGCACCCTACCTTCTGCCGCAGGCACGCGCCGGATATCGATATGGCTCTGGCGAACTGGTCGACAGCATCCTCAGCGAGGGCCTCACCGATCCCACTCTCGGCTATGCGATGGGAGTTACAGCGGAGAATATTGCCGAGCAATGCGGGATCACGCGCGAAGAGCAGGATGCTTTTGCGTTCGAAAGCCAGACACGCGCAGCGAAGGCATTGAGGGATGGAGTCTTCAGCTCGGAAATTGTTCCGGTTCCCATTAAAACCAAGAAAGGCATCGTCGAGTTCACGACGGATGAACATCCCCGCCCGGATTCCACGCTGGAACTCCTGGCAAAGCTGAAACCGGCCTTCAAACCGAATGGCACGGTCACAGCGGGAAACTCCAGCGGCCTGAATGATGGCGCCGCAATGCTGGCGGTGACCACTGGGGAGTACGCCAAGAGTCATGGTCTACCCGTACTGGCGCGCATTCTCTCCTATGGTTTGGCGGGCACCTCCCCAGGAGTCATGGGGCTCGGTCCGGCAGCGGCAGTGCCGATCGCTCTTAAGAAGGCGAACCTGACCCTGGAACAAATCGATCTCTTCGAATTGAATGAAGCGTTCGCCGCACAATCGGTCGCCGTCATCCGCAAGCTCGATCTCGACCCGGCCAGGGTTAACGTCAGCGGTGGAGCAGTCGCCCTCGGACATCCCATCGGCGCTTCAGGCGCTCGCGTGCTCGTAACGCTGGTTCACTCCCTGAGGAGACTTGAGAAGCGATATGGCGTCGCCAGCCTTTGTATTGGCGGAGGCATGGGAATCGCAATCGTGATCTCGGCTGAATGAAAGTGTAGCGGTAATGTAGTTATCCTGTGTGGAACTTCGGCGCCCGTCTGCGAAACGCTTTTGGGAGCGCGGCAACCCAAGATCGATAGTCGCGCGGCGCGTAGAAATGCTGGCAGGGTAAGACGACCGGCATTTTGGATTGTGGTGTAACCCGAGAGAGGGCAAGAACGTGAATAAGGTGATCAAATCTTCGGATGCCGCGGTTGCAGACCTGCGGGATGGCATGACCGTCATGCTTGGCGGCTTCGGATTGTGTGGAATCCCCGAGAATTTGATTGCGGCTGTAATTCGCAAGGGAGTCAAGGGGCTGCACACGATCAGCAACAACATGGGTGTCGATGGATTCGGGATGGGCCTGATGCTTGAGGCTGGAATGATTGCATCTCATGTCGGCAGCTACGTCGGCGAAAACCGCCTGCTGGAGAAACTGGTCATCGCTGGCGAACTGCACCTTACTCTCATTCCGCAGGGCACACTTGCCGAACGGATTCGCGCCGGCGGCGCTGGCATTCCGGCTTTCTACGTTCCTGCCGGTGTCGGCACGGTTGTCGCCGAAGGCAAGGAAATGCGGGAGTTTGATGGCAAATCCTACCTGATGGAACACGCTTTGCACGGTGACGTCTCGCTGATCAAGGCCTGGAAGGCAGACCGTCACGGCAATCTTGTCTACCGGGAAACAGCCCGCAATTTTAATCCGGCAATGGCGACAGCCGCGGAACTGACGATCGTCGAGGTCGAAGAACTGGTTGAACCAGGGGAGTTGGACCCGGATGAAATTGTGACTCCGGGTATCTACGTAGATCGGGTCGTCGTGGGGCCTGAGTTCAGAAAGCCTATCGAGTGGCGCTTTATTAAGGAGCATGCCCAGCCATGACCGAGGAAGAAGCAGCATCACCAGAAGCTCCGTTCACCCTGATTGGCAAAACCGCCATTGTCACGGGAGGCGCAAGAGGAATCGGAAGGGCCATCGTAGAACGGCTGGTATCAGCGGGTGCAAGGGTACTCGCGTGCGATTTGGATCGCGAGGCGTTGCAGGAGATGCAGGCCTCAGTCGGCAACCCCGAGAGTGTGGCAACGATCCATGGGGATCTGATGGAAGCTTCCTTTCCGCAGCATGTCGTGCACGCCGCACTCGAAGCGTTCCATTCGATCGACATCATCGTCAACTGCGCCGGTTTTAGTTGGGACAGCGTCATTCAGAAAACCTCCGACGAGCAGTTCCTGGCCATGTTGAATATTCACGTCGTCGCGCCGTTCCGCTTGCTGCGCGCTGCCTCCGATTATCTTCGCGAAACCGCCAAGCGCGAGATTGCGAGCGGCCAGCGAGTGATGCGCAAAGTCGTGAACATCACATCCATCTCCGGCACCGATGGCAATCCCGGCCAGGCAGGTTATTCCGCGGGTAAGGCTGGAGTGATTGGACTGACTAAGACTCTGGCCAGGGAATGGGGCCGGTACAACATCAATGTGAACGCGGTTGGCTTTGGCCTCATTCAGACGCGCATGACACAGCCGCTCAAGCCAGAAGGGAAAATCAACATGGGCGGCAAGGAGATCCCGATCGGTGTCCAGCCTGCGATGCTCGATTCCATTGCAGCCGCGTGTCCGCTGGGGCGCATCGGAACTCCCGAAGAGGCAGCCGGCGCCGTGCTCTTCTTCTGCTCTCCGCTATCGGACTACGTTACCGGCGAAGTGTTGATCTGCAGCGGTGGATTTCATTTTTGATGCGACGGCCCTGTCGCGCTTACGGTTCTGTCCCGAAAGGAATATCGGGGAGGGGTATCAAGGTGAACGGTAAAGAGCTTATCGCAAGGCGGATTGCCCGGGAACTCAAGGACGGCTTCTATGTCAACCTTGGTATCGGCCTGCCCACCATGATCGCAGCATATGTGCCGGCAGGAATCGAAGTCATTTTCCAATCTGAGAATGGCCTGCTGGGGATTGGACCCCCGCCCGCTCCGGATCAGGAAGATTCCGATTTAATCAATGCCGGCAAACAACCGGTGACAATCCTTCCCGGTTCCAGTTTCTTCGCAAGTGATCAGGCGTTTGCCATGATCCGCGGCGGGCATATGAACATGAGCATTTTGGGAGCGATGCAGGTCACTTGCCGGGGCGACCTTGCCAACTGGACTATTCCCGGAAAAATGGTGAAAGGCATGGGAGGGGCGATGGATCTTGTAGCCAGTGCCGCCCATGTCATTGTCGCGATGGAGCACAATGCAAAGGACGGAGCCCCGAAGATCGTCGAAGAGTGCTCGTTGCCTCTTACGGGGAAACGCGTCGTTCATGACATCGTTACCGAACTGGGCTGGTTCCACGTGTCCGCTGAAGGACTTGTCATGCAGGAGATCGCTGAAGGCGTAACGAAAGACGCAGTAGAACATCGGACGGGATGCCAGGTGCTCTTTTCTCGAGATCTCCGTTCGATGCTGCCGTTCTAGACTCACCCAGGTCGCGGGCAAAGAAGGATCGGACTGAAACGTGGCCGATGAGATCTCCACTTGCCCCTTCTGTGGGACTGGATGGCGACACTGGATTTTCCGTTCTTCAGCGCCAAAGAGATTGCACTGGCATCGTTTGTCCATTTGGATTTTGGGCTCGTCTTTGACCGTCAGCATCCGCGGCATTCAGGGCCGGTCACTGCTGCAATCATGTGAGACGCCCGTCTTTGACAAAACTGCGTTCGTCGGTTCTTACTTAGAACCAGGATGAGCCCGGGCGCGCAAAAGCATCGCGTGATGCCGGGCCGAGCCGACGGTGTCCGACCGCCTCTCATCAGTTCGGAATGGACTTGGGACCTTCAATTTGCCGGAAGTTGATGTGGCCTTCCATCAAATGCAACTGCGCTATGGTCAAGCGCAGCCGCCGGAAATCCAGGCACAGCTAACCAGTGAATGGCAGTGTCGCAAGGAGCACGTCATGAAGGGGAAAGTTGCGATCGTAACAGGCGGTGCGAGCGGGATTGGGCTTGCCATCGCGGAGATGCTCGCGCGGGGGGGCGTGAACTGCGTGATTGGCGACCTGGACGCTTCCGGTGGAGAACGAGCCGCGACGAAACTTCAAGAAGCTGGAGCAGACTGTCTCTTCGTTGCGACAAATGTTTCCCAGCCCGGCGAGGTGCGTCATCTCGTCGAGGCCACGATGGGAAGGTTTGGCCGTCTCGACATCCTGGCCAACAATGCGGGTCTGCAATTCGTGGCACCCGTAGTGGATTTCCCCGAAGAGCGCTGGGACACCCTGATTGGCGTTATGCTTACTGGAACTTTCCTTTGTTGTAAGTATGCATTGCCGCATATGATCCAGCAGAAGTGGGGCCGGATTATTAACGTCAGCTCGGTCCACGGTAAAGTGGCGTCGCCCTTCAAAGTGGCTTATATCTCGGCCAAGCACGGGGTGTTGGGGTTGACGAAAGTTGTAGCACTCGAAATGGGCGAGAACAACATCACCTGCAATGCCATATGTCCGGCCTACGTCCGCACTCCGCTCGTTGAAAAGCAAATTGCGAATCAGGCTCGCCTAAACGGCATTTCGGAGGAGGACGTGGTTCAAAAGATCATGCTTGGACCCGCCGCCATCCGCCGGATGCTCGAACCATGCGAGGTAGCTTCGCTTGTGGTGTACCTGTGTTCGGACGACGCCGCAGGTATAACCGGCGCGGCGCTGGACATTGACTTGGGCTGGACTGCGCGCTAGGACAATATGCTTCACAGCTTGCCGACTAGACACGGTTGTGGGCGAATGACCGGCAACACGGAAGTAACACTGAAAATGCGGTTCTGTCCTAGTTGGCGACAACACGCTCGGAACCCGAGACTATTTCCCGAGTAGACTGCGAGTGTACTCGCGATCAACCATGGAATCTGGTCAGGATCGCCAGGCATTCCATCGAAGACAAGGGAATCTTGATGACGATGGGTCACCGCTCCAACACTATCTTCGAAGGCAGCTGCACAGGGATTGCTGGAGCGTCGGATGGAGCTTGCGGACCGCCACATAAGGCGGGTTGGCCACGATCTTGGTGAATCGCCGCCGGGTCCTCGCGCACCATTGGAAGAAATCTATCCCTCTGACGGTCGTGGCCGCGCCATCCTCGTACCCCACTGAGGTATCTATATCGATGCCAACAATCCGGTCCTTGGGGATACCCTGCTTCCTGAGTGGGGCAATAAAGGCCCCCGGCCCCATGCAGGGATCGAGCCAGTAGTCGTTACGGTGTGGCATCACCGCCTTTACCATGGCATCGGCCAGCAGTGGCGGCGTATAGACCTTGCATTCATGAGGCGGCTCCATCATCTAGGTCCACTCACATTCAGGCTCTAAATGGCATTGACTGCTGGGTCAACCCATCGTAACAGCCCGTGATGAATGTGAATCCGGCCGTCTGCAAAGGTGGTCGAACCGTTATCACAACATTACAACGCGGCTCCACGAGGAGCTGCATGTGGAGCCCGGTAATGTTTTGGCTATGGAGCCACCGCGTAAGCATTGATGACATCCGTCCCCGGCGTTAGAGCACAGCGTTTCCTTCGACCATCCTCGACTTGCTTTCCACCCCACCCCAACTGGATATGCTCTGGGGAGACAGGCCTACCAATAACACCTGTTTTCGGAAGGGCAAATCCGGCCGATTCTGGCGCCGCGAAATTAGGCACTCCCAAGGGCAGATCCTGAGGGTCTTTGGAACGGACGGGAGACAAGAAGAAATCTGGGCAGGGGCTTCCGTAAAGCGTCGTTGGCAGCGACACTTCCAAAGCCTTCCGAGGAATGAGGCAGTGTTGCGCGAAGAAGGCGGCCCTAGGAACAGTATGAAAGGGGACTGGGGAGTTCCCTGACGGAGAAACCGTCGATTTTGGGGCCATTCTCCAGGCGGAGAATGCTCTCCGGTCCCCTTCAGGGCCAAAAACCTGCCGGTTTGACGGGAAGAATAGGGAAGCTCAGGAGATTCTCTATAAGTTGTTGATTATATCGACTGTATGGCGGTGGATTGAGTCTCCAGCGAACCGTTCTCTGGTTCTAATTCCCTGCTAACAGGGAAAATTACAGGGAATTTCCTGAATTTAGCCTAGGAAGTTGCACGGAAGAGATTCCTATGACGTTGGCTCTATGGGACTTTGCACCACTCAATCGGCATTCTTGAGGCCCCACCGAACAGGGAATTATCACCCCGTTATCAGGGAATCGCATTTCCCTGATACCTGCCATCTGAATCACATCCACCAACTCCGCCCAATCGAACGCTCCAGCGACAAAACGATCCGCCGACTGCGAATCGCGGCCAAGCCAAACTCATAATGAAATGTTCGAATGGCCGGGGACTCAATACCAAGGAGTAACTTCCGAGTGGGCGACAATTCACCAGTAAATCGAAATGCGGTCTCCGTCGACCGGCAGGATCAGTGTTTCGGGGCTCGGGCTAACGAAGGCCAACTTCTGCGCAATCTTTCAGAACTCGATTCTGGCCTGAAAGGCGATCATGCGGGGGGAACTGTCGCCTCCCAGGCCGACGCCTAAGAGGCCGGTTGGCGGTGAGATGGTGCTCTCCAGTGTTCCGAACTCGGGCGGAATATATTCTCCGGGCACGCCAGCTTCCACACTTCTGGGCAATGCGAAGTTCGGATGGTTGAAAGCGTTGAACATCTGCACGTCGAAGCGCAGAGAGGTCTGCTCCCACATAGGAAACCGGCGCGAGAGGTAGAGGTCGGAGTCAGTGAAGTGGGGGCCGCGCACGGTATTGCGGCCAGAGTCGCCAAACTGGCAATCGGCGGGGGAATCGCCGCCTGTGCAGGCGCCGGTAGTGGGATCGACGACCGAGGAGAAGGCGTTGGGATTGAGCCATTGCTTGGTTCCGGCAACGGTCACGCCAGAGTAGGGGGTCTTTTGATAGAGCGGCTGGCCGGGAATGCGGCGGGCAAGCTGCGGTCCATTGGCCTGAAAGACGCCGTTGCCATTGGCCGTGTAAGGCTGGCTGAGGACGGAGAATGGGAGGCCGGAGTGCAGGAAGGCCGTCTCAGAAAATGACCAGTTGCGGAAGAGAGCGCGCAACAGAAGATGTTTAGACGCAAACGGAATCTGGTAGATGCCGTAGGCGGAGAGGTTGTGGCGCACATCGTAGTCGCAGTTGCTGTATTGGCTTCTTAGCTCGCCGGGCAGCGGGGTGAGAATGCCCTGGCTGGAAAAGGGAAGCAAGCCACCGTTGGAGATTTCGTCGAGGCAATGACTCAGCGTGTAGTTTGCACTCAGCGTGAGGGAGTGGAGCTGTTCGGAAACGCTGGCTTGCAGGCCGGAGTAGTTGCTGCCGGCGTCGGTGCGGAATTCATTGACGCTGCCAAAGCGCTGGTCGAGCGGCTGCGCGAAGGGGTAGGGCACGAAGCAGCCGGCGCAAACGTTCTGATAGCCGTTGAGGCCGACTTGAAATGGCTCGTGCAGGCCGCGCGTGCCGACATAACCGATGCGAACAGCGCCGTGCGCGTTCAGCTTCTGCTCGATGCCGAGGTTGTACTGGTAGTAGTACGGCGTTTTGAGCGTACCAGTGGGGAAGGTATTGAGGTTGACGGCGAGAGGGCAGGTCGGTGCGCCAGGGGCGATTCCGGCGCAGGGCGGACCGCCGGCGCTGAAGAGCGACTGAAACTGACGGTTGGCAGCGGAGGCTGCGTCGGCTGCACTGTTGGCGACTCCAGGCGCAATGGCGATTCCGCCCACCTGCCCACCGATGCCGCCGACGAAGGTGGGCGCGTAGGGAGCGTTGGTGGCGGCGAGATCGGCGATCTGGGCGGGAATGATGTCGTTGAAGACACCGAAGCCAACGTGGATCACGGTTTGCAGTGTGACCTGGTAGGCAAGAGAAACGCGCGGCTGCCAGACGAGGACAGGGGTGGAGGGAAACAGAGCCCGCACTCCCGTTTGAATGGCCTGATCGAGGGGCTGGTTGACTCCATGCGAGAGATCGAGAAACGACCCGGCGGGGCGCGCGAAAAGATGTTGGGGGTTGACGGGGTCGGTGTTCCAGGTCGTCCTTACGCCGAAGATGAAGGTAGCGCGGGACGCGGGCTTGTACGTATCCATTGCATAGAGGTCGAGATTGCCAACGGCGACTCGTTCGTTGAATGAGATGGGAAATGTCTGGCTCTCTGTGTAGGCTGCGCCGTACGTGAACTCGGCGAGATCGTTGTAAATGGCGGTAGGCACGCTGCCCTCGCCCAGATCGTAGTCGCTGACGTCGATTCGGCGAGTGTTGATGCCAAAGCGGTACTCCTGCTTGCCGCGAATCCAGTCCAGGTTGTCGTTGACCTGCCATTGCGTGACCTTGCGGCCCTGGGGATAGGTATTGTTGTTGCCGCCGATTGTGGTAAATGGAGCGTCATTGCCGCCTGCGGCGAGGACGATGGGGAACGTCTGCTGCACCTGGGCGAAGTTGTTGGGCTCAAAGATGCTGGAGTACCAGCTAGCGCCTGGGTTGAACTGGTTGACGAGATTGGGGCGGAAGATGTGCGTATAGCCGGCGACAAGGGTGTACTGCGGCTGAGGAGAGTAGGAGTTGAATATGACGTTGATCGGATCGGTGTATGCAGCCTGCAGGCCAGTGTCCGATTGAAAGCGGTACCAGACGGTGTTGGCGGCGTTGATGGTGTGGTCGATTTTGAGGACGAAAACAGTTTCGTGGTCGCTGTTCTCGAGCGACTCCTGACGCTGGTTGGCGCAGCCGAAGCCGTTAGCGAGGGGGCAGGAATTGACGGGGATGGCGGTTCCCGCTGTGTTGTCAAGAAGGGCGAACATCGACTTGAAGAAATCCACCTCGGCCGGCTCGGCGGGGAGCATGGTTCCGGTGATAGGGTCGACCCCACCGATGGGGAGTTGGCTGAGCACATACTGCTGGTAGGCGGGCGATGGCACGACGGCCTGAGTCACGATTGGAAGCGCGATGTAGACGCCCTCGTAACTTGTAAAGAAGAAGAGCTTGTTGCTGCGGATGCGACCGCCGACGCTGAAGCCGAAGTGATTCACATTGGAACGCGGCTTCGGGGTGACGTTGTCCGGCGTGTCGTTGGCGTGGAGAAAGTAATTTTCCGCGCTCAAGAGCGAGCCATCCCACAGCTCGTAGACGTCGCCGTGAAATTTGTTGGTTCCGGATTTTGTGAAGTAGTTCACTTGCGAGGCGCCGTATCGGCCCTGATCGACGGAGTATGAGTTGGTGTTCACCGTTGCCTGATCGACCGCATCGAGACCGAGGACCAGGTTGGTGGAGAGGCCGATGTTGAGGCCGAGCCAGGGATCGTTGGTGTCGTAGCCATCGAGGATGTAGCCGTTCGAGGTAGCGGGAAGGCCATTGAATTCGACGTTGCCGTAGCCGCCAGGGGCCTTGGCGTCATTGGAGGAGCCTGCGGTGTTCATGAGCGCACCGGGAGCGAACTGGGCAATAAAGGTGACGTCCTGCCCGGCGTTGGGCAGGTTGGCTATGGTCTTGGCTTCGATGGTCGTGGTGGTGTTGGGATTTTCAAGACTGAGTAGCGTCTGCTGGGCGGTGACTTCGACGGTCTGCGAAGCTCCAGATACAGCGAGATCGAAGTTCAGCGCGGCGGTGCGGCCAACTTCGACCGCAATGGGCTGCGAGATCTGTTCCACAAATCCTGGGGCGCGCACGGAAACGGTATAGGTGCCGGGATTGACCTGAGAGAAAAGGAAACGGCCATCGTGGTCGGTTTGCACTTCGCGGACGGCCCTTGTGTCGACTTCCGTGGCCGTGATGTCGGCACCAGGCAGGGCGGCGCCGGAGACGTCGAGCACCGTGCCAGAGATGGCGCTCGAGGTGCCGCTTTGCGCCAGCAAAGGATACGAGTTAACCGCTGTTAATAGCAAAGAGCGGGCGATGATTCGAGAGGCTCGATTTGGAAGCATGCATGACCTCCGAATTTCTTGCTAGGGATTCCCGCGAGTCTGCAAGAGCCAACCAGCTCTCTCTGCGAGAAAAGAGGAAAAGAGGAAAAGAATAGAAGGCAACCAGATTTAGCCTTGCCTAAGTCTTAGGTTCGCCTAAAATGGGTTAGAAGTCAAGTCGCAAGAACGAGGCCCGGCTATGGAATTACGCCGACAAAATCACGCAAATTCGGAATCCGTGGACAACTATCTGAAAGCCATCCTCGCCCTGGGCGAGCCGGAGAATCGGCGCGTCAGTTGTACAGCGCTGGCAATCCGGCTCGGAGTGGCTCCAGCTTCGGTTACGAATATGCTGCAAAAGCTGGCGGCTTCGACTAAGCCGCTTGTCGAGTACGAGCGGCATCACGGAGTGCGGCTGTCTGTGGAGGGAAAGCTGCGCGCTCTGGAAGTGCTGCGTCACCATCGGCTCATCGAGACCTTTCTTCATGAAGTGCTCGACTACCCGATAGAAGAAGTGCATCAAGAGGCAGAGCGCCTCGAACATTTCATCTCGGAGCGATTCGAGGAACGCATCGCCGCCAAACTCGGGAACCCGAAATTCGATCCGCATGGACACTGCATTCCCACTCTAGGCGGGAAAATGTCAGAGCAAAACTCTATACGATTGACGGAGATGCTGGGACGAGGCACATTCATTGTGGAGAGCATCTCCGACGACGACGCCACACGGCTCAAGTCTTTCAGGACTAACGGCATCGCACCGGGTGTGCGCCTGTGCGTGAGGAGCCGCCACGCAGAGGGTGGGTACACCGTGACTGTTGGAAGCTCAACCAGGGCCTTGCATCTGTCACGCGATGCCGCGGATGCAATAAGAATCCATCATCGACACTGAATAAGGTCTGGATTACAGGCAAACCGGAAATCACTACTTGGTTATTGCCGAATAGGCGACCCACCGACTGCTGGGGTAACGCAAAGTGCATGGGGCTATTTGCAGCAGGCGACGGCTAGCTCTTAGTCGAGAGAACCGACCTCAGGGATAGGCTCGGACTCAATCAGGCAACGGTTTTCCGCAGCCAAGATCATTTGGGCGCGAAAGCTCATATTCACTCCAGATTCGGTCGTACAGTCCTCATCGTGTCCCTGCTGAAGGGGTGTTCTTGGCTAAGATTCCAGAGTACAAAAAGCATGCAGAGTGCAAGCAGGAACAAGAAGAGTAGAGCAACGCTCGTCCGTTCGCGCGAAGTCCACCGTATCTGACGGAGCCGCCGCTTGCTGCCTCGATCAAAGTTGATGACACGCATGGAGCCTCCAGATTGGCCAGTTGGGCGATTCCGAAAGAAATCGCCCTATCTGGCCCTCGGGGATTGCTTATCTAATCAGAAGTTCAGCGTAATCTTCGCCGTCAGGGCGCGCGGGGTGACGTAGTGCGTGCCACTGAAGGTGGAGAGGAAGTTGTAGAGCGCGTACTTATTGGTGATGTTGATCGCGGTCAGGTCGAGGTCGGTCTTGAAGTGGTCCTTGTTGAAGAGGTTGTTCTTGCCGAGGGAGACGTCGAAGAGGCTGCGCGGCGCGATGCGGGGAGGATTGTGGTCGTCGTTTTCAGTGCCCGGAGCCGGAATCTGCACCAGTTTCGAGGTATATCCCGCCGGGACGCAACTGCTAAAGCCGGCAGAGAGAGTGGCAGAAACGCCGTCGCAAGTAAGGCCGGCTTGAGCCTGCTGGTCGAAGGTGAGACCGCTTAGGTCGACGGGGGTTGTGGTGTCGGCTGCGAAAGGCACCGAACCAGCCACCAAGCCCGAGTCGTAGCGCCAGTTGAATCCACCCCAGAGTCCGTTGAACCAGCTGCCATCGTGGGAGACCGTGTACTGAAGGTGCGTGGTTTCGTTGAACTTCTCGTCGTGGTCGATGCGGAAGGGGAGGCCGGTCTGGCCCACAGTAGCTCCTGCTCCGGCCACCTGCGGGGGGAAAAACCGCGCAGCCACTGAGGAAGTGACGAGATAGGCGCTGAAGTGATGGTAGTTGGGGATTTCCGCATCAAGCGCATAGCCTGGAATCTTGGAGTTATGCCAGTCGATGGGGAAGAAGATAGGCGTGTTGCCGAGGATGCTGAAGTCGAAGGCGTTGTGCGTGTACTTCCAGATGTACTCACCACTGACCACCACATTCTTGCCAACGGCCTGCTGGAATCCGGCGTGAAACTCGTTGCGGAAACCGGGTTCGAGAGTTCCCGATACACCCGGCGTACAGTTGAGCAGCGGCGAGAGGACGGCATCCGAGCAGCCAGTGCTGGAGAGCACGAGATTCTCATTGAAGGGCGTCTCCAGGGTGCGCGCATAGGAGACGCGCAGCACGGTGGCTGAGGGCTTGATGTTGTAGGCGATGCCCACACGCGGCTCGGCTTGTTTCGTAGTGGCGAGACCGTTGTAAATATCCCCGCGTATGCCCAGGTTGAAGTCCCAGTTGCCGGCCTTGATCTCGTCTTCAATGTAGAGGGCGAGTTCCTTAACGTCGGTGTGGCCGAAGAAGAGGTATTCGCTGCCGCCGCGGGTAAGGTCGTACGGGGCCAGGACCGGGAGATAGTTACCGTTCGGGAACGATGTTACGCCATCACAATCTGATGGACTGGCGTACCCGGGTAGAGGGTTGCCATCGACATCCACGCAGGGCGAGTCATAGGTGGAGCCGACGACGCCGAGGTTGTCGTGCTCACGCAAGAAGGTCTGTTCGTAGACGGCGCCGGCTTTGATGTTGTGATGTCCGCGCACATAGGTGTAGTCGGAGTGGACTCCGGCGTTGGTCAGCGTGCGGTATTGAGAGATCGATGAGGTTTGAATTGGCCCGAGGTCGGCCAGCGGGTTGCCGCTGGGGTAGTAGTTGTAATCGTCATTACGGACGTACCCGCCAAAGTTAAGGACCGAGTTGTTGCTGATGACGTGCGTGTACGTGGGAGAGATGTTGAAAGTCCCGATCTTGGAACGTTGGTCGGCGTTGCCAACATTGATGAACGTCGGGTTGGCGCTGGCCCCGCCGCCCGCTTCTGTGCCCCCGTCAATCACGTTCGGCACGTTCAGGTTGTCGTGAGCGTTGGGGTTTTGAAACCAGGAGCGGCTGTAGTTGATGTCCAGGTGGATCGAGTCGGCAGGCGTAAAGCTGTAATCGACGCGGTCGAAGTAGTTTTCTTCGTTGCCCTTGTCGTGGAAGACGGAGAACTCGGGGGGATCGAGAAATCGGCCGGTGCTCAGCGCGTCGGCCTCGATGAAGTTGCCCCAGTTTTTTCCGCCGTAGGAGAGGTCGAAGCCTCCATTCGCGGACCCAAAGGCCCCATAGGCGGCATAGATGTCGCCGGTGGGCTTGGTGACTCCCTGGCCGGAGCGCGTGGTGGCTACGATGACGAGGCTGGTCTTGTCGCCGTATTCGGCAGGCGGCGCGCCGCTGATGACCTGGATGGATTGAATGGAGTTCGAAGGAAGCTGGTTGGAGAAGATCTTGCTCTGCTGGTCGGTGATGGGCTGGCCGTCAACGGAGAAGGAGTTGGAGGCGTGGTCGCCGAGGCCGTGAAAGAGGCCGTTAGAGTCGGCCGCAACACCGGGCGTGGTCAGCGTGACCAGCGAGCTGAGCGTGGAGGACGCGCTCTCCAGCGGCACCTTGTTGAACAGGTCGCGATCGACGTCGACGTGAAAAGTTGGGTCGTCCTCGATCAAGGCGCCCGTGGACTCGACCGTAACGGTCTGGGTCCCGCCCGCGATTTGCAGCA